>Ga0207655_1000035_pt1 | contig 359016 bp, 291 predicted proteins | sample KBSM44metaG_FD_184398 | JGI IMG/M metagenome (GOLD analysis project Ga0207655, IMG submission 184398) | Miscanthus rhizosphere microbial communities from Kellogg Biological Station, Michigan, USA - KBS M4-4 metaG (SPAdes) (version 2) | ecosystem: Host-associated > Plants > Roots > Rhizosphere... | reverse complement strand
TTCAGTCTGACACCACAAGCACCCACACGAATTGCTTGATTCAGTTGTTAAAGAGCGGTGGGTGAGCTGTTCGCTCAACCGAGGCGCGCATTCTACAGCAGCCTCATTTGCTGTCAAGTGATTATTTTCAGAAGTTTCAGAATTTCTTCTTTCGCTTCAACCACTTGCGCTTCCGATCTCTCGTCAGCGGGAGGCGAATTCTACAGCGTTACACGCTGCTGTCAACACCTCTTTTACAGCTTGTTCCGTGCTTCGATGATCTGAAGCCGCACCGCCTTAAACTAGATAACTCATTGAATCTCAAGGAGTTTTCCGTTCTGGCTGCGCCGGAAGTGGGGCGAATTATAGGCCCCTGACAGCGAGCGTCAACCGTTATTTTCAGATTTCTGTCATAAAGGCCAGAAGCCCCCTGATAAAGCCGAAGTCACTCTTTGAGCAATATATTGCTCATCCCCCGATTGTTTAGCATCATACTCCGGCATCCCTCTTCTATATACCTGTGCCGGACACCCCGCCCCATGACCCAGCAACCCCGCAGCCTGGCCACGACGCTCTTTCCCGTCGCCCTGCTGATTATCGCAATGGCCTCGATTCAATCCGGCGCCTCCCTGGCCAAGACCATGTTCCCAATGGTCGGCGCCCAGGGCACCACCACCCTGCGCCTGATCTTTGCCAGTGTGATCATGCTGCTGGTCCTGCGTCCCTGGCGGGCAACACTCACAGCCAAGTCACTGCGTACAGTGGCGATCTATGGGATCGCCCTGGGCGGCATGAACCTGCTCTTCTATATGGCCCTCAGGAGCGTGCCGTTGGGCGTTGCGGTCGCCCTGGAATTCACCGGTCCCCTGGCCGTGGCGATCTATGCCTCCCGCAGAGCCGTGGACTTCCTGTGGATCGGCCTGGCAATCACCGGCCTGCTGCTCTTGATCCCCACCTCAAGTACCAGCGCCAATATCGACCTGGTCGGCAGCCTTTACGCTCTGGGCGCAGGAGCCTGTTGGGCCCTCTATATTCTCTTCGGGCAGAAGGCCGGTGCCGACAACGGTGTCCAGACCGCTGCGCTGGGCGTCATGATCGCCGCCGTGGTTATCGCGCCAGTCGGCATTGCCCACGCTGGGGCAGCCCTGCTGAACCCGGCACTGATTCCGATGGCACTCGGCGTGGCCGTCCTCTCCACCGCCCTGCCCTACAGCCTGGAGATGGTCGCCCTGACCCGCATCCCCGCGCGGACCTTCGGCACGCTGATGAGCATCGAACCGGCCTTTGGTGCACTCTCCGGCCTGCTGTTCCTGGGCGAATACCTATCGCTGGCACAGTGGTTGGCAATCGCCTGTATCATCAGTGCTTCCGTAGGCGCCACACTGACACTGCGCAGCGAGCCCAAGCCGGCAATTGCGTCAGATTGATACAACACGTGACGTTACTCTGGCATTTGTCGTACAAATAAGAGATGTTTACAGCTAAATCAATGTCAGCCTTGATAAATTTGGATGGGGCGCTCAGGGAAGAACAGGCAGGCACGAAAGACGCCAAACTCGGGCAACTTGATCCGAGGGCTGGAGATAAGGACAGGAATGAAGCGCTTTTTGATTGTCTTGGCAGTACTCGCCGTCGCCGGTTGCGCCGCGACCTCCAAACCCTTGAAGCACGGCAAGCGGGGCCTGCATGTCAACTGCTCGGGCCTGACGTCTTCCTGGGAAAAATGCTACGCCAAGGCTGCAAACTCCTGCGGCGAGAAGGGCTACAAGATCCTCGCCAAGTCCGGCGATGCCGTCGAAGACCCGGGTGATTATCCCTTTGGTCTGAATCCTGCCGGCTATACCAGCCGCAGCATGATCATCATCTGCAAGTAAACCCTGACCGCCAGGGAGCGGCGGCGTAAGCGGAATCCGCCTACGACGCCATCCACTCAGGCTCAGATCGCGGCAGTACGGGTGTTCAACCACTCCAACGCCGCACCACTCACCCACGGACTCAACCGCTCACGCACCTCGACATGGTAGCCGTTCAACCAGTCGCGCTCTTCCTGCGTCAGCAATGCCGGCTCCAGGCAACGGGTGTCGATCGGACACAGGGTCAGGGTTTCGAAACGCAGGAACTCGCCAAACTCGCTCTCGCCCGCCTCGCGGTTCATCGCCAGGTTCTCGATACGTACGCCCCAACGCCCCGGACGATAGGTACCCGGCTCGATCGAGGTGATCATACCTGGCTGCATCGCCGTCTGCGGCGCCGCCACTGCCTGGTAGGCGATCACCTGCGGGCCTTCGTGAACGTTGAGGAAGTAACCCACGCCATGGCCGGTGCCATGGCCATAGTTGACGTTATCGGCCCAGATCGGTGCCCGCGCGATGGCATCGAGCAACGGCGAAAGAATGCCACGGGGGAAACGCGCCCGGGACAAGGCAATCACGCCCTTGAGCACTCGCGTGCAGTCAGCCTTCTGCTCGGCGCTCGGCGTACCCACCGGGACCATTCGGGTGATATCGGTGGTGCCGCCCAGGTACTGACCGCCGGAGTCGATCAGCAGCAGACCATCGCCTTCGATCACCGCGTGTTCCTGCTCGGTGGCGTGATAGTGCGGCATCGCGCCATTGGCATTGAACGCAGCGATGGTGTTGAAGCTCAGGGAGACATAGTCGGGACGACGGGCCCGTGCGGCGGTCAGTTTCTCATCAATGGTCAACTCGGTGATGCGCTCGCGCCCCAGCGCCGTTTCCAGCCAGGCGAAGAACTCGCACAAGGCCGCGCCATCCTGCTCCATGGCCTGACGAATATGCACTGCGTCGTCCAGGCTCTTGCGCGACTTGGCCAGAGTGGTCGGATTAAGCCCTTCCACCAGTCTGACGTCAGCGTGCAGGTTGTCCAGCAGGCCACAGGTAACACGGGCAGGATCGACCAGCAGGCTCGAACCGCCCGGCACGGCTGCCAGCGCTGCGGCAATCTCGGTGTAGTCACGCAGGATCACGCCGTCATCCTTGAGGATCTGCGCCAACTCGGCACTGACCTTGTCCAGCGCAACGAACAACGTCGCCTGCTGCTGGTTGACCAGGGCGAAGGAGACGAACACCGGGTTGAACGACACATCGGCGCCACGCAGGTTGAACAGCCAGGCAATGTCGTCCAGGGTCGCGATGAAATGCCAGTCGGCGCCACGATTCTTCAGTTCTTCACGCAGTTGCGCCAATTTCTCAGCACGGCTGACAGTTGCCTGCGGCGGCAGGTGCTCGTACACCGGCTGGTTCGGCAACACCGGGCGATCTTCCCAGACCTGCTGCAGCAGATCGACATCGGTACGCAGACGAGCACCACGGGCTTGCAACTTCTCCCCCAGAGTGCGTGCCGAGGCCAGCGCCATCACCGCGCCGTCCACCGCCACCACACCACCCGCCGGCGTCTGCTCGGCCAACCACTCCAGTGGCCCGGGCTGCCCTGGCTGCAACTTGACCAGTTCGATGCCGCTGCCGTTCAGTTCCTTGGTCGCCTGTTCCCAATAACGGCTATCCGCCCAGACCCCGGCAAACTCCGCCGTGACGATCAGGGTACCGACCGAACCATAAAAGCCCGACAACCACTGCCGCCCCTGCCAGTACGCCGGTAGGTATTCCGACAGGTGCGGGTCGGCCGATGGCACCAGCAAGGCGTGGACACCCTCGCGCTTCATCAGCTCGCGGGTACGCGCCAGGCGCTGGGGTACGGTTCCCTGACTCGAGGTCTGCGTGCTCATCATGTCTCCTGCTACTCACGGGTTTAATTGCTATTGGGCACTGATGATGGATCAGCCATCAAGACGGAGCAACCGCCCAGAACGGTGTCGGCGCACTGGCACAGGCCTTGATCGCTGCAGCCGCCCGATCGATGTCCTGTTCGGTGGTGAAACGCCCCAGGCTCAAGCGGATGGTCCGGGCGGCGGAACCGGCATCGTGCCCCAGCGCCAGCAGCACATGGGAGGGCGCATTGCTCGCCGAATTGCACGCCGAAGTGGCCGAATAGGCCAGCGCCTGGCTGAGTTGCGCACCATTGAACCGGCCTTCGGCGAAGGTCAGGCTCAGGGTGTGGGGAATGCGTTGCTCAGCACTACCATTGAGACGCAGGCCCGGGATATCCGCCAACTGGTCCAGCAGCCGCTGACGCAAGGCGCGAATCTGCGCCTCTTCTTTTTCGAACGCCTCAGTCGCCAAGGCAAAGGCGCTGCCCATGCCGGCGATCTGGTGGGTCGCCAGGGTGCCCGAACGCAGCCCACCTTCATGACCACCGCCGTGAATCTGCGCGTTCAGCCGCTGCCGGGCACGCGGCCCAACATACAGCGCACCGATCCCCTTGGGGCCATACAGCTTGTGCGCCGAGAACGACATCAGGTCCACCGGCCACTCTTCCAGGTCGATGGCGACTTTGCCGGCGCCCTGGGCGGCATCCACATGAAACAGCGCGCCATGGTCACGCACGCGCTGGCCGATGGCGCGAATGTCATTAAGGGTGCCCAATTCGTTGTTCACCAGCATCAGCGACACCAGGAAAGTGTCCTCGCGCAAGGCTTCGTCGACCATTTGCGCCGTGATCAAGCCTTCGGCATCCGGCACCAGCCAGGTCACCTCGACCCCGCTTTCCTCCAGTTGGCGGGCAGTATCGAGGACCGCCTTGTGTTCGATCTGACTGGTGATCACGTGCCCGCCGCCAGCACCACGGGCCTGGGCCACACCTTTAAGAGCCAGGTTGTTCGATTCGGTGGCACCGGAAGTCCAGACGATCTGCTCGGGGCTTGCGCCCACCAGGCTCGCCACCTGTTGCCGGGCCTGCTCGACCGTCTGCCGGGCGCGCTGGCCAAAAGCATGGGAGCTGGAGGCCGGGTTGCCGAAGTTGCCGGAAAAACCCAGGCACTCGACCATGACCTGGATGACTCGCTCGTCCACCGGAGTCGTGGCAGCGTAGTCAAAATACAAAGGCTGTTGATTCATGGCAAAAGACTCATAAAGCGTGTCCCGCGGATCGATCTCTCACTGCGCTCAAGCGGAAGTTGAACAGACAGCTGTACCCGATGGAAAACGATCAAAGAAGGGGACTTTCATTCAAAGTGCGTAGGAACGCTCCTGGAATCCAGCTTACAACGCTCGGGGAGGTGTTGCGAGCGCCAGTCGCTGGCGGCCCCGACTCAGCCCTGGTTGCTGCGCCGACTACCGCCACGGTCAGCACTGACCTCACCCTGCTCATCAAAACCGTAGCCCGGCTGTGGCTGGCCCATCAGTTCGGCCTTCTTGCGCTGGTATTCATCAAAGGACAAGCCACGGCGGTTCAGCGCTTCCAAGGCCAATTCCCGGGTTTCCTCGGCGGTATAGGGCCGCAGTTCCGGGGCCGGATGGCTGGCACAACCGGCCAGAACCGAAAGCAGTAAAAGCAAGAGAACCGCTGGTGCATGTTTCATGAAATGACTCCCGGATGCCTGGTTTGATTGGATGAACACAGGCTACCGGGGCAACCCCAGGCAACAGAAATCACCTCTCTCGATAGTCGCTATCGACCACTTGCTCTGCCCGCCTCCTGAGCACCACATATTCCATAACGAACTATAAATATGGAAATACGTTCATTTACGGAATATCACAAACCCCGTACAACTGCTCCAGGCGTTTGATCGACTGTTGCCAGGGCAACTGTTCGCCAGCCAACAGTCGATCAACAAAACAGCTCGCCAGCCAGCACCCGGCACATCGCCGGGGGATGCCAGAAGCCCATGAATACGGGGCCCGGGCGTTTGGTACAGGTCTTGCTCAAGCCGCAGGACCAGAGCCCGGTCACTGGCCTGCTCGCCACGCAACTGTTTGAAAAGGAACTGCTCATGTCCCGTACACTGAAAGTCGTTGCCCTCTCCGGCGGCCCCTACCGTCCCTCCCGTACCCTGGTGCTGACCCAGGCGTTGCTGGCCGAACTGGCGCAACACCTGCACCTCGAAAGCCGGCTGATCGAATTGACCGACATCGCCCGTCCCCTCGGCGCGGCACTGTCGCGCGCAGAACTGAGCGCCGAAGTCGAGGCTCAGTTACAGGCCATCGAAAGCGCCGACCTGCTGATCGTCGCCTCGCCGGTCTACCGCGGCTCTTATCCGGGCCTGCTCAAGCACCTGTTCGATCTCGTGGACCTCAATGCGCTGATCGACACCCCGGTGCTGCTGGCCGCCACCGGCGGCAGCGAGCGCCATGCCCTGGTTATCGATCACCAGTTGCGACCGCTGTTCAGTTTCTTCCAGGCTCTGACCCTGCCCATCGGCGTCTATGCCACCGAAACCGACTTCAGCAACTACCAGATAACCAGCGAGCCCTTGAAGGCCCGCATCCGCCTTGCCGCAGAACGCGCCGCCCCGTTGTTCGGCGCCCATTCCAAACAGTTGCTGAAAACCGCTTAAGGACTTGCCATGGATGTCTTCTGGTTTCTTCCCACTCACGGCGACGGCCACTATCTGGGCACAACCCAGGGTGCGCGCCCGGTCACCCTCAATTATCTGAAACAGGTGGCGCAGGCCGCCGACAGCCTCGGCTACCACGGCGTGCTGATTCCCACCGGCCGCTCCTGCGAAGACTCCTGGGTCATCGCCTCGGCCCTGGTGCCGCTGACCGAACGCCTGCGTTATCTGGTGGCAATCCGCCCGGGCATCATTTCGCCGACCGTTTCGGCGCGCATGGCCGCCACCCTCGACCGGCTGTCCAACGGTCGCCTGCTGATCAACGTGGTGACCGGCGGCGATCCCGATGAAAACCGTGGCGACGGCAGTTTCCTCAGCCACAGCGAACGTTACGAAGTCACCGACGAATTCCTGCAAATCTGGCGCCGAGTACTGCAGGGCGAAGCCGTGGACTTCGAAGGCAAGCACCTGAAGGTACAGAACGCCAAGGCACTCTATCCGCCCGTGCAGAAGCCTTATCCGCCGTTGTATTTCGGTGGTTCATCGAACGCGGCCCACGACCTCGCCGCCGACCAGGTCGATGTCTACCTGACCTGGGGCGAACCGCCAGCCGCCGTGGCCGCCAAGTTGGCGGACATCCGCGAGCGGGCCGCGCGCAAGGGGCGTACCGTGCGCTTCGGGATTCGCCTGCATGTGATCGTCCGGGAAACCGCCGAAGAGGCCTGGAAAGCCGCTGACCGGCTGATCGAACACATCAGCGACGAGACCATCGCCGCCGCGCAGCAATCCTTTTCGCGCTTCGACTCCGAAGGCCAGCGGCGCATGGCCGCCCTGCACGGCGGGCGGCGCGACAACCTGGAAATCTCACCGAACCTGTGGGCCGGCGTCGGCCTGGTCCGCGGTGGCGCCGGCACCGCACTGGTCGGCAACCCGCAACAGGTCGCCGAGCGCATCAAGGAATACGCCGACCTGGGGATCGAGAGTTTCATCTTCTCCGGGTATCCACATCTGGAAGAAGCCTACCGCTTCGCCGAGCTGGTGTTCCCCCTGCTACCCGAGCCCTATGCCAGCCTGGCCGGACGCGGGGTGACCAACCTGACCGGGCCGTTTGGCGAAATGATTGCCAACGATGTGTTGCCGGCCAAGGCCGGGGCCTGACAACCGGGAGAAGGCACTGCAGCAACGTGTGGAGCGCGGTGACGGCTAGGAACGGGCTTGCCCGCGAAGCTTTTGCCAGCCTCGAGGCCCCATTCGCGGGCAAGCCCGCTCCCACAGGTCAGCCGCTGCGCCCCTATCAGCCTCGACACACCGCCCTAGACAGAGGACCACCGCGTGACGGCTCAACCGCACAATATCCTTCCCGATCCCTTGCAGACCGCTCGCCTGCTGGCCGCCGAGTTTGCCGAAACCGCCGTCGAACGCGACGAACGCGGCGGCACGCCGAAAGCCCAGCGCGACGCCCTGCGCCACAGCGGCCTGCTGGCACTGAGCATTCCCACCCAGTACGGCGGCCTCGGCGCCCGTTGGAGCGAAACCCTCAGCGTGGTGCGCGAGTTCGCCAAGGTCGACAGCTCCATCGCCCACGTCTTCGGCTTCCATCACCTGATGCTCGCCACCGTGCGCCTGTTCTCGCGTCCCGAGCAATGGCAACCCTGGTTCGAACAGACCGCCCGCAAGAACTGGTTCTGGGGCAACGCCCTCAACCCGCTGGATACCCGCACCGTGGTGCGCAAGCTCGATGGCTGGCGCGAGTTCTCCGGCAAGAAGAGCTTCTGCTCCGGTGCCAGCGATTCACAAATGCTGATCGCCTCGGCCGTCGATGAAAGCGCTGGCGGCAAGCTGCTGATCGCCGCAATTCCCAGCGGCCGCTCCGGCATCACCCTGCACAACGACTGGCACAACATGGGCCAGCGCCAGACCGACAGCGGCAGCGCCAGCTTCGAACGGGTGCGAGTCGAAGAGTCGGAGCTGCTGCTCGAGCCCGGTCCGCTGAGCACACCCTTCGCCTGCCTGCGCCCGCTGATCGCGCAACTGACCTTCAGCCACATGTTTCTCGGCATCGCCGAAGGGGCCTTCGAGGAAGCCCGGCGCTACACCCTCACCGAGACCCGCCCATGGTTCAAGTCCGGGACCGAAGACATCCGCAACGACCCGTACATCCTCAGCCACTATGGCGACTTCTGGGTCGCTCTCGAAGGCGTACGGCTGCTGGTCGAGCGCGCCGCCGAAGGACTCGATCGGGCCTGGGCCAAGGGCCCGGACCTCAGCGCCGAGGAACGCGGGCAACTGGCGATCGCCATCGCCACCGCCAAGGTCGCCGCCAGCCGCCAGGGCCTGGAATTGTGCAGCAAGCTGTTCGAAGTCACCGGCGCGCGCGCAACCCATGCCTCGTTACGGCTGGACCGCCACTGGCGCAACCTGCGTACCCAGACTTTGCACGACCCACTGGACTACAAGCTCCAGGAACTTGGCGACTGGGCCCTGAACCAGACGCTACCAATCCCCACCTTCTACTCGTAGAGGCGACCATGCAGCTGCTAACCCTACCGCCCTCGCCGGCCCTGGCGACCTCGATCCGCGCCACCGCCCAGGTCTTCGAAGACCCCAAGTCCCAGGCCCTGCTCGCCCATCTGCAGCAGGTCGCGCCCAGCGAAGCCAGCGTGCTGATCATCGGCGAAACCGGCACCGGCAAGGAACTGGTGGCACGGCACATCCATAACCTCAGCGCCCGTCGCAACCGACCGTTCATCGCGGTCAACTGCGGAGCGTTTTCCGAGTCACTGGTGGAAGCCGAACTGTTCGGCCATGAGAAAGGTGCCTTTACCGGTGCCCTCAGCGCCAAGGCCGGCTGGTTCGAGGAAGCCAACGGCGGCACGCTGTTTCTCGACGAGATCGGTGACCTGCCGATGCCGATCCAGGTCAAGCTGCTGCGGGTACTGCAGGAACGTGAAGTGGTGCGCCTGGGCTCGCGCAAGAGCATCCCGATCGATGTGCGGGTACTGGCAGCCACCAACGTCCAGCTGGAAAAGGCGATCAACGCCGGGCATTTCCGCGAAGACCTGTACTACCGCCTCGACGTCGTCAATCTGGAACTCAGCCCATTGCGCGAACGCCCCGGCGACATCCTGCCGCTGACCCGGCACTTCATCGACGCCTACAGCCAGCGTCTGGGCTATGGCGACATCCGTCTCAGTCCGGCAGCGGAGCAGAAGCTCAAGAGCTACAGCTGGCCTGGGAACATCCGCGAGCTGGAAAACGTCATCCACCACACCCTGCTGATCTGCCGTAACGGTGTGATCGAACGCGATGACCTGCGTCTGTCGAACATGCGCATCGAGCGCCAGGACGACAGCGCCACAGCCACTGACGATTCGGCCGAGGCCCTGCTCGACCGTGCCTTCCAGAAACTGTTCGAGGAACAGGCCGGCGCGCTCCACGAAAAAGTCGAGGATGCGCTACTGCGCGCCGCCTACCGTTTCAGCCACTACAACCAGGTGCACACCGCCAACCTGTTGGGCCTGAGCCGCAACGTGACCCGCACCCGGCTGATCAGGATCGGCGAACTGGCGGTGAACAAGCGCCGCCCCGGCGAGAACGTTCAGGGTGACCGTATGCTGCAGTTATCGATCTAGCCAGCCGATCAGCCGATCTGACTGATCAGGGCACAGTGCAGCGCATCATCGTGGCTGCGCTCGATGCTGCGCAGCACCTGGAACGAGCCGAAGGTCACCGCCTTGGCCTGGTGCGAGCGAATCAGCCGCCAGAAATCCTCCTCGCCACTTTCGAAACGGGCGAAGGCTGCCTCACCGGCCTGTTTCGATTGCCACTGCAGCACGTTCAGTACGCGCCGACCATCGTCGCTGGCCTGCACATTACCGCTGATGAAGCCGACAAATCCCTCGGCCAGGCGCTCGGTCTGCCGTGCCAGGGCATTGACCAGGGCGTCCTGTTGCCGGGGTTCGATCTCGAACTGGATCAGTTGCGTGAAGCTGCGGTTTTTCTCTGTCGATGGCATGAAAGGTTCTCCCGGGAAGTCACAGGGGATCTTGAGATCCGAGGTGATGCAGGGTAAAACCTCAAGTTAACTAGAGGTCAAGAGTTTTTATCATGGCACTGCACAAAGTCCAACCCACGGACAAGACGCTCACGGTCGGCCAACTGGCCGCACGCAGCGGCGTATCGGTGACGGCCCTGCACTTCTATGAATCCAAGGGCTTGATCCAGAGCAGCCGCAATGCCGGCAACCAGCGCCAATACGCCCGCGACGTGCTGCGCCGGGTCTCGTTGATCAAGACGGCCCAGAGCCTGGGGATTGCGCTGGCGGAGATTCACCGGGCCCTGCTGGAACTGCCTGAAGGCCGCACACCGACAGCGGCGGACTGGGCGCGGATGTCGGAACGCTGGAAGGATGAACTGGACGAGCGCATCGCCCGCCTGACCCGGCTGCGGGACAAACTCAATGGCTGCATCGGCTGCGGCTGCCTGTCGATGGAGAACTGCCCCTTGCGCAATCAGGGTGACGTGCTCGGCGAGCAGGGCCCGGGGCCCCGCCTGCTGGAGCCGGAAAGCTGATCGCCCCTGTAGGAGCAGACGGTGCGGCGATCCTACAGGGGTGCGGCGATCCAGGCCGAACGACTCAGGCCGGCTCGGCCACTGGTCGCGCGGCCTTCTGCGCCTCCAGCTCACGCACCAGCGGCAGCACCCGTTTGCCGAAGTACTCGACCTCTTCCTGGAAATGCAGGAACCCCGCCAGCACCAGGTCCACGCCGACCGCCTTCAGGGCTACGATCCGCTCGGCGATCTGCTGCGGGGTGCCAATCAGGTTGGTCTTGAAGCCGTCGTTGTACTGCACCAGGTCTTCAAAACTGGACTTGGCCCAGTTGCCCTCGCCTTCCGGCGATGACTTGCCCGCCTGCCTGGCGGCATCGCCAAACGCGCCGACCGCTTCAGGGTCGGCCTTGTCGATGATCTCCGCCAGCACCGCGCGGGCCTCTTCCTCGGTGTCGCGGGCAATGACGAAGGCGTTCACCCCAACCTTCACCGAATGACCGTTGGCCGCGGCCTTGGCACGGATGTCGTCGACCTGGGCCTTGATGCCTTCCGGGGTATTGCCGTTGGTGAAGTACCAGTCCGACACCCGTGCCGCCATGTCCCGCGCTGCCCGCGAACTGCCGCCCTGGAAGATCTCCGGATGCGGCTGGCTCAGGGGTTTGGGCTTGAGGCTATAACCGTTGAAACGGTAGAAGTCGCCCTTGAGGGTAAACGCGTCCTCGGTCCAGATGCCCTTCAGGGCGCGGATGAACTCCTCGGAACGACGATAACGCTCGTCGTGCTCCAGCCAGTGCTCGCCGATGGCGTGGAACTCGCCGCGAAACCAGCCACTGACGATGTTCACGGCGATCCGCCCGCCGGTCAGTTGATCGATGGTCGCCAGTTGCTTGGCCGCCAGCGCCGGCTGCCAGGGACCGGGCAGGATCGCGGCGATCACCTTCAGTCTGGTAGTCGCCGCCAGCAGGGCATGGCTGAACGCAACGGATTCGTGCTGGTATTCGGCGCCATAACCGGCGGTGAAACGGATCTGGGTCAGGCCGTACTCGAACCCGGCCTCCTCCGCCAGTTGCGCCAGTTTGCGGTTGTAGTCGATGTCCCAACGGGTACGCTGCTCGATCTTGCTGACCACCAGGCCGCCACTGACATTAGGTACCCAGTAGGCGAATTTCACGGCTTGCTGACTCATGGTGCTGCACCTCGGACCAGGGAATGTCAGGTCACTGGAGCAGCAAGCGTGCCAGCGCCGAAATCCGCGACCACCTGGACACCGCGCTGCACCCTGTGAGCGGGCTTGCCCGCGAAGCTTCTGGCGGTTTCAAGGGCCTCTTCGCGGGCAAGCCCGCTCCTGCAACAAGCCCTTCTGCCCCAGGGGTAACAGTCCCCCATAACGGCAGGAGTCTGTGAGCTGGCAGGACGTTTTGTTGAAAAACTGTTGCCCAGGCAACAGTCGTCTCCCCCCACGGAGAGACAAAGTCCCGAGAACACGGGGCCGTCGCCAACGGCATGGACCCTGCAACCGCTCGCGGCAACCGCAGTTTTCTCTGCCTGCCCCAAGGAGCTGTCCCATGACCGAACACCAGGTAATCAACCCACTGTCCCTCGGCGTCGACTACGAGTCCCTGGCCGAACGCTTTCGGCCGATCTTCGCGCGCATCGCCGACGGCGCCGTGGAACGGGAGCTGAACCGTGAGTTGCCCCACGAGCCGATCCAGTGGCTCAAGCAGGCCGGTTTCGGCGCGGTACGGGTACCCGTGGAATACGGCGGTGGCGGTGCTTCCCTGCCGCAGCTGTTCCAGTTGCTGATTGAACTGGCCGAGGCCGACTCCAACGTGCCGCAGGCCCTGCGCGGCCACTTCGCCTTTGCCGAGGACCGCCTGAATGCCGCCCCCGGCCCCAACCGCGACCTGTGGTTCAAGCGCTTCGTCGACGGCGATATCGTCGGCTGCGCCTGGACCGAGATCGGCAACGTGGCCATCGGCGACGTGGTGACCCAGGTCTCGCCGGACGGTGAACGGTGGCGCCTGAACGGCGAGAAGTTCTACAGCACCGGCAGCATCTTCGCCGACTGGATCGACGTCTATGCCCGCCGCAGTGACACCGGCGGCGACGTAATTGCCGCCGTGCGCGCCCGCCAGCCGAGCGTCGAGCACAGCGACGACTGGGACGGTTTCGGCCAGCGCACCACCGGCAGCGGCACCTCGCGGTTCGTCGATGCCGTGGTGGAAAGCGGCCATGTCATCGACTTCGCCACCCGCTTCAAGTACCAGACGGCGTTCTATCAATTGGTGCTGCTGGCGACCCTGGCCGGTATCGGCCGTTCGGCGCTCAAGGACGTGGCGCGACAGGTGCGCGAGCGCAAGCGCATCTATAGCCATGGCAATGCCCAGCGGGTCAGCGAGGATGCCCAGGTGCAGCAGGTGGTCGGAGAGGTCGCCGCCCTGGTGTATGCCGCCGAGGCCAGTGCGATCCGCGCCGCGCAACCGGCCCAGAGGGCCTACCTCGCACGGTTTGGTGGCGATGAGGCGGTCGAACGGCAGGCCAATGTCGACGCGGAAATCGAGTCGGCCACAGCGCAGGTGGTGGTTTCGGAACTGATCCAGCGCGCCACCAGCGAACTGTTCAATGCCCTAGGGGCCTCCGATGTCCGCCAGGGCAAGGCACTGGACCGTCATTGGCGCAACGCACGGACGGTGTCGTCGCACAACCCCTTGATCTACAAGGCGCGGATCATCGGCGACTGGGCGATCAACGGCACCGAGCCACCGTTCGTCTGGCAGATCGGCAACGGGCCGGCCAACGGCTGAGGTCGCGGCGACTCCGGCTAATCGGTAAGATGGCGCCCCTTCAGGCGCGTTGCGCGCCATCCTGCCGACCTAAGCCGAACCCATGCCTTTCGATCTCAGCGTAGACCTGACCACCCTCGCCATTCTCGCCGTCGTCGCCTTCATCGCCGGCTTCATCGATGCCATCGCCGGCGGCGGCGGTCTGTTGACCACCCCGGCGCTGCTGACCGTCGGTCTGCCACCGCACCTGGTGCTGGGCACCAACAAACTCAGCTCGACCTTCGGCTCGGCCACCGCCGGCTTCACCTTCTACCGGCGCAAACTGTTCCACCCACGCCAATGGAAACTGGCGATCTTCGGCACCCTGGCCGGCGCACTGATCGGCGCGGTGACCGCCCACTTCATGCCGGCCGAATGGCTGAACAAGATGCTCCCGGTGATCGTCTTCGCCTGCGGCCTGTACCTGTTGTTCGGCGGCACGCCCAAGGCGCCGCTGGACAGCGACGCGCCGATCCGCAAGAAGTGGCAGTTCCCCCAGGGGTTCAGCCTGGGCTTCTACGACGGCGTGGCCGGCCCCGGCACCGGGGCCTTCTGGACCGTCAGCAGCCTGCTGCTTTACCCGCTCGACCTGGTCAAGGCCAGCGGCGTGGCGCGTAGCATGAACTTCGTCAGCAACATCGCCGCGCTGTCGGTGTTCGTGTTTTCCGGCCAGGTCGACTGGATTATCGGCCTGTGCATGGGGATTTCGGTGATGCTCGGAGCGTTCTTCGGCGCCCGCACCGCCATCAGCGGCGGCGCGAAGTTCATCCGCCCGGTGTTCATTACCGTGGTCCTCGGGCTGACCGTGCGCCTAGCCTGGCAGCACTGGTTCAGCGTGGCCTAGACGGCGCGCCACATACAGGTCGATCAGGTAGCGGGCGATCGACTTCGCCGCCGGCAGCGGCGGTAGCTCGCGAATGTTGAACCACTGCGCATCTTCGATCTCGTCGACCTGGGGCACGATCTCGCCACCGGCGTATTCGGCATGAAACCCCAGCATCATCGAGTGCGGGAATGGCCAGCACTGGCTGCCGACGTACTGGATGTTGCTGACCTCGACCTGCACCTCCTCCCGCACTTCCCGCACCAGGCAATCCTCGGCCGACTCGCCCGGCTCGGCGAAACCGGCCAGGGTGCTGTAGACCCCCGGGACGAAACGCGGCGAACGCGCCAGCAACACTTCATCACCACGGGTCACCAGCACGATCATGCTCGGTGAGATTCGCGGGTAGGCGCGCAGGTCGCACGGCTCGCAGTACATCGCCCGTTCGCGCGGCACCTGGCGGGTCGGCTGGCTACAACTGCCGCAGAAACGGTGCTCGCGGGCCCAGGTGCCGATCTGCGCGGCATAACCGAGCATGCGGTATGTGGTGAAATCGCCTTCGAGCATGAACCGCCGCAGCCCCTGCCAGCGGCAACCGGGCACCTCGGCCGTGGACTTGAGTTCCAGCAGGTACACCGGCTCGCCATCGCGATGGCCGATGCCATGCTCGCAGAGCACCGGCAAGTCCTGGCGCTTGAGCCATTCGCGCGGGAACAGCACGCCGTTGTCATCCAGCAGGAACCCCTCGGGACCACGGGCCACGGCCCAACCACCGGGTTGTTCGGTATCCAGTACTGCGGTTGTCCAGCCTTGAGTCATTGCGGGTTCCTTAGGGACCGGAAAACCTTCCTCAGTCCAGAAATTCGGGTTTCTGCTTGCTCATGTGCGCCGCGATGGCCACACGCAGGTCGTTCGATTGCAACATGGCGGCGTTCCAGGTGGCAACGTATTCCAAGCCGTCGTCGATCCGGTGGTCGCGCATGTAGCTGAGCATTTCCTTGGTGCCGGTCACGGCGATCGGCGACTTGCTGGCAATCTCCCGGGCCAGTTCCATCACGCCATCGAGCAAGGCCACCTGATCAGAATAGACACGATTGACCAGGCCGATTCGCTGCGCTTCATCCGCACCGAACGCCCGACCGGTGTAAGCCAGCTCGCGCAGCATGCCGTCACCGATGATACGGGGCAAACGTTGCAAAGTGCCGACATCGGCAGCCATGCCGATATCCACTTCCTTGATCGAGAAATGCGCGTCTTCGGCGCAATAACGCATGTCGCAGGCAGCGATCAGGTCGATGGCACCGCCCAGGCAATAGCCCTGGATCGCCGCCAGGACCGGCTTGCGGCAGTTGTCGACGGCATTGAAGGAGGCCTGCAACTGAAGGATCTTGCGGCGCAGCAGGCGGGCGTTGCGGCCGACGTCCTTGCCCAGCTCATTGCCGACCGAGGCCAATAGCATCAGGTCGATGCCTGAAGAAAAGTGCTTGCCCGCACCGCTCAGGACCACCACCCGCACTTCGTCGGTGTCATCGGCCCACTGGAAGATCTCGGTGATCTCGCTCCAGAACGCGGCGTTCATCGCGTTGATCTTTTCCGGGCGGTTGATCTGCACATGGGCGATGTTATCGGTCAGTTCGACGCGGAAAGCTTGGTATTCGGACATGACGGGCATCCTTGGCTGTGCGATGGGAGACTGGGGAATATAGCAAGCGGGTTTGGGGGCTGTAGGTAGCGGATGTGCCAAAAGCCGGACTGGGGTGGCTGGCCGCCTTTAGCGGCCCGGCCATTCACCGCGCCCTCAGGATCCACTGCTCGATGGCCTGCGCCGCGCCATCCTCGGTGTTGCTGCCGGTCACCACATCCGCCTGCCGCTTCACCACCTCTTCCGCCTGGCCCATGGCAATCGCCAACCCGGCCCGATGGAACATCGCCGGGTCATTGCCACCATCGCCGATCGCAGCCGTCTGCGCCAACGGCACGCCAAGGAACCTGGCCAGCGTCACCAACGCCTCGCCCTTGTTCGCCTGCATCGCCGTGATATCCAGGTAGGCCCGCTGCGAACGGCTGGCCAAGGCCTGGTCCGCCACCAACGGCTGCAGCACTGTCTCCAGCTCGATCAGCAGTTGGGCATTGCCACTGGCACCGACGATCTTGTCGATACGATCCAGGTAAGGCTCGAAACTCTCCACCACCGTCGGCGGATACCCCAGGGCATGCTCCTCCCGAGGGACCATTTTGCCGTGAGGGTTGCGCAGCAGCCACTCATTGTCGGCAAACACCCAGATCTCCACCTCATCATGCCGCGAAAGCAGCTCCAGCGTGCAGATGGCCGCCTCGCGGGGCACATAGTGAGTCACCAGATAGCTGCCATCGGGATGCATCAGCGTGCCGCCGTTGAACGCCGCCACCGGCAGGTCGACACCCAGGGCCTCGATCTGCTCACGCATGGCCCGGGGTGGGCGCCCGGTGGCCAGGCTGAAGAACACCCCCGCCGCCCGCAATGCCCGTACCGCCTCGACGGTACGCGGGCTGAGGCTGTGATCGGGGCGTAACAGGGTGCCGTCCATATCGCTGAGCAGCAGGCGGATGGGGTACTGCGCCGAGCCGCTCATCCGATGCCATGCCAGGCACGGCCATCGCGCGCCAGCAGTTCATCGGCGGCCTGGGGACCGTTCTCGCCCGCCTTGTACAACTGCACCCGGTTGTCCTCACGCCAGGCGTCGAGGAACGGCTGCACCGCCCGCCAACCGTTTTCGATGTTATCGGCGCGCTGGAACAGCGTCTGGTCGCCAGTCAGGCAGTCGTAGATCAGCGTCTCGTAGCCGGTGGACGGCTGCATTTCAAAGAAATCCTTGTAGGCGAACCCCAGTTCGATATTGGCCATGTCCAGGGCCGGCCCCGGTCGCTTGGCCAGCAGGTCGAACCACATGCCCTCGTTCGGCTGGATCTGGATCTTCAGGTAGGTCGGCTGCAGGCGGTCGATTTCGGTATCACGGAACTGCGCATACGGCGCCGGCTTGAAGCAGATGGCGATTTCCGTGTCGCGAACGCTCATGCGCTTGCCGGTGCGCAGGTAGAACGGCACACCCACCCAACGCCAGTTGTCGATCATCACCTTGAGCGCGACATAGGTTTCGGTGTTGCTGTCGGGTGCCACGTTGTTTTCTTCGCGATAGCCGGCCACGGCCTTGCCCGCCAACTCACCCGCCGCGTACTGGCCGCGAACCGAGTTGGCCCTCGCCTCTTCGACACTCCAGGGACGAATCGCGCCCACCACCTTGGCCTTCTCGCCCCGCACCGCATCGGCGCCAAAGGCAGCTGGCGGCTCCATGGCGACCATCGCCAGCAGTTGGAACAAGTGATTGGGCACCATGTCGCGCAAGGCCCCGGTGTGCTCGTAGAAACTGCCACGGGTTTCCACGCCGACGGTTTCCGCCGCGGTGATCTGCACATGGTCGATGTAGTGGTTGTTCCAGAACGCCTCGAACAGCACGTTGGAAAACCGGCTGACCAGGATGTTCTGCACGGTTTCCTTGCCCAGGTAATGATCGATCCGATAGATCTGTTTCTCGCTCATCACCTTGAGCAGGCAGGCGTTCAAGGCCTCGGCGGTCGCCAGGTCGGAACCGAACGGTTTTTCGATCACCACCCGTCGGAAGGCCTCCGGGGTTTCCTCGAGCAGCCCGGCCGCGCCCAGCCGCCGAGCGACCTCACTGAAGAAGCGCGGCGCGGTCGCCAGGTAGAACACCGCATTACCGGTACCGCTGGCGGCAATCTTCTCCGCCAGCGCGGTGTAGGTCGAATCGTCGAGAAAATCGCCCTGCACATAACTGATGTTCTTCGCCAGCCGGCTCCAGAGCGCGGCATCCAGCGCCTGCTCCGGGGCCTTACCGCTCTTGGCGGCGACCTCGGCGCGGCTGAATTCTTCCAGCTTCCTGGCGAATTCGGCGTCGGTGACTGCGTTGTGATCGACCCCGACGATATGCAGGCCATCGTCGAGCAGACCGTCACGACTCAGGTTGTACAGCGCCGGCATCAGCAGACGCTTGACCAGATCACCGTGGGCACCGAACAGGAACAGCGTGGTCGGCGGGGCGGCCTCAACCTTGCTTTTCTTGCCGGGAGTATTCATTTTTTCGGTGTCTCCACATGGCCGCCGAAGCCGAAGCGCATCGCCGACAGCAGTTTGTCGCCATAGGTGCTCTGCTGGCGCGAACGGAAGCGGGCGAACAGCGAACTGGACAACACCGGCACCGGCACTGCCTGCTCGATCGCCGCCTCGATGGTCCAGCGGCCTTCGCCACTATCGGCTACCGCGCCGGAATAGTTGTCCAGCTTGGGGTCGGTGGCCAGGGCATCGGCGGTCAGGTCCAGCAGCCAGGAGGACACCACACTGCCACGGCGCCAGACCTCGGCGATATCGCCCAGGTTCAGGTCGAAACGCTGGTCGGCCGGCAGGCTTTCGGCGTTCTTGGTCTTGAGGATGTCGAAACCTTCGGCGAAGGCCTGCATCATCCCGTATTCAATGCCGTTGTGGATCATCTTGACGAAGTGCCCGGAGCCCGGAGGGCCGGCATGAATGTAGCCGCGCTCGGCACGGTCGTCGGCGGCCGGGCTGCGATCGCGGGTCCGCGGGATATTGCCCAGGCCCGGTGCCAGGGCATCGAACAGCGGATCGAGACGGCGGACCACCTCGGCATCGCCGCCGATCATCATGCAGTAGCCACGCTCCAGGCCCCAGACGCCGCCGGAGGTGCCCACGTCGATATAGTGGACGCCCTGCTGCGCCAGTTCCTGGCCACGACGGATATCATCCTTATAGTAGGTGTTGCCACCGTCGATGATGACATCGCCCGGCTGCAGCAGCTTGCCCAGCTCCGCGATGGTGTCTTCGGTAGGCGCACCGGCCGGCAACATGACCCAGACCGCACGTGGCGCGGTCAGCCCGGCAACCAGCGCCGGCAGGTCGGCCACCCCCGTGGAACCCTCCTGGCTCAGGGTGGCGACGAAGTCGGCGTTGCGGTCGTAAACCACGGTCTCATGGCCCTTGAGCATCAACCGCCGTGCGATATTGCCGCCCATGCGGCCCAGTCCGATGATTCCAAGTTGCATGTAACGCTACTCCAGACGACGAGTTCGAAAAAACTCGAAAAAGATAGAAACGACACCATAGCCCAGCCAGACTGGATATGTCCCACCCAAGGTTAGTCAAATACGCCAGGTATTGGTTCGCCAGTGCCGCTCATGACCCTCTTCTTACGCTCGAACTCGCCCTCAAGACACGGCGACCGCAAAAAATAAAAAAGTTCCCATCCGCTGAAAAAGAATTCAAAATTGTCTTGAACGAACCGCCAGCCCCTTCGGCCGGATCGGTTCCACCGAAACAGACCCTTCGCGAGGTGAGCAATGGGTACGGTAGCCGCAGTACGTCCCCCACAAACCCTGTACGTCACAATCCGCCGCGATGAGTTGCGGCAGTTGCGCGACGAACGCGAGGCCCTGCTGCTGCAGGTTGCGCAATTGCGTGAAGCCTTGCAGGGTCAATCCCTGACGGCCCATGACCCGCTGTCGCGACTGGGCAACTGATACGACGGTCCACCGCCTCTCCAGACATCTCCTACAGGCACACCACCGGTGTGCCTGGCGCTGAACGTTTTTTTCACACGTCCTTACCGATACTCCACGCCTTCCAGCCGTGCGCAATTCGTGCGGCCATTCCCCATGGCGAGCTTTTTCCATCAGCCCCGTGGCTCAGTTGGCGATTGATTGGAGTGTTAAATGACGCTGTTCAAACGCAGCAATACGTCTGCGAAGGGTTTTGATTGGGCCGGACTCGGCTGGCTGTTCCTCTTCTTCTGGTATTTCTCGGGCATCACCCAACTGCTGATCCAGCTGAGCGGGACTTCCGGCTTCAGCGGTTTTCGCCAGGCGTTCTTCATCAGCGCCATCTGGCTCGCGCCGATGCTGGTGTTCGCCAAACAGACCCGTCTGCTCTCAGCCGTGATCGGCCTGGTACTGTGGGCCTGCTCCATGGCCAGCCTGGGCTACTTCTTCGTCTACCAGCAGGAGTTCTCGCAAAGCGTCATCTTCATCATGTTCGAGTCGAACATCTCCGAAGCCAGCGAGTACCTGACCCAGTATTTCAAATGGTGGATCGTGCTGGCGCTGCTCGCCCACACCGCCGTGGCCATCTTGCTCTGGACGCGCCTGCGCCCGGTCTACCTACCCCGGGGCAAGGCGCTGCTGGCGGCGGCGGCGATCCTCGTGACGATCCTCGGTTATCCGCTGTTCACTCAGATCAACCGCAGCGCAAACCTGACCCAAGGCCTGGAGCGCTTCGAGACGCGCATCGAACCGGCAGTGCCCTGGCAGATGCTGGTGGCTTACCGGCGCTACCGCGAACAGTTGGACAACATGCAGGGCATGCTCGACAGCGTCAGCAAGATCCCGCCACTGCATAACCTCAAGGACAGCCAGGCCGGCCTGCCGACCACCCTCGTACTGGTCATCGGCGAGTCAACCAACCGCCAGCGCATGAGTTTGTACGGCTATCCCCGGGAAACCACACCCAACCTCGACAAACTCAAGGAGCAACTGGCGGTCTTCGATAATGTCGTGACCCCGCGCCCCTACACCATCGAGGCCTTGCAGCAGGTCCTGACCTTCGCCGACGAAGAAAACCCCGACCTGTATCTCAAGACGCCATCGCTGGTCAGTGTGATGAAACAGGCCGGCTACAAAACCTGGTGGATCACCAACCAGCAGACCATGACCAAGCGCAACACCATGCTCACGACCTTCTCCGAACAGGCCGACGAACAGGTGTACCTGAACAACAACCGCAACCAGAACGCCCGTCAGTACGACGGTGACGTACTCGAGCCCTTCAACAAGGCCCTGGCCGACAGCGCGCCGCGCAAACTGATCGTGATTCATCTGCTGGGCACGCACATGAGCTACCAGTACCGTTATCCGCCAAGCTTCGACAAATTCACCGACCGGACCGGCGCCCCACCAGGCCTGACCGACGATCAGATTCCGACCTACAACAGCTATGACAACGCAGTGCTGTACAACGACTTCGTGGTATCGAGCCTGATCAAGGACTACGCCAAAACCGACCCCAATGGTTTCCTGCTGTATCTGTCGGACCACGGCGAAGACGTTTTCGACTCTGCGGGCCATGGCACCCTGGGCCGCAACGAAGGCAAGCCGACGGCACCGATGTACACCATTCCGTTCATCGCCTGGGCCTCGCCGAAATGGCGTGAAACCCATGACTGGAGCTTTGCTTCGGACCTGAGCCGGCCCTACAGCAGCTCGAACCTGATCCACACCTGGACCGACCTGGCCGGTTTGAGCTTCGATGAGCAGGATCTGAGCAAGAGCGTGGTGAGCGATCAGTTCAAGGTTCGGCCATTACTGATCGGCGATCCCTACGCTCGTCCGCAGAAGGCGTTGATCGATTTCAGTCTGATCAAGCCCAAGCCGCAGGGGAATGTGGCAAATAAATGAGGCAGGGGCCTGTTCTCGTGATTCGCGCGGGAACAGGCCATGTTTCGATGAAAGTGGCTCAATGGAATAACCGTAACCCCTGACTAAAACAGGCATCACGATACAACGCAGTAACGAGCGAATATTAACTAAACATTATGTAGTCGCCAGAACTCACAATACCCATCAAACCTTATCAATAACATCACCATTCATCCGGCATTAGCTGATCTTAATTACCACTTAATGTCGTCCCTCCAGAGTTGCTCTGAATTTCAGATCGCCAAGGCGACACCCTTTCAACAACTCAGGAAACATGACCCATGAAACTGTCTACCTTGTTTATGGCTGGCGTATTGTCCGTTACTTCATTTGCGGCATTCGCCGAAGGCGGCTCCGATCGCGTCCGTGAGCGCTGGGAGAACTTTCAGGCCAGCCAGCAGATGGCGCGTGAACAGGCTGAACAGCAGACATTGACCGCTCAGGCGCAGAAGAACGACGCGGCTTCGGGTGAAGTAAAAGCGGTTCAGCAGCAGCCTGATACCTGATTTTGCTCTAGCGATAACACCTCCAAGTGCTCCGCAAGTTTCTTGCGAGAGGTGTTTTCTTTTAGCGCCCGGATTGGGCGCTATTTTTTGATCGCGGTTTTAACTGGAACTGCCGAGTAAATTTCTTACTCACGGTATGCACTCCATCATCAAACCGCAAAAACGGATACACACTCCTGCCTACCACTCAAAGAAAAGCCCCACAAACGCCTCCTGCCAACACAACAACCCAGGGCGCCCACCTCCACCAAACCAGACCAGCAAAAGCCCCTGCCGCCAGCCCAAAATCCAGCGGCCCCAGAATCGCGCTACTCCAGAGCGGCCGCCAAAACGCCGCCAGCAACAGCCGCAGGAAGATCAGGAATACCACCCATACGCTCGTGGTACTGGCCTGATGCGCCTGCTGACTCATGGCAACGCTCGACGGTTACAGGTATTTGTTCCAGAACATCATCTGACCATGGCCCGGATCGAGTTGGGCACCGCTGAACCCGAACTTCTCGTAGGCGGCCCGGGCCACCGTATTGCCTTCGAGCACTTCGAGGGTGAGCTTGCAACAGCCACGCTGGCGAGCGATATCCTCGACCTTCTGCAGCATCTTGCGGCTCAGGCCCAGCCCACGAAACTTGCTCAGCACCGCCACGTCGTGCACGTTCACCAAGGGCCGGCAGGCAAAGGTCGAGAAGCCTTCGAAACAGTTCACCAGCCCCGCCGGCTCACCGCCGACAAAGGCCAGCACGCTGAACGCATGGGCACGTTTGGCCAGCTCGGCCGGCAATTGCTCAAGCAGGTGCGGATCGAGCGACTGGCCACCGCCCATCGGATCTTCGGCATAGTGGTTCAGCACCTGGGCAATGGCCTCGGCGTGCACCGGGTTGGTGTAGCTCGCCTGCAGTATCAGTACATCTGCAACGTCCATGTTCATCCTCGACGGCATCATTAAAAGTCAGTTCTCTTTCAGGGAAACACGATTGTAAGCCCGAGCCGAAGCCCGAATGAAGGAAATTCGCCAACCCGGGCATCAGCAGGGCCGGACCTTGGCCCACCGGTTCACGCAACCGGGAAAAAGTGCTTCTGCGCCGACGCCAGGTCGATGGTACTGCGGTGGATCTGCAGTGCCAGACGGGCGCGGCCGCCTTGTCCGGCCTGGATTTTCCTGAAGGCCTCTTCCTCCCGTTGCGACTGGTAGTGGCCGCCGATCTTGCGTTGCTCCACGGTCTTCAGATGAGCGGCGGTAAAGTCTGCCTCCGCAGCCTGCAGGCTCGGGTAATGAAAATGCGCGTACCAGAGCGGGTTGCCGGCGCTGTCGAGTATCGCGAACTCCTGCAGGAAGTCGTCCTTCTGCTTCTTCTGCGTCGGCAGTTGAAAACGTCTGCCTTCACGGCGCACCCGTGCCTCGCCTAGCTCCAGCAGGTAATCGACCCGCAGTAATTGCGGAGGGTTGGCCTTGATGGCGTCGATGCGCGCCTGTCGCCCTGCGGCGGTGAGCCTGGGCGCGGCTTCGCGCAACAAGCGCGCCACCGTGCGGGCACTCTTGATCCGCTCGGGGTTGCGCGGCGGCGTCTGCGGCATCGCCAGGACCCGATCGATCTCCTCGGCCTGATGCTCCATCATTTCGGCGCGGATACGCAGGATGTCCTGCTGGGCCCGGGGCGAATCCGAACGCCTGGCCTGCGCACTCACCCGCGAAATAATCGATGACTCGTCGTCGAGCCAATGTTGTGCGGTGCTCAACAGTTTCTCCAGGCCGATCGCCGGTCTCGGTGCCGCAGGTGCTACCGGCGCGACCGTGACCTTGTCCCACAAGCCGTCTGCGGAACTCTGGCGGAAGCGCTCCGTCGAGCGGCCATGGGGATCGCGGATCTCCACCTCTTCCTGACCATCCTGCGAGGTCTGCAATTCACCGGACAACATCTGGTCGTAGCGCGTGTGGATGACTTTTTTCCGCGCGCGACCGGCCGATGTCGACGCCACCGGCAACGCGGGCAGATCCCAATCATCGCGGCCCAACTGCTTACGCAAATCTTCCTCGGCGTCCTGCTCGAGTCGGCTCAGCAACCCGAGGGCTTTCTCCAACTGCGCGGTCGCGGGCTGGCGATTGTCGAGGCTGACCCGGCAGAATTCGAGCTTCTGCCGAAAATCGGCGGATTGGCCGATCAGGGACTCCAGCAGGCTGACGCGCTCGCTCTCCACCAACTCACTGGTCTGGATGGCATCGAACGAGGAGTAATAGGACTGGTACAGCCGCTCGCCCTGGCCCCAGATTTCCTCGAGCATTTCCCTGCCGATATCGTCGCTGTGCACTTCAGCCCGGGAAAACCAGGTGTAGAACTGCTCGATTCGCCATAACCGCACCTCCGTTTCAGCAGGCAGGCTGGAATTGAACGTCGCCAGCAACTTTTGATGCTCTTCACGCCCCTCACGAATGCTTTCCAGGCGGGCCAGCAGGTTTTGTTTGCGACTGGACCAGTCGACCATCTTGTCCATGACCTCGGCATTATGTTCCAGCAGGGCATAACTGCTGGCACGCTCCTGGGGCGTCAGTTCCTCCAACAACAGTTGCTGGCGTGCCGGCGACAGCAACGACAGCGGCGAGGCCGATCGTCTCCACGCCTCGAACAAGGCCGGCAGTGGCCTTTTCCAGCGTTCCCGGAGCCAGGTGGTGTGCGAATGCAACAGCGCATGCAGATCGAGCAGAGAGTTTTTCAACACGGTGACCGTGGCCCGTGGATCCAGCCTGCGCAGGGCCTTGTACTGGTCGATCAGCTTCATCTGCTCAACATAGCGTTCCAGGCGCGGCTCGAGTGCCCGGGTCAAGTCCTCCAACTCCTGGGTCAGGCGATCGAAGCCCAGCCGGATGATCATCTGTTCCGTGGACACTCTCACCCAGCGTTTCTGGGCGCTCATCAAGCTCTCTTCCTCGGCCTCGTTCACCTGGTCAAAACGCAGCAGCTCATCTTGCAGCGCCTTGAGCCGCTCCTCCACCGATGCCGAGGCAGCCGCAACAGCGGACTTGGGAGAACCACCGCGCAAACGCTGGTCCAGGCTCCAGCGGCCTTGATCATCTGCACGGACCCAGGGGCCGGGATTGCCCTTGCCATCGACGATCCGTACCCCTTCGCCATCGGCCTCCCAGGCCACCTCATACAGATCCCCCTGAATCAGCGCACACCACTTCCCGCCAACGTCCTGCCTGATATACACCAAGCCACGGGCCGGGCCCGCGGTGACGAGCGTGCCCAACTCGGACAAGGCCGAAGCCGGCTTGTCGAAGGCGCGCAGCCGATAGGGGCGGACCCGCTTCATCAGCGCCTCGGGAATCGGCCAGCCGGACGACCACGGTTGCACCAGCGGTCGTGGCAAATCGTTCACGCGGGTGATGCTCGGCGGCAAGGCGCTCACCGCACGCACCGGTTCGGACGTGCGCGGCACAGCACGCGTGCCGGCGACGCGGTGCTGCAACAGCAGGGTCGCGAGGTTGAACAGCAGGTCCGCCAACCCGGCCGACAGCTCCTGCCGGCTGCCACGAGCGAGGAGTTGCAAGTCGTCATGGACGATCTTCACCACCACCAGCCAGGACAGCACCGCCACCAGGTGCCCGAGGTAGGGCACCAACCCGGCAAACGGCAACTGACTGATGCTCAGCAGGACCAGCCAGGCGCCCTCCTTCCACTGCGCCCAGCGCTGCTCGACATTCGACACCGACTGCCGGTCGGCCTGCTCGACCAGGGCCTTGACCGTGGCAACGAAGATCGCGTGCGGGTAATCACTCTCGACCAGCTCCTCGGCCAGGATCGCGGGTGCGGCTTTCGCAGGTTCAGGGGCAAATTCATCGCCCTGCTGGAACGTTTGGATATGGGGTTCGGCAAACCCTCCGGACTGGTAGCGAACGCGGGCCGTCTCGCCAAGCCAGATCAATACGCTGCTCTGCAACTCGCCGCCTTGACCGATGGCCGCGAGCAGCGCCTGGGCGCTCTCGAACTGCTGCAGGGGCTGGCGCAGGAACAACGGCCGATAGAGAATCACCGGGCCGCTGGCCATGTCCCGTAGCCCGATGACAAACATCGCCATCACCGGGTCCGCCTGCCAATCGGCCCTGGCCTTGAAGGCCAGCGGGCGCAGGACGACTTCAGCGCCCTTGGACAATCGGTCGCCGACCGCCGGGCGAAGCAACGCCTGGACCAGGCCGACGCCTTCATCGTTGAATCCCGCCTGCCCCCTGATTTTCAATTCCAGGGCCTGCAATGGCAGGCTCGCGCGCAGTTGCGCAACGAACAACGCCTCTCGCCGCGACGCCTCGACCCCATCGGTGATCAAGCGCGCTTTCAGCAGGTCGGGATACACCTGGCCGATATCCGCCCGAGTCACCAGGGCCCTGACGTAGTCCGGCGTCAACCAACCGGGAACCGGCGATTCGACCCCCTGGCGCAGAACAGCGATGCGCATGCCGCCATGCCGAAAGCCGCCCAGGTTGGCCAGGGCAAATTCCGTCAGGCTCATGGGCACTGTTTCCACCGTGCCCACCGCGCCACCGGCAGCGCCGGGCGAAGGCACCGCTTGAGCGACGGTGCGCTCCAGTTGCAGGTGGATGTCATCCGGGTGGGCGATGCCCTGCACCGTCGGCTGATCCGCGCGCATCAGGCGCTGCAATTGCCGGGCGGCGAACTGGTCCAGCGTGCCTATATCCTCCAGGTAATCCCGGCCTTTCGACTGGCATTGCACTCGCGCCAACTCGCTGAGCTGGCCGCTGTAGAGCGCACGATCGGCGGCGCTCGCCTGCAGCAGCCAGGTCGGCAGGGAGTCGCTGCCCAGCTTCGGCGCCAGCGTGCCGCAGCTCTCCTGGTGGATCACCCGGAAACTGCCGGTATCGGGACTTTTCTCCGGCAGGACGAACCAACTGGCCGGATCGGTGATCGTGTCCAGTTGCCGCTGAAGCTCGTTGCGTCCGGGCCATTGCCCAGGCTCCAGCAGGTTGAGCACCTGCAACTGATACTCCAGCAGCCCCTTCACCAGGCTTTCGCCAATCTGTTGGACGGGCTCGTTCCAACGCCAGATGACCTGCTCGGCGATCTCCAGATCGCGTCCGGCCATGCGCTTGCCGAGCAACAGCCCGACCAGTTCGCTATCGCTCAGCCGCCCTGCACGCAGGCCGCCTTCGGCTGGATGGAAGTAGAGCGGGTATGGCAACGGGCGATTCTGTTCATAACGGATAAAACTGATGACCGGGAACAGTTCCGGGTAACGCCGCCCCTGGGCATCGATGCTGAAGACCCGAATCCGATGGGCGCGGATATCCAGCGAGGACAGGTCGTCGTCAGCGCCGCCACCGGCCGGCGCGTAGCCCATGTAGAACGGCAGCCGTGCCAGATCGGCCTGGCCCCCGGCGACGGGCGTCCGGCCAGGCACCAGCAGGCTGCCGAGCATCCCTGCCAGGCGCTCCCAACGGCTGGCGCCGCGGCCTTGCGGGGCAGCATTCCAGCTGTCGATCAGTTGCTGTTTGAGGGTTTGCGGCAACCCGAGCGAGGCCTGATGCAGACGCCGCACCAAGGTATTGAGGTCGATCGCCAGCGGCTTGCCCGCCGCCGAAGGCCACTGTCGCCAAAGCTGGCTGCGCGCGTCCCAGTCCTGGCTGGTGGACTGCATCCGGGTCGGATGGCCCTGTGCGAAGCCTTCCACCAGCACTTCAGCCAGGCTGTAGACGTTATGCCCCGCCGGTTCGGCATCGATCCCCTGGGCCAGCAGCCAGTAGGGAACCGAAAGACGCACCTGCTCGGCTGACAGTGCAAAATTGCCATAGTGCTCGTCCAGCACCGCCTGGACCAGCGGCACGGCGGCCGACAATACGCTCGGAATCTCTGGAAACAACGCCTTGGCGGCCTGGGTCGGGTCCGTGGTCGGCCGATCCACACGGGAAGTTTGCGTTGACATGGTTGCAGCCCTCGTTCGAATGATGGGAACGAGTCATGACCTCACGCAGCGGCTTGCCGGACACGACTCTGGCGGCATTCAAACCCGAGGGCACCTCACAACGGCGTTATATAACTGGCCCCTGCGCCGGCCAATGGCCTATCCGTCGAGTCGCCCCATCACTGGCCGAAACGCTGCAGCTGCATCTCGTGCAGACGGCTGAGGGTGCGCCGAAACGCGAACGCCAGGTAGCCTTCGCTGTACAACTCGTCCAGCGGCACCTGCGCGGCGACGTACAGCGCCACCTTGCGGTCGTAGCACTCGTCCACCAGGGCAATGAAACGGCGTACGCTGTCATCATGGATCGACAGTTGCGGCAATTCGCGGTCGCCGGCGTCGACGCGCTGCGCGGCATCCTCGGTGCCCCGGGCGATGCGTCCGGGGCGCTGGCGGGCACTGAGGTTCGGCACCTGGTCGAGGAAGATCGCCGTGTAACGATCGCACAGCGCCATGAAGTCCATCGCCGCCAATGGCTGCTCGCACAGTTCGGCATAACGGCACCAGAGCACACTCGGCGAAGCCTGCACTACCGTCAGGGTCCGATGCCCCATGGCGACCGGCTCGGCAGACACCGCCTGCCCGGCGGTCAGTGCGGCGAAAGCCTGGGCGAACCCCGTCGAGCCTTCCAGTGGCACCACCCAATAACGCTGCAACGCCGCCCCCGGATGCAGGCGGTGATCCTCCCTTCCATCGACATCGACCACCACCATGTGCCGCTCGATCGCCGCAATCGCCGGCAGGAAGCGTTCACGGTTGAAACCCTCGGCATACAGTTGCTCCGGCGGCTGGTTGGAGGTGCAGACGATGACCACGCTTTCATCGAACATCACCTGGAACAGCCGCCCGAGAATGATCGCATCGCCGATGTCATTGACGAACAATTCGTCGAAACACAACACCCGCACCTCGGCCGCCAGCTCACGGGCCAGCGCCCGCAACGGATCGGCGATCCCGCTCAACTGAAAGGAACGCTGGTGTACCCAGCCCATGAAGTGATGGAAATGCTGACGCCGTGACGGCACCCGCAGGGTCTGGTGGAACTGGTCCATCAGCCAGGTCTTGCCGCGTCCGACCGGCCCCCAGAGATACACCCCGCGCGGCACCTGCCCCTGGTGCAATGCTTCATGACAGTCTTGCAATGCCTGGACCGCCAACCGCTGGGCCGGGTCAACGACGAAGCCTTGCTCGACGGCTTGCTGGTAGGCGCTCAGGGGGGAATCGACAGTCATGGGCAGGACCGGAACAGAAGAGGGTCACGCAGTATGCCAGTTCGATCCGCCGGGCCATATCCGCCCCGATGCTCCCCGCCTGCCGCGAACTCCCGGATGAGCCTGGCGTCTATGCTTTGCTGTATCGTCAACCGGCCATTTCTCGTGAGGACTCCGCCATGCGCAAACTCCTGGGCCTTGGCCTGCTGTTCCTGACACTCAGTGCCTGCGCCCTGTTCTCCAATCGCGATCCGCTGAACATCAGCGTGGTCGGTATCGAGCCATTGCCCAGCCAGGACATGGAGGTGCGTTTTGCCGTGACCCTGCGCGTGCAGAATCCCAACGAGACGGCCATCGCCTACAACGGCGTGGCCCTCGACCTGGAGGTGAACGACCAGCCGCTGGCCTCCGGCGTCAGCAATCAGCAGGGAACGCTCCAGCGCTTTTCCGAAACCACACTGACGGTGCCGGTCAGCGTCTCGGCCTTTTCCATGCTGCGCCAGACCCTGGGCCTGAGCCAGGCACGCAGCCTCGACGGACTGCCCTACGTGCTGCACGGCAAGCTGGCCGGCGGACCATTCGGCACAATGCGTTTCGTCGAACGGGGTCGCCTGGATCTGACCGGCCCCAACGCCAGCGGTTGGTGAGCGCGCTCACCTGCCTGGCAGCAAAGGCTGCTATAAAAGCCCTTTCAACTTGCGTCCAGGACGGCCCCTCTCATGGAAAAATACCCCACGCTGTATAGCGAACGGTTGATCCTGCAACCCATGACGCTGGCCGACGCCCCCGCCGTCCAGCAACTGTTCCCGCACTGGGAGGTGGTCCGCTACCTCAATGCCCTGGTGCCCTGGCCCTACCCGGACGATGGCGCCTTGAACTATCTGCGCGATATCGCCCTGCCTGCCGTCGAACGCGGCGAGGAATGGCTCTGGTCGATTCGGCTGAAGACCGCACCGCAGCAGATGATCGGCTCCATCAGCCTCATGAACGAAACCGACAACAACCGCGGTTTCTGGCTCGCCCCGCAGTGGCAGGGCCAGGGGCTGATGAGCGAAGCCAGCCGCGTGGTGGCCCACTACTGGTTCGAAGTGCTTGAGCGGCCGTTGATGCGCGTGCCCAAGGCGGCAGCGAACCTGGCCTCAAGGCGGATTTCAGAACGTGAAGGCATGCGCCTGATCCGTAGCGAGGAGCGCACCTTCGTCAGCGGGCGATTACCCTGCGACCTCTGGGAAATCACCCGTGAAGAATGGCGGCGCAACCAGTCGCCGGATGCGTGCATCAGTCCTGAATGAAGCGCACACCCGGCTTGGCCCGCTCGTCCACCCGCAGCTCGAACACGTCCGGGCGCGAGTAGTGACCGGTCACGTCGAAATCATAACGGGCACGGACCAGTTCCTCGGTATCGATCTCGGCAGTCAGCAGACCGGCCTCACCCACCAACGGCCCGGCCAGCACGTCGCCCATCGGCCCGACGATCAGACTGCCGCCGTTGATCAACGGCCGCTCGTGCGGCCAGTTCTCGACGTGGCTGCCCAGTGCCGCCGGTGACGGCTGGACCTGGCAGGCAGTGACCACAAAGCAGCGCCCCTCGCAGGCCACATGACGCATGGTCACCCGCCACATTTCGCGCTCGTCCACCGTTGGCGCACACCAGACGTCCACGCCCTTGGCGTACATCGCAGTGCGCAGCAGCGGCATGTAGTTTTCCCAGCAGACCGCCGAACCGAGCCGCCCGGCCTTGCCTTCCACCACTGGCAGGGTCGAACCGTCGCCCTTGCCCCAGATCAGCCGCTCGGTACCGGTCGGCATCAATTTGCGGTGCTTGGCCACCAGGCCAGCCTGCGGGTCGAAGAACAGCACAGTACAAAACAGGCTATGGCCGTTGCGCTCGATCACGCCGAGCACCAGGTTGGCCCCGGTGCGGGCGGACAAGCCGGCCAACGCCTCGGTTTCCGGCCCCGGAACGTCGATTGCATTGGCGTGATAACGGGCGAACGCCTCACGCCCTTCCGGCAAGCGATAGCCCAATTGGGTACCGAAGGTCTCGCCTTTCGGGTAGCCGCCGAGCAGCGCTTCCGGCATTACCACCAGGCAGGCGCCGGAGTCGACGATGGCCGCTTCATAGGAAAGGATCTGTTCCAGCGTATCGGCCTTGCCCCCCGGCAAGGAACCGATCTGCAGCGCGGCAACGATGGATGTGGACATGAGCGGTTCTCCCTGGTTTGAGTTCGTGTTGCGAATTGTCATGGCGCAACCGATCATGAATAAAGACCACTTCATCACTGAATGATATGAACACTACAAATATCAAGACGCTGGACCTGAACCTGCTCAAGGTCTTCGAAGCCCTGCACGACGAGTCCAGTGCCAGCCGCGCGGCGGTACGCCTGGGCGTCACCCAGTCGGCCATAAGCGCCGCACTGCGACGGCTGCGCGAGGTGTACGGCGACCCGCTGTTCGTTCGCACCGGCCGCGGGCTGGCGCCCACCCTGTGCGCCAACCAGCTCAAACCGGTGATCAGTGAAGCCTTGAACAAATGTCGACAGAGCCTGGCGCTGGTCGACCCGCAAGCCCGGCACTACGAAGGCCGCTCGGTGATCATCGGGCTCTCCGACGACTTCGAGATCGCCTACGGTCGCCGCCTGATGGCGCTGATCGCCCAGCAGGCACCGCGCCTGCGCCTGATCTTTCGCCAGACCCACAGCCAGATCGTCGGCGAAGGGCTGCTGCAACGCCAGTTCGACCTGGCGATCACCGCGGGCGGCTTCGCCGAACGCCTGCTCAGCCGGCGGGTATTGGCGGAAGGCGATTATCGCTGCCTGGTCGACCCCGAAAGCCTGGAGCCCGGCCAGACCGAGCTGAGCCTGGAGCAGTTCGTTGCCCGCGAGCACATCCTGGTCTCGTCCGGCGGTTTTATCGGGATCACCGACGAAGCACTGGCCGGATTGGGCCTGGGCCGACATGTCAGCGCCTCGACCAGCCATTTCGCCGCCTTGCCCTACCTGCTCAAGGGCAGCCAGGCGGTGGCAACCATTCCGACCCATGCCGCCCAGGCCATCGTCGAACTCAGCGGGCTGCGCCTGCTGCCCTGCCCCATGCCCCTGCCGCGCTACCCGATCGAACTGGGCTGGCGCACCAGCGCCTCGCTCGATCCGGCGGTACTGAAAGTACAGGCCGCCATTTTTCAATGTTTTCACATGCCCTGAGTCATGATGAATACCTGATCGACAGACGCTTTTTCCGGGACACTGGATGAAGAATCCGGGCAGAACGGATATGCATGTGCCATATCCTGTTCTCGGCGGGTCCCTGGGAAGGTTAGAATGTAGGAAATAGGGAAGAGTCAATGACAGAGCAGATCCTCTCAGAAGCCGAGTACGATGCGATCACCGATGCTGCCGCGCACTGGTGCATGCGTCTGCATGAGCAGGATTGCACGGCGCAGGAACGTGCTCAGTTCGAGGCGTGGCTCAAGGCTGATCCGCTGCATGCCAGCGAATACGAGGCGATGCTGGAGATCTGGGACGTCGCCGGCCACCTGCCACGTCCACCGCAGGCCCAAGTCATCCCTCTGCCCGTCAAGCGCCGCCACTGGCCGCGTTATGGCATGGCCGCCAGCGCCCTGCTGGCGATTCCCCTGGCCGGTTATATCGGCTGGAGCCTGGGCTGGATACCCAGTTCCTACCAGACCTTTGAAGCCGGCAACCGTGTCGAGCACATCACTCTCGCCGACGGCAGCCAGGTCGAACTGAACCTGGGCAGCCAGCTGACCTACAGCAACTACAAGGATCAGCGCCGGGTCACGCTGAAGAAAGGCGAAGCTTTCTTCGATGTCAGCCACAACGCCGAGCACCCTTTCGTGGTGAAAGCCGCCAAGGGCCAGATCCGCGTCACCGGGACCCAATTCAACGTCTGGATGTACCAAGACCAGGTGCGCGTGACCTTGCTGCAGGGTTCCGTGCTGGTCAGCAGCGACAGCAGCACGCCCGGTGGCTATCGCCTCGACCCGGGCATGCAGGCCCGCTACAAGGCCGCAGACTACGAGCCGCAAATCAGCCAGACCTATGCCAATGACACCTCACTGGCCTGGCGCAGCGGCAAGTTGATCCTCGACAACCTGCCCCTCAGCGAGGCCCTGCCGCTGATCAACCGTTACCTGGCCGCCCCGGTAGTCCTTGCCGACACGGCCACCGGCACGATCCGCATCGGCGGTATCTACAACACCAGCGACGTCAGGAAGCTGGTCACCTCGCTGCCCAAGGTGCTGCCGGTCTACCTGACCCAGAACAAGGATGGCAATCCGGTGCTCAACGCCATTCCCGGGGCAAAACCCCAGGCCTGAGTCCGCAGCCCTCCCGCTCCTGTGGGAAAACCATCCCTCCACCCTGTGGGAGCGGGCTTGCCCGCGAAGAGGGCCTTGAGGCCGCTAAAAGCTTCGCGGACAAGCCCGCTCCTACAGACGAGGGCGGATGTCCCTCAATCCTTCTCGCGTATCACCTGCAAGCGATAAGCCTTGTCAGCCTTGATCTGCGCTTCGGTAAACGGCAACACGCTCCAGGTCTTCTTCGAAAAGGCCTCGGTCTGATCACGAAAGTGCGCCGACGCCGGATCGCTGGACAATGACGGCGCCAACAACCCTACCGCCTCCGGGCCGTGCTCATCGAAGCTGACCACCTGCAGATAACTGGTACCGCTGATCACCTCACGTTTGCCAGCCTCGCCCTCAATACTCTGGATTGCGTTGTACACCCCCAGCGTCGACGGCCCGCCATGCACCGGCACCGGGTGCCCGCCCAGACTGACCTGCTGGATATCACCCCAGCGGGAATCCGCCGTCAGTCCCGCCTTGTTCACACTCGCCACCGAGGCCAGCATCGCTTCCCTCACCGCCCCGGCCACTTCGGCCCGCCCGATGTCCAGCCCACGCGGGGTATGCCGTGGGTTGGCCGGATCAAAGCTGATGCGCCAGATATCGTCGTGCTCGAACAACTGGGCCATGATCTTCTGGAAATGCACGAACCCCATGCCACTCTGCAGATTGGCATGCTGGTCCCAGCTCTTGAGACTGGCACACAGCGGCGCCAGGGTCGTGGCATCCGCCCCCAGATCGCCACCACAGAACTGCAGCAGGTCAGGCAGTACCTGGCTGGCCAGGTAGACCTGATCATCCATGACCATCGCCTGCAGATCCTCGACCTTGACCGGCCCGTTCTGCTTCAAGCGCTCCAACTGATCCAGGGCAAAGCGCGCACGCGGGCCCAGCGGCTGGCCGTCACGGCTGATCAGCGGCGAAAAGCCCTTGAGCGGCGCGGCCGGGTTGACCATCCATGCCGAGTCATTGGAGTTCTGCACATAGTCGCCGCGCTCGAGCTGCGGCAAGCGGTCCGCCGGGAAAATCCCTTTCTGCGCAGCCTGGGCAGAGACCTTCCAGGCGCAGTCACGGCGTGAACCATCGAGCACGATCAGCTCGCTGCCGGCACGCGGATCGCTGCACTGGCGCAACTGGTCGGCGTCCACGTACGGCACCACCGACAGGTTCATGTACAGCGCCCGACCGCGATCATCCACGGCGAGGGTATTGACCCACGGAATCCCCTGGATCCTGTGCACCGCCGCCTGGAACGCCTTGAGGCTGTCGGCGCGGTTCATTTCGCTCCACTGTTGCAGGACCCGGTCGTTGTCCTGGTTGGCATCACGCAGGCTGAACGCCACCTGGCGATTCCAGTCGAGCTTGCCGGGCCATTGCACCACCGGCCCGAACACCGAGCTGTAGACCCACCGCGACATCGGTTTCAGGCTGCCATCCGCCTGCTTGACCTGAACGGTGACCTGACGCTTGTCCATCGCCGTGGACTGGCCATCGAGCAGGTAGCGCGTCGGGTCCTTGGGGTCCAATTGCAGGCGATACAGGGTGAAGTGCTTGGACGTGTCGACCGTATGGGTCCAGGCCAGGTGCTGGTTGAAACCGATATTGATCAGTGGCAGGCCCGGCAGCGCCGCGCCCATCACGTCGAGCTTGCCGGGAATGGTCAGGTGCATCTGGTAGAAACGCATGCCGCCGACCCACGGGAAATGCGGGTTACCCAGCAACAGGCCACGGCCGTTGAACGAGCGCTCGCCCCCGATCGCCACACCGTTGCTGCCGCGATCCAGGGCAAAGCGCTGCATGCGTTCGGCCGCCACCTGGAAGCCCGCCGACGGCCGTTGCGCGGTCTGCTCGGGCGGAGTCGCAGCAGCCAGGGCTTCGACGAATTGCCCGAGACCACCTTCGACCAGCAGCCTTCGAGTCAGCTTGACCTGGTCGAGCACGGTGATCGGCCTTACCCAGTCGCCCTGGCACTGTTCCGGCAGCCCCTGGGCCTGGCGCTCGCGCAACTGGCGGTTGTAACCGGCCACATAACCTTCGACCCGCTGTTTCATTTGCGGGGTTTGCGCCTGCCAGAACGCCGAGACCGCCGCTGGCGTGTTGAACCCGTTGAAAAACAGGTCGCTGACAAGGTTTTCCGTCTGCTCGACGGTCGTTTCCTGCGGCCCGAAATACTTCGACCGCTCGCCATTGACCGTGACGATTTCATTGGCCAGCAGGCACAGGTTGTCCTGGGCATAGGCATAGCCGATGCCATAGCCCAGGCCACGCTCGTCGGCGGCCAGAATATGCGGGACACCAAAAGTGGTACGGCGGATGTCCGCGCTCAGCTCAGTGCCCTGGGAGCGGGCCTGGGCGCCCAGGCTCAGGCCGATCAACAACGTTGCAAGACAGCACCTGGAAAATGGCCGAAAAATGATCACGCAGACTCCTGATAAAACCGTCGAATACCAGGCAGCACGGAACATGACGACAACGGGGCGCCTGGAAAAACCGGCGCCCACGCAAAAGCACAGGGCAGCCGGTGCCTGCCCATAGAAACGAATGGTCATGCATAAATTTAGCCCGTCAGACAGCTCAAATTCAGCCCTTCGACATCGCTGCGACCTGGTTCCAACAAATTTTCTACATTCGAGGCTTCATGATTTATCGGTCTCGTTCGTCTTTAATTTTAAAGAGAGCAGACATCACTTTCCTGATCAGGCTCTGAAAAGGAGTTTTTCGCATGTACGACCAGCACAGGCCTATGGACGGTATTTCATTGCAACGCGATCCCACCTACAGCTCGGGCGCCATGTTTGCCAAACCGGCCGAGCGCAATGGCAACGAACGCATTCGCCAACTGCTCAAGCACTTCGGCTTGCGCACCAGCCTGATTCGGCTGAAGGTGATCGATGCCCTGCTCAACGCTGGCGACGGTCAGCGTCGCCTGGGCGTGCGCGGCGTTCACGGCCATCTGCTGGAACTGGACATTCCTTTGTCCTTTCTCAGCGTGCGTGAAGTCCTCAAGCGCTTGTGCAGCGAGGGTGTCGTGGTGTTGAACACAGACAAGACCTACAGCCTGCACTCCGATGCCCTGACGGCACTGGAACATCAGGACTGAACGTCGCCGATGCGGCAGGGAAGCCCCGCGTTGCCGCTCACTATCGATCAACCGCCCATTGCGCGGCGGCTGACATCAACCACGATACGTCTCAGGGCTTGACCTTGCGACGCATCACGCCGTTGATGATCACCACCACCACCGCCACACCAATCGCGATGTACTGGAACAGCTTCTCGCTGATCACGCCGGTGCTCTGCAGGTAGGTGAGGCCGAACATGATCCCCAGTACTACCAGGACGACCAGAATCGAGTATTTCAAACGTTGTGCCTGGGTCATTGCCTATATCCTGAAGGAGACCTGAAACGCCCAGGCCTCGGGTGAAATGTATCCGGTTTGTATCGAATTCCATGCCAAGCACCTACAGCGCCCGACGAATAAGCCGACCCAAACGCAGTCTCATGATACAGGCGAGCCAGAGTTTTCGCTGCCCGCCTTTAACCATGAGGATGTGTCCATGTTTCGTCGAATCACACTGCTGATTCCTGCGCTGATCCTGTTGTCGCTGAGCGGTTGCATCATCCTGCCGCACGACCACGGTGGTTGGCATGATCACCGCTACTATGACGGCGGTCCCGGCTATTACGGTGGCGGCCCCGGTTACTACCGTCGCTGACATTCACGGGTGAGCCAACGGCTCACCCGTTTCGTTTGAGCCCCGCCACTCGCCTCTCTCAGCGCTTGAAACCGATGCCCGGCCGGGCGCACACCTGCACCAGCCAATCGACGAACACCCGCACCCGCTGGGACAATTGCCGGTGTGGCGGGTACAGCGCCGCCAGCGGCAAGCCGGGTTGCGGCACACCCGGCAAGACTTCGCACAGACGCCCGTCACGCAGTTGCTCGACCACGTGATAATACGGAATCTGCACCAGGCCGAACCCGGCTTCGCAGGCCGCCAGGTAGCCATCGGCACTGCTCACCGAGACCTGCTTGGGCAGGTACAGCTCCTGCACCTGGCCGTCGCGGAGAAACTCCAGGCCAAAACGCCTGCCGCTGACGCTGGAAAAATACTCGACCATCCGATGTCCGGACAGCGCCTCCAGCGACTGCGGCACCCCCTGTTCACGCAAATAGGCCGGACTGGCGCAGAGCAGCTGTTCGATGGTCACCAGCGGCCGAGCCACCAGTGACTCATCCAGCACGCCACCGCCACGCAGGACGCAGTCGATGCCTTCGCGAATCAGATCGACCGGACGGTCGTTCAAACCGATTTCCAACTCGATCAACGGGTAGCGTGCTGTGAACTCCGGCAGCACCGGGATCACGATCAACCGGCCAATGGCCGCCGGCATGTCGACGCGCAAGATGCCCCGGGGATTGAGGCGGGAAGAGCGAAACACCGCCTCGGTCTCCTCCAGATCCGCCAGCAGTTGCACACAGCGCTGGTAGTAGGCCTCCCCATCGAGGGTGGCGCTGACCTGGCGGGTGGTCCGATGCAACAACTGCACGCCCAGGTGCGTTTCCAATTGCTTGATCAGGATGGTCACCGAGGCCCGTGGCAGTTGCAGGCTGTCCGCGGCCTTGGCGAAACCGCCCAGCTCGACGATCCGGGTAAACACGCGCATGGCGTTGAAGCGGTCCATGGGACATCCACTCTTGAGAATATTGTTTAGAAAATACGAACAGTGATAGCACTTTTAGCCGGTTTATCGCGCTTTTGTCGAGGATCAGAATGGGCCACCTTCACCTCAACGGAGCGTCAACGATGCATACGCGTCAACTGGGTAAAAACGGCCCGCAGGTTTCCGCCATCGGCCTTGGCTGCATGGGCATGAGCGATTTCTATACGAGCGGCAACACCGACTGCAGCAACCGCGAGTCCATTGCCACCCTGCACCGCGCCCTCGAACTGGGGGTGACGTTGCTCGATACCGCCGACATGTATGGCCCCTATCGCAACGAGGAACTGATCGGCCAGGCGATTGCCGGCAAGCGCGACCAGGCGTTCCTGGCGAGCAAGTTCGGCATTCTGCGCGACTCGGCCAACCCGGCATTGCGCGGGGTCGACGGGCGACCGGAGTATGTGCGCAGTTCCATCGATGGCACCTTGAAGCGCCTGGGTGTCGAAACCCTGGACCTGTATTACCTGCACCGGGTCGACCCACAGGTCGCCATCGAAGAAACCGTCGGCGCCATGGCTGAACTGGTCCAGGCCGGCAAGGTGCGCTACCTGGGCTTGAGCGAAGCCTCGGTGAATACCCTGGAACGGGCGCACAAGGTCCATCCGATCAGCGCCCTGCAAAGCGAGTATTCCCTGTGGAGCCGCGACCCGGAGCACAACGGCTGCCTGCAGGCCTGCCAACGATTGGGGATCGCCTTCGTCCCCTACAGCCCCTTGGGCCGGGGCTTCCTCACCGGCGCCCTGAAAAGCCCGGACGACTTTGCCGCCGATGACTTTCGGCGCACCAACCCGCGTTTCCAGGGCGAGAATTTCGCCAGGAACCTGCAACTGGTCGAGCAGGTTCGGGCGCTGGCGGCGCAAAAAGGTGTCAGCACCGGACAGTTGGCCCTCGCCTGGGTTCTGGCCCAGGGTGACTACCTGATCCCGATTCCCGGGACCCGGCAGCGCAAATACCTGGAAGAAAATGTCGCGGCGCTGGAAGTGCACCTGAGCACGGCCGAACTGCGGGCGCTGGATGAGGTGTTTCCGGCGGACGCAGCGGCCGGCAGCCGTTATGCGGAGGCGGTGATGCAGGGGCTCAACCGCTAGGCTTGAAGCCGTGGGCGGTCTTGAGATCGCTTTCGCGTGCAAGCCCTGCGCCTACAAGATTGCGTCGTACACTTGTAGGAGCAGGGCTTGCACGCGAAGAATCCACCACAATCCCACGCCCGCTGGCGCTAGAAGTCGCGCTTGTAGAAGATGTCCAATGAGCTGGCTACGCCACTCGCCGCCTCCAGGTACACCCGCTTGGTCAGCAGATAGCGCAAAGCGATGGTGTTGGCCGGTTCGAACACTCCGACGCCATAGCGCAGGCTCAGCTTCTCGGTGATCTTGCCGCTGGCGACCACCGCCGTCTTGTTGCCGCTGCCCTGGGTATCCAGTTCGAAGTCCTGGACCCCGAGGTTCTTCGCCAGGCTCGAGGTTACCGACGAACTGCCCATCAATCCCAACCCCAATGCCGCCTGGGCGAGCATGTTGTTGTCTTCGCCGGTGGTGCTCAACGGGCGCCCCAGCACCAGATAGGACAACGCCTGTTCCTGGCTCATCGCCGGTTCCGAGAAGATCTGCGTGGTCGGCTGTTCGGCACTGCCGCTCAGGCGAATGCCGGCGATCACATCGCCGGTCTGGCGGATCGCCTCGATGTCCAGATACGGCTGGTCGACCGGACCGGCGAACAGCAGACGCGCCCGACGGATGCTCAGGCGCTGGCCGTAGGCGCGATAACGCCCGTCGTTGAGCCGCAACTCACCACGGGTATCGAGGTTGTCGCCGATATGCACCTGCCCCTGCAGGGTCGCGGTCAGGCCGAAGCCGCTGAAACTGAGCGTGTCCTGGCCCACGATCACATCAATGTCCATGGCGATGGCCATCGGGGGCTTGCCCTCCTCGGTCTGGTTGCCGACGATCACCGTATCGTCCGACACCTTCACCGTCGACGGCGGCAGCTCACGCACGGTGATTTCGCCCTTGGGCACCAACACCTTGCCAGCAATCGCCAACCGGTCGCCGTGCATCGTGATGTGCAGATCCGGGGCCACCTGCAAGGCCGCGTAAGGCTCAACGGTCACCGGCAGTTGCTCACCCTTGAGGGCGATGTCCACCGCCAGGGCGTCGGCCCAACCGATGTGCCCGCTCAAACGGCCCTGCCCCGATTCGCCGCCCTTCCAGCTACCGTTGAGCTGGACATTTTCCCCGGCGATCTGCGCCTGGACCTGCAGGTCGCTGATCGTGGTCGGCAGCTCCGGCCCCGATACTTCGCCACCGCTGAGCAACAGGTTGCCGTTGACCTGCGGCGCCAGCAGTCCACCCGACAGGCGCCCGCTGCCGTCCAGGCGACCGGCCAGCTTCTCGACCATCGGCACGAACGGCCGGATCACCGCGATATCGAGCCCACTGAGGCGGAAGTCGCCGCTCAGTGGCTTGTTCTTCGCCAGCGGATTGATCTGCGCCTGAAGGGTCAGCTCGCCGAGCTTGCCACCGCGAAAGTCGAGGGTAGTGTCGACCCGGCGCGGCGTCAGCTCGCTGGTCAGCCGAAGGGTTTCATAGGGGAACTCCAGCCATTGGCGACGCTTCTCGCGTACACGCAAGGTGCCGCCACTGGCATCGACCAGAATCCGGCCCTTCGGACCGCTGGCCGGCAGATCTACTTGCAGGTCGGCATTGAGCCGGCCCTGCCAGGCGAAATCCCGGGGCATCCACTGGGCCAGGCTTTCCAGGGGAAACTGCTTGAGATGCAGACGCAACCGGGGTTCGGGCATCAGCCGTTGATCTTCGCCACACAGGCTGGCCTCGCCGGACGCCCAGCAGTGGGCACCGAGCGTCAGGCGACCCTGCGCCAGCCGTTCGAGCCTGGCCGGCCCCTGCAGCTTCCAGTCCTGCCCGCCGGTACGAATGTCACCCGAGGCCAGCCGGCCGCGCCAGTTGCCGCCATCCAGCGAGCCATCGGCGCCCAGGGCCAGCTTCAGCAACGGACCTTGCAGATCCAGTTGCACCTGTTGGCGCTTGATGTCGCCCTCGCCATTGACCAGCAGGTTGCCCAGGTCGGTTTCGCCGAGCTGGATCGCATTGCCCTTGAGTTCCAGGCGCGCGCGCTGGGCCTTGTCGAGGTTGGCATCGAGGTTGAGGCTCTGCAGCCGGTTATCGGCGAACGCCAGTTGCTGGCCCTGCAGGCTGACCTTGCCCTGGGGTGCCTTGAGGGTGCCGGCGACGTCGATGCGGCCCTTGAGTTGACCACGCAATTGCGGCCAGAGCTGTGCCAGGCGCGGCATGTTCAGATCGAGCTGGCCGGCCAGTTGCTGTTCCAGGCGACCATTCCCCGTGATCCGATTGTCCCCCAGGCGAATATCCAGCGCGGCGAGGGACCACTGCTCGCCGCTGCCACCGGCCTTGGCCTGAAACACCGCCGGCTGCCCGCGCAGCTTGCCCTTGAGGGCGACATCGGCGCTCAGCTCGAGCCGCTCGTTTCTGAATTCACCCTTGCTGCGCAAAGGTCCGGCCAGGATGCCGGGCAATTGCGCCACCCAGTAGGCCGGGTTGAGCGCACTGAGGTCCAACGCGGTGTCCCACGCCACACCCTCGGCAAACTGCACCTTGAGATAACCACTGGCCTTGCCCTGCCCCGCCGTCAGTTCGAGCTGCGGCAAGGCGATCTGCTGCAAGTCGCCACTGAACGGACTGAGCAGACTGAAACGCCCGGCCGGACCCTCGAGATCGGCCTTGAAGTTGCCCAGGTAATTGCCATCGGTGTAGTGCACTTCACCGATGAAGGTCCGCGCCTTGACCGCCGGTTCATCGATCAGCGGATAGAGGCGATGCCAGGGGAAATCCAGCCAATCGACAGTACCGTCCGCACTGAAACCCTTCTGCCAGTCCAATTGCCCACTGACTTTCAGATGCTGGTCAGTGCCGGCATCCAGTTGCAGCGCGGCGATCTGCGCGCCCTTGGCATCGACCCGACCGTTCAGGAGCAGGCCTACAGCCCCCTGCTCGGCCGGCAGGCTGGCCTTGCCCTGCAGTTGATAGCCGTTTTTCAGGTCGCCGTTGCCGGTCAGTTCCAACTGGTTGAGTTGCAGGGTATCCGGCAGCTCGGGGCTGGCCTTGAAACCGTCAGCGGTAATCTTCAACTGGGCCGGAAAGTTTTCCGCCAGGGCCTGCAACTGCCCGGTCAGTTGCCCTTGCAGATAGCCACTGCTGTCGGCCTTGAGGTTCAGGGTCTTGAGCAAGTCACCCTGAACGTCCAGGGCCAACGCCCAGGGGACGCCGCCGGGTGCCGGCAACATCAGTCTGCCCTGCAACGCCAGCGGCCACTGGGCAATCGGTTGCAGCAGGCCGGACAGCTCCAGGCTCAAATCGTCGCGCCGTACATGCAGCGTGTCGATCTGCAAACCGGCGTCAGTCCAGTGGGCCGCCAGTTGCAGCTCACGGAACTGCTCGCTGCCATCCAGCAGCAGGCTGCCGATCCGCACCTGGCCGAGACGGATGCTCAGCGGCAGTTTCAGGTTGGGCAGGACCAACGGACCGCTGTCGGCTTGCGGCTCGCCGGGCGCGAAGTGCAGTTCGACCCGCTCGATATCCAGTTGATCGATACACAGGCTCAGTCGCGCCAGGCAGGGCAACGACCAGTCGAACCGTGGCTGGCTCAGTTCGACCCGACTGCCGCCTTGCTCCCAATACACCCGATCGGCACTCCACTGTCCGCCCAGGCGGCCCTGGAAGTTCTCCACCGTCAGCCCCGGCACTTGTGCCAGCGCCCAACGGCTGCCGCCCTGGGTACCCAGCAGCACCGCCAGGGTCGCGGCCACCAGTAACACCAGCGCCAGGATCACCCGGCCGGCCATTTTCAAACCACGCGTCACAGCTCAGGCCCCATGGAAAAGTGCAAACGAATACCGCCCGGATCATCCAGGGCATGGGCCAGATCGAGACGAATCGGCCCGACCGGCGAAACCCAGCGCACACCGATACCGACACCGGTCTTCAAGCTGGGAAAATCCAGGGTATTGAAGGAATTACCCTGGTCGATGAAGGTCGCGATCCGCCACTTGTCGGCGATGGAATACTGATACTCGACACTGCCGGCCACCATGTAGCGGCCACCGATCCGGTCGCCGTCGGAGTTCTCCGGGGACAGGGTCTGGTACTCGTAGCCGCGTACGCTCTGGTCGCCCCCGGCAAAGAAGCGCAACGACGGCGGCACCGACTTGTAGCCGTTGGTGGCGCTGCCGCCGAACTGCACCCGGCCAAGGAACCGATGCTTGTCCCAGACGGTGGTCAGGCCCTTGAACAGGGCCGTGCCGTACAGCAGGTTGTTGTCCGAGCCCAGCCCTTCCTTGGCAACCTTGGCATCGAACTGCAGACGATAGCCGTTGTGCGGGTCGATACGGTTGTCGCTGCGCAGGTACGAATAGCTGACGCCGGGCATCAGCAAGGTGCTCAGGCCCGAGTCGTCGCCCAGGCGATATTCCTCGCGCTGCCATTTCAGCGAGATCACCCGTTGCCAGCCGTTGGGCAACTTGCTGTGCCACTCGGGGCCGACGGTGAGCAGCTTGCTCAGGCTGTCGGTGTTGGCCAGTTCTTCATATTGATAACCGGCCGCCCAGCGCAGCTTGTCGGTCAGTGGCGGGTCCAGTGGATGGTCATACCAGACGCCGATGTTCTGACGGGGCGCGGAGATTTCGCTTTCGATACCGTAGCTGTCACCCTCGCCGTTGACCCAGTGCCGGGTCCAACTGGCCTTGCCGCGTGGCCCGACGTCGGTCGAAAAACCGAGGCCCAGGCCCAGGGTCCGTGGTTTGCGGGTTTCCAACTGGACATCCACAGGAATCACCTGGGCCGTGGCGGCGGTCGGCACGGCGTCGACCCGTACCCCCTCGAAGTAACCGCTCGATTGCAGCGCCTGGTTGAGTTCGGCGATCAGCTCGGAGTCGTACGGGGTATCGGGCTTGAACGGCACCATGCGTTGCAGCAGGTCCTCGTCGAACGGCGTGTCGCCGGAAAAATGCACTTGGCCCAAGGCATAGCGCGGACCGCTGTCGTAGACCAGCTCGATATCGGCAACCCCGGCCTGTGGATCGACCAGGAGTTTCTGCGCGGTGAATCGTCCGCTGAAGAAGCCGTAGCGCGAGGCCTGGTTCTGGATCAACCGCTTGGCGTCTTCATAATGACCGTGATTGAGCACGGCACCGGGACGCAGGGCATCGCTTTTCGGAATACGGAACGCCTTGAGGTGCGCGGCGGGCCCGTCGATCCGCACCGTGACGTTGCGCAGGTGCACCGGCTCACCAGGATCGATCTTGATGATCAGGCGCGGGGTCTTGCCGCCCTCGACCTCGCTGTCGATACGTGGCTGATAGTAGCCAAGGGCCTGGGCCGCTTTCTTCGCCTGCTCCTCGGCCCCCCGGCTGAAGCGTTCGAGTGCACGCTCGCTGCGATCGCCGAGGCTGCCGATATAGCCTTCCACATTGGACTTCAACTCATCGTTGGCCGGGTTGACCCGAACATCGAGTTCACTCTGCGCCAGCGCCACCGTACTGCATAAAAGCAGGAGCAGGCCGCTGGTAACTCTTCCTGAAAACGTCATAAGCGCGGATGCTACCACGGGCTGGGGACCGTCATAGAACCCCGACTGCGGTTAAAAGTTCGACACTTAAGCCATTGCTGTTTGTAACGTCTGCGGGTGGGCGTGATAAAACACATGTTCAAGAATCGGTCCTACAGCAATTTCTCCGATTTCCTCATAGCCTTGGCGCTTGTAAAACTCCAGGTAGCGCGGGTTCCCCGTATCGAGGATCACGCCCTGCGAGTGCTCGTCCTCGGCGCACCAGTTGTGTACTGCCGTCAGCAGCTGCTCACCATAATGCTGGCCCTGGAACTGCGGGTGAATACCCAGCAGCGGCAATACATGCAGGGCGGCCGAAGGCACACAGGCCAATACCGCCTGCTGGTAGTCCAGGTAGCGCCGGGTGCACTTGAAACCGGTCCCGAGCAGCATACGCATGCGCCACGCCCAACTCTCGGTAATGCCCAGGCGACGTAGCGGCGGCGCGATCAGCGCGATGCCGATCAGGCGATCGTTGACCAACAGGCCAATGGCGGGCAACTCCTGGAAAAAATGCTGCTTGACCAGCTCACGTACGGTGGCCCGCACCCGCTGCTCGTAACCGGCCCGTTCGGACTCGAACAGATAGCCGAAGAGCGGTTCGTGACGATAGGCGTGATATAGCACGGAGCGGGCTTCACGTGAGTAGCCGCTGTCGAGCAGGTGAATACTGGCAGTGGTTTCTGGAGTGTCGGGCATTTCGATCTCCCTGAACGCTACATGAACATAGCTGGCTGTCATGTACGAACGCCTGACCCGCCTGACAGTTCAAATCGACTACCCAGCCAAAGCCTTAGGGATAACGTTAGCAGTGCATCTGTCCTACTGCCACGCTGGCCCGGATCGGACTTGTCGGCTAGCATCGCTGTTTTGCCAGGATTGCCGCCCATGAAGATCGTCTCGTTCAACATCAACGGCCTGCGTGCCCGCCCCCATCAGCTGGCGGCGCTGATCGAGAAGCACCAGCCGGACGTGATCGGCCTGCAGGAAACCAAGGTCGCCGACGAACAGTTTCCCCAGGCAGAAATCGAGGCGCTGGGCTACCACGTCAGCTTCCATGGGCAGAAGGGCCATTACGGCGTCGCGCTGCTCTCGCGCCAGGCGCCGCTGAGCCTGCACAAGGGGTTCGAAGGCGATGACGAGGAAGCCCAGAAACGCTTTATCTGGGGCACCTTCGCCGATGAGAACGGCAACCCGGTGACCATCATGAACGGCTATTTCCCCCAGGGCGAAAGCCGCGACCACCCGACCAAGTTCCCGGCCAAGGCCAAGTTCTACCAGGACCTGCAACAGTTGCTGGAAAGCCGTTTCAGCAACGACGCGCCACTGGTCGTGATGGGCGACATCAACATCTCCCCCGAGGACAGCGACATCGGCATCGGTGCCGACAATGCCAAGCGCTGGCTGAAGACCGGCAAATGCAGCTTCCTGCCGGAAGAGCGCGAGTGGCTGGGGCGCCTGAAGAACTGGGGCCTGGTGGACAGCTTCCGCCATCTGCATCCCGAGGTGAACGACCGCTTCAGTTGGTTCGACTACCGCAGCCGGGGTTTCGAGGACGAGCCCAAGCGCGGGCTGCGCATCGACGTGATCATGGCCTCCAACGGGTTGCTGCCACGGGTCAAGGCCGGTGGCGTCGACTATGAATTGCGCGGTATGGAAAAACCTTCCGATCATGCGCCGATCTGGCTGGAGTTGAGCTGAGTCACGCCGTTCGGGGCGGGTTTGGCCGCGAGGGCTTCTTCGCGGGCAAGTCGTCCTACAGGATTGCGTCGTCCCCCCTGTAGGAGCAGGCGGTGCGGCGATCCGACTTGCCCGCGAACAGGCCCGCACAGGCTGTTGTCATCTTTCTGCAACCTCACTGACTCATTCTTGCCGCACTTTTGTTTCCAGAAGGTGCCGCCTCATGCTGCGTGCGCTCGCCCTGCTGCTTTTCTGCGCCCTGGGCCCCATGGTCCAGGCCGCCCTCCCCACGCCGCCCGACGACGGTCTGGTGCTGCGTATCCAGGGTTCCAACACCATCGGTGCCAGCCTGGGGCCTGCGCTGGTCAAGGGCTGGCTGGTCGAACTGGGCCTGCACGGCGTGCATGATGCCGCCACCGGCAAGGCCAACGAACAGCGGGTTCTGGCCACCACCGAGCAGGGCCGCCGCGTGCGCGTGGACATCGCCGCCCATGGCTCCAGCACCGGCTTTGCCGCCCTCAAGGCCGGCAGTGCCGACCTCGCCGCCGCTTCCCGACCGATCAAGGACAGCGAACGCCAGGCGCTGGAGTCACTCGGCGACCTGAAAAGCCCCGAGGCCGAACAGGTGATCGCCATTGATGGCGTGGCGATCATCCTGCATCCGCAAAACCCGCTGACCCGCCTCGATACCCGGCAACTGGCGAAGATCTTCGCCGGCGAAGTGAAAACCTGGGAAGAACTGGGCGGCATCGGCGGACCGATTCATCTGTATGCCCGCGATGACCAGTCCGGTACCTGGGACACCTTCCGTGAGCTGGTCCTGACCCCGCACGGCAAATCCCTGAGCAACGCGGCCAGGCGATTCGAGTCCAGCGAACAGTTGTCGGACGCCGTGAGCCAGGACCCGGCCGGTATCGGCTTCATCGGCCTGCCTTATGTACGCCAGGCCAAGGCCAAGGCCGTGGCGATTGTCGATGGCGACTCGCAAGCGATGTTGCCGCTCGCCAGCCTGATCGCCACCGAGGACTATCCGCTGTCGCGCCGACTGTTTTTCTACTTGCCGCCGAATGCCGCCAATCCCTGGGCACAATCGCTGGTGCAATTCGCCCAGAGCCAAGCCGGCCAGGCGCTTGTCGCGCGCAGCGGATTCATCGCCCAGACGGTCCAGGCGATGCCAGTAGCCGCCAGCGCACAGATGCCCGCCGACTACCAGGCATTGGCGAAACAGGCCCAGCGCCTGTCGGTGAATTTCCGTTTCGAAGAAGGCAGCGCCAGCCTGGACAACAAGGCCCGCCAGGATCTGCAACGCGTACTCGATTACCTGCGCGCCCGCGACAAGTTGAACGAACGGGTCACGCTGGTGGGATTCGGCGATGCCAAGAGCGACCCGGAGCGGGCGCAATTGCTGTCGAAACTGCGGGCCATGGCCGTGCGTCGGGAACTGCTCAAGGGCGGCGTGGTGTTTCGCGACATTCTAGGCTTGGGCGAGCAGATGCCGGTGGCGGCCAATACCGCCGATGAAGGCCGGATCAAGAACCGCCGGGTCGAGGTGTGGGTCTACTGAGGATTCCGGGGGCCCCCATTCGCGGCGGACCGCCGCGAACAGGGTGACGCAGTCTCAATGACCGCTGCGCATCATCTCCCGTGGTACGTACTTGCCAATCTCGTACTTGCCAATCGCCGCCCGATGCACCTCATCCGGACCATCGGCCAGGCGCAAGGTGCGCTGCATCGCGTACATGTACGCCAGCGGGAAATCATTGGAGACCCCCGCCCCGCCATGGATCTGGATCGCCCGGTCAATCACCTTCAAGGCCACGTTCGGCGCCACCACCTTGATCTGGGCAATCTCGCTCTTGGCCACCTTGTTACCCGCAGTGTCCATCATGTACGCCGCCTTCAGGGTCAGCAGGCGTGCCATGTCGATCTCCATACGCGAATCGGCGATCTTGTCGATGTTACCGCCCAGTCGTGCCAGCGGCTTGCCGAACGCGGTGCGGTTGACCGAGCGCTTGCACATCAATTCCAGTGCCCGTTCGGCCATGCCGATCGAACGCATGCAGTGGTGAATCCTTCCAGGCCCCAGGCGCCCCTGGGCGATCTCGAAACCACGGCCCTCGCCCAACAGCACGTTCTCGTACGGCACCCGCACGTTCTCGAACAGCACTTCGGCGTGACCGTGCGGCGCATCGTCGTAACCGAACACCGGTAGCGGCCGGAGGATCTTCACGCCGGGGGTGTCCACCGGCACCAGGATCATCGAATGCTGCTGGTGGCGCGGCGCATCCGGGTTGCTCAGGCCCATGAAGATGAGAATCTTGCAGCGCGGATCGCAAGCGCCGGAGGTCCACCATTTCTTGCCGTTGATCACCCACTCGTCGCCGTCGCGCACCGCGCGGGCGGCCATGTTGGTGGCATCGGAGGAAGCCACGTCCGGCTCGGTCATGGCGAAGGCCGAGCGGATCTCGCCGCGCAGCAACGGTTCGAGCCAGCGCTGCTTCTGTTCTTCATTGGCGTAGCGCACCAGCACTTCCATGTTGCCGGTGTCCGGCGCCGAGCAGTTGAACGGCTCCGGGCCCAGCAGCGAGCGGCCCATGATTTCCGCCAGCGGCGCGTATTCCAGGTTGGTCAGCCCCGCGCCCAGTTCGGACTCCGGCAGGAACAGGTTCCACAAACCTTCGGCGCGGGCCTTGGCCTTGAGTTCTTCCATGATCGCGGTGGGCTGCCAGCGATCGCCCTCGGCGACCTGACGCTCGAACACCGGTTCGGCCGGATAGACATAGGCGTCCATGAACGCGGTGACACGCTCGCGCAGTTCCTGGACCTTGGGCGAATAGGCGAAATCCATGGGCAGCTACCTTCCTGAACAGATGGTTGGGGACATGGAACCGATGCTAGTCGCCGCTACGAAAATTTACCAAAGCTATTCTCAGCGTGTATTAACATTCATCACCGATATATGATCAGCTGATCGCACCCTGACAATAAGAGCGCCGCGAAATGAATCTGAGCAAGGTCGACCTCAATCTTTTCATCGTCTTCGACGCCATCTACACCGAAGCCAACCTGACCCGTGCCGGGCAGATCGTCGGCATTACCCAACCGGCGGTCTCCAATGCCCTGGCCCGCCTGCGGGAAACCTTCAACGACCCGCTGTTCGTGCGCACCGCCCAGGGCATGGTGCCCACGCCAATGGCGCAGAACATCATCGGCCCGGTACGCAACGCGCTGTCGCTGCTGCGCACCTCGGTCCAGGAAAGCCGCATCTTCAACCCGTTGCAGGCGAACAAGACCTACCGCATCAGCATGACCGACCTTACCGAGGCGGTGATCCTGCCGCCGCTGTTCCAGCGCCTGCGCCGCCTGGCGCCGACCGTGGCGATCGAGAGTTTCCTCTCCAAGCGCCGCGAGACCACCAAGGAACTGGCCGCCGGGCGCATCGACTTCGCCGTCGATGCGCCGCTCAACACCGACCCGCAGGTGCGCCACGTGCGGCTGATGGAAGACCGCTACGTCTGCGCCATGCGCAAGGGCCACCCGCTGGCGGGCAAGGACAAGCTGAGCCTGGACGATTACCTGGGGCTGACTCACATCCATATCTCCAGCCGGCGCAACGGCCTGGGCCATGTCGACCTGGCCCTGGGCAAGATGGGCATCCAGCGCAAGATCGCCCTGCGCTCGCAGCATTACCTGATGGCCTCGCAGGTGCTGCAGCAGACCGATATGGTCATGACCGTACCGGAGCGTTTCGCCCGCCGGCACGAATTGCATTACTTCCACCTGCCGGTCCATGACGTGCCCCCAGTGGAAACCCACCTCTACTGGCACGAAAGCACCGACCAGGATCCGGCCAACCGCTGGATGCGCGAACAGATCATCGAACTGTGCCAGCAGGTCACCGCCCACGAGAAGAAACTCGACAAGGCCTGAGCCACTTTAATAAGCGGGCGCCTGTGGTGGGCGGGCTGGCCCGCGCAGCTCCCCCCACCCTCTGGATGACACATATATTGCCCGCGCTCTGCCGTCCGCCAGCTTGACGTATACGTCAACCAGCCTTTAGTTTACCCCTCATGATCCTCCCCGAGCGCCTTCATGAGCAGCCAGACCTACAGCATCTCCGACCTCGCCCGCGAACTCGACATCACCACCCGTGCCATCCGCTTCTATGAAGAACAAGGCATGCTGGCCCCCGAGCGCCGGGGCCTGGAGCGCATCTATTCGGCCCGTGACAAGGTGACCCTGAAACTGATCCTGCGCGGCAAGCGCATCGGCTTCTCCCTCGCCGAGTGCCGCGAACTGATCGAGTTGTACGACCCCAGCGGCGGCAACCAGAAGCAGCTCAACAGCATGCTGGCGAAAATCGCCGAGCGCCGCGCGCAACTGGAACAGCAACTGCTGGATATCGAACAGATGAAGCTGGAACTCGACACCGCCGAGGAGCGCTGCATGCAGGCGCTGGCACAGACCCTCGAATAATCCGACACTCAAGACCGCACCGGCCCCACATTTCACAAGGTACCCGCCCATGTCCCTCCCCACCCACGTCCGCCTGGTCGAAGTCGGCCCCCGCGACGGCCTGCAGAACGAAGCCCAGCCCATCAGCGTCGCCGACAAGGTTCGCCTGGTCGACCGCCTGACCGACGCCGGCCTGGGCTACATCGAAGTCGGCAGTTTCGTCTCGCCCAAATGGGTGCCGCAGATGGCCGGCTCGGCCGAGGTCTTCGCCGGTATCCAGCGCAAGCCGGGCGTTACCTATGCCGCCCTGGCCCCCAACCTGCGCGGCTTCGAAGATGCCGTGGCCGCGGGTGTCAAGGAAGTGGCGGTATTCGCCGCCGCGTCCGAGGCCTTTTCCCAACGCAACATCAACTGTTCCATCAAGGAAAGCCTCGAACGCTTCGCGCCGATCATGGACGCCGCCCGCCAACATGACATAACCGTGCGCGGCTACGTGTCCTGCGTGCTGGGCTGCCCGTACGAAGGTCCAGTGGCCGCCGAGCAGGTCGCGGTGGTCGCCCGCGAGCTGTATGCCATGGGCTGCTATGAAGTGTCCCTGGGCGACACCATCGGCACCGGCACCGCAGGCGCTACCCGAAGGATGTTCGAGATGGTCTCCGCCAGCGTGCCACGGGACAAGCTCGCCGGACATTTCCACGACACCTACGGCCAGGCCATGGCCAATCTCTATGCCAGCCTGCTCGAAGGTATCCAGGTGTTCGACAGTTCCATCGCCGGCCTCGGCGGCTGCCCTTATGCCAAGGGCGCCAGCGGTAACGTCGCCACCGAAGACGTGCTCTACCTGCTCAATGGCCTGGGTATCAACACCGGTGTCGACCTTGATCGCCTGCTGCTGGCCGGCCAGGAAATCTGCAGCGTGCTCGGCCGGGCCAGCGGGTCGCGGGTCGCCCGGGCGCGGCAGGCGGGATGAATGTGTCCTGGTGTTACCGACTGGAAACACAAACGAGTAACACGGAAACAGATTCAGCGAATAGGCCTACGGACGATTGTCCTACAAAAACATCAAGTCTTTGATTTAAAAGTACTTTTAAAAGTTGGCACGCCACCTGCTATATCTCTGGCATAACAAGAATAAAAAGCAGCAAACCCATAAAAATAAGACGTACCGACTCTGACATAACAAGAACAACACGGCAGAGACGCAGCTAACAGATTCTTTTGGAGCAGGTGTGCTTTCAGGGAGCCTCCGGGTCACCCGCAACCGGGCAGAGAACAATAAAACTACCTCAAGGTAGCCCCGAACTGGTTGGATCACCTGATAAGGCAAGTCAGCGCTCAAAAAAATATGTTTGCTCTTTGACCCCGGATGGGGGTCGCCAGAACAGCGGTAAAGGGCCACGGTTGACAAAAACAACAACAGACCGCCCCTCAATAACAAGAAAAGAGCACACAAAACGCATTCAAGGGGAGCTTCGGCTCCCCTTCGTGTTTCTGGGCCATTCACCTCTCCCCCTGCGGTATGTCTGTTCAGCCATTGCGCACACCACCTGCACGCCTTGCCGGCTCGCCAGCCAAAGCGACACGCCATCGCCACCGGGGCACAAGTGCTCGGGAAACGCTGGACGGCGTTAGCACAAGACGATGACCGCAAGGCCATAACCGGCTATTTTCCAGGTACAGATAATTGATACTAACTCACTGATAAAGCTCAACTTTTTCAACTTTTACCGGCACGTATTCAGCCTAAGCTGAAGGGCCTGTTCACCGAAAAAGTCGACGTTCATGAGTACCCAGACAGCTGCACCAACCACCCCGCTTCGCTCCACCCGCAACCATCGCCTGTTGCTCAAGCAACTGCCGGCCTGGTTGACACAGGCCTCCCTGGCGCGACGCCAGGCATTCGCCACGCGCCTCAAACAGAGCCAGACGTCCAAGCGCGCACTGGCGCACCACCTGGAAGGCTTCCAGAGCGTCGAGGACTTTGCCGCGCCGCTGCTGTCCCGGGCCCTGGACCAGCATTACGGCCCCGGCCTGGACATTCTCCGCGACCAGCTGCGGCACGTGCACATCCTCGCCGCCGCCACCCTGGGCGAGCCGCGCCGCGAGAACATCATCGTGCAGAGCCTGCTGCAGGCCGCCCTGCAGAACTTCGAAAGCAGCGAAACCGGCCACTTCGGTTTCGACCGCGGCTCGGCCATCCTTCGCACAAGTACCGCTGCGCTGAAAAAACCCATCACCCCTGCGAATTTTGCCGCGCTCTGTCGCCAGCTCGACCTGGGTGGCCAGTACCAGCAACACGTCGAACGCTTTCTCCTCCCCAAGGAACGCGGTCGCTCCAGCCCGCGCTACAACATCGTCTTCGAACAACAGGCCCGGGACGAACTGGCGCTGGAGGCGGAAATCGCCCTGCTCAAGGGCCACCTGGACACCTCGGCCTACCAGATGCTGCAAAGTCTGGTCGATTCGACGCAAGTCACGCGCTGGGACCAGCAGCCGGTGAAGGGCTACACCCTGACCCTGCTGGACTTTCCCAATGTCGACGGCGGTGCCTGGGGCGCCTTGCTCAAGGGCGTCCTGCTGATCGAACACAGCCTCCCTGCCGCTAACGGCGAGCGACCCTGCGTGGCCTATTTCGCGGGCGACCCACAACAAGCGGTCAAGCGCTACAGCTCGTTCAACGCCTTGCACCAGGACCTGCGCGAACGCCTGCGGGACAAGACCTACCAGGCGTTTGCCAGGCGTTATGTCCACCTGCGCACCCAGCCGGCCTTCTTCCAGGCCCTCGAAGACCGCCTGAACCCGCTGGACCCGGTCAGCGGGCACCGCAAGCCGGCCCCGAACGCCAGCCTGAAGCTGGAGAAAAGCCCGCTGGGCGACAACCCCTTCAGCGAATTCTGCGTACTGCAAACGGTGAAAAAACTCGATGATGTCCGCGTCACGGCAGTGTCCACCGACGAGGAGGACAAGAAAACCCGCGCCGCACGGCTGCACTCGCTGCTGAACTGGACCGTCAACCTGCTGTTCCTGGTGCCCGGTCTTGGCGAAGCCATGCTCGCCGTCGCGGGCGCGCAGTTGCTCGTGCAGCTTTACAACGGCATCGAAGAATGGCGCCATGACGAGAAAATGCAGGCGGTGCTCGGGTTTATCGGCGTGCTGCTGAACGTCGAGCTGCTGGGGGCGGGAGCCGTGCTGGCGCGGAATGTCGAAGGAGCCTCGTTTGTCGAGGGGCTCAAGCCGATCAAGTCTCCCCACGGCAAGCCCGCCCTGTGGAAACCCGACCTTGCGCCTTACGAACACCCACTGCCCGACACGGCACAGCTCAAGCGCGATGCCAGCGGCCTGTTTCACCACCAGGACAACGCCTACCTGGAGTTCAACGGTCGCCATTACCGGCTGCGCCCCGGCTCCAGCAGCAACCGCTACCACCTGCAACACCCGAAAAACCCCGACGCCTATGGCCCGCTGGTCTATCACAACGGCAAGGGCGCCTGGCGCCATGAGTTCGAACAGCCCTTGCAGTGGCAACAACCGCAACTGTTTTCACGGCTGGGACCGGATGCAGCCAGCCTGGAGCCGGCGGCGGCGAAAAAAATCATGCAACTGAGCGGGATCGACGACGCCGTCCTGCGGCGCGTGCACCTGGACCAGGAGCCGCCCCCGGCCCTGCTCGAAGACAGCGTGACGCGCTTCAAGCTCGACCGGGACCTCAAGCATCTGGTGCAACGCCTGCAAGACGGTGGCGCGGCCGACGGTTCCCTAGACGAACTGCATATGGAACTGCAATTGCTGACCACCGAGCCGGTCTGGCCGTCGACCAAGGTGTTGCGCTTGCTCGACGAGCATGGCGCGCCGCTGAAGGAATACCCCGCCGGCCAGGCGCAAGCCTTGCGCCGCATCGACGTGCGCTGGCCCGGGCTCAATGCCAACCAGTTGCTGCGCAAGGTCCTGGAAAACCTCGATGAAAGCGAAATCCGCCGCTTGCTGGGCGAGGACTTCGGCACCGGTCCCATCAGCCTGGACGCCCGCACCGTGGCCCTGAGGCGCAAACTGGCGACCCAGGCCGTCAGCCGCCGCACGGCGCTGTTCGAATCCCACTACAGCTATCGCATCCAGACCAGCGACCCCGCCGTGGCCGTGATCCGCCAGGCCTTTCCCGACCTGCCAGGGCCGGTCGCCCAGGAGTTGCTCGCCAACGCCAGCCCGGTCGAACGGCGCATGCTCTACGACTCAGAGCGAGTCCCGCTGCGACTGGCCGAAGAGGCCCGCTACTATCGCCACACGGCCCGCCTGGCGCGGACCCGCGAAGGGCTCTATCTGGAAGCGACAAACAACCCCGACACCGACCGACTGGTCCTGAGCCAGATCGGCAAGCTGCCTGGCTGGTCGGATCAGGTCCGCCTGGAAATACGCGAGCCCCACTTCGGCGGCACCTTGCTCGACAGCCTCGGCGAACAGCAGGCACCGATTCGCAAGGTGCTGGTCAAGACCGGCGACCAGTACGAAGCCCATGACGCCCTGGGCCAGGAACTGCATGGGGCGGACAATCTGTACAGCAGTGTCTTGCACGCCCTGCCCGATACCGAGCGCAAGGCCCTGGGGTTCCCCAGCCCCAATGAGGCCGCCAGCCTGAAGCAGACAGTGCTCGAGCAGCCATTGCCGCCGCGCAAGGAGATGGAAAAACTCCTCGGACTGCCCCCCATCAGGCCCGGCTACACGCCACCGATGCGCCTGGCGACCCGACGCCCCGGCACCTCGGTGGCAGGACCGGAACTCAGTACCCGCTCCGACGCCTTCACCGAGCTTGCCCAACGGATTTACCCCGATCATCCGTGGCGGTATGTGGAAGAGTTTCTCGAGCTGCGAGGCCTGAACGAGGGGGCGGCGATACAACGCCTGGAGCAATTGGAGAGCGAATACAACACCTTGTGCGCACAACTCGATGCCTGGGTCGAAACACCGCCGGCTCGCGGGGTAGACCTGATGAACAAGCGCATGATTGCCAGAGAGATCAGGCAATGCTGGCGCCGGGATCCCTTCCGATTCGGCGCCGAGCACGGCTACCGACTCGACTTGACGCTTTACGACCGGGCAGCCCGCCTGCCGGTCCTGTCGGCCGATTTCAGCCATGTCACCGAACTGTACCTCAACCTGGTCCACCCGGACATCGCCGAGGGGCTGAATACGTTCCTCGAGCGTTTCCCCCAGTTGAACCGTCTGTCTGTCACCGGCGGAGCCCTGACCGAGATACCGCCGGCGCTGGGCTCGATGTCCGGACTGACCTATCTCAACCTGGCCAACAATTCCATCGTCCTTAGCGAAGAGCGGGCCACCCTGCTGACCAAGCTGACCCAACTGACACACCTGACCCTGAGCGACAACCCGCACCTGGGTCGTTTGCCGGATTTCAGCGCAATGCCCAATCTGATCATCATCAACCTGCGCAACACCGGGCTCACCGCCTGGCCGACCGGCTATGAGGGGCTGTTGGACCTGGTCCAGCTGGACCTGAGCATGAACCAATTGACCACGATCCCGGAATCGGTCCTGGATACCAGCACGAGAGGTCAAGAGATCGCCAGTGCCCACTACCTCTTTGGCAATCCCATCGAGGCCGAGTACATGAACGATCTCATCGCATACCACGCGGAAACCGATATCGACCTGGGACTGGACATACCGGTCGACTCGGATTCGGACGCCAGCATGAGCGACGACTCGCCGGCACATAGCCCGCAGGGCTCGCGCGCCCCCGTTTCACGCGATGAAGGTGCCTGGCTGGAAGGCCTAGACGGCAAGGGACAGGAAGCCTTTCGCGACACCTGGATGCGCCTGGCCGGCGAGGAACCGATCGAGCAGTCCGAAGCGTTTTTCCGGGTCATCGCCGACCTCAGGGAGTCGGCCGACTATGCCGACGATGTCGCGCGCCCGAAACTCCTGGACAAGGTCCGGCGCATGGTCAGCGCCGCGGTCGAGGACACGGCACTGCGCGAGAAACTCTTCACCAAGGCCAATGCGCCGCAAGCGGACGCCTGCGCCGACGGCATCACCGTGGCCTTCAGCGACATGGGCTTCGACGTGTTGCTGCATGAGGCCTACGCAGAGCCGGACGCCGGGAAGGTCGAGTCAAAACTGCTGCAACTGGCGAAGGGCAAGTCACGCCTGGATCGCGTCAACGCCCAGGCTCGGGACGTGATCAATCAACGCCGGGCGGCGGGTCGACGTCCCGATGAAGCCGAAGTCTACCTGGCCTTTCGCATCGGTCTGGGCGAGCGACTGGAACTGCCCTGGCAAGCCTCGACAATGCATTACGAAAAGATTGCCGGGGTCACCCAGGAGCAGATCGAGACCGCCTACCAGGCCATTCTCGAACAGGAGCGACAGCCCATGGATGCGGTCCGGCAACTGATCGGCCAGTCGTTCTGGAAAGACTACCTGGAGATCCAGTATCTGCAGGAACTCAGCGAGAAGGAGGCGCTGCGCGACAGCAAGAGCGACGCCCTGCTGGACCTGCAATCGGCGCAGGAGCGCTGGTTCGGCGATGGAACTCTGCCCGAGGAGGAAAAGGCCCGCCTGCAAGCCGTCATGAAAACCTCGGCCAGCACCCTGGGCCAGCCCGAACAGGAGGTGTTTGCCCGGCCCATGACCGATGCCGAATACCAGGCCCTCTACGAAGCCATCGCGCGTGAATACAGCGACGAAATGGAACGCCTGACCGCGCAGGCGTTACGGGAACAAGGACCGGCGAGCTGACACTCCCCGTTCGCAGGCGCTGGCTTGCCAGCGATTGGGCCGATAAGTCGATGCAAGACCCTCGGGCCCCTTCGCGGGCAAGCTCCGCGCCCACACACGTTTCCAGCATCGGCCTCCAACCGTTCGTCGAGACTGTCAGAAGTGACAGGTCACAATCCTTCAGATCAGGTCTACAAACATCCTTCCCCTAGACAGGGGAGACAAGGACGCTCATGAGCCGACCAGGATGGCCGGCGCCGTTCCGTTGATCGCATTCGCTGCCGTACAACGTCTCAACTTCGAGTGAGCGTCCCTTGATCGACAGTCGAGGAGACGCAAATGACTGTGCTACAGACCTTTGAGCTGCCCGAAACGGTCACGGGCAGCGACAGCGACAAGAGCCTGGGTCAATCCCTGATCGCCGCCTGGCGCAAAGATGGCATCTTCCAAGTGGCAACCACCGCGCCACAGCACGCCAGAACCGAAGCCGCGATGGCGGCCAGTCGGCGCTTCTTCAAGATGCCAATGGCCTTCAAGTCCGCTTGTGTCAGCGATCTGACCTACAGTGGTTATATCGCCTCGGGCGAGGAAATAACCGCCGGAGAGGCCGATGGCTCGGAAATATTCACCGTCTGCAAGGATGTCCCCGAACGTGACGAACGCGTGCGCGAGGGTTGGCCGTGCCACGGTCCCGCGCCATGGCCGGACGAAAACTACCAGAACAGCATGCGCGCGTTCATGGACGAATTGGGCCACATTGGCGAGAAACTGCTGCAACTGGCGGCCCTGGGCCTGCAGTTGCCGCATATCAATACCTTGAGTGATCTGACCCGAGACGGCTGGCACCACATGCGCGTGCTGCGCTTCCCCACCGCGTCGTCACGCTCGGCCCGTGGCATCGGCGCCCACACCGACTACGGTTTGCTGGTGATCGCCGCCCAGGACGATGTCGGCGGGCTCTACATCCGCCCACCGGTCGAGGGCGAAAAACGCAATCGCAACTGGCTGTCCTCGGAAAGTTCGGCCGGGATGTTCGAGAACCAGGAGCCCTGGACCTTCGTCAAGCCCGTGCCCAAGGTACTGACCGTGTTTCCCGGCGATATCCTGCAGTTCATGACCGACGGCTACCTGCTGTCGACACCGCACAAAGTCAAGCTCAATACCCGCGAGCGCTATGCCCTGGCCTACTTCCACGAGCCCAATTTCGAGGCGGTGGCTCGTCCGCTCTTTCGGCCTGGGAGTGACGAGCGCATCCACTATGGCGATCACTTCACCCACATGTTCATGCGCAGTTACCCCGAACGGATCACCACTCGCCGCATTCACCAGGAAGACCGCCTGGCCCACTTGCGGGAAATGCAGCAACGGAGCCTGACGCCGGCCACCCCATGAACCCCACCCTCAGCCGCCCACGCTAGCGGCACGATGCAATAGCCCGAAAGCCCCCGGCTCTCTGCGCGAGTGCCGGGGGCTTTTCGTCGGGCAGCAGGGCCCACAGGTACAAGGGACGGGGTCGCCTCGTCCAGGGTGGATTGACAACCTGCGGCACAGAGCTTACGTTAACGTAAAGGTAAGGACAAAAATAAACACTACTGCCCACTTTCGACAAAAGGCCGCCCCATGAGCTACCCGACCCTGAACTTCGACCTCGGCGAAACCCTCGACATGCTCCGCGACCAGGTGCAGGGCTTCGTTGCCCGGGAGCTGGCGCCACGGGCGGCGCAAATCGATGTGGACAACCTGTTCCCCGTCGACATGTGGCGCAAGTTCGGCGACATGGGCCTGCTGGGCATCACCGTGCCGGAAGAATATGGCGGCGCCGGCCTCGGCTACCTGGCGCATGTGGTGGCGATGGAAGAAATCAGTCGCGGCTCGGCCTCGGTCGCCCTCTCCTACGGCGCGCACTCCAATCTCTGCGTCAACCAGATCAACCGCAACGGTACGCACGCGCAGAAAACCCGCTACCTGCCCAAACTGATCAGTGGCGAACACATCGGCGCCCTGGCCATGAGCGAACCCAACGCCGGCTCCGACGTGGTCTCGATGAAACTGCGCGCCGACAAGCGCGGCGACCACTATGTGCTCAACGGCAGCAAGACCTGGATCACCAACGGCCCCGACGCCAACACCTACGTGATCTACGCCAAGACCGACCTGGACAAGGGCGCCCACGGCATCACCGCCTTCATCGTCGAGCGCGACTGGAAAGGCTTCAGCCGCGGCAACAAGTTCGACAAGCTGGGCATGCGCGGCTCCAACACCTGCGAGCTGTTCTTCGATGATGTCGAAGTCCCCGAGGACAACATCCTCGGCCAGCTCAACGGCGGCGTGAAGGTGCTGATGAGCGGCCTGGACTACGAGCGCGTGGTGCTCGCCGGCGGCCCGACCGGGATCATGCAAGCCTGCATGGACCTGGTGCTGCCCTACATCCACGACCGCAAGCAGTTCGGCCAGAGCATCGGCGAGTTCCAACTGATCCAGGGCAAGGTCGCCGACATGTACACCCAGCTCAACGCCAGCCGTGCCTACCTGTATGCCGTGGCCCGCGCCTGCGAACGGGGCGAGACCGCCCGCAAGGATGCCGCCGGGGTGATCCTCTACACCGCCGAGCGCGCCACCCAGATGGCCCTGGAGGCGATCCAGATCCTCGGCGGCAACGGCTACATCAACGAATTCCCTGCCGGGCGCCTGCTGCGCGACGCCAAGCTCTATGAAATCGGCGCCGGCACCAGCGAGATCCGCCGGATGCTGATCGGCCGCGAACTGTTCAACGAAACCCGCTGAGGGGCGCGCCCATGGCCATTCTGCACACGCAACTGAACCCGCGCTCTGTCGAATTCGCCGAGAACCACGCGGCGATGCTCGAACAGGTCAGCGCCCTGCGCACGCTGCTCGCCCAGGTCCGTCAGGGCGGCGGGCCCAAGGCCCAGGAACGGCACACCTCACGCGGCAAGCTGCTGCCCCGCGAGCGCATCAATCGCCTGCTCGACCCCGGCTCACCGTTCCTGGAAATCAGCCAACTGGCGGCCCATGAAGTGTATGGCGAAGATGTCCCGGCCGCCGGGGTGATCGCCGGCATCGGCCGGGTCGAAGGCATCGAATGCATGATCGTCGCCAACGACGCGACGGTCAAAGGCGGCTCCTACTACCCGCTCACCGTGAAGAAACACCTGCGCGCCCAGACCATCGCCCAGCAGAACCGCCTGCCGTGCATCTACCTGGTGGACTCCGGCGGCGCCAACCTGCCGCGCCAGGACGAAGTGTTCCCGGACCGCGAACACTTCGGACGGATCTTCTTCAACCAGGCCAACATGAGCGCCCAGGGCATCCCGCAGATCGCCGTGGTCATGGGTTCCTGCACCGCCGGCGGCGCCTACGTGCCGGCGATGGCCGACGAAACCATCATGGTCCGCCAGCAGGCGACCATCTTCCTCGCCGGCCCGCCACTGGTGAAAGCCGCCACCGGCGAAGTGGTCAGTGCCGAAGACCTCGGCGGTGCCGACGTGCACTGCAAGGTCTCCGGCGTTGCCGACCACTATGCCGACAGCGACGAACACGCCCTGGCCCTGGCCCGGCGCAGCGTTGCCAACCTCAACTGGCGCAAGCTCGGCGAACTGCAGCAACGCGCGCCGATTGCGCCGAACTACCCCGCCGATGAGCTGTACGGGGTGATCCCGGCAGACGCCAAGCAGCCGTTCGACGTGCGCGAAGTGATCGCCCGGCTGGTGGATGGCTCGGTGCTCGACGAGTTCAAGGCCTTGTTCGGCACCACCCTGGTCTGCGGCTTCGCCCACCTGCACGGCTACCCGGTAGCGATCCTGGCGAACAACGGCATTCTCTTCGCCGAAGCCGCGCAAAAAGGCGCGCACTTCATCGAACTGGCCTGCCAGCGCGGCATCCCGCTGCTGTTCCTGCAGAACATCACCGGCTTCATGGTCGGCCAGAAATACGAGGCCGGCGGCATCGCCAAGCACGGCGCCAAACTGGTCACCGCAGTGGCCTGTGCCAAGGTGCCGAAATTCACCGTGATCATCGGGGGCAGCTTCGGTGCCGGCAACTATGGCATGTGCGGACGGGCCTACGACCCACGGTTCCTGTGGATGTGGCCGAACGCGCGGATCGGCGTGATGGGTGCCGAACAGGCGGCCGGCGTACTGGTGCAGGTCAAGCGCGAACAGAGCGAGCGCAGCGGCCAGGCCTTCACGGCGCAGCAGGAGGCCGAGATCAGGCAGCCGATCCTCGACCAGTACGAACACCAGGGGCATCCGTACTACTCCAGCGCCCGCTTGTGGGACGACGGTGTGATCGACCCGGCACAGACCCGCGACATCCTCGGCCTGGCCCTATCGGCTGCGCTCAATGCGCCGATCGAGCAGAGCCGGTTCGGCGTGTTCCGCATGTAGGCCTGAATGCCTCCGAGGCTGACACATCCTTGTAGGAGCCGGGCTTGCCCGAGAATAGGCCCTGTAGATCGCTAGAAGCTTCGCGGGCAAGCCCGGCTCCTAGAATCGAGCAAACGCTGCAACTCTCCCAGCGGAGCGACCCGAAAATGACCGACTTCAACACCCTGGAACTGCACACCGATCCCCGCGGTTTCGCCACCCTCTGGCTCAGCCGTGAAGCCAGGAACAACGCGTTCAACGCCGAGATGATCCGCGAACTGATCATCGCCCTGGACCAGGTCCAGGCCAACCCCGCACTGCGTTTCCTGCTGCTGCGCGCCCGTGGCCGGCACTTCAGCGCCGGCGCCGACCTGGCCTGGATGCAGCAATCGGCCGAGCTGGACTATCACACCAACCTCGACGACGCCCGCGAACTCGCCGAGCTGATGTACAACCTGGCCCGGCTGAAACTCCCCACCCTCGCCGTGGTACAAGGCGCGGCCTATGGCGGTGCACTGGGCCTGATCAGTTGCTGCGACATGGCCATCGGCGCCGAGGATGCCCAGTTCTGCCTGTCGGAAGTGCGCATCGGCCTGGCCCCGGCGGTGATCAGCCCGTTCGTGGTCCAGGCCATCGGCGAGCGCGCCACCCGCCGCTACGCCCTCACCGCCGAACGCTTCAGCGGCCTGCGTGCCCGTGAACTCGGGCTATTGGCCGAATGCTACCCGGCCGCCGAGCTGGACCGGCAGGTCGAGGCCTGGATCGACAACCTCCTGCACAACAGTCCGCAAGCGATGCGGGTGAGCAAGGACCTGCTGCGCGAAGTCGGCAGCGGCGCCCTCACCCCGTCCCTGCGTCGCTACTGCGAAAACGCGATTGCCCGTATCCGGGTCAGCCCCGAAGGCCAGGAAGGCCTGCGCGCCTTCCTGCAAAAACGCCCGCCCGCCTGGCAAGGCGGATCGACTAACGAGGAGTCCAATCGATGAGCGCCGCCGTGATCACTTCCCTGCTGGTCGCCAACCGGGGCGAAATCGCCTGCCGGGTGATGCGTACCGCCAAGGCCATGGGCCTGACCACCGTCGCCGTGCACAGCGCCATCGACCGTGATGCCCGCCACAGCCGCGAGGCCGATATCCGCGTCGACCTGGGCGGCAGCAAGGCCGCCGACAGCTACCTGCAGATCGACAAACTGATCGCCGCCGCCCAGGCCAGCGGCGCCCAGGCGATTCACCCAGGCTACGGCTTCCTCTCGGAAAACGCCGACTTCGCCCGCGCCGTCGAGGCCGCCGGGCTGGTCCTGCTCGGGCCGCCCGCCAGCGCCATCGACGCCATGGGCAGCAAGTCCGCCGCCAAGGCGCTGATGGAAACCGCCGGCGTGCCGCTGGTGCCCGGCTATCACGGTGCGGCCCAGGACCTGGAAACCTTCCGTAAGGCTGCCACGCGCATTGGCTACCCGGTGCTGCTCAAGGCCACCGCCGGCGGCGGTGGCAAGGGCATGAAAGTGGTCGAGGAGCCCGGCCAACTGGCCGAAGCCCTGGCCTCGGCGCAACGCGAAGCGCAATCGTCGTTCGGCGACTCGCGGATGCTGGTGGAAAAATACCTGCTCAAGCCGCGCCATGTGGAAATCCAGGTATTCGCCGACCGCCACGGCAACTGTCTGTACCTCAACGAGCGCGACTGTTCGATCCAGCGTCGCCACCAGAAAGTCGTCGAGGAAGCGCCCGCGCCCGGCCTCAGCCCGGCACTGCGCCAGGCCATGGGCGAGGCAGCGGTACGCGCCGCACAGGCCATCGGCTATGTCGGCGCCGGCACCGTGGAATTCCTGCTGGACTCGCGCGGAGAATTCTTCTTCATGGAGATGAATACCCGCCTGCAGGTCGAGCATCCCGTCACCGAAGCCATCACCGGCCTCGACCTGGTGGCCTGGCAGATCCGCGTGGCCAGTGGCGAGCCACTGCCGATCAGCCAACAGGACGTGCCGCTGCGGGGGCACGCCATCGAAGTGCGGCTGTATGCCGAAGATCCGGGCAATGATTTCCTCCCGGCCACCGGACGTCTGGCGGTCTACCGCGAATCGGCGCCCGGGCCGGGCCGACGGGTCGACAGTGGGGTGGCCGAGGGTGACAGCGTCTCGCCCTTCTACGACCCGATGCTGGGCAAGCTGATCGCCTGGGGCGAAACCCGTGAACAGGCCCGCCTGCGCCTGCTGGCGATGCTCGATGAGTTCGCCGTCGGCGGACTCAAGACCAACCTCGCCTTCCTGCGGCGCATCGTCGGCCATCCGGCTTTTGCCGCAGCGGAGCTGGATACCGGTTTCATCCCGCGTTACCAGGAACAACTCCTGCCGCCGGCCGAGCCGCTGAGCGAGGCATTCTGGCAAGTGGCCGCCCAGGCGTGGCTACAGAGCCTGCCCGAACCCCGTCGCCAGGACGAGCCAGCCTCGCCCTGGTCCGCACGCACCGGTTTGCGCAGTGGCTTACCCAGTGAGACCGTGCTGCACCTGAGCTGTCGCAACGAAGACCGCGCAGTGACGCTGGAAGCGAACGCCGCGATCACGTGGCAGGGTGAAGAGCTGTCTATCGAGCAGCAGGGCTTGCGCCAGCGTCATCGCGCGATCCGCCGGGGCAACGAGCTGTACCTGCAGTGGCAGGGCGAACTGCTGGCGCTCAGCGCGTTCGACCCGATTGCCGCAGTCGACGCCAGCCACAGCCAGCAGGGTGGCCTCACGGCACCGATGAACGGCAGCATCGTTCGCGTGCTGGTCCAGGTCGGTCAGGCGGTCGAGGCAGGAACGCAACTGGTGGTGCTCGAAGCGATGAAAATGGAACACAGCATCCGCGCGCCTCAAACTGGCGTGGTCAAGGCGCTGTATTGCCAGGAAGGCGAGATGGTTGCCGAGGGCAGCGTGTTGGTGGCATTGGAGTAACGGTTCTGGAAGGCCCGACCCCAACCGGTGGAGGGCCTTTCTTCTAGTCCTGTAGGAGCGGGCTTGTCCGCGAAAGGTCCCTTGAGATCGCTAAAAGCTTCGCGGGCAAGCCCGCTCCTACAACAGATGACGGTCAGAACTTCGCAGTTGCCTGCACGACGACTCCGATAATGCTGTAGTCATCGGTGAACAGGATCTTCGGATACGTCGGATTCAATGGCTTCAGGTAGTGCTGGCAGCCCTCTTGCACCCACTGCCGGAAAATCGCCTCCTCGCTGTCACGCAGACGGGCAACCACCAGCTTGCCAGGCTCGGCTTCCAGATCCGGATCCACCAGGATCAGCATACCCTCGGGCACGCTGATACCCACCGGCGCGGTCATCGCGTCCCCCGCCACCTTCAGCCAGAACGCCGCTCCCGAAGCGTAGTGATCGGCCACTTCATAATACGCGCTGACGAGCTCTTCGGCCCCCGGCTCGCAGGTCCGCACCACCGCTCGCCAGTCACTGACCGGGTAGCGGAACGCCGACGTGGTGTCGTAAAGCTGACCATCGCGCTCCGCAGGCGCCTGTACCGCCACCGAACGGTCGCGGATCACCAGCGCGATCTCCAGGTGCCCGAGCCCCAAGGCCAGGAAGACCTTGTTCATGGTTTCCAGATCCGGCTGACGGCGTTTATTGAGCCAATGGCCAACGCCGCCCTGGGACACCCCAACGCGCTCTCCGAGTTTTTCTTGCGTGAGATCAAGCTCGCGCAGCTTGGCTCTCACCAATGCAATCCATTTATCCATGGACGGCACAATACGGGCTGTACTCAACGGATCAATACACAATATGTATTATATCTGACAAGCATTGGAGTACAGTTGGTACTAATCTTGAGCTGCTGTTTCGAACTCCCCTCAAAGGCAGGCTCTCCATGACTTCCACCATCAAGAAGACGACCGATATCGACACCAAGCCCTCCTACGATTCGCTCAGGGACGGGCCCGCGACCCGACGGGCGCTCGACTATTATTTGAAACCAACCGTTTCAGCACCGATTTCCGAGGGCAGCGCGCATAGGGTCTGCGAGGATCGATTGTTCGCCGTGCACCACGACCTCAGCGCCGAGGAAGCGATGATCCATGCTTCCGACCTGCTGCGCTGTGCCGCCGCGACCGCCTATGAGGCAGCCGACGCCCTGCAGGGCTCATCGCGAGATCTGGCCTTTTCAGTCGTACACATGATCGACATGGCCAAGGCCATGGTCGATCGCGCCATGACGGTGCAGTACCCGGCTCCCTGAAACGCGCGCGCGAGCACAACCGGCGATACACAGCCGATGACAGAGCCAATCGAAGTCTGGAGAGAGGAGTGGAAAATAATTTCCAGAAGGGACAGGAAAACGTTTGACTTGCAAATGATAATGATTATTATTGCAAGCAGCTGGTCGCGAGATCAGTCGATAACCCTGGAGGCCTTAGGTCGGACTCCTGGATTATCTCCTCATCAGGCTAATCACGGTTTTTGACCCGGCTTTTTGCCGGGTCTTTTTTTTCACCCGTTCTACGGGCTCTGCTTCAGGCTAATGAAGACTTGGGCGCTGCCATCTTGGCGGGCAGTCGCGATGCCATGCATGATAGCAAAGGACCATCGGCCAATGAAAGTCCGCCAAGTCGGGCGATCGATCGTAAACGACCGAAGCACTTGAGAATCAATATCATAAACACTACCCTGACAAGGCGTCAGGGACGACGCCCCCTCCCCACCTCGGCGCCGGAGTGTTTCGGCCAATGGCCGCTTGCCGTGTACAGTAGCAACCACAAGACATCATATTCAGGTATACAGACTATGACCGTGGTTCTGCCCTCTCTCAAAATCAGCAGCGACTTCGACAGCGGCAACATCCAGGTACTGGACGCCAGCAACCCTCGGCATCTGCTGCTGGCCATCGAGCCGGACACCCGCAGCCAACACTTCCAGTGGTTTCACTTCAAGGTCGAAGGTCTGCAACCGGGCCAGTCCTATAGTTTCGAACTGACCAATGCCAGCCAGTCTTCCTACAACAAGGCCTGGACCGACTATCGCGCCGCGGCCTCCCATGACCACCATGACTGGTTTCGTACCGACACCCGCTTCGACGGTGAAAGCCTGCACATCCAGTTCCAGGCCGAACAGCCACAAGCCTGGTTCGCCTACTTCGAACCCTACAGCCGCGAGCGGCATGACTGGCTGATCGAACAGGCCCTGACCCACGTCGGCACCGAATTGCTGGCCACCGGCAAAAGCGCCGAGGGCCGCGACATCCAGTTGCTGCGCAAGGGTAACGGCGACGCGGGCAAACGCAAGATCTGGCTGATTGCTCAGCAGCATCCCGGCGAGCACATGGCCGAATGGTTCATGGAAGGGGTGATCGAGCGCCTGAAGAACCGCGACGACGCGCAGTTGAACGCGCTGCTGGCCGTCGCCGACCTTTACCTGGTGCCCAACATGAACCCCGATGGCGCATTCCATGGCCACCTGCGCACCAACGCCATGGGCCAGGATCTCAACCGAGCCTGGCAGAACGCCAGCCCGGAAATCAGCCCGGAAGTGTTCTTCGTCCAGCAGCAGATGGCCGTACATGGCGTAGACCTGTTCCTCGACATCCACGGTGACGAGGAAATCCCCTACGTGTTCACCGCCGGCTGCGAAGGCAATCCTGGCTACACAGCTCGCATCGCCGAGCTGGAAGAGCATTTCCGGCGCCACCTCAGTGCCCTGACCCGGGACTTCCAGACCATCCACGGCTACACCCGCGACCTGCCCGGCGAAGCCAACATGACCCTGGCCTGCAACAGCGTCGGCCAGCAGTACGACTGCCTGTCCCTGACCCTGGAGATGCCCTTCAAGGACAACGACGACGCCCCGAATGCCCGCACCGGCTGGTCGGGCCAGCGCTCGGCGCAACTGGGCAAGGACGTGTTGACCAGCATCGCCGATATCGTCGGACGTCTGCGCTAAGGCTGGAACTGTTTGCCCCCAGCGTCCCTCGAACGCAGAGACTGCAACCTGTGGAGCCGGTTCACCGGCTCCTGCCGAAATCAGAGCAAGAGCCCAGCATGGCCCGCCGTACCGACAAGGATTTCGCATGACTGCCCTCACCTCCCACGCCCCCACCCGACCGGGACGGCTGGAACAGATGTCGACCCGCGTCGCCTTTTTCATCGCCGGTTTCGGCGTCGCCGCCTGGGCACCGCTGGTACCCTACGCCAAGACCCGGATCGGCCTGGATGAAGGCACCCTCGGCCTGCTGCTGTTGTGCCTCGGCGTCGGCTCGATCATCGCCATGCCGGTGGCCGGCACCCTGGCCGCACGCTTCGGCTGCCGCCGGGTGCTGAGCGTCGGCACCCTGCTGATCTGCGCCGCCTTGCCACTGCTGGCGATCGTCAGTTCGGTACCGTTGCTGGTGGTCAGCCTGTTCCTGTTCGGTGCAGGGCTCGGCACCGTGGACTCCACCGTCAACCTGCAGGCAGTGATTGTCGAGCGGGCCAGCGGCAAGACCATGATGTCCGGCTTCCACGGCCTGTTCAGCCTCGGTGGCATCGCCGGCGCGGCCGGGGTCAGCGCGCTGCTCGGCCTGGGGTTGTCGCCCCTGGGCGCCATCGGCGTGGTGATCGTGCTCCTGCTGCTGGCGTTGCTCAAGGCCGCTCCACACCTGTTGCCCTATGGCAGCGAAAGCACTGGCCCGGCCTTTGCGGTGCCCCATGGGGTGGTGCTGTTCATCGGCCTGCTGTGCTTTATCGTGTTTCTTGCCGAAGGGGCGATGCTGGACTGGAGCGCGGTCTTTCTCAGCGCCGAGCGCCAGGTACCGGACGCTTATGCCGGCCTGGGTTACGCAGCCTTCGCGCTGACCATGACCCTCGGCCGGCTGACCGGCGATGCCATCGTACGGCGCCTGGGGGCCAAGCGGGTGATCGTGGTGGGTGGCATCACCGCCGCCGCCGGACTGGCCCTGGCGACCCTGACGCCAGCCTGGGAAGCAACGCTGGTCGGTTATGCCCTGGTCGGTGCCGGTTGCTCGAACATCGTGCCGGTGCTGTACACCGCCGTGGGCAAGCAGAAGGTCATGCCGGAAAGCATTGCCGTGCCGGCGATCACCACCCTGGGTTATGCGGGCATTCTCGCCGGGCCGGCGGCGATCGGTTTCATTGCCCATGCCAGCAGCCTGAACCTGGCGTTTCTGCTGATTGCAGTGATGCTGCTGGGCGTAGCGATCAGCGGCAAGATACTGCGGGTTTGAGACACTTCTGGCGAGCGCTCTTGCCCGTGCTGGGGCGCCCAGCGCCCACAAAACCGGCCCCCCGGTGTATCAGGCACCACTCGGTTGCCGGGCAGCCCTGTCGGCAATCACCTGCGCCAGCAGAAGTCCGCAGGATCGAAGCGTTCGCGGGTGTCCATGCGGATATTTCGCAGGCCCAGTGTTTCCAGGTGCGACGCGTACAAGGGCTGCGCAAAGTAGCTGGCCAACAGCGAGCGACGCTGCCTGCCGCTGGTGTTCACACTGCCCGCATGGATCAGGTCAGCATCGAACACCAGGATGTCGCCCGCCCTGCCACACAACTGTACGGAGCGGGACTCGTCATTGAAATCGAACGGCGGCGCAAGCGGATCAGGGCGATGGCTGCCGGGGACGATACGGGTCGCGCCGTTATCGGAGCCGTAGTCGTCGAGATACACCAGGGCGTTGACGGTGTCGCCAGGCCGCAGCGCCGACAGATCCCGGTGCAATAACTGATGACCGCCACCGGCCAGCGGCTCGCGCCCCTCCACCTGGGACAGGAAGAACCCCTCGCCAATCAACTCGCCGACCGCCGCCAGCACCCGAGGCAGACGGCACACCGCCTGCACCTTCGGCTCGACGTCCAGCAACGCATGCCGCCAGTCCATCCCCCGCGGTACCGGCCATTGCTCCGAGGGCATGGCACTCGCCTCGAACACCGCGCACAACTCACCCAACCACTGCGCCGGGATCGCATGGAGCAGCAGGACATAGCCGTCCCGGTGGAGTTGTTCGCGGTCGGTCATGGTTGTGCAGGCTCTGTCATCCTGATGGCGTTGCCAGCAATGTCCAGAACTGCACGCCGCTCGTCAAGCCGCCGCATCCACCTTGCACTCAGCCCCTGCCAGAGCAGCCCTGGCGCGCCAGGTGAACAGCAGCACCATCACCAACCCCAAGGCCGCCATCGCCGCGCCGGCCAGGGAAATCGCCGGATAACCCAGCCCGGCATTGATCACCGCCCCACCCAACGCCGCCCCAATGGCATTACCCAAATTGAACGCACCGATGTTCACCGCCGAGGCCAGGTTGGGCGCATCCCTGGCCGCCTCCATCACGCGCATCTGCAGCGGCGGCACCAGAGCAAAACTCGCCACGCCCCAGACCAGGATCGCCACCGCAGTCGGCAGCGGCCAACGTAGCAGTACCGAGAGCGCCAGCAGCACCATGATCAGCGCCACCAGCGAGACAATCAGCGTACGGTCGATCGAGCGATCCGCCGCCTTGCCGCCCCACATATTGCCCAGCGTCAGGCCAACCCCGAACAGCACCAGCATGCCGGTAATGAACGGGGTAGACGCATGGGTCTCACTGCTCAGGATCGGCGCAATGTAGGTGAACACGGTAAACATCGCCCCCGAACCCACCACCGTCAGCGCCAATGCCGCGAGCACAGGCCCACGGCCCAGCACCCGAATCTCGGCCAGCACACCGTCGTTCTTCGGCAACGGCAGGTCGGGCAAGGCGAACCACAGCGCGACCATCGCCACCACACCCAGGGCAGCGATGCCCCAGAACGCGGTACGCCAGCCCATCAACTCGCCGAACCAGGTCGCCAGCGGCACACCGCCGATAGTCGCCAACGTGAGCCCCATGAACATCGCCGCCACCGCCCCCGCCCGTTTATCCGGCGCTACCACACTGGCCGCGACGACCGAACCGACGCCAAAGAACGCCCCATGGTTGAGCGAGGTCACCACCCGGGCGACCAGCAGGCTCTCATAACTGGTGGCCAGCGCCGACATCAGGTTGCCCAGGGCAAAAATCGCCATCAGCCCGATCAACAGGTAACGCCGTGGCACCTTGACCGTGGCGAGGGTCATCAGCGGCGCGCCGATCAGCACGCCCAGCGCATAGGCGCTGACCAGCAGCCCGGCTGCGGGAATCGAAACACCGAGATCAGCAGCGATACTCGGCAACATGCCCATGGGGGCGAACTCAGTGACACCGATGCCAAAGGCACCAATGGACAGCGCTACAAGGGGTGGATTGATACGCATGGCTGACTCCTCATCTATGCCGTAAATGCTACAATTCGTAACTTTCCGGCAGTAGCCCGCTTTCGCGACAATCACCTTTGCTTATGAGGCACAAATGGACTTCAACGGTCGCTCCGGCGAAATGGAGGTGTTCGTCAAGGTGGCGCAGGCAGGCAGCCTGTCAGGTGCCGCGCGCGCCCTGGGCCTGACGCCTTCGGCAGTCAGCAGAATCATCACCCGCACCGAGCAGCGCATCGGTACCCGCCTGCTGCTGCGCAGCACCCGCGCCATCACCTTCACCGCCGAGGGTGAAGCCTACCTGCGCGGAGCACGACGCATCCTCGCCGACATGGACGAGGTCGAGGAAGCGATTACCGACCAGGGCGTGCCAAAGGGCCGGCTGAGGGTCAGCGCGGCACTGGCCCACGGCCGGCTGACCGTGGTGCCACTGATCGCGGCGTTCAGCGCCCGCTACCCGAAGATCCTCGTCGACCTCATGCTCGGCGATGAGGTCGTCGATATCCTCGGCGGCCAGGCGGATGTCGCCTTGCGCTTCGGACACCTGCCGGACAGCCCCTTGAGCGCCCGCAGCATCGGCGAAACCGGCCAGGTGGTGGTTGCCTCCCCCGAGTACCTGGAGCGCCATGGCACGCCCCTGCAACCAGAAGACCTGCTGCAACACCACTGCCTGCGCTTCAACTTCCGCCGGGCCGAACCCGACTGGCCGTTTCTGCGGGATGGGCAGCATTTTTCGCTGAAGATCGGCGGTACCATCGAATGCAGCAGCGGCGAGGCGCTGGCCCAATTGGCGCTACTGGGCGCCGGTATCGCCCGCATCGGCGCGTTCTCGGTGGTCGATGAATTGAAAAGCGGCCGGCTGGTGCCGTTACTGGAAGCCTACAATCCAGGCGACCGCGAACCGATTCACGTGGTGTTTGCCGGCGGCACGGCGATGACAGCCCGGGTCCGGGTATTCGTGGATTTTCTGCTGGAGCATCACCCGGTTTGACTGCCATGCCACTGAAGCACGGGCACCACTGATCTCAATACCCATACGGAGCAGACAGGCATTCGATGGACATCCAGTTTCGCGGTAACGCACTGCCTCATAACCCGTCGTCAGGCACCTGCGACGAGTACAGCATCAGCGCCATTTCCAGCCTGGACGAGCTGCTCGCGGCCCATCGGACGATCGCCGCCCAGCATCCCGGCTTCCTCCCCCTGTTCTCCCTCGACGACCTGGCACAGGCCCGCTACACCTCCGGGCATGCGCGCCACAGCATCGACCTGGACGAGGCCACGGACGAGGAGATCGCCAAGCTGCCGCCGGAGTGCTTCGAGGATGGTGACTACCTGGGCTATCCCACGACGAAGGCCGAGTTTGCCATCTGCCTACGCAATTTCACCCAGCTGATTGCCACGGTCTCATTCGAAGACGCTTGCGCCCATGGCTTGACGCTCGATGAAGAGGCCATCCAGGAGTGGATCCGCTATCAGGACGATCCTGTTTCACTGCTCGATCAGCCCCTCTCGGCCCTGCTGGTGCCCGTCGAGCATTCCGCCCTGGCGCTCGCGGCTTTTCCCAACGGTTATTTCACCTGCGACCTGAGCCCTGCACAGAACCATGCGGTCGCGCAGCATTTGGCCCTCGCCCATGGCTATGAACTGATCGGGGTGGGTGCGGCCTATCTGGGTTTCCTGCGGGCAGAACCTGCCGATGCGTCCGTGGCCGATGCGGTGGCAAGAGACTTCTGTGCGCTCTACAACGTTACTGAAGAGAACCGGCAAGCCCTGGTTTCAGTTTTCAGCCAGGCTATTTCCGGTCGAAGGCATTTGTGGCTGCGCTACGTGGAATGACGCCCAACGAAAGGCTGTTACGGGTAGCATCAGCCGCATCTCACCCGCATTTATGGGTCACCCAGGCCCCCCAGAACAAACTGCTGAAAAAGCGCTGACTCTCGCCAAAACCGCACTCGCGCAGCAGCGTGTAAACAGCCTCCTCCGAGCTGGGCGGTTCGGCGCCTTGCATGATCCTGGCCTGCTTGGCCTTGACCTCATCCGGGCTGGCCCCTTGCTGGCGCCAGCGCTCGGCCCAGGTCTTGAGCAGCAAAGGTTGTTCGGCATAGGTGTAGTGATTGCACGCCACGACAAAGGGCGCACCCACTTTCAGGCGCGACTGAATGGAACGCAGAAGATGCCGCTTCGCATCGTCACCGGGTACGTGATGCAGGACGCCAATCAACGTCGCCGCATCGAAAGACTCGTCGACCGGAAGATCATCAACCGTGCCCAGCAGCAACTGCGTTTTCCCAAGAATCCCGTGGGCCTCCAGATTCGCTGCTGCCGTCTCCAGCATGGCTGACGAGGGGTCCACTCCGACGAAGGTCCACGCTGGCTCCAGCGTCCCCATGGTGATGACTTCCTGAGCCGTCCCGCCGACACCGACGACCAGCACTCGCGCCGCTCGTCCAGTCGAAAGCGTTGCGGCCAATACACACGCGGTCAACTCGTGACAGGCATCATAGCCCGCCAGGGCCACCCGGCTTTGAATGCCGTATTCTGCGGCACGTGATACGTCAAACTTCGCCGAAGAGCTATTAGGTTCCGGTTTCATGATGCCCTCCATTCATCTTGAAACCACTCTATGCTGAAGAGGATAATTACTGAAATCTATAATTTTTATTCAAATCATTCCCGCGAGGAATAGGAAGTCAAAACATGAACCGCCGCAAGAAAATCGGCCAGCTGTTGAAAGCCCATGCCAAAAAGGCCAGCGCCAAACTGGCCCCCAAGAACAAGCCCAAATACATCAGCAAGGCCGACCGCCTGAAACTGGCTGAGGAAGACAGTCAGGCACAAACGCTTTCGCCCGAAAACTGAAGCACGCCAGCTCGGCTATCAGGCACTTTCCTTGAACACCGGCAAGGTGAACCGGAACTCGGCACCTTGACCCGGCTCGCTGTTGGCCACGATCTGCCCGCCATGGGCATGGACGATGCCCTGGGTGATGTACAGACCCAGGCCGGTGCCGGTCGGGTTGCCCTCTTTCAACGTCCAGTAACGGCTGAACACATGCGGCAGGTTTTCCTGGGCAATGCCTTCGCCGCTGTCACGCACGGTGAAGACGATTTCACTGCCCGATGACTGCGCGCGTACCCCAACCGTGCCCAGGCGCGGGGTGAACTTGATCGCATTGCTGACCAGGTTCGACAGTACCTGGAACAGCCGTTCGGGATCGGCGTGGATACGCAGGTCCGGCTCGGCCTCGAAGGAAATGCTGATGGCCTTGTCCAGCGCCAACGGCGCCAGCAACGATTGCGCCTCTTCGAACATCTGCCCCACATCCAGCTTCTGCGGCTTGATCGTGTAGCGCCCGGCGTCGATCTTCGAGGTATCGAGCAAGTCCTCCAGCAGCGTATTCATGCGCCCGGCGGCCTGTTGCATGGTGTCGATGGCCGTGGCGATACGCCGCGAGGTGTGCGGGCCGTCCGAGCTGAAGGTCTTCTGCATCATGCCGCAGAGCATCGAGATGACCGTCATCGGATTGCGCAGGTCGTGAGAGACCACCGCAACCAGATCATCGCGGGCGCGCACCGCCTCCTGCTCACGCCGCACTTGTCGGGCCAGGTCGTTTTCCAGCGCCGAACGGCGCAGATCCTTGGCCGCGAACAGGTCGCCGTAGCTCCACTTGGCCGAGATCCCGGCCATCTCGACCTTCCAGATCTCGAATGAAGTCCGTGGCCGCAGGCGCATGCCCATCTCGGAGTTTTCCAGATCCAGCGGCTTGCTCGGATTACCGCTCCAGTTGATGCTGTCCTTGACCTCGGGCCGGAACCACAGCACGCCGTTTTCCACCGGCTTGGGCAGGCTCATGGCGAGCACACCGCTGGCCACCTGCTGATAGGCCGCAGCAGGTGGGTAGACACTGGACAGATGATGGCTGGCGAACACCGGCTCGCCGGACGCCTGCCACCATTGGTGCAGCGCGCGGATCTCCTGCGGAGCCGGGCAGTTGCCATAACAGTGCAACTGCTTGTCCTCAATGATCGCGATGCCGCCGGCGTTAACCAACGCCATCAGGGCCTGTGACTGATTAGCCAAACCCTCAAAGACGTTTTGCGGCGAGTCGATCATTGCCTGATTGAGCACTGCCAGGGCCTCGACCTTTTCTTCGCGCTGGCGACTGACCTCCAGCGCCTCCATCGCACTGATCTGCAGGGAAAGCACCTGGCCGATGGTCTGGCAGGCAATACGCAATTCATGCGGCACGTGCAAGGGCTGACGGTTGCCACAACTGATCAGGCCCCAGAGCTTGTCACCCTTGAGCAGGGAAATGCTCATCGACGACAGCACGCCCATGTTCTTCATGTACTGGCAGTGGATCGGCGACACACTGCGCAGGGTCGCAAAACTCAAGTCCAGCCGCGTCCCCGTGTCGGGGCGCAGCTTCGGCACCAGCGGCACCGGCTCGTAATCGGCATTGGGGATGATCCGCAGCCAGTTGGTGCGATACAGCTCGCGCGCCTGCTCGGGAATATCGGACGCCGGGAAAAACAGCCCGTTGAACAGCTCCATGGATGGCGAAGACGCTTCGGCGATAACCTGGCCGTGGCCCTCCTCCTCGAAACGGTAGATCAGCACCCGGTCGTAACCGGTCATCGCCTGCACTTCCTTGACGCAGATGTCGTACAGGACCTGCAGCGATGTCGCCGCTTGCAGCCGCTGCAGCATCCGGCCCAGGTTGGTCTGGTTGCCGGCAATGTTCAGCGACTGGAAATTCTCGACGTGGATCTCCAGTTCCAGAATCAGCACGCCCTCATGCCGATGCAACAAGCCTTCGAACGCGGTGCCATTGAGCTGGAAATACAACGGTGGCGCATCGAAAAACGCCGGCTGCTGCAACGCCTCGCACACGTCCGCCGTGTACTCGTCGCCGAGCAGGCTGGGTAAGGACTGACCGATCAATGCCTGCGGCGCGCGGCCGAGCAGGGTTTCGACGTTGGCGCTGACCTGAATGATCTCCAGGGCCGGCTCACTCAGGGTCAACAGCAGGCCATGGGGCTGGATGGCGCCGGGAAAGCGGATCGGCTCGTTGGCACAATTGTCCAGCAGCTCTTCGAATACTTTTTTATCTTGCAGGGGCATGCAGTACCTCGCGACTTTCGAGCCAGTGCTCGAAACAGCCGAATGTCGATTGTGCTGCCGTGACGACAGCCTGGCGCTCGACCGTTTCCATCGGTCGGCTGCCCAGGTATTCAGTGAAATCGCGCCAGCGCCGCCCGGTGGCGTCGCCGTAGACATGCAGAAATCCCGCGCCGCTGTCGGCTTCAATACCCAGTCGTTTGGCGACCTCCCGGCGCAGGATCTGCCCGCCGAGCGTTGCCCCTTCCAGTACGTAGAGCACGCCCAGGCAGGCGGCACTGGAGTCGATCACGGGTAATGCCGGGCAGATCGGCAGGTTGTCGATAGCCTCGGCCGACAGCCCCAGGGCGTGCAGATCGCGGCGCAGGGTCTGGACCTTGAGGCGGGGTGCCAGCTCGAAATCGGCAGGAAACACACTGCTGTCCTGCAGGGCGCTTTCCAATGGACGATAGAAGCCGTAATAGGCCTGCATCAACCGTTGAAAGGCCTTCGAATCGAGGCTGTCGGAGAAAAAGGGAAGGCGTTTTTCCAGGGCTATATGACGTTCGGCCGTTCCAGTTCGCAGATCCTGCAGAACCGGGGGGACATGAACTTCGCGGGCCGTTGCTTGCATTAATGTCGCTCTTGGTGGGGTTGCCTGCTGCCATTTGGGCGTAGCGACGAATACCGTCAATTTATCACGATAGACAATGACACTGACTCAATCGTTGGTTTTTCCCGCTCAACGGATTACGGAAATGTTCAAAAGTGGCAGGGAGGGCATAGCCAGCGGCCCCTTCGGAGCCACTTCAGCGAACCAGCCCATGAACGAACGGTGCATCAGGGGGCTGAAGCTCGTTGTGCAACCGCCCCGCCCTGCTGAGCGTGCTCCGGCGTCAGCACAAGCGGCAGTTCCAGAATAAAGAGCGCGCCCTTGCCGGGTCCCGTGCTCTGTGCCGTCAGATTGCCGCCCAGTTGCTGCGCGGCGAGAATGCAGCTATGCAGGCCAAAGCCGTGGCCGGTGGGACGCGTGGTAAAACCGTGTTCGAACACCCGCGCGAGATGCTCTGCGCAAATGCCCTCGCCGTTGTCCTCAACCTCGATTCGTACGCGCTGGTCATCAGTGGCCTTCAGGCGCAGGATGATCCGCAACGACCGCTCCTCTACCGACTCAAGCGCCTGCTTGGCGTTGTTGATCAGATTGATCAGAATCTGCAGCACCTTGTGCTTGTCCAACGCCATCGTCGGAATATCGTTGAACTCCTTGACCAGCGTTATCTGATGGCGGGCCAGGGAGACGTCGCAGATGCGCACCACATCCTCGATCAACTCCTGAAGCGAACCCGGCTCCAGCATGCTGGAGTTGCCGGCATAGGACTGCTGGGTCGTGACAATGTCCCTGATATGCTCGATGCTCCTGGTCAACTGCGCCAACTCGTCGATCATCGCCTGCTGCTCGAGCACCAGCGCATCCGCCAGTTTGGCGAGGTAATCCGGCAGCGCGCGCCCTCTCGGATCGTGGTTGATGAAGTCACCAAGATCGTCGGGGTGCTCCTTCATCAGTTGAACGACCCGGGCCACTCCCTGCCCCTTGAAGGCCCGCACCTTGTCGTACAGTACCTGGGCCGACACATTGACGCTATTGAGCACGTTACCCACGTTATGCAGCACGTTGGTGGCGATTTCCGCCATACCCGCCCGGCGCGCGGTAGTGACCAGTTCGGCCTGCGCCTCGCGCAACTCGTCGTTGACCCTGGCCAGTTGCTGAGGGCTGGGGATCTTCAAGGCAACCGGCACCAGCTTGACCAGCAGGATGGCGGTAATCACCGAAGCGATCGCGGTGATCACCTTGACCAGTGCCGACAGCCAGTAGTACGGCTTCCATATGGTCACGATCTCCATCACATGACTGGTCCCGCAGGCCAGGATAAACACGCCGAAGGCCCCGAACATCCAGTCGAAGGGGATGTCCTTGCGCTTGCGGATGAAGTAGATCAGCGTAAAGGGAATGGTGACATAGCAAAGAGCGATGAGGCCATCGGACAGCACATTGATCCAGAGCAGATCTGGGCGCCATAGATAGCAATGGCCGTGGGGCATGAAGCGGTTGTCGGTCAACAGCGCCAGGAAACTGCTCATGGCTCACATCCTCGTTGTGCAACTGAAACCGTTGAATGCCTGGAGGGGCAAATCCCAGTCTAGCAGGCAGGAATTCGGGCGCTGGCAGCAGTGGCTTTCGGGTCGTTGATCGGTCCCGCGCCCCGCGTGGGAATGCAGCCCGTGGGAGCCGGCTTGCTGGCGATAGCGATCTGGTGCAAGCCACAACGAGCTCGAATGGACACTGTGGCGAATCGACTACTTACGCCTGGTCTCCACCTTCACCAAGCGCCCATCGATGAACCTGAGGAAGCTGCGGGCCCCATTCTCGGGGCCGTAGACCCACGTCTCGACGGTAACCGAATTTCTTAGCGGATTACCATTGGGCAGGCGCGCGGGTTGAGTAACCTGACGGTCGGCAGGTTCCCCACATTTCTCACGTACTTCGAGCGCAGTGTCCCCCTCGCTGATCAGCTCCCGACCACAGCGCAGGGTAGCGGCATTGGCCTGATCGAGCCCCAACGCCATGCTAGCCAGAAGGGCGAAGATGCTGCTTGAGGTGTTCATGCATCACTTCTTGATAATCACTATGGAAGAAACCGAACCCTGCATAATCCGATCTCAACCGGCTGAGTCGATTACCTGCAGGAGTGTTTTGATCGTTCCCACGCTCCGCTACCTAGCTGTTCACCGCCGCCATGGCACACTGCTCGGAGATATGAACGAGCACCGGTTGCTCCCGTTCGATATGGATGTAAACAAACCATCGATTCGGCGGACTGTGCAGAATCATGTGCATCTCAAAGGGTGAAAAACCATCGACTCTTGTCCTCAGCCTCGTATCGTCCCGTAAGACGATGTAATCGGTGACGCCTTGCGCCTCAAGAGCCTGGAAAACAGATGTTCCTCTCGTTTGTGCAGGCCTTCCAGCATCGCCACGGCGGTCAGCACGTCACAGAATGCATCCTGAGACCTTTGCTGATCCAGAGGTCGTAGTTGTCACCGATGATGATTGGGGCTCGCATGGAACCTGACTTGGTTTTGTCTTGAGGAAGTGTGGAACTGCAACTCACTGCTACATGCAATGGGTGGAGAGGCAACAACTCCTTTCAATTTGCCCGATTATCACAGGTTGCATCGCATCATGCCCAACCCTATAGTTGCCTTTCGCGGCAAATTCCGCGAGCGACCTTGGCCGGTCGGAATAGCAACAGGCGCACAAGCGCCCAACTTACCGTTATGGGCGCTTTTACAGGAGCGTCATTAATGGACTACATCCCTCTCGATTCATCCAAACCCACTGAACGTGCAGTTCTCTTTGTCGATCCGCTGGCGCCGCTGACAGATCTGCTGGCCTGTGCCTCACTGCGAATCACAGCGGCGCGGGACATGCTGGATAGCGTGTCATGCATGAGCAGCCACCATTCGGACGGCATTGATTTGATGCGCTTTTCCAGTGTGGCTGCATTACTGTTGCAAGACGGCTGTGATGTGTTGCGAATTGTCGAAACGCGCGCTGTTGGGTAAAGCATGCAGGTGTGGCGGATCGCGTAGATCCGCTAATTTTTCGTCAAATACTTCCACACGCTGAGCACGAAGGTAAGCGATCACGACCCTTGTCTCGATTCACGTTACTAAAGCCTAAACGCGACCAGAAGCGGCCCCTCATCGGGTAGCCAGTCGTAGGAAAAGATTGCATCGCCCTGAATGAATACCAGCGCAAGGCAGCGGGATCATTTTTTCATTGAGAGCCGATTTCATGGGCCGATGACAAGCCCCGGCGAATGGTTGGCTTTGCCACTGATTGCATGGTTTACCGATGATAGACACATTTTACGTTGTCAACTTAGGGATTGCGTCTATTCATCTTTATGACAGTAAAGTGGGGGTTCTCCATGACGAGTCACTACATATGCTGGAAAATCTGTGATTTCTACATCCTGGTCTGACTGGAAGTTGTTTTCGGAAGCGAGTCGAGCCAGGACCATCTTATTAAGTTCATATTCAGAGAGGTGAGAGCCAGGCGCAGAAGCTTTCAAGCTTTCAGGATCAATACGCATCCGAACGCCATTGTCTTCACGAGTGTTAGCCACGTGATAACGAAGGGCAACCGATGCGCTATCAGCTCCCTTTTTTATCCAATCGACACTGATATCATACTGCGTAAGGTCTCCTTGTATAGCCGTGACAGTACCTCGCATCACCAATTTCATGGGAAAGTTCTCGTATACCCCATCTTTCAAATCTGACTGACAGAGAATTTTGCTTCCAACTGGATATGCCGCATCTAGGCGCAAGCTCTCTTCATGTGAGGCCCCGCGCGAATGATTAGACAGAAACACCATAGTAGTCAGAGAAAGGGTGAATACTAATTTCCATTTGATCATAACGAATCCAGTTTTTGAGTGCCAAGCTGCGTTTCAAGTCGACGATGCCGTCGTGTGTGAATGCGATGAAGGGCTGTGTGCATCCCTGCTGACCAACGTAGAGATTTTGCCGAAGGCCAGACATGGAGGATACTTTTCCAACAGAATCGGCCGAAAGCCCTCTCTCACGAAAACAACCCCAAACTATCATCCGTAGCAATCACCGCCCCCGTCACCGCCGCAGCCGTAACTCCCGCGGCCACCGCAACCGGCACCACCGAATCCCCTCCCGACGACGAGGGTGACGACCCCGAATCCCCCGGTTCCGCGGCAGCCCTCGACTCATTCGGCTCGCCAGTCACCTCCCGCCGAAGCGCCTCAACATCGTGCTTCGCCTCCTGGACCGTATCCATCACCAAGGTCCGCAGGCTGGTACTGACATCCGTCGCCCAATAAATCAGCAGATCCAGCGGATTATCCCGGCTCACCGGTACCCGATCGTCCACCGTCGTGCGATTCGGCTCATTGGCATAACGCGACGAGGACGTGTAATCGCGATCCGGGACGTAGGGCCGGTCATCATCCTTGCGAGCCGCCCGCGCCAGCGAGGCCAGATGCCGAACCTGCTCCTGTACCTGTGGCGGCAACGGCGTGCCCTGCTGCCTGGTCTGCTGCAGCAACGCCAGCAGTTCCCCGGTCGCCTTGCGCTGGGTCTGCAACCCTTCCCGCTGCGCCGACACCTGGCCGATCTCCTTGTCGCGCTCGCGCAGTCCGGCGTACTGGAGTTGATCGAGGTGGCTGGCCAACCGGGTCTGCAACAGCGCCAGGGTATGAGCGTAGTCCTTGCTGGCGAACAGCCCGAGGAACTTGCGCTGGCTGTCAAAACTCTCCTGCACCTGCAACGTGACGAAACCCGGCACCTGTGCGCGCAGTTTCGCCAATACCCCGCTGGACAGCTTGGGCAGCAGGTCATAGGTCACCTGGGTCAGGTAGGCCTTGCGCTGGCGTGCCAGCTTGTCGATGGCGCGTTCGTTGTCCTGGGCACGCTGTTCGAGGGTGTCGAGCACATCGGTCAGTTCGACAATGGCATCGTCCAGGTCCGGGTTGGCGAAATCGTTCATGCAAGGTTCTCCTGAATCGCCTGGAGGCCGTCTTCGCGACGGCTGGCAAAATAGTTGATGAAGTACTGGCGCAGCCCCGGCTTGTCCATGCCCTCGGCCCACTCCAACGGCGCACCGGGGACGATCTGCAGGTCGGTCCAGGGGTCGAAACCGAGATCGGTAATGTCGTGCATGCGCAGGAAGTAGCGGCGATTCACGGCGTCGCCGTGCCACAGGTGGCGAATGCGGCCCGGTACCACGCCGAGGCGGCCTTGCACCCGTTGGTGAAAACGACGACCCCAGGCCTTGAGGTGGTCGATCTGCCGAGGGTCGTGCTTGAGGGCGTTGCGGATGCAGAAGTTGTAGTCGTCGAAGATCGCGTGGGCCATGAAGTGGTCGGCGCTGCCGGAGACGGCGCACTCGTAGAGCCCCACTTCGTCGAAGATCTCGCGGCGCATGGCCCAGCCATAGCCGGTGTGGCCATGCAGGTCGTAGCGGCCGGCGTCGAGGCTGTCGGGCTGGCGCTGCATGACCGCAGCAAAGGAATGCGCAATGTCGGCCGTCGCGCCCTCGACGTTGCCGCGCTCCAGGCGAAGGCAACTGTCGAAGACCTGCGCCACCGGGTACTCGCGCAGCACGCGCACCAGATCGCTGGCCCAGGACCGGTTGTCGAAGAGGATGTCGCAGTCGAGCCAGGCAACGTAGCGGCAACTGCCGGGCAGCCAGGAAGCGGCCAGGTTGAGCAGACGCTCCTTCTGCCAGAGCAGCGTACGGGCGCGGACCTGAATGACGTCCAGGCTCGGCGGCAGTTCGAAGGGCTCGTCGCCGAAAGCGCATTCGACGGTAATGCAGGTCACCCCGGCCTGGCGCATGCCGGCGATGAACAGGTCGTAGTTGTTCCGGCGGGTGACGTAGCCACAGGGGTTGAAGTAGGTGGTGATGACAACGAGTCCATTCACTGACGGGTTTCCCGTAAAACGTGCGCCGGCGTGGGCGCACACGACTGAGTCAGTGGCGAATAGTGCTATGACTTCGGGCTTTCGCCTAGCCCCATGCAGACACAGCAACCCGCCTCTGGCGCCCTAAGCCCATGCACAGAAAGCGCCGTACGAAAGCCGGTCTGCATACATTTGGTATTAGGAATGCACATATACTTTTGCTTGCATCGGGGTAGAATGAGAGCCTGACAATCCGCACCAAAGCCAGCTAAGGGCTGCTGGGTGGGTAGCATTGAGAGGTAGTGGAAAGATGAGTCGATATGCCAATCTCGATATTTTTTCATCGTTTCTCAGCTTGAAAGAAACGAGTAGTCCGCTCGAAGAGGCTAGCAAGATCATCAAGCGACTGGAAAGCGTCGAGGGGCCGCGTGGGATAAAGGCTCTTCGCAAAACGTTGCGCGACCAGAAAATGGCACTTGAACACATTCAAGAGCAGATCGCCGAAATCGAAATGAAAAAATTGAGCTACGGAAGCTATCGTAGCGAGTGTATCCAAAGCGCAAAAGATGACGCAGTGCGTATAGGCTATGACTTCGAAAAAGCCATAAAAATGATAAATGCTGATACAGCTTACACAGCAGGAAGCGCTGTAGCGCTCGCAAAGGACTTCGAGACCAGGGAATTACTGCATGAGCGATCTAAGTGGCATTCCGAACAATGAGGAAAATAGTGAAATTAACTCCTTGAATCTTGAGTCCGAACAGACAATAGTTTCAGGTGAGATTAAAGCCGCAGTGCAACACCTGAAAGAATCGGACCCCAGCCTTGGTGATCTGTTGAGTTCAGACAACGGCGAAAAGGTTATTGACACCATCTCGACGCTAGCAATTTCGATCATAAAAGAACACCACTCCTCTCCATACCCCTCCTCGCGTCAGCTTCGGGAAATCAATCAAGAACTCCCCGACGGAGCTAATCGATTGTTCACCATGACAGAAAGTGAACAAAAGCATCGTCAAGATATGGAACAAAGTGCACAAAGGCATCGCCAGGATATGGATAGACAACTGCTGGAGCTCAAACGCGAAGAGTTCAAGCTGCAATATCAAATATCCGTAACTGAGGAAACGCTCAAAGAGAAATCGCTGAAAGTCTTTGGCTGGCAAGTGTTTCGCCGCCAGACTTATGCATTGGTACTTTCTCTCTCCGTTTTGGCTATCGGTTTCTGGTTGATGCAGCATGGCGAGCCTGGACTGGCCGTTACGCTGATTGCAGCGAACTTTGTGGCGATTGCCTTGGCCTTTCTACGAGACAGGAAAAAAGACGCTGGTAAAAACTCATCGATACCAGATTCCAGCGAAGAGAGACAAGAGTAGAAGCACCTCTGCCTGCTCACGAACGAAGTGGTTCGGCACTGCCGGATATGCCCAACCACCTTCGGACTCGACTAGCGCTCAATCCCCAACGCCTGCAACCGCCGATACAACGTCCGCTCACTCATACCCAGCTCCTGCGCCAGCTCACTGCGCGACCCCTCGAACACCTCCAGCGCATGGGCCAGTTGCTCAAGATCCTTGCGCCCCCGACGACGTGAAGGTGCAGCAGCCATGGGAGCCTCGTTACGCAATTCCTCCGGCAGATCCTGCGGACGAATCACCCCGTCATCGGTAAACAACCGCGCCCGCTCCAGCACATTGCGCAGCTCACGGATATTGCCCGGCCAGGCGTACAGGATCAGCGCCCGCAACGCCTGCGGATCGAGACGCGGCACAGCGCCCGGCGCCAGACGCTGCAGCAGGCTGTCGATCAATAGCGGCAGGTCATCGCTGCGCTCACGCAACGCCGGCAAGCGGATCGGAAAGGCGCTGATGCGGTAGAACAGGTCCTGGCGGAAACTGCCGGCCGCGACCATGTCCTTGAGCGGTTTGTGGGTGGCGCAGACCAGACGGAAGTCCGAGTGCACGGTGCGCAGGCTGCCCACCGGACGGAAACTGCCGGACTCGATCAGCCGCAGCAGCTTGACCTGCATCGCCAGCGGCACCTCACCAATCTCGTCGAGAAACAGCGTGCCGCCGTGGGCCGCTTCGGCCAGGCCGATCTTGCGTTGCAAGGCGCCGGTAAAGGCGCCCTTCTCGTAGCCGAACAGTTCGCTTTCCAGGAGGGTTTCGGTGAGACCGGTGCAGTCGACCACCACCAACGGTCCACCCGCCCGTGGGCTGCCTTCGTGCAGGGCGCGGGCGAAGAGTTCCTTGCCGGTGCCCGACTCACCCTGCAGCAACACCGGAATGGGTGACGGCGCCGCCCGTTGCAGCGCGGTCAGCGCCGCCTTGAAGGCCGCCGAACGGCCCACCAGGCCCTGATGCTGGGGTTGCGCCGCCGCCACCGCGACGCTGTTCAGGCGTTCGACATAACCCACCACTTCGCCCTCGCGGCCGAGCAAGGGCCGCAGTTCCACGTCGACATGCTCCGGGCCGCGCGGCGTATGGTGAATGTGCAGCACCCGCTCAGGCAGGCGTGTCTCGAAGGCCTTGCGCATCGGGCAGTGCTCGCCGGCCTGGTCGCAGGGCACGGCGAACTGGTGGGACACCCGGTAGCACTTGGCGCCGACATGGGGCCGGCCCTCGACGCCGAACTGGCGCTGGTAGGCGGCGTTGGCCGCCACGATGTTGTAGTCGGTATCGAGCACAATGGTCGGCTGCACGTCGTGCTCAAGGTAGGACACCAACGCCTGCATGTCCGGCTGGGAGAAATCGGTGGCAATCAGGTTCATGAAGGCTCCAGAGCGAAGGCCGCAGCTTAATACAGCGCGAAGGCTTCTGCCATTTTACTGCCACTGACCGCCATGATAACTGCCATATCTGCCAGACTGAGTTTCATCAGCACAAAATTCCGCCAATCGTGCTGACAAACATCAAGGAACAGTGGGAAAAGCGCGCAGCCGCTGGTTGGCATGCTTATTGAAATCCTCGACGAACAAGGGATGGCCCCCGCCAGTGTCGGTCGCCGCCCCGCTTTGCCTGGAGTACGCAATGAACATCGGTGACAAGCTGACCGTAGAAGCCTTCTTCGATCCCAACACCTGGACCATCAGTTACCTGGTGCTGGATCGCGACACCCGCTGCTGTGCACTGATCGACAGTGTGCTCGACTACGACCCCAAGTCCGGGCGCACCCGCACCGAGTCGGCCGACCGCCTGCTGGCGCGCGTCCGCGAGCTGGATGCGCAAGTGGAGTGGATCCTGGAAACCCACGTGCACGCCGATCACTTGTCGGCAGCGGCGTACCTCAAGGAGCAGTTGGGCGCCAAGGTGGCGATCGGCAGCCATATCACCGAGGTGCAACAGGTGTTCGGCGAGCTGTTCAACGAGGGCAACGCGTTCCGCCGCGACGGCAGCCAGTTCGATGTGTTGCTGGCCGACAACGGCGAGTTCACCATCGGCAACCTGCGCGCCACCGCCGTGCACACCCCGGGGCATACGCCGGCGTGCATGAGCTACCTGATCCACGACGGCGATGAAACCGTCGCCTTCGTCGGCGACACGCTGTTCATGCCCGACTACGGCACCGCCCGTTGCGACTTCCCCGGTGCCGATGCGCGCACCCTGTACCGCTCGATCCGCAGCCTGCTGGCGCTGCCGCCGCAGACCCGGTTGTTCATGTGCCACGACTACCTGCCGGGCGGCCGCGAGTTGCAGTACATGACCACCGTGGCCGAGCAGCGTGCGCGCAATATCCATGTGCATGAAGGCATCGACGAGGACACCTTCGTCAGCATGCGCGAGGCTCGCGACGCCACCCTCGACATGCCGGTGCTGATGCTGCCTTCGGTGCAGGTCAACATGCGCAGCGGCCAATTGCCGGAGCCGGAAGACAACGGCGTGCGCTACCTGAAAATCCCGCTGAATGCCCTTTGAACCAGGACCTGTTCCCATGAATTCAAATACTCGCAATGCCCCGATCCAGCACCAGGTCGTGATCATCGGCGCCGGTGCCGCCGGTATCGCCACCGCCTCCAGTCTGCTGGCCCGCGCGCCCGGCCTGGACATCGCGCTCATCGACCCGGCCGATACCCACTACTACCAGCCGGGCTGGACCCTGGTCGGCGCCGGGGTGTTCAGCGCCGAGTCGACCGCGCGCCCGCTGGCCTCACTGATTCCGCGCGGCGCGCAGTGGATCAGGGCCGAGGTCAGCGCCTTCGAACCGGACACCCATTGCGTGGTGCTGGCCGACCAGCGCCGCATCAGCTACCAGCAATTGATCGTCTGCCCTGGCCTGAAGCTGAACTGGAGTGCCATCGACGGCCTGGAGGCGACCCTTGGACATAATGGCGTGACCTCCAACTATCGCTACGACCTGGCCCCCTATACCTGGAAACTGGTGCAGGAACTCAAGGCAGGCCAGGCGCTGTTCTGCCAGCCGCCGATGCCGATCAAGTGTGCCGGAGCACCGCAGAAGGCGCTGTATCTGTCCTGCGATCATTGGCGCAGGAACGGTCTGCAGGGCAAGATCCAGGCGAGCTTCCTCAACGCCGGTGCGGTGCTGTTCGGCGTGGCCGACTACGTACCGGCGCTGATGGAGTACATCGACCGCTACGCCGTGGACCTGCAGTTCGGCCACAACCTGATCGCCGTCGACGGCCCGGCGAAACAGGCGACCTTCGCCCGCACCCTGCCTGATGGCAGCCGTGAAACCCTGGTGCGACCGTTCGACCTGCTGCACGTGGTGCCGCCGCAGATTGCTCCAGACTTCATCCGCAACAGTCCGCTGGCCGATGCCGCCGGCTGGGTCGATGTTGATCCCGCCAGCCTGCGCCATCGCCAGTTCGCCAATATCCACGGGCTTGGCGACGTCACCAACACCAGCAATGCCAAGACCGCCGCAGCGGCGCGCAAGCAGGCACCGGTGGTGGCGAACAACGTGCTAGTGGCGCTGGGACGACTGTCGCGTCCGACGGTCTATGACGGTTATGGTTCCTGCCCACTGACGGTGGAGCGCGGCAAGATTGTCCTCGCCGAATTCACCTACGGTGGCAAGCTGGCGCCGACCTTCGCCCCATGGCTGCTCGACGGTCGCCGACCGACCCGGCTGGCCTGGTGGCTGAAGGAACGACTGCTGCCGCCGCTGTACTGGCGCGGCATGCTCAAGGGCCATGAGTGGCTGGCCCGCCCCGCCCTGCAAGCGGACAAGCCGGCGGTATGAACGACTCTCTCTTGCTGGGCAGCGGGCTCGGCGTACTGATTGGCGTAATCCTCGCCCTGACGGGCGCCGGGGGTGGCATCCTGGCAGTGCCGCTGCTGGTGTTCGTGCTCGGACTGTCGATGGTCCAGGCCGCCCCGATCGGCCTGCTGGCGGTGGGCCTGGCGGCGGCAGTCGGCGCCCTGCTCGGCCTGCGCCAAGGCATCGTACGGTATCGCGCCGCCGGTTTTATCGCCGGCATCGGTATCCTGCTCACGCCGGTAGGCTTGTGGCTGGCTCATCGGCTGCCGAACGAGCCGCTGGCGCTGGGCTTTGCCTTGTTGATGCTCTACGCCTGCGTGCGGATCTTCAAAAAGGCCCAGCACGAACTCAAGCATGGTCAACCGGTGCCCCGTGCAGCCTTCCTGCCTTGCGTGCTGAATCCATCACAGGGACGTCTGCGCTGGACCCTGCCCTGCGCCCGGGCGCTGACCGTCACGGGAATGCTCTCGGGGCTGCTGTCCGGATTGCTCGGGGTCGGCGGTGGTTTCGTGATCATTCCGGCGCTGACCCGCTACACCAATCTGGACAGCAAGAGCATCGTCGCCACCTCCCTGGCGGTGATTGCCCTGGTGTCCACCGGCAGCGTGGTCACGGCGACCTTGTCCGGGGTGATGCACTGGTCGGTCGGCGTGCCCTTTGCCGGCGGTGCGGTGGTGGGGCTGGTGCTCGGCCGCCAGCTCGCCGGGCGGCTGGCCGGGCCACGGTTGCAGCAGTTGTTCGCGCTGACCGGACTGCTCGCCGCCCTGATGCTGGCACTCAATGCTCTGGGTCTTACAGGCCACACGTGACCAGGAAACGCACATGCCTATCGATACACTTCACTTCACGCCACTGTCCGCCCTTGGCGGTGGGGTACTGATCGGGCTGGCCGCCAGTCTGTTTGTGCTATTCAACGGCCGGATCGCCGGGATCAGCGGGTTGCTCGGCAGCCTGCTGCAAAAAGGCAGCGAAGGGCGCGCGGAAAAGGCCCTGTTCCTGCTCGGTTTGCTGGTGGCCCCCGTGGCCTGGGGACTTTTCCAACTGCCGAACGTCGTCGTATTCGAAGGCAATGGCTTCACGCTCGCCTTCGCCGGTCTGCTGGTCGGCATCGGTACACGCTACGGCTCCGGCTGTACCAGCGGGCATGGCGTATGCGGGATATCACGCCTATCGCCGCGGTCCATGGTCGCCACACTGAGCTTCATGCTGGCGGGCTTCCTGACGGTCTGGGTACTGCGTCACTTGGTGGGGTGCTGAGCATGCGCAAGATAACGGCTTTTATCGCCGGTTTGCTGTTTGGTCTTGGCTTGTTGCTCGCGGGCATGAGCAACCCGGCCAAGGTTCTGGCCTTTCTGGATATCCTCGGCCACTGGGACCCATCCCTGGCGCTGGTGATGATCGGCGCTATCGGCAGCGCCTGGCTACCCTTTCAGTGGGCGATGAAACAGCAACGATCACTGCTGGACGCGCCCATGCAATTACCCACCACACACCACCTGGATCGACGTCTGATCGGGGGGAGCCTACTGTTCGGCGTGGGCTGGGGCATTGCCGGAATCTGTCCAGGCCCAGCGCTGGTACTGCTGCCCGGTGGACATTGGCAGAGTGTGATCTTCGTCGTAGCGATGTTGTCGGGCATGCTGCTGTTTGCCCGACTGCAAGCTCGTCAGCAACGGGCAGGCAGCGTTACCGGCTCACGGGGCTGAAGGTGGCCGCAACCCAGTCAGCAGCAACGCGATCGCCCCGCATCCCAACAGGCTGGCGCCCAGGCTCTGACTCCAGGCCACCAGCATCAGCCCGGCGCCGATCATCAGGTAATACATCAGGCCAAACAGCGCCCCTGCGGTCCCCAGCCGATCGCCATAAGACGTCAGCGCGGCGCCGAGGATATTCGGAATCGCCAGGCCGAAACCCAGCACCGCCGCCAGCATCGGCAGCACGAACAGCGCACTATCCTGCAACACCCACACTGCGACGCCGGCCCCCAGCACCAACCAGGAGGCCAGCGTTACCAATCGTCCACCACTCCAGCCACGCTGTAACAGCTGCCGGTTCGACCAGGCCCCCAGCCCCGAGCCCAAGGCCAGTACCACGCCACTGTAACCGAACAGTTCGCCGTCGAGCCCCAGGCGCTGGAACATGAACGGTGCCAGGCTGTAGTAGCTGAACAGCGCAATATTGAAGGCTGCCACCCAGAGCGCCGAACGCCAGATGGCCAGGTCCCCGAGCAGGCACAGCAGCGTCTCGAACAGCGCTGGCGTGGTTACATTGGCCGGGCGGGGTTCCGGCAACGCCCAGGCCGAGAGGCCGAGCAGCAACAAGGCCAGGCCCAGCAGACCGAACAATACCCCGCGATAACCGCCGCTATCCACCAGCCCCGCACCGGCCAACAGGCCGATGGCCGGGCTGGCCGCCAGGGCCATGCCGACCACGGAAAAGACCTGGGCCAGTTGCGTGCCGTGGAAACGATCACGCAGCAGGGTCTGGATCACCACCGAACAGGCCGCCGCACCGAAGGCCGCCAAGGCCTGGGATAGCAGCAATACCTCGAAGCGACGGGCAGCCAAGGCCAGGCCGGTCGCCAGCAGATAGACCACCAGACCCGCCAGCATCGATGGGCGTCGGCCAAGCCAATCGCAGCTGCGTCCCCACACCACCACCCCAAAGGCAAAGGCAAGAAAATAGACCGACAGGATCTGCGAGGCCACCGTCGCACTGACCGCCATCACCCGACCGATATCGGCCAGGGCCGGGCTGAACATGCTCTGAGCGATCTGCGGAAACATCAACAGGGCGATCGCCAGAGACAACAGGCCTTTAGATTTCATCACAGCACACTCCTTGAACTCACAGACGGTGATTCTAGGGAGGCAGGATTGGCGTACTATTCAAGCTCTGACAAAAACCTGCTGAAATCGGACAACTCCATGGCGAGAATCGATCCCCAGGCGCGCTTCAACCCGGACCGTTTCACCGCGCCGGTCATCGGTATCGCCGCACAACTGGGCGACCATGACTCGGGTCTGCATTGCCATCGGCGCGGGCAACTGCTGTTCACCCGCCAAGGCTGCTCGCGTATTACCCTGGCCCACCAACTGTGCCTGCTACCGCCCTCTCGCGCGGCGTGGATACCGCCCGGGGTGGAACACCGCGCACAGATGCAGCAGATCGTCGACTATCGTTCGCTGTACCTGGCGCCCGAACTGCTCGACGGGTTACCGCAGCAGGTGATGATCATTGAGGTCAGCCCGCTGTTGCGCGCCGTGCTGGAGCCCATGACCCTGGCCACCTTCGAGACCGACTGGAGCCAGGGTAAACCGGCGCATTTACTGGGGCTGTGCCTGGCGGAAATCCGCGAGGCGCCGCGCCAGCCGATGCTGCTGCCATTGCCTCGGGACAAGCGCCTGGCACCTCTGCTGGCCTCACTGGAGCAATTGCCGCCGGAGTTGCAGGCGCTGACCACGCGCATAGGTGCCAGCAGCCGGACCATCGGGCGGATCTTCCTGCGGGAAACCGGCATGGGCTATCAGCAGTGGCGCCAGCAATGGCGGCTGATGCGCGCCATAGAACTGCTGGCCACCGGTCGCAATATCGCCTACACGGCCTTCGAGCTGGGTTTTGCCAGCGACAGCGGCTTTATCGGTTTCTTCCGACAGATGACCGGCACCACCCCCGGTGCCTACCTACAGGCATCCAGGTAATTGCAACCCAACACCTCGTGCAGGCGCCGACCGTCGCTCAGCCGACGGAAGAACCCCGGTGAACGCCAAGGCGCCCGACCATCGACATTCGGTGCGCCGCGTCCGGCCAGGACATCATCGATCCACACCGTGCGGGTCTCGAACGAGATCCGCGTCAGTTCGGTGTGGTTGGGCACGCCGGCATGGGCATGGGCACCGGAGAAGGCCAGCAGGCTGCCGGGGTCGATCACCACCGGCACCGCGACCTCACCGTCGATGGACTCCAGCAGATGGGGAATCGCCTGGTCGGCATCCACCGAGTTGCGGCCGTCGCGGTGCGAGCGCTGCAGCACATGGCTCAGGTCGAAGTCGGCACTGCTGTTGGCCAATGCTCGCTCCCAGAGCTGGGGATAAAGGGCGAAGGTCCGCGCGGCGCTGATCGGGTAGATCGGCGCCCACCAATTGGTCTGGGCGTAGAGGTTCGAACCCCAGGTGTCGCGGTGGAAGGCAATGGTCGCCGTGGCCCTGTCCCGTGGCGCACTGTCACCCGGCGGATGAGGCGGCTGGAAGCGCAGGTGCAGGCGATCGCAGGCGATGCCACTGGCGTCCAGGCCGAGGCTGTCGAGCACCTGCGACCAACTGCGCTGGATGCCCTCGTGCCGGTGGAACAGCGTCTGCAGACGGGTAAAGCATTGCGCCTGCTGGACGTGATCCAGGTGTCGATGGATCCGGGTCGGTTCGAAGGGATACAGCGCTTCTTCCAGCAGGCCACGGGCCGCTTCGATCAACTGCACCATGGCTGGCAACGCCAGGGCAAACACTTCCCCGGCGTAGATCCGCGAGTGAAACGCTGCCGGCAGGGCCGGTGGCTGCAACTGACTGTACATCCGCGGGCGCTCCCCATCAGGCTGGCACAAGTACCGGCACTCTAGAACAGACGCACGCGATGGAAACAGGCTCAGTGGCGGGGAAAATCCACCGTACAGCCGATCACGCCTGGGGCATCTTGCGAAACCCCACGGCCAGGCGATTCCAACTGTTGATGGTGTTGATCGCCAGGGTCAGGTTGACCTGTTCCGCCGGACTGAACTCGGCGTTGAGCCGTTCGTAGTCCTCGTCCGGGGCGTGGCTTTCGGCAATCCGGGTGAGCGCCTCGGTCCAGGCCAGGGCTGCGCGTTCGCGGGCACTGAAAAACGGCGCTTCGCGCCAGGCCGACAGGGTGTACAGGCGTCGCTCGGTTTCCCCGGCCTTGCGCGCATCGGTACTGTGCATGTCCAGGCAGAAGGCGCAGCCGTTGATCTGCGAGGTGCGCATCTTCACCAGTTCGAGCAGGGATTTTTCCAGCGGCAGTTTGTTCACCGCGCCCTCCAGCGCCATCATGGCTTTCATGGCATCCGGGGAAGCGGTGTAGAAATCGATACGAGGTTGCATGGCAATGCTCCTGACAGGGGGTGAGTGGCGCTACAGTAAGCCCGGCGGGGCACGGGCCAAATAGCCAATTGCGGGCAAGATCAGGTAGCCAATCGCGCCCCTGCTGCCAGCCGCGCGGACGGCAGGCTAAACTGCGCACCGGCATGTCCCGCCTCTCCCGCCAACGAGCCCTCACATGGAACTGCACATCACCCTCGAGGGTCGTCGCGACCTGGCCCGGCAGATCACCGAGCAACTGCGCCACGCCATCACCAGCGGCCAGCTGGCCGAGGGGACCCAATTACCGCCCACCCGACTGCTCGCCGAACAATTGGGCGTGTCGCGCAAGACCGTGGCCGATGCCTACGCCCAATTGACCTGCGACAACCTGCTGATCGGCCGGGTCGGGGCCGGGACCTTCGTCAACGGCTATGTACCCCAGACCCTCGCTCCGGCCCAGAGCGAAGCACTGGCGGGCGCGGCGGTGGTGCAGCAATGGCGCGAAGCCTCGATCCCCTTGCACCATCCGCTCGGTACCCTGCGCTACGACTACCTCGGCGGGGCCACCAGCAAGCACCTGTTCCCCCATGAAGCATGGCGCCGCTGCGTGCTCTTCGCCCTGCGCCAGACCGCCCAGGCCCAAGGCCTGTACAGCCAGCCGGAAGGTGTCGGGATGCTGCGCGAGGCGATTGCCCGGCATATCGGTTTCGCCCGTGGCGTGCGTTGCAGCGCCGCCGACCTGCTGGTGACCAATGGCGCCCAGCAGGCCCTGGACCTGGTCGCCCGGGTACTGGTGGAGCCCGGCTGCACCGTCGCCGTCGAAGACCCCGGCTACCCGCCGGCGCGGCTGTTGTTTGCCGCCCAGGGCGCGCGGGTGGTCGGCGTGCCGGTTGACGAACAAGGTATCCGGGTCGAGCTGATTCCCGAGGGTACGCGCTTGATCTACGTGACCCCGGCGCACCAGTTCCCCCTCGGTATGCCGATGAGCCTGGAGCGCCGCCTGGCCCTGCTGGAACGGGCCCGGGAACTGGGCGCGATCATCATCGAGGACGACTACGACTGCGAATTCCGCTACGAAGGGCGCCCCACCGACTGCCTGCAGAGCCTCGACCGGCATGGCCTGGTGGCTTATGTCGGGACCTTTTCCAAGACTCTTCTGCCGGAGCTGCGCCTGGGTTACCTGGTGGCGCCGCCGGGGCTGCTCAAGGCGCTGGTCTCGGCCAAGCAACTGACCGACTGGCACACCGCGACCCTCACCCAGTGGGCGCTCGCCAAGTTCATCGGCGACGGTTACCTGGTCAAGCACATCCGCCGCTGCCACCAGGCCTACGCCAGCCGCCGCGAGCACCTGATCGAACGACTCGACGGCGACCTGTCGCCCTGGTTCGAGCGCATCCACTCCACCGCCGGCTACCACCTGGCGATTCTCGATCGTGGCACGGTGGATATCCCGCAGTTGGTCGAATTGGCGAAAACCTTCGAGGTCGGGTTGTACCCGCTGGCGCCCTTCTACTACACAGCGCCAGCACGTACCGGCCTGCTGATAGGTTATGGCTCGATTGAAACCCTGGATATCCAGCCGTCGCTGGATCGGGTGCTCGAGTTGCTTCGGCAGCTATGCCCTGAAAACTGAAAGCGGCTATGCGGGCGGTGGTTCACATTCAGCAAGCGCAACAACCTGATGGATAACGTCGCCAAGCCGATCTCGGAAGTCATTGAAGCTGTCCATATCGATCCGGTGAGGGTCCACTTCGCCATTACGTATTGCATCATTGATATCGGCGGCTGACGTAAAACCATTGCGCACTTTCTCAAGTTGATGCTTGAGCGAATCTGGAGAGTCATCATTACCCGATGCCTGTTCCAGCGCAGCACAATGCTGATAGGTAGGTGCGCGAAAAGCGCACAGTAACCAAGCTTCCGACTTCGGCCTTGGTAACATCGGAACACCAAACGACGAGCCACCCGCCTCAAATCCATCGATCATGGATTTCCATTTTGCCGACCACTCTCCTCGATCTGAAGACTGCGTACCATCAGCATCTCGAAACAAAACCGGGACGACCACGTCACAGCTCTCCTGAGTCAGAGCAACAGCCTTGAGTGCGAGCCGCCGAGCATTTTCGTAGTAATAACCCGTTTCTTTGGATTTACGCTTTCCTGGCGCCGAGAACCGGCGACCGTGATGCTTAGGCTCCACGGCAACCAGTTGGGACTTATGGATGAACTGCACCCCTTGATAGTCGATCAATGAATATCCCATCAACCTCTCGATCAGCAGATCCAGAATCAGACACATCGGCCCCGGGGAAAACTCGAATCCTTCTTCACCGGGAGACTGGCGGCCTATATCTGATGGCCCTTCCCCACTGACCAGAAGCAACATCCCTATTACCTCGCGACCAAACGCCCGATTTCCTGAGGGAGACGCACCAGATCGGTATCAACAAATACCTCTCCTGGCCCCATGACGGTGAGCTTTTCCGCAACGGAGGGAATGGAGAAGAAAGGGATCGTCCGCGTTCTGCCGTCGTTGGTCTTGTAGATAAGCTGGACGCCCTCGCGGGCAACATCATCTTCCAGGTAATTGAGAATCATCGGACTATGGGTCGTCACCATGATCTGCCGATCGATGCCCACCAGATAGTCCAGCAAAAACTCGATCAGTTCCGGATTTATGCCGTTCTCTACTTCGTCAAACAGCATGAAACCGTGCCTGGACAAGGTCTCGGCCAGTATCGCCATCAAACGCAGCATGCCGTCGTTCATGTGCCGGGCTTGAGTGCTGAATGTTCCTGTGCTGTAGGTCTCCTGTATAGCCAGGGACTTCCAGCCAGAGTTCAAGGATTTGAGTTCGATTGACTGAAGGGCCGGATAGTTTTTCTTCAACATTGTCAGCAGGGAATCCAGTTCACTGGGAGCCAGCTGATGGATGAATGCGGAAAGTTTCTCTCCAGCAAACCCCAGGTCGCCGTCACTTCCGCGTGCCTGTTTGCGTAGATACTGCGGAGACAAGGCATCCAGGGAGGTGATGGTAGACACGAACTTCTTGAGCTTGAGGATTACCGGCGGCAAGCTGGTCTCCTTCAGAGCGGAAAGGACCGACCCCTGGTATTCGAAATTGATCGATCCACTGGCACCGGTCGCTGTATTGCCCCTTTTCTCGTGGGTAGTCAAGCGCCCATCCTCAACAAAGAGAAGGGTTTCATCGACTTGCCATAACTCTTCTGTACAGCGCAGAAAGGTGCGGTTAAAACTTGCCTTCCATACCGCACGTTGACCATCGACGTCGAAAACGGCTTCGAATTTTATATTGCTACTCTTGCTCAACTTGGATTTCAGGTCGATCGGTTTCCACTCACGTTTTTTCAACCACCCGGAAAAATCCCCCTTGATTTGTTGAGAGAGGAAATCCAGTGCTTGCAGGATCGTCGACTTCCCAGCACCGTTCAGGCCGATCAGGCAAGTAAAATTCGCCAACTGCATTTCAAAGCCAACCAGGGATTTGAAATTATCCATCTTGAACTCACAGAGGCGTATGCCCTCTTCCGCTGGCTGCTCGATCCTGGATCGTTCACCACCGATTTCGCGCTTACCCGTCATGATTGTTCCTTGATCTGATATCGCAGCAAAAGGGAACCAATATAGGTCAGCATGGCTGACCACTCAAGCTGCAAGGCTTTCGCAAAACACCCTCCCCTGGCCATGGTTGACACACGGCAATTGCCAGCCCCTGGCGCACACCGCTAGAATGAGATCAATTCTTAATTACATTCATGCAGGATGCAGTCCCGCGAGCAGTCGGTGCCATGTCGTCAGCCCATCACCCGCATATTCACACGCTCTACAGCGAGCATCACGGCTGGCTGCATGGCTGGCTCAACCGCAAGCTGGGCAACGCCTGCGATGCCGCGGACCTGGCCCACGATACCTTCCTGCGCCTGCTCAGCCGTCCTGCCGCGCGCGCGCTGGGCAGTGAACCGCGGGCACTGTTGACGCACATTGCCAAGGGCCTGGTGATCGACCGATGGCGCCGCCAGGATGTCGAGCGGGCCTATCTGGAAACCATCGCCCACCTGCCGGCCCGGGAAGTGCCATCGCCGGAAACCCGCCTGCTGATCCTGGAAACCCTGTGGCGAATCGAGGCCCTGCTGCGGGAAATGCCACGCAAGACCCGCGAGGCGTTCCTGCTGTCACAGATCGAGGGCCTGACCTACGGGGAAATCGCCGAGCGCCTGGGCGTCTCGCTGATCAGCGTGAAACGCTACATGCGCGATGCGTTCCTCGCCTGCCTCAGCGTGGCCTGATGAGCCAGGCGCCGATCAATCCGCATATCCTCGGTGAAGCAGCCGACTGGCTGGTGCAACTGCATTCCGGCACGGCCACGGCGGCGGATCGCCTGGCCATCGAACAGTGGCGCCAGCGCAGCGCCGAACATGCCCAGGCCTGGCAGCGGGCCGAAGCGGTGCTGGGGGATTTTCGCAGCGTGCCGGCCAGGATCGTCAGCGATACCCTCAAGCGTGCCGAACACCAACAGGGCCTCGGTCGTCGCCAGGTGCTGAACCGCATCGGCCTGTTGCTGCTGGCCGCCCCGCTTGGCGTGGCCTGGCACCGTGGGAGCTGGGAACAGTGGAGCGCCGACCAGCGCACCGCCGTCGGCGAACAGAAAACCCTGACCCTGGCCGATGGCAGCCAGGTGCTGCTCAATACCGACAGTTCGCTGGATATCGCCTTCAGCCCCCAGGAACGCCGGCTGATCCTGCTGACCGGCGAGATACTGGTCAGTACCGCCCGTGATCCGTCGCCGACCTACCGGCCGTTTATCGTCGAGACCCCGCAAGGCACCGCGCGGGCGCTGGGCACCCGCTTCAACGTGCGGATCGATGGGCAGCGCAGCGAAGTGGCGGTGCTCGAAGGGGCAGTGGAATTGAAGGCCGAGGCCGGCGGCGCCGGCTCGACGTTGCAGGTCGGGCAACGGGCGGGCCTGCGCCACAGCCGGATCGAGCCGGTGGAGCACTTCGACATCGCCAGCCTGACCTGGGACCGCGGCATGCTGCTGGCACGCAACCGGCGCCTGGCGGACGTGCTGCAGGAACTGGGGCGCTATCGGCCCGGGGTGCTGCGCTGCCAGGCGGCAGTGGCCGAGTTGCGGGTGTCGGGGGCGTTTTCGTTGAAGGACACCGATTCGAGCCTGCAATTGCTGCAGAACACCTTGCCGCTGAAGGTCAGTCGGTTGACCCGGTATTGGGTGTCGGTCGAGGGCCGGGCCTGAGCTAAAGGGCCTCTTCGCGGGCAAGCCCGCTCCCACAAGGTCATGTGGTGCCTGAACTGATACCTTTCCCACTCTCGTCCGGTGTGTGGATAACCCTTTGCGTTTCCACGCTCCTGACAGGAATGATTGCTCGATGACCTCCAGGCACCACCCCCTGACGCCCCGCCTGCCGCTGCAGGCGTTGACCCTGGCCCTCGGCCTGACCCTCGGTGTCACCCTGCCCGCCAGCGGCCATGCCGCCGAAGTTGCAGCCGAAAATGCCGTCCGCCCCTACCGTATTGCCCCTGGCCCGCTGCACCAGGTGCTGGCGCAGTTCGCCGTCAGCGCTGGCGTGCCGCTGTCGTTCGACCCGGCACCGCTGGGCAACCGCCAGAGCCCCGGACTCAACGGTACCTACAGCGTCCTCGAAGGCTTCCAGCACCTGCTCCAGGGCAGCGGCTTCGACCTGGTCAGCAGCGGCACCAGCGGCTACACCCTCGCCCCCCATCTCGAAGCCAATGGCGCCCTGGAACTGGGTGCGACCACTATCAGCGGCCAGTCCGCCGCGGACGCCGACGTGTATGCCGGTGGCCAGGTGGCCCGCAGCGCGCGCCTGGGGCTGCTCGGTACCCAGTCGGTCGAGGACGTGCCCTTCAGCGTCACCAGCTACACCGCGCAGGCCATTCGCGACCAGCAGGCGCAGACCGTCGGCGACGTGTTGCTCAACGATGCGTCGGTGCGCCAGTCCTCCGGCTTCGGCAACTTCTCCCAGGTGTTCATGATTCGCGGCCTGCCGCTGAACGGCGACGATATCGCCTATAACGGCCTGTACGGCGTGCTGCCGCGGCAGATCATCGCCACCGAGGCGCTGGAGCGGGTCGAGCTGTTCAAGGGCCCGAACGCCTTCATCAACGGCGTCACCCCCGGCGGCAGCGGCATCGGCGGCGGGGTCAACCTGCAGCCCAAGCGCGCCGAGGACACGCCGACCCGCAGCGTCACCCTCGATGCTGGCGGCTCGGGGCGGACCGGTGCACATGTCGACCTGGGCCAGCGTTTCGGCGAAGACAACCGCTTCGGCGCCCGTCTCAACCTGCTGCAACGCGAGGGCGACACCGCGGTCGACGACGAAGACCAGCGCTCGACCCTCGCCACCCTCGGCCTGGACTATCGCAGCGACCGCCTGCGGCTGTCGGCGGATATCGGCTACCAGAAGCAGGTGATCAACCAGGGCCGGCCGGTGGTCTACCTCGATGCCGGCCTGGGCAAGGTGCCCCACGCGCCGTCGGCCAAGGACAACTACGCCCAGTCCTGGAGCTATTCGCAACTGGAAGACACCTTCGGCATGGCCCGCGCCGAATATGACTTCAACGACAACTGGACCGGCTACGTCGCCGGGGGCGCCAAGTACACCCGGGAGAACGGCGTGTACTCGTCGCTGACCCTCACCGACAGCGCCGGCAACGCGCGTGGCGGCATGCTCTATTCGCCCCACTCGGAGGAAAACCAGAGCCTGATGGCCGGGCTCAACGGCCACCTGCAGACCGGCCCGGTCAGCCATCAACCGAGCTTCGGCCTGGCCGGCATGTGGGGCGAACAGCGCTCGGCCTACGAGAACATCGACAGCGCCGGGCGTTACTACAACAATATCTACGATGTGGTGCCGCGCCCACGACCGGTGGCGACCTCGTTCGGCAGCGACATCCACGACCCACGGGTGGTCGGCAGGAACCAGATCCGCAGCACGGCGGCGGCCGACACCCTGGGCTTTCTCGACGACCGCGTGCTGCTGACCGTCGGTGTGCGCCGCCAATCCATCGTCGTCGACGGCTGGAACACCGTCACCGGCGCGCACAACGCCAGCTACGACGAGTCCATCACCACGCCGGTCTACGGCCTGGTGATCAAGCCCTGGGCGCATGTGTCCTTCTACGCCAATCGCATCGAAGGCCTGGCCAAGGGCCCGACGCCGCCGACCACCGCGCTCAACAACACCGAGACCTTCGCGCCGGTGCGCAGCAAGCAGATCGAGGCCGGGGTGCGCCTGGACATGGACAGCTACGGAGGCAGCCTCGGCGTCTATCGCATCGAGCAGCCGTCCAGCTACACCGGTGCCGACCGGATCTTCCAGGTCGAGGGCGAGCAGATCAACAAGGGCGTCGAGCTGAACCTGTTCGGCGAACCGCTGCGGGGCCTGCGCCTGCTGGGTGGCGCGACGGTGATGAAGACCGAGCTGAACGGCACGCTCAACGGCACCAACGATGGCAACCGCGCGATCGGCGTGCCGAGCTTCCAGTTCAACCTGGGCGCCGATTGGGATGTGCCGGGCATCGAGGGCGCGGCGCTGAGCGCCCGAATGTTGCGTACCGGCGGGCAATATGCGAACGCCAGCAACACCCTGAGCCTGCCGAGCTGGAGCCGCTTCGACCTGGGGGCGCGGTACCGCTTCAGGCTGGATGAGAAGGACGTCACCGTACGGGGCAATCTGGAGAACGTAGCCAATACCGCCTATTGGGCGTCGGCCAACGGCGGGTACCTGACCCAGGGGACGCCGCGGACCCTCAAAGTCTCGGCGACCGTGGACTTCTGATCGACCGCAGCGCCTGCTTCGCGGGCAAGCCCCACTCCTACAGCTGGCGGATGTTCACAAACCCTTGGACGACACAAAACTGTAGGAGCAGGGCTTGCCCGCGAAGACGTCGGACCAGCCTCCACATGCCCGGTGCCTTACAACCCCCGACTGCGCAACCAATGCATGAACCCGCGCTTGACCACCGGTTTGGGCACGTCGAGGGTAAAGTTCTGCGCCGCATGCAGACGGTGATCCAGCAGGCTCTTCATCGCTTCGCCGATATCATGCCGGGCATCCAGGCACGGTTTGAGGTATTCCTTCTCGACCCGATACAGCAGGCAATCGGTCTTGGCCGTGAAGTCTGCCGGCACACCCTGCTCGCTGAGGATCCCGGCTTCACCGATCACCTCCCCCGGCCCCATCCGCGCTGCTTCGCTCGGCTTGTCGCCCCGAAACAACGTGACCGACACCACGCCCGACTCGATGATGAACAGATGATCGCTGACCTCGCCGCGCGGCAGGATCATGCTGCCAGCACGAAACAGCTGCGGGACCATGTTCTGGCTGAAGGTTTCCTTTTCCTCGGAACGCAGCGTCGAGAAGATCGGTGAGCTTTCCAGCAATGCCCGCGGACGGGAAATCGTTGCCGCCAGATTGCTCTCCGCCGTCGACAGCAGGCTCACGCCAGACGCCTGCAGGTGCCGGAACGCCAGATCGTAGAGTTGGTTGCTCACCTCGCGCTTGAGCCCCATCGACACCACAAAACCGCTGATTTCGTATTCCACCCCGGCCGCGCTGGAGCTTTTCAGCGCGACGCTCGGCGCCGGCTTGGTCAACAACGAGCGGCAGCCCAGCACCGCCCGCTCCAGCGCTTCGACCACCACATTAGGCCGTACATGCGGGCTGACCTCCAGGCTGATGGACAGGCCGTGGACATCGCTGGGCCGGCTGAAGTTGATGATCCGGGCTTTCGCCGCCAGCGAATTGGGCACCACCGCCAGACTGCCCTGTGAAGTCTGCAGGCGCGTGGCACGCCAGTCGATATCGACCACGCGGCCTTCGGTACCGTCGATGGAGATCCAGTCATCGACCTGATACGGCTTGGTGGTATTGAGCACGATGCCGGAAAACACGTCGCTGAGGGTGCTCTGCAACGCCAGACCGACGATGATCGCAAACGCTCCGGAGGTTGCCAGCACGCCCTTGACCGGCAGGTCGAGCACATAGGCCGCCGCAGCGATGATCGCGATGAGGAAAATGATCGCCCCCAGCACGTCCTGCAGCAGTCGCCCGGCATGGCCGACCCGCTGCATCATCACCGTGCCGACCAGTACTGTCAGGGTCCGGGCGCCGAACAGCCACCAGCCGATCTGCAAGCCGGTGGCCGCCAGATGCCGGGGGATATCCTCGGGCCAGGGGGCGATCTGCATCGGGTTCATGCCCTCGTTGAACAGCACCAGGCTGTACAACAAAAACACCGTCGGGCGTACCACCAGCTTCCAGTTGTTGCTGCGCGAACCGAGCAGGCGCCACAGCAGCAGATCGATCACCAACAAGAACAACGCACACAACAGCGGGTGCTCGGACAGAAAGGGGTGCAAGGTGAACAGGTCAGGCATCGCATGGCTCCACAAACAGCTGGACAGCTGCAGGTGCCAAGGATAGCCCGCTTTCACCTGCGGCTTACAGTCCGCCGTCAGTCGCTCATCTGGCCGAAACGTCCACTGTGGAAATCGACGAAGGCCTGGTGGATCTCCGCCTCGGTGTTCATCACGAACGGACCGTGGCCGACGATCGGCTCGTCGATGGGCTCGCCACTGAGCAACAGCAGCATGGCGTCGGCATCCGCCTCCAGGTGCAGACGTTCACCGGCCTGCTCGAACACCACCAACTGCCCGGTACTCGCCACGGCCTCGCCATTGAGCCGCACGCTGCCGCGCAGCATCACCAGCACCGTGTTATGGCCGGCGTGCAGGTCCAGGTTCAGCGCCTTGCCACCCTTGAGGCGAATATCCCAGACATCGATCGGGGTGAACGTCCGCGCCGGGCCACGTTGACCGGCGAACTCACCGGCGATCAGGCGCAGGCTGCCGGCGTCATCCTCAAGGGCGATGTTCGGGATATCACGGTCGAGGATGCCCTGGTAACCGGCGGGTGCCGATTTGTCACGCGCGGGCAGGTTGACCCAGAGCTGGACCATTTCCAGCTTGCCGCCCCGCCGGGCAAAGGCCTCGGAATGGAACTCCTCGTGGATGATCCCCGCCGCTGCGGTCATCCATTGCACGTCACCCGGACCGATCACGCCACCAGCGCCGGTGGAGTCGCGATGCTCGACTTCGCCGTCATAGACGATGGTCACGGTTTCGAAACCACGATGGGGGTGTTGGCCGACACCGCGACGCTCGGTGGTCGGGGTGAAGTCGGCGGGGCCTGCGTGATCGAGCATCAGGAACGGACTGATCTGCTGACCCAGGCCGTCGTAGGAAAACAGCGTGCGAACCGGGAAACCGTCACCGACCCAATGGCCACGGGGACTGGTGTAGATACCGAGAATCTTTTTCATGGAGCCTCCATCAAGTCATGGGGCCTAGCTTAGGTTCGTCGCGTTTATAGCGGTAGTCAGGAAAAACCAGCCTGATCGTTCCACATATGGAACGGCCAGCCCAGTCGTGCTGATCGCCCGGACCGATCCAGATCCGGAATCGAATACTTACAAATCTATAAAATTATCGTTTTGCAGTAATTAATTGCTGCAATATAGTCATTAAACGCCCCCGCTTGCGGCGCATACCCTTGAAACCACCGACCTTGCCAAAGGACGTGTCATGACTCCCGATCGCCTGTCCCAACACAGCCGCTGCCTGGCTCACGCCACCCTGCTGCTGATTCTTGCCATGCTGCTGGTCAATATCGCCTGCTGGTTCTACCCCAGCCTGGTCAGCGATTACGACATCGGGTTCAACCTGGGCTTGCTGACCACCCGCTACAACACCAGCGTGGCGGATATGCCCGCCTGGCAGGTAGCCGGCTGCATTGTGCTGTCGAGCCTGCCGTTGCTGGTGCTCGCCTGGGGGCTGCTGGCTCTGCGCCGACTATTCCAGGCCTATGCCCGGGGCGACTACTTCTCAGCGAACACCGCCGGGTACCTGGGCAGGGTCGGCAAGAGTGTTGCCCTCTGGGTAGTGGCCAGCGTGCTGCTGGAGCCGGCCCTGAGTGTGTGGATGACCTTTCTATTGCCCGCCGGGCAGCGCATGCTCAGCCTGGGCTTCAGTTCGGCGCAACTGGTCGCGTTGTTCCTGGCCGCCTCGATCATGCTGATCGCGAAGATTCTCTACACGGCCTGCTCGCTGGCCCGTGAAAACCAGCAGTTTGTCTAGGACAGTGCCATGCCGATCGAAATCAGACTCGATGTCATGCTCGCCCGGCGCAAGGTCAAATCCAAGGACCTCGCGGCGGCCATCGGCATCACCGAACAGAACCTGTCGTTGCTCAAGCAGGGCAAGGTGAAGGGGTTTCGCCTGTCGACCCTGGAAGCGATCTGCGCCTACCTCGACTGCCAGCCGGGCGACCTGCTCAGCTATACCGACACCGGGCCGACCGAGGGCTGAAGCGAGCCTCAGATCAATTGATTGCGTTTGGCGAACTCTGCCAGCGCGACCACCGACTTGAGGTTCAACTTGTCGATCAGCCGGGTCTTGTAGGTGCTCACGGTCTTGTCGCTGAGCAGCATCAGCTCGCTGATTTCCTTGTTCTTCATGCCCCGGGCAATGTAGCGCAGGATGCTCAACTCGCGATTGCTGAGATTCTCGATCTGCCGCGACTCGGACTCGTTGACGTGATTGGCCATGCGTCCATGATCCTCGAGCCTGGGGAAAAAGCTCTTGTTGAGCATCACCGCCCGCACCGCCAGTTGCAGTTCATCGAGTTCGGCGGTCTTGGACACATAGCCCAGGGCACCGGCACGCATGCACCGCTCGGAATAGAACGCCGGCGATTGCTCGGTCAGTACCACGATCCGGCTGGAAAGCCCCAGCGCGGTGATGCGGGTGATCACCTCCAGGCCATCCAGCCGGGGAATGTTCAGGTCCATCACGATCAGTTGCGGCTCCAGCTCGCGCGCCCGCTGCACCGCGTCGACGCCGTTATCGGCCTCGGCCACCACTTCGTAATCGAGTTTCTCCAGCAATATCTTGATGGCCAGGCGAACGAACGGATGGTCATCCACAATCAGTGCTGTACGCATCGCAAATCCTTGAGAAGTACGCCAGCCACTGCTTGAGACGGGAACGTGCTTGCATCGATCGAAAGAGAAAGGAATCCAACGAACTCAAGTGTAGGAAAGTTCTCTGATACTTGCCTGGGCACAGCCCCCTTGCGACCTCGAAGGGCGACCGGACGGATCGCGCACTTTAGCGGCAGGGTCCGCTCAGATATGTAGGAATAATCCCAAGACTGGCGTGCCGCAACGGAAGACTTCGTTCAATCGGTGGTACTCGGGCTCCAGAACGCCTGCAGCACCCTGCTGGACGTCGACAGGCGCGCCACCAGCGCATCCAGCTCGTCACCATCGATCGAGGTGACGGCCAGGGTTGCCTCGATTTCCACTTCCTCATCACCGAACGGCCGCACCTCGACATCACTGGCCGGGTAGTTGCTGCGCTCCAGCTCCTTTTCCAGCAGGGACAGCACGATCTTCTGCTCGGTACGCCGGGCGGTCAGATAGAGAATATAGGTGACTTCCGCCGAAACCACGTCCAGCGGCTGACGGTTGATATAGTTGACGATCGGTCGCAGCAGGGTGTTGGCCGCCAGGACGAACAACGTGCCGAGCAGCGCCTCGAGGATCAGGTCGGCACCGGCACAGGCCCCCACCGCCGCCGAGGCCCAGAGCGTGGCGGCGGTGTTCAGGCCACGAACGTTGCCCTCTTCACGCATGATCACCCCGGCGCCGAGAAAGCCGATGCCGGACACCACGTAGGCAACCACCCGCACCGCGCCCTCGGCACCGCCAAGACGGTTGGCCATATCGACAAAGATCGCCGCCCCGACCGCCACCAGCACGTTGGTGCGCAGGCCGGCGGTACGCTGGCGATACTGACGCTCGAAGCCGATCAACCCACCGAGGATGAACGCTGCACCGAGGCTGACCAGGGTATCGGTCAGCGAGTCGAGGTTGATGTTGTCCAGAGCCTTCATCCGTTCACTCCCTTTTCGATGATGGGGTCCAGGGAGCTATCGGGCTGTGGCAGTCACTCCCCAAAACCCCATGGCACAAATGGCTCACTCACCACAACACGGCACCCACCTCACTGCCAGCCGAATCGACGGCAGTAGAAGCCCTTCACCGCCTGCGTCAGCGCCATGTACGCCAGCAGGATCACCGGCAGGAACACGAAGTACAGCGACGGCAACGCCTGCAACTTGAAGTAATGCGCCAGCGGGCCCATCGGCAGGAAGATCCCCACCGCCATGATGACCAACGTCATGATCATCAGCGGCGTCGCCGCGCGGCTTTGCAGGAACGGAATCTTCGGCGTGCGGATCATGTGCACGATCAGCGTCTGGGTCAGCAGGCCGACCACGAACCAGCCCGACTGGAACAACGTCTGGTGATCCGGGGTGTTGGCATCAAAGACATACCACATCAAGGCGAACGTGGTGATGTCAAAGATCGAACTGATCGGCCCGAAGAAGAACATGAAGCGCCCGACATCCGCCGGCTGCCAGCGCTGCGGCTTGCGCAGTAGGTCCTCGTCGACGTTATCGAACGGGATGGCGATCTGCGAGATGTCGTACAGCAGGTTCTGCACCAGCAGGTGCATCGGCAGCATCGGCAGGAACGGAATGAAGGCGCTGGCCACCAGCACCGAGAACACGTTGCCGAAGTTCGAGCTGGCGGTCATCTTGATGTACTTGAGCATGTTGGCGAAGGTGCGACGCCCTTCGAGCACGCCCTCCTCCAGCACCATCAGGCTCTTTTCCAGCAGGATGATGTCGGCCGCTTCCTTGGCGATGTCCACCGCGCTGTCCACCGAAATGCCGATATCGGCGGTACGCAGGGCCGGTGCGTCATTGATGCCGTCCCCCATGAAACCGACCACATGGCCGTTGGCCTTGAGCAGGCGAACGATACGTTCCTTGTGCGACGGCGTCAGTTTGGCAAACACGTTGGTGGTCTCGATCGCCTTGGCCAACTGCTTGTCGCTCATGCGCTCGATGTCGTTGCCCATCAACAGGCCCTGCTGCTCCAGGCCGACCTCGCGACAGATCTTGGCGGTCACCAGCTCGTTGTCGCCGGTCAGCACTTTCACCGCAACCCCGTGTTCAGCCAGCGCACGCAGGGCCGGCGCGGTGCTTTCCTTGGGCGGGTCGAGGAAGGCCACGTAGCCGATCAGGGTCAGATCCTGTTCGTCGGCCAGGCTGTAGACATCCTCACCGGCTTCCATGGAGCGCGCTGCGACCGCCACCACCCGCAGCCCCTCTTCATTGAACGTCGCAGTGACCTGGCGAATCCGCGCCAGCAGTTCGTCGGTCAGCGGTTCCTCGGCCTCGCCGTGACGCACCCGGGTGCACACCGACAAGACTTCCTCTACCGCACCCTTGCAGATCAGCAGGTGTGGATGGTCCTGCTCGACCACCACCACCGACATGCGCCGACGATTGAAGTCGAACGGGATCTCGTCGACCTTCTGAAACGCGGTACCGACCTGCAACTCACGGTGCACCTCGACATGTTCGAGCACCGCGACGTCCAGCAGGTTTTTCAGGCCGGTCTGGTAATAGCTGTTGAGGTAGGCCATTTCCAGCACATCCTCGGACTCCTCGCCCCAGACATCGACATGCCGCGCCAGGAAAATCCTGTCCTGGGTCAGGGTGCCGGTCTTGTCGGTGCACAGCACATCCATCGCGCCGAAGTTCTGGATCGCATCCAGGCGCTTGACGATGACCTTCTTGCGCGACAGGAACACTGCGCCCTTGGCCAGCGTCGAGGTGACGATCATCGGCAGCATTTCCGGCGTCAGGCCGACGGCGATCGACAGCGCGAACAGCAGCGCCTCCATCCAGTCGCCCTTGGTGAAGCCGTTGATGAACAGTACCAGTGGCGCCATGACGAACATGAAGCGGATCAGCAGCCAGCTGACCTTGTTCACCCCGTGCTGGAACGAGGTCGGCGCGCGGTCGGTGGCGCTGACCCGCTGGGCCAGGGCGCCGAAATAGGTGTTGTTGCCGGTGGTCAGCACCACTGCGGTGGCCGCCCCGGAGACCACGTTGGTGCCCATGAACAGGATGTTGTCCAGATCCAGCGGGTTATTGGCGCTGGGGTCGATCTGACGGACGAATTTCTCCACCGGCATGGACTCGCCGGTCATCGCCGCCTGGCTGACGAACAGGTCCTTGGCGGTCAGCACCCGGCAGTCGGCGGGAATCATGTCGCCGGCCGAGAGCACGATCAGGTCGCCCGGCACCAACTGGCGGATCGGCAACTCGATACGCTGGGCACCCTGAACCTGAGCCGAGGCCGCATGGAACTTGCCGAACACCGGGCTGGTGTGTGCGGCGAAATCCCGGCGCATGACCGTCGCGGTGTTGCTGACCATGGCCTTGAGCGCATCGGCGGCCTTGTTCGACTTGGCTTCCTGCCAGAAACGCAGCAGGGTCGAGAGCACCACCATGGAGAAGATCACCGTGGCGGCCTTGAGGTCATCGGTCAGCCAGGAAATCAGCGCCAGCAGGGTCAACAGCAGGTTGAAAGGATTCTTGTAGCAGTGCCACAAGTGTACCCACCACGGCAGCGGTTGCTCATGCTCGACCTCGTTGAGCCCGAACTTTTCCCGCAACAGTTGGGCCTGGGCTTCGCTCAAGCCGTCGGCATGGGCGCCAAGGCGCTCCAGCAAGCCCAGGGGGTGATCGTTGGCGGCTGCCACCAGGGTCTGCGCCAGGGTGGGCGGAACCTCGCGGCTGACCGTGGCGTTGGTCAGGCTTTCCAGCAAGGCCAGACGGCGAAAGTGCCGGGCGAAATGCCGGGTCCGCAGGAAACCGGCAAAGAATTCCTTCAACAGGGTGAGTTTCATGGGGCTGACTCCCGCGCCACCGACCCGGCTCCTGCAACGGCAGAAAGACGGTCGACATTGATCGTGCGAGCAGAATCCACATGCGTAATACCGCCAGCGCGTGCCAGGCCCAATCGGACAGTCACGGTTGGCCGCCAGGCAAAATGCCAGGCGCGTCGATAGCGTCGCGACAGGCCAGGGGCCACATCACACACTGTTCAGTGTCGGAAAAAGGGACTTCGCAAGACAGCCGCCAGGGGCTGTGATCGGAATGCCGCTTCTCGCTTTCGGGCGAGACAACGGCAGGTGGAGGCTGCGCGTTATCTTGCCGAGAATATGCCGGTCATCGGAACCGGCCGACTACTGTCACTCGAACAAGTACCCACATGGGCCTCCGCAATGGATGAAAACGCGCGAAGCTTACACTTCGACATTTACAGCGTAAACGGTAACCAGGCGTTTCGCAGGGCTACCGAAAGGTTCTTCAGGCAGGGTTCAGGTTGGGGAGGACGAACAGCCTTCGCAGTCCCACTGACGCATACGGGAACGGCAGTGTTTCATCGCATTGACGATATGTTTTTCCACCAGGCTGCGGGAGATATTCAGGCGTTCGGCGATTTCCGGATGCGACAGCCCCTCCAGTTTTCGCAACATGAAACTGTCTCGACACAAAGGCGGCAGCTCAGTCAGGGCACGCTGCAGCATGTGCAGGCGCAGGTCGTGATCCAGTTCGGTTTGCGGCGAAGGACTGAAAAACCGTTCATCGGTATCGAGCACTTCCAGCGACTCGTTCTGGCGCACGGCATTGCGCCGATGGTCATCGATCACCAGGTTCATCGCAGTGCGATAGAGAAAGGCCCGCGGCTGTTCGATCGGTGTGTCATGGGAGCGCTCCAGCACCCGCACATAGGCATCATGTACCACATCCTCGACAATCTCGCGGTTACCCAGTCTCGCATTGAGGAAACACACCAGTTCGCGGTAGTAGTTTTCCAATGTGACTCCTGTCCGCACGCGGGGCGGGGGCCGGTCCTTGCGTCATCGACGATTTCGATGATGGCAGTTTGAGAACGTGTAATTTATAGTAATTCTCATATAGATTTAAAGTGTTACCGAAGAAAAGACTGAAATGTCTGGAAAAACAGCACCGGACAAAGGCTTAAATTCGCCACAGGGCTCCTCGTCTAACTGAAAGCTCCCGTGCTCCTGCCAGCGACCGACATCAACCTGTCGCGTGGCCACGGTTCGATCTTCCATCGGCTGGAACCCTGCATGAAACGTCCTCGACGCACCCGACGCGCCCTGCTTGTCTCACTCTGCCTGATCCCTGTCGTCGCCTTCGCCACCTGGCAGATCCTGCCACCCGGGCGCGACAGTTTCCCCACCGTCACGGTCAGCCGCGGTGATATAGAAAGCAGCGTGACGGCCCTTGGCACCCTGCAGCCCCGTCGTTATGTCGATGTCGGTGCCCAGGCTTCCGGGCAAATCCACAAGATTCATGTCGAAGTCGGCGATCAGGTCAAGGAAGGTCAGTTGCTGGTCGAGATCGACCCATCGACGCAGAAAGCCAAGCTCGACGCAGGCCGTTATTCCATCGAAAACCTCAAGGCCCAGCTGCAGGAGCAACGTGCCCTGCACGAATTGGCCCGGCAGAAGTACCAGCGCCAACTGCAACTCAATGCCGGCGGCGCGACCCGGGTCGAGGACATTCAGAGTGCCCAGGCCGAAATGCGTACCACCCAGGCCCGCATCGACATGTTCCAGGCACAGATTCTCCAGGCCCAGGCCAGCCTGCGCAGCGACGAGGCAGAACTGGGTTATACGCGCATCTACGCGCCCATGAACGGCACCGTGGTCGCCCTCGATGCCCGCGAGGGCCAGACCCTCAACGCGCAGCAGCAGACCCCGCTGATCCTGCGGATTGCCAGGCTGTCGCCGATGACGGTATGGGCCGAGGTCTCCGAAGCCGACATCGGCCACGTCAAACCGGGCATGAGTGCCTACTTCACCACCCTCAGCGGTGGCAACCGACGCTGGAGCAGCACCGTGCGGCAAATTCTGCCAGTGCCGCCCAAGCCACTGGAGCAGTCCAGCCAGAGCGGCAGCAGCAGCCCCAGTGGCAGCGGCAAGAGCGGCGCCGCTCGAGTGGTGCTGTATACCGTGCTGCTGGATGTCGATAACGCCGACCAGGCGCTGATGGCGGAAATGACCACCCAGGTATTCTTTGTCGCCGACCGTGCGCAGAACGTCCTCACCGCACCGATCGCCGCCCTGCAGGGCGGCCACGAACCGCACCGACAGACCGCCCGTGTGGTTACCCCGCAAGGCCGGATCGAGACTCGCGAAGTCCGCACCGGCATCAGCGACCGCTTGCGCATAGAGGTACTCGAAGGCCTGGCCGAAGGCGATCACCTGCTGATCGGTCCGGCCTTCGGTAGCGGAGGCTGAATGCAAACGCCACTGATCGAACTGCAGGACATCCGTAAATCCTACGGTGGCGACGACAGCCCGCTGGTGGAAGTGTTGCGCGGCATCGACCTGTCGATCCATGCCGGGGAATTCGTCGCCATCGTCGGCGCCTCAGGCTCCGGCAAGTCGACCCTGATGAACATCCTCGGCTGCCTCGACCGCCCCACTTCCGGCAGCTACCGCTTCGCCGGCGAGCCGGTGGCCGAACTCGACACCGATGAACTGGCCTGGCTACGTCGCGAGGCCTTCGGGTTCGTATTCCAGGGTTATCACCTGATCCCCTCCGGCTCGGCCCAGGAAAACGTCGAAATGCCGGCCATCTATGCCGGCACTCCGGCGGCCGAGCGCCATGCCCGCGCCACCGCCCTGCTCGACCGCCTGGGCCTGGCCAGCCGCCGCGGCAACCGCCCGCACCAATTGTCCGGCGGCCAGCAGCAACGGGTATCGATCGCCCGGGCGCTGATGAACGGCGGCCATATCATTCTTGCCGACGAACCCACCGGCGCCCTCGACAGCCATAGCGGCGCCGAGGTGATGAGCCTGCTCGACGAGTTGGCCAGCCAGGGCCACGTGGTGATACTGATCACCCATGACCGCGAAGTCGCCGCCCGTGCCAAGCGCATCATCGAAATCCGCGACGGCCTGATCATCAGCGACAACGCCAGCCAGGCCGACGCGCCGTTGCCCAACGCCCCCCCCGGTTCCCTGCAGGCCGTGGATCTGCGCCAGCGCCTGAGCGATGGCAGCGAATACAACGGTGCCTGGAAAAGTGAACTGCTCGAGGCCGTGCAGGCCGCCTGGCGGGTGATGTGGATCAACCGCTTCCGCACCGCCCTGACCCTGCTCGGCATCGTCATCGGCGTCGCCTCGGTGGTGGTCATGCTGGCGGTGGGCGAAGGCAGCAAGCGCCAGGTCATCGCCCAGATGGGCGCCTTCGGCTCCAACATCATTTACCTGAGCGGCGCATCGCCCGCGCCGCGCGCTCCCCTGGGCGTGATCACCCTGGACGACGTGGCGGCACTGTCAGCCCTGCCCCAGGTGAAAATGATCATGCCGGTCAATGGCAACGACGCAACCGTACGTTTCGGTAATCTGGACCACAACGCCTATGTCGGCGGCAATGACACCCAGTTCCCGGCGATCTTCAACTGGCCGGTGGTCGAAGGCAGCTACTTCACCCAGGCCGATGCCCAGAGCGGCGCCGCCGTGGCGGTGATCGGCCACAAGATCCGCGACAAGCTGTTCCACGACCTGCCCACTGCCGTCGGACAATACCTGCTGATCGAGAACGTGCCCTTCCAGGTAGTCGGCGTACTCCAGGAAAAAGGCGCCACCTCCGGCGAGACCGACAGCGACGAACGTGTCGCGATTCCCTACACCGCCGCCAGCGTCCGCCTGTTCGGCACCCGCAATCCGGAGTATGTGGCCATCGCCACCAGTGACGGACGCAACGTCAAGGACGCCGAACGTGCCATCGACCAAGTGATGCTGACCATGCACGACGGCCGCCGCGACTTCCGCCTGACCAACAACGCGGCAATGATCCAGGCAGAAGCCCGAACCCAGAACACGCTGTCGCTGATGCTCGGCTCGATTGCCGCCATCTCGCTGCTGGTGGGTGGGATCGGGGTCATGAACATCATGCTGATGACCGTCCGCGAACGCACTCGGGAAATCGGCATTCGCATGGCCACCGGCGCTCGCCAGCGGGACATCCTGCGCCAGTTCCTCACCGAAGCGGTGATGCTCTCGGTGGTGGGAGGCCTGACCGGCGTGGTCTTGGCAATGGCCGTCGGCGGCATCCTGCTACTCAGCAAGGTCGCCGTGGCGTTCTCCCTGGCCGCGGTGGCCGGTGCCTTCGCCTGCGCCCTGGTCACCGGCGTGATCTTCGGCTTCATGCCTGCCCGCAAAGCCGCCCGGCTCGATCCGGTGGCCGCCCTTACCAGTGAATGATCGATCTATGAAGCCGCAACTCTCCCTGCTTACAATCTGCCTGCTGCTCAATGCCTGCAGCGGCCCCGCTTCCCATCCGGACAGCGGCCTGGCGCCGCCGACAGCCTGGCAGTTTACCCAGCGCCAGGCACTGCAACAGGACAATCGCCCATGGTGGCGACAATTTGGCAGCCCGGAACTCGACCAACTGATCGACCAGGCGCTCCTGGGCAGCCATGACATCGCCGCCGCCGCCGCACGGGTGCGTCAGGCCCGGGCCAGCGCAGTGATCGCCGGCGCCCCGCTACTGCCACAGGTCGATCTGAACCTGGACGCCAGCCGCAACAAGCTGCTGCACGGCACTGCCGACAGCGACAACAACAGCAAGAGCTTCGGCGCCGGCCTCAGCGCCACCTACGAGGTGGACTTCTGGGGCGGCCTGGCCGCCACCCGCGACAGCGCCCTGCAGAGCCTGCGGGCCAGCGAGTTCGACCGGGCCACGGTGGAGCTGACCCTGCTCGGCAGCGTCGCCGACCAGTACGCCCGCACCCTGTCCGCTCGCGAACAGCAGCACATCGCCGAACTGAACCTGGTCAATGCCCAGAGCGTACTCAAGCTGGTGCAGACCCGCTACGACTCGGGCTCGGCCACCGCCCTGGAACTGGCCCAGCAGAAAAGCCTGGTGGCTGCCCAGCAGCGCCAATTGCCGCTGATCCAGCAACAGGCCGCAGAGTCGCTGATCAGCCTGGCCGCCCTGCTCGGCCAACCGGTACAGACGCTGAAAGTCGGCAGCCAGCCCTTCTCCAGCCTGAGCTGGCCACGGATCGATGCGGGCCTGCCCAGCGAGCTGCTGAGCCGCCGCCCGGACATCGCCCGGGCCGAAGCCCAACTGGCGGCGGCCCAGGCCGATGTCAAGGTGGCGCGGGCTGCGTTGCTGCCCAAGCTGACCTTGAGCGCCCGACTCGGCTCGGAGTCCAGTGAAACCTCCGAGGCCCTGCGCACACCGTTCTACAACCTGACCGCCGGGCTGGTTGCACCGGTGTTCAACCACGGCCGCCTGCGGGCGGAGCGGGACAAGGCCACGGCCCGTGAAGAGGAACTGCTGGAGACCTATCGCGGGGCAATCATCAACGGCTTCGCCGATGTCGAGAAAGCGCTCAACAGCATCGAGCGCCTGGACCAGCAACGCCAATGGCAGGAAGAAGAACTGCGCCAGGCCAAGGCGGCCTTCGAGCTGTCCCAGAGCCGCTACCGGGCGGGCGCCGCCGACCTGCTGACAGTGCTGGAAACCCAGCGCACGCTATACGCCGCACAAGACCTGAACGTGCAACTGCGACTGAGCCGCGTACAGGCCAGCATCGCCTTGTACAAGGCGCTGGGCGGGGGCTGGACCGAACACTGAGCCTGCTGAGTCAATGGCTGCCCAGAGCGGCCTTCAGCGCCTGGGTGGTCGAACACCGTCTGGTGGCAAGCCCGCTCGTCACACCAGGCCTCAGCAGCCCTTCCCCCCAACCTCTGCAGCCGCTCAGCGGTCTTTCAGCGACAGGTGACGGGCATACCACGGGCGCCTCGGCACCCGTCGCAGCAGGTCGGGCAGCACCTTCTCGTCGGCGAAGGTGATACGCAGCGCCAACTTCATGGTCTCCGGGTCCATCTCCACCGACTTGCCGACGCTCAGGCCCGGCGTGGTACTGCAGCCATGGGTGCTCGGGCCCAACCACGGATCCTCCACCTCGACCCAGCGCCCAGGCGCGAACCACGGTACGCCATTGACCTCCAGGCGCGTGACCTGGCCCGGATGGAAACGCTCGTGGGCACGGAACCAGTCCTCGATACGATCGTCGATCCAGCCATGGAACAGCCAGAACACCGGGTGCACATGGGAAGAGAACGGGTCGCCGAGAAAGTCGTTTTCCGGCTCGAACCAGCGCGGGGCGAAATCGGTGAATTCGCGAGCCATCGGTACCGGTGCGCCATTGGACGGATCGCGCGGCACGGCGGCCCAGCGCATGTGCAGCCAGTCGTGCAGGCCCAGTTCGAGTTCGGAGCCGAACTGGCCAAGCGTCAGCTTCGACAGGTAACGCGGGTCGGTGTACTGCGACTCCCAGACCTGGAAGTTGCTGTGGTAGGTGTCGGCACTCTTGATATCGCTGACCCACTGGCTGTAGTCATCATCGTCTTCGGCCAGCCAGGTCGGCGGTACGGCCCAGCCGTCATGGTTATCGAAATACTCGATGAACCCCTGACGATCACGCCCCAACTCCGGCTGCGGTTGCGGGAAACGGCGCCAGGACGGCAGCGGCTGGATCGCGCGGGCGGCCCGCAACATATGCCGGTGCATGAAAAAGAAATCGATACCCGAGCCATTGCGGTCCTTGCGCGGCCCGCGGGCGTCACGCTCCTTGTCCCGGGGGCCAGGCTGCCAACCGATGCCACGCAGGCCATCGCGTTTTTCCTCGGGCAACTTGTGCCACTTGTCCCGGGTGGCGTGCCAGAGCTGGTGGAACAGGCGATGTTCGGGCGACACCAGCCAGGCGAGCAGGGGCGCACTCAGGCCGATACGCTCGCGGGCTTCGGGAAAGGTGTGCTTGGTGGCGACAAAACGACTGTCCAGTTGGGTCAGCGCCAGTGGCCGGTCAAGGCGTTCGATGCGCCCGGAGAGAGTACCCGTACCGGCATTGCCATAGGTCGCCCAGACCTCATCCAGGGTCATGCTCAATTCGTATTCGGGAAACGCCTGCCCAGCACGGAAAAGGCGCCAGAACAGTTGCGCGCCATCAGCCACCGCCAGGTCAGCGACCACGCGCAGACGGGGCTCGGCCTCGCCACGCAGGCCCTCGGCCGTGTCGATGAACCCGCAGACCGCACGGCCGCGTGGAGCGATGTCGAGCAATACCTGCACACCCTCCAGGGGCAGCCCGGCCAGACCGGCATCACGGCCCTCGAAACGAATATTCCAGACGCCACGCAAGTGGTTGGCCAGACGCTGGCCGGCCGTGTCGAGCAGATCGACCGTGGCCTCACCTGGCGTGATGGGCTCGTCCTCGCGCGTCAGTTCACGGTGTGCGTAATAAGCCGCGGGGATAGCAGCGCCGGTAAGCGCCAGGCCCGCTATGAACCCTCGTCGAGAAATCGTCATCGCCCTACCTGTGTCAGCCTTGAAGCAGGCTCTATCCCAGCTAGGACGTTGAACCCGGGGCAAAATTTAGCCTCCGTCAGTTTGCAAAAGCGCTAAATTCCGTGCCTCTCCACTCGTTCCTCCCAGATAGCAAAAGCCCTTGGGGCTGCCTGTGACCTGCGAACCAGAATGAGATGGCAATGATAAAACCGCGCTCGAAAAAGGCTCTCTATATCGGTCTGCCCCTGGCTCTGGCCATCGGCGCAGCCTCTGCCTGGCTGGGCTGGCAGTACTGGCCAGATCCGGGTTATCCGCTGAAGATCGTCAAGCAGGCGGATGAGTTGCAGGACCGGATCATCTCTTTCGATAGCCACATTACCGTGCCCCTGACCTTCGGTGCCGAAGGCCGCGAGGCCGACAAGGATGGCACCACTCAGTTCGACCTGGCGAAAGCGGCACGCGGGCGTCTGTCGGGTGCGGCACTGACGGTTTTCGGCTGGCCGGAAATCTGGAACGGCCCGAATGCTCCGCATCGCCCGACAGCAGGTTTCGTCGATGAGGCCCGCAAACAGCAGGAAGTTCGCTACAAGATCATTACAGGGATAGTCCGTGACTTTCCCAACCAGGTGGGGATCGCCTACACCCCCGCCGACATGCGCCGGCTGCATGGCGAAGGCAAATTCGCGATTTTCATCAGCATGCTCAACGCCTATCCGCTGGGTCACGACCTCAGCCTGCTGGACACCTGGGCCGCACGCGGCATGCGCATGTTCGGCTTCAGCTACGTGGGCAACAACGACTGGGCCGACTCGTCCCGACCACTGCCGTTTCTCAACGATACCCCAGACGCCCTCGGCGGCCTGTCCGACATCGGCAAGCAGGCGGTACATCGTCTTAACGACCTGGGGGTGATCATCGACGTCTCGCAGATGTCGACCAAGGCCCTGGAACAGGTCAGCCAGTTGAGCCGCACGCCGATGGTCGCGTCCCACTCGGCGCCGCGCGCGCTGGTGGACATTCCGCGCAACCTCAGCGACCAGGAAATGCAACTGATCAAGAACAGCGGCGGCGTGGTGCAGATCGTCGCGTTCCCCGCCTACCTGCGGCCGTTGAGCCAGCCCACCCTGGATAAGCTCAATGCCCTGCGCAAGCGTTTCGACCTGCAGCCCCTGACGAACCTGGCCATGGCACTGATGCCCGGCGATCCGATCATCACCGTCTGGCCGGAACAGCGCTTCGGCGAATACGCCAGCGAGCTGTACGCGATCCTCGACAAGGAACCCAAGGCCGACCTCAAGGACTTCGGCAACGCCATCGACTATGCGGTGAAAAAAATCGGCATCGACCACGTCGGCATCAGTTCGGACTTCAACGACGGCGGCGGCATCGACGGTTTCAAGGACGTCAGCGAAGCACGCAACGTGACTGCCGAACTGCTCCAGCGCGGCTATTCCGAAGCCGATATCGCCAAGCTCTGGGGCGGCAACTTCCTGCGGGTCTGGGACCAGGTACAGAAGGCCGCCAAACCCTGAACGCCTGCGCCCGGCCTGAAGCGGGATTGCCCACTTCAGCCCGTGCGCCGATCCATTATCCAGACCGTCCAAGTGATCACTCATGACTGACCGCAGAACCTTTCTCAAGCAGGCAGGCCTGCTCGCCGCCAGCCTGCCGCTCGGTGCCCGCCTGGACCTGGCCGCCGCCTCCACACCGGCCGCCGCCCCCACGCAGAGCGGCGACAAATGGGCGCGACTGCGCCAGCTGTTCGACCAGGACCCGGACTACCTGCACTTCTCCAACTTCCTGGTCACCAGCCACCCCAAGCCCGTACGCGACGCCATCGAGCGCCATCGCGCGGCCATCGATCGCAACCCGGGCCTGGCAATGGACTGGGACCTGGCCGAAACCTGGAAGCGCGAAAACCAGGTGCGCCAGGCCGCTGGACGCTACCTGAAGGCCCAGCCGGGCCAGATCGCCCTGACCGGCAGCACCACCGAAGGCCTGGCGATGATCTACGGCGGCATCCATGTGCGCCCCGACCAGGAAATTCTCACCACCGAGCACGAGCATTACTCGACCCGCAACACCCTGCGGCTGCGCACCGAACGCGAAGGCACCCGCGTGCGCAAGATCAGCCTGTTCAAGACCCCCCAGCGGGTCTCGGCCGATGAAGTGCTCGGCAATATCGCCCGAGCCATCAAGCCGCAAACCCGGGTCCTGGGCATGACCTGGGTGCAGTCGGGCAGCGGGGTCAAGCTGCCGATTGGCGAGATCGGCAAGCTGGTGGAAGAGAAGAACCGCGATCGCGACGACAAGGACCGCATCCTCTATGTGGTCGACGGGGTCCACGGCTTCGGCGTCGACAACCTCGACTTCCCGGACATGCACTGCGACTTCTTCATTGCCGGCACCCACAAGTGGCTGTTCGGCCCGCGTGGCACCGGCATTGTCTGCGCCCGCTCGGAAGAGGTCAGGGACGTCACGCCGCTGGAACCGACCTTCTCCGAAGACACCAACTTCGCCACCTCGATGAGCCCCGGCGGCTATCACGCCTTCGAACACCGCTGGGCCCTGGACCAGGCCTTCGAACTGCACCTGGAACTGGGCAAGGCCGAGGTCCAGGCGCGGATCCATACGCTCAACAGCGAGTTCAAGCAGCGTCTGCAGGCCGACTCGCGCATCGAACTGGTCACGCCCATGAGCCCGGAGCTGTCGGCCGGTTTCAGCTTCTTCCGGGTCAAGGGCCAGGACAGCGACCAGGTCGCAGCCAGGCTGCTCAAGAACAAGGTGGTGGTCGATGCGGTGGACCGCGACGTCGGGCCCGTGGTGCGCACCGCCCCCGGCCTGCTCAATAGCGAAGCCGAACTGGACCGGTTCATGACCCTGCTCGGCCAACAATTATGAATCGGGCCCGGCGGCACGGCCCAGCGTTTTCAGATTTCTGCCTGCGAGATATCCCATGACAGCACAATGCCCCAGCACCCGTTCCCGTGTCGGCCTCCGGTCGGCCATGACCCTCGCCGCCCTGTTCGCCGCCGGGCTGTGCGGCAATGCCTGCGCCGCCAGCGCCCCGTTGCCGGGCAAGGTGTTCAAGGACTGCAAGGACTGCCCGGAAATGGTGGTGCTGCCCGCAGGTACCTTCACCATGGGCAGCCCCGAGGACGAGGTCGGCCGCGAGCCGGATGAAGGGCCGATGCACGAGGTCACCTTCAAGAAAGCCTTCGCCATCAGTCGCTTCCAGGTACTGGCCGGCGAATGGAAAGCCTACCTGCACAGCACCGGCTACAAGATGCCGGATGGTGATACCCGCCCGGGCCGCGAGTGCCTGGCCGGCGAGCCGCGCTATCCCATGAGCGACCGGCAACCGGCGGTCTGCATGGACTGGCGCGAGGCCGAGGCCTATGCGAAGTGGCTGTCGAAGAAAACCGGCAAGGCCTATCACCTGGTCAGCGAGGCCCAGCGTGAATACGCCGTGCGCGGCGGCACCACGGGGCCCTTCCCGTTCCCCTTCGACGAGGGCAAGACGTACAGCATCGCCCGGCACGCCAACACCTACGGTCCGGCAGACGGCTTCAGCTACACCTCGCCGGCCGGCAGCTTCCCACCCAATGCCTTTGGCGTCTATGACGGCCACGGCAATGTCTGGGAATGGACCGCCGACTGCTATGTCGATACCTACCAGGGCGCACCGACCGACGGCAGTCCACGCCTGGATAGCCAGGAATGCGAGGACCGCCGCTCGATCCGCGGTAATGACTGGACTGAAGCGCCGGTCTTCTCCCGTTCCGCCAACCGCAACGAACGCAGCGAGTACACCCGCGGTGACTGGCTGGGTTTTCGCGTTGCCCGCGAACTCTAAATCCCACCGCGAAACACTCGTCTAAAGAGTTCAAGGCGCCGTGCGCGGCGCCTGTTTCCCAAGTCCTTCACGAGTAGCCCCCATGCCTCTCCAAGCACAAAGCCTCGCCCAGGAAACCCTGAGGATCCTCAAGCCCTTCTGGCTGCTGGTGGTCCTCTCGGCCGCCCTGGGGGTGGTCAGCGGACTCAGTGTCACGGCCCTGCTGGCGACCATCAACGACGCCATGAACGCGGACGGCGGCCCGGGTACCCGCATCGCCCTGCTGTTTGGCGGCCTGTGCCTACTGACCCTGGCCTGCTCGACCGTTTCCAACCTGCTGACCAACTACGTCGGCCAGCGGGTGGTCGCCCGGCTGCGACAGGAACTGGCCGCCAAGGTCCTGGTGGCGCCTATCGAGCAACTGGAACGTTATCGTGCCCACCGGCTGATCCCGGTGCTGCTCAACGACGTCAGCACCCTCAGCACCTTTGCCCTGTCGGTGGCGCCAATGGTGATCGCCTTCACCGTCACCCTCGGCTGCCTGGCCTACCTGGCCGCGCTGTCCTGGCAGATTCTCGCCCTGACCCTGTTGACCGTGGTCATCGGCAGCGGCGCGCAGTGGCTCGCCCATCGCGTTGGCATGCGCAGCATCCTGCGTGCCCGGGACGGCGAAGACGAGTTGCAGAAGCACTACCAGGCGATTTCCGCCGGGGCCAAGGAACTGCGTATCCAGCGCCAGCGCCGCCAGTTCATGCACGACCAGCAGATCCATGGCACCACCGAACGCATCAGCCAGGCCAACATCCGCGCGGCAAACATCTTCGTCAGCGCCGAAACCTTCGGCTCGATGCTGTTCTTCGCGGTCATCGGCATCGCCATCACCTTCCAGGCGCTCTGGCCGACCACCGACAAGACCGTGCTCGGCGGCTTCGTGCTGGTCATGCTGTACATGAAGGGCCCACTGGAACGACTGGTCACCACGATCCCGAGCATCAGCCGTGCCGAGATCGCCTTCCGCCGCATCGCCGAGTTGTCGTGGCGCTTCTCCTCGCCAGAGCCGCACCTGCTGGTCAGCGACCGTGACCTCGATCCGACGCCACTGCAGAGCATCGAACTGCGTCAGTTGCGCTACGACTACCCCTCGGTCGAAGGCGTCCCGCCGTTTCATCTGGGGCCGGTGGACCTGACCATCCGCCAGGGCGAGATCGTCTTCATCGTCGGTGAGAACGGCTGTGGCAAGACCACCCTGATCAAGCTGCTGCTGGGCCTGTACACACCACAACAGGGCGAGGTCCGCCTCAATGGCGCGCCGGTCACCGCCCAGGGCCTGGATGACTATCGCCAGTTGTTCACCACCATCTTCGCCGACTACTACCTGTTCGACGAAGTGGCCCAAGGGGGTACTCCACTGCCGCCGGAGTCGATCAAGTACCTGCAACGCCTGGACATCGCCCACAAGGTCAGCATCCGCGACGGCAGTTTCAGCACCACCGACCTCTCCACCGGCCAGCGCAAGCGCCTGGCGTTGCTCAATGCCTGGCTGGAGCAACGCCCGGTGCTGGTGTTCGACGAATGGGCCGCCGACCAGGATCCGGCGTTTCGCCGGGTGTTCTACACCGAGCTGCTACCTGAGCTGCGCGACCAAGGCAAGACCATCATCGTCATCTCCCATGATGACCGTTACTTCCCGGTGGCCGACCAACTGGTGCGCATGCAGGCGGGGCAGATCCAGGTCGAACGCGTACAACGGGCGACGGAGCCCGCCTGATCTTCGCCACCCCGCGCGCAAGGCGCGGGGTGAACCCGGTTAAATTCCTCCGTCGCCACTTCGTTCTTCCTATAGCCAGCGACCCGACAGTCCCTCCGGCATTGCGTTGCGCAAGCACCGCCCATGGAAGAAAGCCCCCTCAGCAAAATTTTTCCGCTTTGTTTTCCGATTTTGTCGGGCTGGTGCGTCTTCTTCTCAAGTAATAACAATTCCTAGTTGCTTTTCCACACTTAGAAAGAGCTGAAAGAATGCCGACAACACACCGACTGACACCCCTGAGCAAGGCCTTGCTGGTTCGCAAGATGCTGCGCTCGCCTGTCACGCTCGGCGCCATGGGGATGGCGCTGGCACTGCCGATGGCTGCGCAGGTACAGGCCCAGGAGTTCCAATTCGACATTGCTGCCCAGCCACTGCCGGCGGCCCTGCATGAACTCGGGCGCCAGGGCAATATCCAGGTGCTGTACAACCCGGAGCGGGTGCAGGGCCTGCAGGGGGCGGCGGTCAAGGGCAAACTCACACCCGGCCAGGCGGCCAGTGAATTGCTGAAGAACACCGGTGTGAACTACAGCTTCCAGGGCGACACCCTGACCCTGAGCAGTGCCCCAGCCAGCGCCACCGGTTCAGGTCTGAACCTGGCGGCCACGACCATCAGCGCCCAGGCCCAGACCCTGGGTACCAGCACTGACGGTACTGGCTCCTACACGACCGGTGCGGTCACCATCGGCAAGACGCCACACTCCCTGCGTGAAACGCCACAGTCGGTCACGGTGGTGACACGCCAGCAGATGGATGACAAGAACCTCACCAAGCTCGATGAGGTGATGGCCCAGACTACTGGTATCACTCGTTCCAATCGTAACTTCGGCGGCAACGTCTTCAACTCCCGAGGCTTTACCCTGGAAGACGACAGTTACATGATCGATGGCGTTCCGGGGCTGGCCTACAACCTCACCGGCTGGCTCCGGCCCGACATGGCGGTATTCGACCGCGTCGAGGTCCTGCGCGGAGCTTCCGGTCTGTTGGTCGGTGCCGGCAACCCCGGTGGCGCGGTCAACCTGGTGCGCAAGCGCCCGACTGCCGATCCGCACTTCTCGATCAGCACCAGCGCCGGGTCCTGGGACAACTACCGCATGGATCTGGACGGCAGTGGCCGACTGAACGAGCAAGGCACCTTGCGCGGTCGTGCCGTGGTCGCCTATGAGGACCGTGGCTACTTCCAGGATGGGCTCAACTCCCAGACGCCGTTGCTGTACGGCATCGTCGAAGCCGACCTGAACGACTCCACGACCCTGGCTGTCGGCCTGCGGCATCAGCGCACGCTCTATCAGGGCTACACGATTTTCGGCCTGCCGCGCTACAGCAACGGTCGCGAGATTGATGTCTCGCGCTCCACCTCGCTGGGCCAGGATTGGAACCGCCACGAAATCGAAGTCAACGAAGTCTTCGCCGACCTGGAACATCATCTCAACGACAACTGGACCAGCAAGGTATCGGTGACGCAATCGGAGAGCATGTTCAACCAGCGCGTGGCCTACTCACAGGGTGCTCTGGACCCGATCACCCAGAGCGGCACCCAACTCAGCAGCACACAGTTCCGCCGTGAATACGTCACCAGCAAAGGTATCGACGGCCATATCGCGGGCAACTTCGACGCCTTTGGCCTGACCCATGAGTTGATGGTCGGCGCAAACTGGTCGCAGCAGCATATTCTGAGTAAGCAGTCACTGGTGGACATCGACCTGCCGATCGACGTCTTCGACCCCAATCACCACCTTATCCCCAAGCCAGAGCAGCCGGCCTGGCAGAGCCTGGACGATATCACCCAGCGCCAGTATGGCCTCTACAGCACCTTGCGCCTGCGCCTGGCCGAGCCCCTTAGCCTGGTACTTGGCGGCCGTCTGAGCTGGTACAAGAACGACAACACCAGGTATGACTACACTGTCACGCCGACCGAAGCTACCCCCAACAACTACCGCGAAGACAAGAAGTTCACACCGTTCGCCGGAGTTATCTACGATCTGAACGAAGAATGGTCGTGGTACGCCAGCTATGCCGATATCTTCCGTCCGCAGAGCAATTACCGGACCGAAACCGGCAAGAGCCTGAAACCGACCCTGGGATCGAACTATGAAACCGGCATCAAGGGCGCGCTGTATGATGGCCGCCTGAACGTTTCCGCCGCTGTGTTCTACATCAAGCAGAAAGACCTGTTCCAGGAAGACGATAGCGCTGATGCGAGCCTCTGCGTGAAATATAACCCCAGCAGCGGCTCCTGCTACGTGAACGGTCCACCCAGCACCAGCAAGGGCGTAGAGCTCGAAGCCAGCGGCGAAGTCGCCACCGGCTGGCAGATGAGCGCGGGTTACACCTACAACATCACCCGCAACGACGACGGTTCTTCCATCGACTCGGAAACGCCGAAGCATATGCTGCGCGTTTCCACCATGTACAACCTGCAAGGCAACCTCAATCGCCTGAGCGTGGGCGGTGGCGTGTCGACCCAGAGCGGTTACGTATCGCACTTCAACGACCAGGACATTCCCAACCCGGGCCGGGCCATCTGGGATGCGCGCACGCAGTACAAGCTGGACGACCACTGGAAACTGTCGTTCGACCTGAAGAACGTCTTCGACAAGAAGTACTACGAAGCGACCGGCGAACTGCGCCGCGGCAGCTACTACGGCGAACCCCGCAACTTCATGGTCACCCTGCGCGGCGACTTCTGACACAGGCGGTTGGCGTCACAAGAACCAAGGGGCGACCCTTGGTTTTTTCATGGGCGCACGCTGGTGGTCAGCGACCCCGTTGTGACGAACGGACTTGTCCGCGCTGGGGCGCGTAGTGGCCCTGAAACGGCTTCCAGCCAGAGAAGCCCACCATGAGAAAGACTCACCCCAAGGTTCGAGGATTGCAGTAGCGGCGCCCTGAATCCCGTGCAAAAAAAACCAGGGCAGATGCCCTGGCTTTTTCATGTTCCCTTCGTCACTCAGGCAACTTCAGGCGCTCCAGCACCGCCGTCAACAAGCCCTGGGAGAGAATGATGCTGTCATGGTTCTCCTCCAGCGCCGTTGAAACGCCCAGTCCATTGCGCGCGCACTGCTCCACCAGCACCGCCTGCGCCGCGCCGATTTCCTGGGCAGTCTTGCTTGCCCCCGCCCACCAGCAGTCCGGCTTGACCTGCAGAGGCTTGAGGGTGAAGGCCTCGCTCAAGAGCGCATTGGTGCGCAACAGACGGTAACCGGTCTCGATTTCGTCCTGTACCGCGATATCGCGATAGACCTCACGCAAGCCCTCGGCACTGACACCGCCCGCCAACGCGACCTGGTCGATGACCCAGTCGGCAATCGCCTGCTCATCGTCCAATTGCGCCCTGGCCTGTTCGATCAGACCGACAATGGTCTGCTCCTCGATGCCAGGGACAAATGCCAGGAGACTGCCGACCAGATTCGCGAACAGGCTCTGCTCTTCCTGCCCGACATCCGGCGCCGGTTCTGGCTCAGGCGCAAAGACCTCCAGCGCGGCCGGCAGGCTGGTGTCCACCAGGCCGAGGAAGCTGACCGCGTCACCGCCCTGTTCCAGCACATGTGCCACTTCCATCGCAAGGGCACCGCCCAGGGACCAACCCAGCAGGTTGTACGGCCCCTCGGGCTGGGTCTGCCTGATCTGCTGGGCGTAGTAACCGACCATTTCATCCCAGGAACGATCGAACCAGCCCGGCACCACATAGCTCTTGTTGACCAGCCCGTAGACCCGCCGGTTGTCCTTCAGTCGCCCCGCCAACGGGTAGTAGGAATAGGTACCACCACCGCCCGGCGGCAGGCAGAACAACGGTGCACGATCCGTGCGGCAGCCGTTCATGCTGATGACCGGCGTCTGCACTTTCGCCTCGCCTTCACGCATGAAGTCGGCCAGGTCGGCCAGTGTCTCCATCAACAGGAAGTCGTGCAGCTTGATCGTCACACCGAAGACTTCGCGCAGCCGGCCGACCAGGGAAATCACCAGCAACGAATGCCCGCCCAGCTCGAAGAAGTTATCGTTCAGGCCGACCGTTTCGACCTTCAGCAACTGCGCCCAGATATCGGCCAGGCGCTGTTCCAGTTCGGTCCGCGGGGCGACATGGCGGCGCTGTACCGCGCGGGCATCCGGCAGTGGCAGCGCCTTGCGGTCAAGCTTGCCGTTCGGGGTCAGCGGCATCCGCTCCAGCAGCACCAGGTGCGTGGGCACCATGTAGTCCGGCAGGCCGGCCTTCAGGTGCGCCTTGAGCTGCGCGTGCAATGCCTCCCAGGGTTGCCCGGCGCCCGCGTCACCGAGCACCAGGTAGGCAGCCAGTTGCTTGCCGGTCGGCCCATCGAGATCGATGACACTGCTTTCGCGGACTGCGGCATGTTCCTGCAGGCGGGCTTCGATTTCGCCCAGTTCGATACGGAAGCCACGGATCTTCACCTGGTGGTCGAGACGGCTGACGTACTCGATCACCCCCTGCTCGCGATAACGGGTCAGGTCACCCGTGCGATACAGGCGCCCCCCTCCCTGCTCGTCGAACGGATCAGGGACAAAACGTTCGGCCGTCAATCCCGGACGCTGATGGTAGCCGCGGGCCAGGCCGTGGCCGCCGATCAGCAACTCGCCACGTGCGCCCAGTGGCAGGGTGTCGAAGTCCTCCCCGAGGATATGCAGGCGGGTGTTGGCGATCGGCCGCCCCAGCCAGACATCGTCGCTGGCCGTCAGGTAATGGGCGGCGGACCAGATCGTCGTCTCGGTCGGGCCATAGACGTTCCAGACATGCCCGGCCTGCTCGATCAGCCGTTGCGCCAGCTCGGCGCCCAGCGCCTCGCCACCACAAAGCACCTTGCGCCCGGCCAGGAGACCGGCCGGCGCCTGGTCGAGCAGCATGCGCCAGGTCGATGGCGTCGCCTGGATCAGGGTGACCGCGTGATGCTCGATCAACTCGACCAGCGCCTGCGGGTCCTTGTTGCCACCGTTGTCGAGCAACACCACCGAGGCGCCGCACATCAACGGCAGATACAACTCCAGGCCGGCGATATCGAATGACAGCGAGGTCAACGACAACACCCGGTCCCGGGCATCGATACCCGGCTGCTCAGCCATGCTGAAGAGGAAATTGGTCAACCCCTCGTGGCGGACCGCGACGCCCTTGGGCTTGCCGGTGGAGCCCGAGGTGTAGATCACATAGGCCAGGTTGTCCGGCATGGCCAGATTCGCCAGCGGCGCATCGTCCACGCCATGGCGCCATTGTGCTTCAAGGTCCAGGCAAAGGCTGCGCACGCCCTCGGGGAGCGGCAGGTGCTCCAGCAGCGGGCTCTGGGTCAGCAGCAGTTGCAGGCCACTGTCCTGCATCATGTAGGCCAGCCGATCCTGGGGAAAGTCCGGGTCCAACGGCACGTAGGCGCCACCGGCCTTGAGAATCGCCAACAGGCCCACCAACATGTCCGGACCACGCTCTACCGCAATCCCCACCAGCACATCCGGCCCCACGCCCGCCTTGCGCAAGGTATGCGCCAACTGGTTGGAACGCTGGTCCAACTGCCGGTAGCTCATGCGCCCCGCGCGCCAGATCAGCGCCGTGTCCTCGGGCGTACGAGCAACCTGGGCCTCGATCAAACCCTGCACGCAGGCCTGGGCAGGATAAGCCGCTGCGGTCTGGTTCCACTCCCGTTCGATCTGCTGCCGTTCGGCCTCGCTCAGCAACGGCAGGTCAGCGACCCGTTGTGTGGCATCGGTGCTGATCGCTGCCAGCAACCTGCGCCAATGACGCGCCATGCGCTCGACCGTGCTGCGGTCGAACAAGGCGGTGGCATAGGTCAGGGTGGCGCCCACCCCCTGCTCATGCTCGCTGGTATCCAGGGTCAGGTCGAACTGTGCGGTGTGACTGTCCAACGCCAGCCCCTGCACACTCAGCCCGGACAATTGATGTCCTTCACCACTCACCTGGCTCTGGTGGTTGTACATCACCTGGAACAATGGGCTATGGCTCAGGCTGCGTTCCGGCTGCAGGGCCTCGACGAGTTGCTCGAACGGCAGATCCTGATGCCCCTGGGCTTGCAGGGCGGTTCTTTTCACCTGCTGCAACAGCTCGGTAAAGGTCAGCGCCGGCGTGAACTCGGCCTTGAGCACCTGGGTGTTGACGAAGAAACCGATCAAGCGCTCGGTCTCGACCCGTGTGCGGTTGGCGACGGGGACACCGACACGGATGTCGGCCTGCCCCGAGTAGCGCTGCAACAGGGTCTGGAACGAGGCCAACAGCAGCATGAACAAGGTGACACCCTGCTCGCGGGCCGTGGCTTTCAGGGCCTGCACCAGGTGCGTGTCCAGCTCGACCGACAGCCGATCGCCGGCATGGCTCTGCTGGGTCGGACGTGGACGGTCCAGGGGCAGTTCGAGTACCGGCTGCTCCCCGCCCAGTTGGGCCTGCCAGTAATCCAGCTGTCGACGCTGTTCGCCCGCCTCCATCCACTGCCGCTGCCACTCGGCATAGTCGGCATACTGGATCGGCAGGGCCGGCAGTTCGAGCCTGCGCCCCTGGCTGTGGGCTTCATACCCCTGCACCAGCTCGTCGACCATGACCGGCATCGACCAGCCATCGGCAACGATATGGTGCACGGTCAGGACCAGCACATGGGCATCCGGCGCCAGGCGCAGCAGTTTCACCCGCAACAGCGGCCCCTGTTCCAGGTCAAACGGACGGCGGATTTCCTCATCGACATACCGGGCGATATCCGCCTCGCCGGCAGAGAGCGCACAGGCATCGACAGCCAGCGTGAACGCTGCCGCCGGGTGGATGACCTGCACCGCCCGCTCGCCGTCCTGGCGAAAGGTCGTACGCAGCACTTCGTGACGTGCGCAGAGGGCCTCGAAGCTGCGCCGCAACGCCTCGACATCCAGGGGGCCCTCGAGCCGCAGGGCGGCCGGGATATTGTAGGCGGCACTGTCCGGGTCGAGTTGCCAGAGAAACCACTGGCGCTGCTGGGCATAGGACAGCGCCAACGGCCGGTCACGCCCGATCGGCAGCAGGGCCGGCGCCTTGTCGAGCGTACCCTGCGCAACCCGTTCGGCGAACTCGGCCAGGTTGTCGGCCTCGAACAACGCACGCAGCGGCAGCTCGACCTCCAGCCCCTGGCGCACCCGGGATATGACCTGGGTGGCGATCAGCGAATGGCCGCCCAGCTCGAAGAAATTGTCGCCCAGGCCAACCCGCTCGACCTTCAACACCGCCTGCCAGATCTGCGCCAGCGCTTGCTCCAGCGGCGTCTGCGGGGCCAGGTAGCGGGACTGCGAAAGGTCTGCCTGCGGGGCCGGCAGGGCCTTGCGATCAACCTTGCCGTTCGGGGTCAACGGCAGTCGCTCCAGCAGGATCAGGTGAGACGGCACCATGTAGTCCGGCAGGCCCGCCTTCAACAGCTCCTTGAGCTCGCGCCGGAACGCTTCCTGCGACGCCGCAGTGGCCTGGAGAAGACTCGCATCCTCGGCCACCAGGTACGCGGCCAACTGCTTGCCCGCCGGACCGTCGATATCGATGACGACGGCCTCGCGGACCGCAGCATGCTCTTGCAGCCGCGCCTCGATTTCTCCCAGTTCGATGCGGAAACCGCGGATCTTCACCTGATGGTCCAGGCGCCCGGCGTACTCGATCACGCCGTCGTCATGGTAGAGGGTCAGGTCACCGGTACGGTACAGGCGGCCCCCGCCCTGCGGGTCGAACGGATCTGGAATGAAGCGTTCGGCGGTCAGCCCCGGACGCTGGTGATAACCGCGCGCCAGGCCGTCGCCACCGATCAGCAGCTCGCCACGCGCGCCCGGCGGCAATACGTCGAAGTCGTCGCTGAGGATATGCAGGCGGGTATTGGCGATCGGCCGGCCGAGCCAGAGGTCATCGCTCGACGTCAGGTAGTGTCGCGCCGACCAGATGGTGGTTTCGGTCGGGCCATAGACGTTCCAGACGTGTCCGGCCTGCTCGATCAGCCGCTGCGCCAGTTCGGCACTCAGGGCTTCGCCACCGCAGAGGACCTTGCAACCCGCCAGCCATCCTGGCGGCGCGCTGTCGAGCAGCATGCGCCAGGTCGACGGCGTCGCCTGGATCACCGTGACCTGGTGCTTGCCGATCACCTCCAGCAAGGCCTGCGGGTCCTTGTTCTGTTGTTGGCGCAGCAGAACGACCGCCGCACCGCGCATCAGGGTCAGGTACAGCTCCAGCCCGGCGATGTCGAAGGACAGCGAGGTCAGCGACAGCACCCGGTCCGAAGACTCCACCCCCGGCTGCTCGGCCATGCTGAACAGGAAGTTCACCAGCGCGCCATGGGACACCGCAACGCCCTTGGGCTTGCCGGTGGAGCCCGAGGTGTAGATCACGTACGCCAGATTGTCCGGCTGTGCCAGATTGCCCAGCGGTGCATCGCTGACCTCGCCCAGCCAGTCCTGCGACTCGTCGAGGAACAGGCTGCGCACCTCGGCACCAACGGCCTGGTGGATACTCAGGTGACGCTGGGTCAGCAGCAACGCCAGCGCACTGTCCTGGACCATGTACGCCAGGCGATCCGCCGGGAAGTCCGGGTCCAGCGGCACGTAGGCGCCACCGGCCTTGAGGATCGCCAGCAGACCCACCAGCATCTGCGGGCCACGTTCCAGAGCAACGCCCACCAGCACATCCGGCCCGACGCCCAGCTCACGCAGCTTGCGCGCCAGACGATTGGATTGCAGGTCCAGTTGCTGATAGCTCAGCTGCGCATCATCGAACAGCAAGGCCGCAGCCTGCGGCGTTTCACGACTCTGTTCGGCAATCAGTTGGTGAATGCAGCGATCCGTCGGGTAGCTGGCTTCGCTCTGGTTCCAATCCACGACGATCCGCTGGCGCTCGTCGTCGCTCAGCATCGGCAACTCGACGACACGACGATGAGCACCGGCGGCAATGGCACCCAGCAGGTTGCGCCAGTGGGCGGCCATGCGCTCGATGGTCGAGGAGTCGAACAGCGCGCTGGAATACGTCAGGGCGGCGCTCAGGCCGTCAGTGTTTTCATGGGTGTCCAGGGCCAGATCGAACTGGGCGACATGGCTGTCCCAGGACAGTCCCTGGACAGTCAGGCCCGGTAACCTGTGCAGCTCGCCAGGTCCTTCGGTCTGATGGTTGTAGATCACCTGGAACAACGGGCTGTGACTCAGACTGCGCTCCGGCTGCAGCGCCTCCACCAATTGTTCGAACGGCAGGTCCTGATGCGCCTGGGCCTCCAGGGCGGCCTGCCGGACCTGTTGCAGCAGTTCGCTGAAGGTCATGTTCGAGGTGAACCCGGCGCGCAGCACCTGGGTGTTGACGAAGAAGCCGATCAGGCGTTCGGTCTCGACCCGGTTGCGGTTGGCGATCGGCACCCCGACACGGATATCGGCCTGCCCGCTGTAACGGTGCAGCAGGGTCTGGAACGAGGCCAGCAGCAACACGAAGAGGGTAACTCCCTGCTGCCGGGCCACGGCCTTGAGGGCATCGACCAGCTCCGGCGGCAGCTCGATGGCCAGCCGTTCACCGACATGACTGCGCAGGGTCGGGCGCGGTCGGTCGATGGGCAACTCGAGCACCGGTTGCTCACCGCCCAATTGTCCAGTCCAGTAGCCCAACTGACGGGCCTGCTCACCCTCGGCCATCCAGCGCCGTTGCCACTGGGCGTAGTCGGCATACTGCACCGGCAAGTCAGCCAGGTCGGCGGCAGAGCCCTGATGATAGGCACTGTACAGACGCACCAGTTCATCAACCATGATCGGCGTGGACCACCCATCGGAGACGATATGGTGGACCGTCAGCACCAGCACGTGCTCGGTGTCTTCCACCCTGAGCAGGCGAACCCGCAACAGGGGCCCCTGTACCAGGTCGAAAGCCTGCCCGGCCTCGCGCTCGACGTACTCGCGGATGGCCGCTGCGCGCTCAGGCCCGGAAATATCCGAGAGGTGTTCCACGGGCAAATCGAATGGCGTGAGCGGATGAATCACCTGTACGGTCTGCTCACCCTCCTCGCGGAAAGTGCTACGCAGGGTTTCGTGGCGGGCGATCAGCGTTTCAAAGCTGCGCCGCAGGGCCTCGACGTCCAGGGTGCCGCTGAGCTGCAGCGCAGCCGGGATATTGTAGGCCGCACTGTCCGGGTCCAACTGCCAGAGAAACCACTGGCGCTGCTGGGCATGGGAAAGCAGCAGCGGTTGCGTCCGGTCGGCCAGTTCGATCGTCGCGATCGGGGTCGGGACAGCGGAGCCGCCTTCGGCCTTGCGCACGAATGCCGCCAGGTCCTGGGCCTCGAACAGGTCACGCAACGAAAGTTCCAGCGCAAGGCTCTGGCGAATCCGCGAGATGACCTGAGTCGCCAGCAGCGAATGCCCACCCAGCTCAAAGAAGTTGTCGTCCAGCCCCACCCGCTCGATCTTGAGCACCTCGGCCCAGATCTGCGCCACCTGCTGCTGCACAGCGGTCACCGGGGCCACATGGTTTTTCTGCGCCTGGGCAACATCCGGTGCGGGCAAGGCCCGACGGTCCAGCTTGCCATTGGCGGTCAGCGGCATCTGTCGCAGCAGAATCCAGTGTGCTGGCACCATATAGTCGGGCAGTACGGACTTGAGGTGCTCCCTCAGCTCACGCCGCCATTGTCCCTGGACCTCTGGATCGACATCCAGCAGCAGCGGATCGGACGGTACCAGGTAGGCGGCCAGTTGCTTGCCGCCCGGCCCGTCGATATCGACGACGCTGACCTCCCGGACCGCGGCGTGTTCGCGCAGCCGGGCATCGATTTCGCCCAGCTCGATGCGGAAACCGCGGATCTTCACCTGATGGTCCAGGCGCCCGATGTATTCGATGCAGCCTTCGGCGCGATAACGGGCCAGGTCGCCCGCCCGGTACAGGCGGCCACCGCCCTGCTCATCGAACGGATCGGGGACGAAACGCTCGGCGGTCAGCGCCGGACGCTGGTGGTAACCTCGCGCCAGGCCCGCGCGCCCCACATGCAGCTCACCGCTGCAACCCTGGGCGACGGGGTTGAAGTCGGCATCCAGCACGTACCACGACAGGTCGGGGATGACCTCGCCAATCGGGCTGACGCCCGCCTGCAACAGATCCTCACGCCCGATCGGCCGGTAGGTCACGTGTACCGTGGTTTCGGTGATGCCGTACATGTTGACCAGCTGTGGCGAACGATCGCCAAAACGCTCGAACCAGGGTTGCAGGCTGCCGACATCCAGGGCTTCGCCCCCGAACACCACGTAGCGCAGCGGCAGCGGCGAGGACGACGGCGGCGCCTCGCAGACGACCCGTGCCAGTTGCTTGAACGCCGACGGCGTCTGGTTCAGTACCGTGACTCCTTCGCTGAGCAGCAGCGGGTAGAAATCCTGCGGCGAACGGCTGATATCGCGCGGCACGATGACCAGGCGACCGCCGTGCATCAGCGCACCGAAGATCTCCCAGACCGAGAAGTCGAACGCATAGGAGTGGAACATCGTCCAGACGTCCTGCGGCCCGAACCCGAACCATTCTTCAGTGGCCTGGAACAGCCGGAGGATATTGCGGTGCGGTAGCAGCGTGCCCTTGGGCTTGCCTGTGGAACCCGAGGTGTAGATCACATAGGCGAGGTTGTCGGGGTCGGTCAGCGTCGGCAGGTTGTGCTGTGGGTAACCCTCCAGCCAGTCGCCTTCCTGGTCCAGGCACAGGCTGTGCACGCCGTCGGGAATCGGCAACCGGCCGAGCAGGTGGTTCTGCGTCAGCAGCAGGCGAATGCGGCTGTCCTCGATCATGTACGCCAGGCGGTCCTCGGGATAGTCCGGGTCCAGCGGTACGTAGGCACCGCCGGCCTTGAGGATCGCCAGCAGGCCGACCAGCATCTCCAGGCCCCGGTCCACCGCCAGCCCCACCAGCCCATCCGGGCCGACCCCGCAGGCGCGCAGATGGTGCGCCAGTTGATTGGCCCGGCGGTTCAACTCGCCATAGGTCAGGCTGCGGGAGCCATGGGTCCCCGCCAGCGCATCCGGCGCCTTCAGGGCCTGGGCCTCGATCAGCTCGTGGGCACAGGCTGTGGCGGGGTACGCCGCGGGCGCCGGGTTCCAGGCCCGGAGGGTGTGTTGCCGCTCCACCCGGTCCAGCATCGGCAAGGCGGCGATACGTTGTTGCGGGTCCGAGCCAATGGCTTCCAGCAGGCGCCGCCAATGCCCGGCCAGGCGCTCGATGGTGGCCTGCTCGAACAGGTCACTGGCGTAGGTGAACGCCGCTCCCAGGCCCGCGTCGCTTTCGAAGGTGTCCAGGGCCAGGTCAAACTGCGCGGTGCGCTTTTCCCACGGCAGCCCCTCGACACGCAAGCCGGCCAGCTCGCGCACCTCGCCACGAACCTGGGTCTGGTGGTTGTACATCACCTGGAACAACGGCGTGCGGTTCAGGCTGCGCTCCGGTTGCAGGGCTTCCACCAGTTGCTCGAAGGGCAGGTCCTGGTGGGCCTGGGCGTCGAGCGCCGTTCTCTTCACCTGCTGCAGCAACTGGGCAAAGGGCACCTGGGCATCGATCTCGGCCCGCAGGACCTGGGTGTTGACGAAGAAACCGATCAGCCCTTCCGTTTCCACCCGGCTACGGTTGGCGATGGCCACCCCGACGCGGATATCGGTCTGGCCGCAATAGCGGTGCAACAGGGTCTGGAAGGAGGCCAGCAACAGCATGAACAGGGTGACGCCCTGTTGCCGGGCAACTGCCTTCAGGGACTGGGCCAGTGGCGCCGGCAGGTCGATGGCCAGGCTTTGTCCGGCCAGGCTCTGGTGGGTCGGACGAGGTCGATCGATGGGCAGTTCCAGCACCGGCTGCTCGCCCCCCAACTGGCCCTTCCAGTAGCCGAGCTGGCGTTCCTGTTCGCCCGCCTCCATCCAGTCACGCTGCCACTGGGCGTAGTCGGCATACTGGATCGGCAAGGCCGCCAGTTCGACCTCGCGGCCCTGGCGGAAACCATCGTACAGACTGACCAGTTCATCGACCATGATCGGCATCGACCAGCCATCGCAGACGATGTGGTGCAAGGTGAGGATCAGGACATGATCGTCTTCGCTGATCTGCAGCAGCCGCACCCGCAGCAAGGGCCCGCGCTCCAGGTCGAAGGGCCGCTGCACCTCCGCCTCCACACAGGTGCGGATCTGTTCATCGAGGTCTTCGGCAACGGGGGGCGCCAGGCGCTCCGGCGCCAGCGAGAACACATCGGCCGGATGGATCACCTGCAGGACCTGCCCGGCGTCCTGGCGCAAGGTCGTGCGCAAGGTTTCGTGACGCCGGATCAGCACCTCGAAACTGCGCCGCAGCGCTTCGGTGTCCAGGCTGCCCTTCAGGCGCAAGGCCGTGGGGATGTTGTAGGCGGCACTGCCCGGCTCCAGTTGCCAGAGAATCCACTGGCGCTGCTGGGCGTAGGACAGTGCCGAAGACGACTCTGACTCCCGCTTGAAAATCGGGGTCACCCCATAGAGGTTCACCCCTTGTCGCTTGAGCAACGCCGAGAGCGCCTTGCGCTCGCGGATGGACAGCGATTTTACGGAGTCGAGCAGCTCTTGCACTTTGATGTTCTCCCGCTATGCGATCAAATTATCGATTTCCTCCGCAGTAAGACGTTTGAGGGCGGCCAGCGATTTAGCCAATTCATCCTGTGCCTGGCCACTTTGGCCGGTTTTCTGCCGGATCGCGCGACTGAAGTCTGCCAACACCGGCAACTCGAACAACTCGTTGAGCGACACGTCGATATGCAACTGGTCACGCAGGCGCACCATCACCTGCATGACCAACAGCGAATGCCCACCCAGTTCGAAGAAGTTGTCGTCCATGCCCACCCGCTCGACCTTCAGCACATCGGCCCAGATATCTGCCAATTGCTGTTCCTGCTCGGTCTGCGGCGCCACATAGTGGTGCTGCAACAGGCTGACATCCGGCTTGGGCAAGGCCCGGCGATCAAGCTTGCCGTTGGCGGTCAACGGCATCCGCTCCAGCATCACCAGGTGCGTCGGGACCATGTACTCCGGCAGATGCTCGCGGAGGTGCGCCTTGAGCCCATCGCGCAAGGCCGGAACATCGTCCGCCGTCCAGTCACTGTCCCTTGGCACCAGATAGGCCGCCAGTTGCCGGCCACCCGGGCCATCGATGTCGACTACCACTGCCTCGCGCACCGCCTCGTGCTGCTGCAGGCGGACCTCGATCTCGCCCAGTTCGATGCGGAAGCCGCGAATCTTCACCTGGTAGTCCGTGCGCCCGACGTACTCCAGCACGCCATCGCCGGCCCGGCGCCGAACCAGGTCGCCGGTGCGGTAAAGGCGCTCCCCCGGCGTATCGCCGAACGGATTCGGCACGAAACTCAGCGCCGTGCGTTTCGGGTCGCCCAGGTAACCGCGGCCAACCCCCAGGCCGGCAACATGCAGTTCCCCGGTGGCGCGTGCCGGCATCGGTTCGAGCAAATCATTGAGAACGCTCAGACGATTGTGATCAGTATCCAGGCCGATCGGCAGGTAGGCACGCTCACGGTCCTGCAACTGTACCCGATGCAGGGCCACGTCATCGGAACATTCGGCCGGACCGTAGGCGTTGATCAACGGAATTTCCGGGTACTGGCGCAACCAGCGTTCGGCCAGCGCCGGGGCCATCGCCTCGCCGGTGGTCAGCAGGTAGCGCAGGCTTGCCAGGCGGGCCACGGGCTGGTCGAGCAGCCCCTGGATCAGCGCCGGGACCACCTCGAGCACGGTGATGCCCGTCTGCTCCACATGCCTGAGCAGCGCGGCCGGGTCCTGGACGATGGCCGAAGGCACGATCTCGACGCGGGCTCCGCAGAGGCCGGCGGTCAGCAGTTGCCAGACAGAAATGTCGAAACTCTGCGAGGCGGTCTGGGCGATCACATCGTGCTCGGTCAGCCCCAGGTAGGGCACCTTGCTCAACTGGTTGTTGAGCATCCCGCCCTGCTCCACCATCACGCCCTTGGGCAGGCCGGTGGAACCCGAGGTGAAGATCACATAGGCCAGGTGCCGGGCACTGCTCACAGGCAGGTCAAGCGACAACCCATCGGCCCCGCCCTGTTCCAGTACCTGCTCCCAGACCAGCAACCGTGGACGGACCTGTGCAGCAATAGGCGCCAGCAATTGCTCGGCCAGCTCCTGGCAACCGGCACTGCAGACCAGTACACCGCTGCCGCTGAGGGTAAGGATCTCCGCCAGGCGCTGGGCCGGCAGCGCGGGGTCAAGCCCCAGGTAGCCGGCGCCGGCCTTGAATCCGGCGACCACCATGCCCAGAAGCGGCAGGCCACGCTCACCGAGAACGGCCACCAGATCATCCTCCATCACTCCGGCGGCTCGCAGCGCCTGCGCCATGCGTGCGCTGTATTGATCAAGCTCGGCGTATTTCCAGCTCTGGCCCTGGCAGGTAGCCGCCAAACGATCCGGAACGCGCTGCACGGTACGCTGGAACAGCGATGCGTAACCCTGCTCGAGGTCACCGTCGACCGCGCTGACGGTGTCGATACCCAAGGCCATCGGCGCCTGCAAGGTCGCCACCAGGTCCTGGAAGTCCAGGTCGATCCCTGTGGCAAACGCCTCAAGCACCTCACGCAGATCACCCAACAGGCGCTCGACCGTTGCCACCTCGAACAGGCGCTGGTCATAAGACAGGTGCAGGCCCAGGCTGGAGCCCGGATAGATCACCACGGTGATCGGGTAGTTGGTGTGGGTCCGCGAGGAACCGGACTCGATTTTCAGGCTATCGGCCTGCTCACCGATGCTGTCCTCGATCGGCGCATTCTCGAAGACGAACAGGCTGTCGAACAGCGCCTGGCCCTTGCCGACCTCGCTGCCGCCCTGGATGGTCACCAGGTGCAGATGCTCATGCTCGCGCAATTCGAGGTTGTGCTCCTGCAGCCCCTGCAGCCAGGCCTTGACCGTCTGCGGGTTGTGCGCACCCGGAATCCCCACACGCAGCGGGATACTGTTGATGAACAGTCCCACCGTGGCCTGCATTTCGGGGAACTCGACCGGACGCCCGGAAACCGTGACCCCGAACAGCACGTCGCGCTCGCCGCTGTAGCGGTGCAGGACCACCGACCAGGCCGCCTGCACCAGCGTGTTGAGGGTCAGTTGGCTGGACTGGGCGATCCGCGACAGTTGCTGCGTCTGTTCACCGCCGAGGCGAGTCAGGCAGTCGCCGGTCGACGAAGTGCCGGCATCACGACTGATCAACCGGTCGAACGGCAACGCGGTCGGCTGCTCGAAACCGGCCAGCTCCCGCTCCCAGAAAGCCCTCGACACCTGCTCATCATGCCCCTGCAGCCAGGCGATGAAATCCCGGTAGCGCGGTGGCAGCGGCAGTTGCGTGGTGCGCCCTTCGACCTCGGCAGCGTACAGTTCGAAGAACTCCGCGACGATCCCCATGCGGCACCAGGCATCGAGCAGAATATGGTGATTGCTCAGGACAAAACCGTAGCGCTGCGGGCCCAGCTGGATCAGCCGCAGACGGAACGGCACTTCGCCGGCCAGGTCGAAGCCCTGCTGCAGTTCGGCGCTCAGCTCGGCCTCCAGGCGGGCCTCGTAATCGGCGGCCTCCACCGCTTGCCAGTCCATGTAACGGATGTCCGGAGCGACAGGGCGACGGACGATCTGCACGATGGTGTCGCCAATATCCCAGCAGAACGAGGTACGCAGTACCTCATGCCGTTCGACCACCGAGCGCCAGGCACGGGTAAAGGCTGCCTGATCGATAGCATGATCGATCAGGTAGCAGTACTGCATCAGGTAGATACCGGACCCGGCTTCACGCAAGGTATGCAGCAGCAACCCTTCCTGCATCGGCGACAGTGGATAGATATCGGCAATGTCCCGCGCCGCCACCGGCAGGCGCTGCAGTTGCTCACGACTCAGGCGCACCAGCGGGAAGTCCGAGGGGGTCACGCCCTGGCCGGCGCCCGCGGCGCAGTGGACGATCAGAGCCTCCAGTTCCCGGGCATACTCATCAGCCAGGTGCTGCAGCGTCGCGGTGTCGAACACCTCGCGACTGAACTCCCAGTGCAATTGCAGTTCGCCGCCCTGCACCTGGCCATTGATGCTGACCAGGCTGCCCAGCGGCGCCGATTCGTCCTGGCCCTGGCCGCTGTCCTCGCCGGCGAGCTGGAACAGGCCAGTGCCGCTGTCGACACCCTGCTCGACCTGCCCCAGGTAGTTGAAGACGATGCTGCCCTCGGGCAGCGCCTGCAAGGTCTGCCGCGCCGACGGCGTACCGAGGTAGCGCAGCAGGCCGTAGCCGATGCCCTTGTTCGGCACCGCGCGCAGTTGCTCCTTGATGGTCATGATCGAGCCACCCAGCGAATCCTCGGGGCTCAGGCGGACCGGATAGAGGGTGCTGAACCAGCCGCTGGTACGACTGAGGTCAAGCCCTTCGAACAGGTCTTCACGACCATGTCCTTCGAGACGGATCAGCACGTCGGGCTGCCGGGTCCAGCGACTGATGACCCGCGCCAGGGCAGTGAGCAGCAGGTCGTTGATCTGCGTCCGATAGGCGGCGGGCGCCTGCTGGAGCAACTGGCGGGTCAGTTCGGCCCCGAGCCGGGTCTGCACGGAGGCGGCATGCCGGCGCTGCTGCCCGCCTTGCGGACGGTCACAGGGCAAGGCGTCGCTGGCACCGCGCAACTGCGCCTGCCAGTAGGCCAGTTCCTGCTCCATCAGTGGGCTCCGGGCATGTTGGTGCAAGTGCTCGGCCCAGGTCTTGAGCGAGCTGCTGCGGGCCGCCAGCACGGGCGCCTGGCCTTGGGCGAGCGCCGCGTAGGCCGACTGCAGATCCTCCAGCAGCACCCGCCAGGACACGCCATCGACCACCAGATGGTGGATCACCAGCAACAGGCGCTGCTCACCGGCGGGCAGATTCACCAGCACGGCGCGCAACAACGGCCCCTGTGCCAGGTTCAGGCTGCGCTGTGCCTCGTCCAACAGCCCAGCCAGTTGCGCCACTGACGACAGATCGCGAACCCACAACATGCCGGCGGGCTGAGTTTCCCGGTAGCTGGCCCGCCAGCCATCGCCCAGTGCTTCGAAGCTCAGGCGCAGGCCATCATGCTGCTCGATCAGAATCGCCAGCGCCCGCTCGACATGAGCGGCGTCCAGGGTATCGCGCGCCTTGAGCAACACCGACTGGTTCCAGTGGTGACGCTGGGGAATATCCATGTCGAAGAAGCGGGCCTGGATCGGCAGCAACAGCTGCTCGCCGCTGATCTGCTGCGGCGCTTCGACCGCCACCTTTTTCTCGATCAGCCTCGCCACCGTCGCCAGTTGCGCGATGGTCTGCTTCTCGAACAACTGCTTGGGACTGAGCTTGATCCCCTGGCGCTTGGCCCGGGCAATGATCTGCAGGCTGAGGATCGAGTCGCCGCCCAGCTCGAAGAAGTTGTCGCTGCTGCCCACCCGCTCCAGCTTGAGCACATCGGCCCAGACCGCCGCCAGCTTCTCTTCGATCTCGCCCACCGGGGCGATGTAGCGCTGCCGAGCCACGCCCGGTACGGGCAAGGCACGCTTGTCCAGCTTGCCATTGGCAGTCAGCGGCAGGCGCTCCAGTAGCAGAATATGCGCCGGCACCAGGTATTCCGGCAGACCCGCCTGCAGTTGCTGACGCAAGGTTTCTCCCTGCAGGGTGACATCGTTGGCCGCCACGCAATACGCCACCAGTTGCAGGCGTGTGGCATCGCTTTCCAAAGGCAGCGCCAGCACCACCGCTTCAGCCACGCCATCAAGCCCCAGCAGCAACTGGGCGACTTCTCCCGGTTCGACCCGATAACCACGAATCTTCACCTGATCGTCGGCACGCCCCAGATATTCAACTCGGCCATCGACCCAACGTGCACGGTCGCCAGCCCGATACAGGCGTTCACCCTGCTGCGCCGCAGGATCAGGCACGAAACGCTCGGCGGTCATTGCCGCACGTCCCAGGTAGCCCTGGGCCAGGCCGGCGCCGCCCAGGTACAGCTCGCCCGGCACACGCTCGGCCACCGGGTTCAGGTAGGCATCCAGCACCCGTGCCTGGTCGTTGGTCAGCGGCAGACCAACCGGCACCGTGCGGCACCCCTCCAGGCGCTCATGCACTTCGTGGGTCAGGATCCCCACGGTGGTCTCCGTCGGGCCGTAGTGGTTGATGATCCGGCAGTCCGGCGCCAACTGGCGGACCTGTTCGATCAGCGCCCAACTGCTGGCCTCGCCGCCGAGGATCAGCAGTTGTCGCGGCAGCACCTGCGCCGCACGGCCGGCCTGCAGCAGGCCTTGCAGATGACTGGGGACAATCTTCAGCACATCGACCTGATGCTCGTGCATGTAGGCGGCGAAGCTGTCCGGGTCAAAGGCATGTTCATGGGTCATCAGGTGCAGCAACCGGCCACTGGCCAGAGCGCCGAACAGCTGGGTGTGCCCCAGGTCTGCGGCAATGGTCGAGACCAGCGCCAGGCTTGCATCGGTCGCCAGTTGCAAACGTTGCAGTACCGCCTGTACGTAGTTGGCCAGGCTACGGTGACTGATCAGCACGCCCTTGGGCTGCCCGGTGGAACCGGAGGTGTAGATGAGGTAGGCCGGCTGCTCGGGATCGACCTGCAGCGTCAGCGCCGAGCTGTCCAGATCGGCCCATTGCTGCGCCTCGGCGGCCAGCGCCGGACACACACCCAGATTGGCCGAGACGTTGTCGCCCGGGGTGTGGATCAGCAAAGCTGCGGCACTGTCCCTGAGCAGTTGCTGCAGACGCTCGGCCGGCTGGCGGTTATCCAGGGGCAGGTACACCGCTCCGACCTTGAGCACGGCGAGCACTGCCACCACCCAGTCGATGGAGCGCTCCTGACACAGTGCGACGACATCACCGGGGCCCATGCCTTCGGCTTGCAGCAGGCGCGCCAGTTGGTTGGAACGGCGCTCCAGTTCGTCGTAGTCGATCAACTCTGTGGCGCAACGCAACGCCGGCTTGCCCCGCCCGGCGTGCAGGCCCTGCTGCCAGAGTGCGAGGAAATCACTGCAAGGGAACTGCGCCTGGGCTGCTGCCGGGGAATCGGCAGGCAGGCCCGGCTGCTCCAGCAGGCTCGTCCCGGCGGCGCTGACCATCTGCTCCAGCATCTGCTGCCAGGCCTGGGCCAGCCGCTCGATGGTCGCGGCCTCGAACAGGTCGGTGGCATAGGTGAACTCGGCCTCGATCCCCTCCGGGGTGTCGGTGAAGTCCAGGGCCAGGTCGAACCGTGCATCGGCCACGCCGATGGCGAAGGCCTCGACGCTCAGGGCCGACTGCACCGGGGCACTGCTGCGCGCCGCGAGCACGTTCTGGTTGATCTTGACCTGGAACAGCGGGTTGTGGCTCAGGTTGCGTTCCGGTGCCAGGGCATCCACCAGTTGTTCGAAGGGCAGTTCCTGATGGGACTGCGCGCCGCTGACCACCTGCTTGACCTGTTCCAGCAACTGTTCGAGGCTGTCGCGCTCATCCACCTGGATGCGCAGCACCTGGGTATTGATGAAGAAACCGATCAGCCCTTCCAACTCCTCGCGGTTGCGCCCGGCGTTCGGTGCACCGATGCGGATATCCGCCTGGCCGCTGCTGCGCGCCAGCACCACGGCCAGCGCCGCCAGTGCCTGCATGAACACGGTCTGGCCGTTCTGCCGGGCCCGGGCCTTGAGTTGCACCGAGAGCCCAGGCGACAGGTTGGCGTGAACGACGGCCCCACGATGACTGGCCACCGCCGGACGCTCATGGTCCAGCGGCAGTTCCAGCAGCGGCTGTTCCTCACCCAACTGCTGCTTCCAATAGGCCAACTGGCGCTCGCCCTCGCCGGCTTCCAGCCAGGCACGCTGCCAGATCGCATAGTCGGCATACTGGATCGGCAGCGGTGCCAGCCCGGCCGGGCTGCCGTTCACCTCGGCCAGGTAGAAGCGAATGAACTCCTGCACCAGCAACTCGCTCGACCAACCGTCCGAGACGCTGTGGTGCATGCACAGGGTCAGTACGTGCTCATGCTCGTCCAGGCGCCAGAGCCGGACCCGCAGCAACGGCCCCTGCAACAGGTCGAACGGTGCGGCCAGTTCGGCGGCCACCAGGTCCTGCAGACGCGCCTCGCGGTCCTCGCCGGGTTCGGCGGCAATGTCCACCCGCTGCAGGGCCACCAGCGACTCGTCGAGAATTTCCTGATGGAACTCGCCTTCGACCGAAACGAAACGAGTGCGCAAGGCCTCGTGGCGGTGCACCAGCAGGGCCAGGGCCCGGCTCATCGCCTGCTCATCCAGGGTGCCCGTCAGGCGCACCGCCATGGGCACGTTGTAGGCACTGTTGTCCGGGTCCAACTGCCAGAGGATCAGCATCTGCTGCTGGGCGTAGGACAGCGGGATACGCGCGACGTCATGGCGGGTTTCGGCGATCGGCAGCAGCCTGAAGCTCTGACCGGTCTCGCTCATTTTCTGCAGGATCTGGCGGCGCTGTTCCAGCGGCAGGCCGACGAAGCGCTGGGCAATACGTTGTGCTGTGGTCTTGTCCATCTCAGGCCTCCGCCATTTCGTTCATCATGCGTTCGATGTCGGACAGCCCGTCAGCGGTCAAGGCCAGGCCTGCGTCTTCAAATGCTTGGGAAAATTCGTTCAATTGCGGTTTCTCGAAAATAAGTCGCAGAGGAATGTCGATGCCAAGACTCGAATGAATCCTGGAGATCACCTGGGCCGCCAGCAGTGAATGGCCGCCCAGCTCGAAGAAGTTGTCGTACAGGCCAACCCGTTCCACCTGCAGCACCTCGGCCCAGATCGCCGCCAACTGCTGCTCGCGCTCGTTGCGCGGCGCCACATAGTCCTGTTGCCAGAGACTCGGGTCCGGCTTGGGCAATGCCTTGCGGTCCAGCTTGCCGTTGGGCGTCATGGGCATCTGTGCCAGCACCAGCAGGTGTGCCGGGACCATGTAGTCCGGCAGGCCGACCTTGAGGTAGTCACGCAGTTGCCCCCGCAGCGCCTGCTGGGTGGCGGCATCGGCCAGGACCAGCGCCGGATCGTTCGGCACCAGGTAGGCCGCCAACTGCTTGCCGGAAGGCCCGTCGATGTCGATCACCAGGGCTTCGCGGACCTGGGCATGCTCCTGCAGGCGCGCCTCGATCTCACCCAGTTCGATACGGAAGCCACGGATTTTCACCTGGTGGTCGAGGCGCCCCACGTACTCGATCAGGCCTTCGTCGCGATAACGGGTGACATCGCCGGTGCGGTACAACCGGCCACCGCCCTGTTCGTCGAACGGGTCCGGGATGAAACGCTCGGCGGTCAGGCCCGGACGCTGGTGATAACCACGAGCCAGCAGCGCGCCGCCGATCAGCAGTTCGCCACTGCCGCCCTGCACCGCCGGGTTGAACGCGGCGTCGAGGATGTACATGCGTCGCGCGCCAAGGGGCCGGCCGATCGGCATCAGCGCCGGCCGGGGCAGTTCGCCGCGCACATAGGGCGCGCATTCCAGGTAGCTCGCCGTGATGGTGGTTTCGGTCGGGCCATAGGTGTTGAGCAGGCGGATATGTTCGAGCCCGGCCTGCTTCCACAGGCTGATGCCCTCGGCCGGCATCGCCTCGCCGGTGGCGCTGACTTGGCGCAGCGCGCCGAAGTCGCGCAGCCCCAGACGGCAGAAATCCTGGGCCAGCAGGTACCAGTAGGCGGTACTCAGGTCGGCCACGGTAATGCCCGAACGCAGCACCTCGCGCTGGAAAGTGCTGCTGTCCCAGACCTCGTTGCCACGGATCACCACACCCGCACCACGGCACAGGGCCGGGAACAGCTGCTCGACGAAACCGTCGAAGTTCAGGGTCGAGAACAGCAGCACGCGGTCCTCTGGCACCAGGCGGAAGTACTCGATGGCCACCTGGCAATGGGCGCTCAGGGCATGGTGTTCGATGGCCACGCCCTTGGGCTTGCCGGTGGAACCGGAGGTGTAGATGACATAGGCCAGGTTGTGCAGCTGGGCCGGGCTCGACAGCGGTTGCCCGTCGTAACCCTGCAGCCAGTCTTCGGCCTGGTCCAGGCACAGCACCGGCAGCGCCGCCGGCACTGGCAGATGCGCCAGCAAGGGACGCTGGCTGAGCAGCAGGCGAATGCCGCTGTCCTCCATCATGTAGGCCAGGCGGTCCTCGGGGAACTCCGGGTCCAGCGGCACATAGGCGCCGCCGGCCTTGAGGATCGCCAACAGCCCGATCACCATGTCCAGCCCGCGATCGACCGCGATACCCACCGCCACTTCCGGGCCGACGCCCATGTCCCGCAGCTTGCGGGCCAGGCGGTTGGCCTGGTGTTCCAGTTCGCGATAGCTCAACTGCTGCTCGCCGAATACCAGCGCCACCGCGTCGGGAGTGCGCTGTGCCTGGGCCTCGATCAGTTGATGAACACACTGCTCGGCTGGGTAGTGGCCTTCGATCCGGCTCCAGTCCTGCAACACCCGCTGCGTTTCCAGGGCATCGAGCAGCGGCAGTTCGGCGACCGCCTGCTCCACGCCCGCGTTGACCAGGGCCTGCAGCAGGTTGCGCCAATGGCCGGCCAGGCGCTCGATCGTGTCCGGCTCGAACAGCGCCGTGGCGTAGGTCAGTGCCGCGCGCAGGCCGTCTTCGCTTTCGAAAGTGTCCAGGGTCAGGTCGAACTGGGCGGTATGGCTGCCACTGTCCAGTGCCTCGACCTCGAGCCCCGGCAGCGGCCGCACCGCCCCCTTGAGTTCGGTCTGGTGGTTGTACATCACCTGGAACAACGGGCTGTGGCTCAGGCTGCGTTCCGGTTGCAGAGCCTGCACCAGGTGTTCGAAAGGCAGGTCCTGATGAGCCTGGGCGCCCAGCACCGCCTGCTTGACCTGCTGCAGCAACTGGTCGAAGCGGGTGTGCAGGTCGAACTCGGCACGCAGCACCAGGGTGTTGACGAAGAAGCCGATCAGCCCCTCGGTTTCCACCCGGCTGCGGTTGGCCACCGGCACGCCGACGCGGATATCGTTCTGTCCCGAATGGCGATGCAGCAGAGCCTGGAACGAGGCCAGCAACAGCATGAATAGGGTCACACCCTGCTGCCGCGCCAGGCCCTTGAGACCCTGTACCAGGGCACGCTCCAGTTCGACCTGGGTACGGGCGCCGGCATGGTTCTGCAGCGACGGCCGTGGCCGGTCGGTCGGCAATTCCAGCACCGGCTGGTCGCTGCCCAGTTGGGCGCTCCAGTAGGCCAACTGCCGGGCCTGCTCGCCGGCCTCCATCCAGCCGCGCTGCCATTGCGCATAGTCGGCGTACTGGAAGGGCAGCGGCTTGGGTTGCGGCAACCGGCCCTGGCTGAAGGCGACATAGGCCTCGATCAGCTCATCGACCATGATCGGCATCGACCAGCCATCGGAGACGATATGGTGCAGGGTCACCACCAGCACATGACGTTCCTCGCCGAGGCGCAACAAGCGCGCCCGCAGCAGCGACCCCTGCCGCAGGTCGAAAGGCGCCAGCACTTCACGATCGATGCGCGTCATCAGGGATTCGCTATCGGTGCTGTCCAGCACCTCGACCGGCAGTTCGAAGGTCGCTGTCGGATGCACCACCTGCAGCGCCTCGCCATCGCGCTCGGCGAAAGTGGTACGCAGGCTCTCGTGACGTTCGATCAGCGCGACGAAGCTGCGGCGCAGCGCCTGCGGGTCAAGCTGGCCGTTCAGGGCCAGGGCGGCTGGAATGTGATAGGCGCTGTTGTCCGGCTCCAGTTGCCAGAGGAACCACTGCCGCTGCTGGGCATGGGACAGGCGCAGCGGCGCCTGGCGATCGGCGGCGACGAAGGCCGGCGCAGACGTGCCACCGCCCTGCCCGGCGCTGGCGGCGAAGGCCGCCAGGTCAGGGGTTTCGAACAGGCTGCGCAATTCCACCTCAAGGTCCAGGACCTGGCGCGCGCGGGCGATCACCTGGGTGGCCAGCAGCGAATGGCCGCCCAGCTCGAAGAAGTTATCGCTCAGCCCTACCCGCTCGACCTTGAGCACTTCACTCCAGATCGCCGCCAGTTGTTGTTCGAGGGTGCTGCGCGGCGCCACATAGGCTTGCTGCAACAGCGCCGTATCGGGAGCCGGCAAGGCCTTGCGGTCGAGCTTGCCGTTGGCGGTCAACGGCAGGGCCGGCAACAACATGAGATGAGCCGGCACCATGTAGTCGGCCAGATGCCGTTTCAGGTCATCGCGCAGTTCCAGGCGCAGCGCGGCCTGGCGCGCGGTATCGCCCAGCAGCGTCGGATCCGTCGCCACCAGGTAGGCCACCAGTTGTCCATCCAGGGCCAGCACCACGGCCTCACGGACCTGGGCATGGCCCTGCAAGCGCGACTCGATTTCGCCCAACTCGATCCGGAAACCGCGGATCTTGACCTGCTGGTCGCGGCGACCGATGTAGTCGATCACGCCATCGCTGCGCATGCGCGCCAGGTCGCCGGTGCGATACAGCCGCCCACCCTGCGAGTCGAAGGGGTTGGCGACAAAGCGCGTGGCCGTCAGCCCCGCCTGGTTCAGGTAACCGCGGGCCAGGCCGGCACCGGCGACATACAACTCGCCAATGCAACCCGGCGGTGTCAGGTTCAGCGCATCGTCCAGCAGGTACCAGGACAGGTCGACGATCGGCTCGCCGATCGGACTGCCCGCCGACTGCTCGAGATCAGCCAGCGACAGCGGCCGGTAGGTCACGTGCACGGTGGTTTCGGTGATGCCGTACATGTTGACCAACTGTGGCGAACGATCGCCAAAACGCTCGAACCAGGGGCGCAGGCTCTGCACTTCCAAGGCTTCGCCACCGAAGATCACCTGACGCAGCGCCAACTCGCGTGGCGACTCCAAGGCCACCGCCATCAGCGATTTGAAGGCCGAGGGGGTCTGATTGAGCACCGTCACCCGTTCGTCGCACAACAGCGCATGGAAGGCCTCGGGCGAGCGGCTGACCTCGTGTGGCACTACCACCAGCCGGCCGCCATGGAGCAAGGCACCGAAGATTTCCCAGACCGAGAAGTCGAAGGCGTAGGAATGGAACAGCGTCCAGCTGTCCTGGCTGTCGAAGCCGAACCAGTGCCGGCTGGCGTCGAACAGGCGCAGCACATTGCCGTGGGGCAGCAACGCGCCCTTGGGTTTGCCGGTGGAACCGGAGGTGTAGATCACATAGGCGAGGTTATCGACATCGACCTGGCACGCCGGGTTGTCCTGGCGACCGTCCGCGCCGGCGCTGCCCAGGTCCAGGCATTCGACCTCCGCCGGCACCGGCAGGCGCTCCAGCAGGTGCCCCTGGGCCAGCAGCAGCTTCAGGCCGCTGTCGTCGATCATGTAACGCAAGCGCTCTTCCGGATAGGCCGGGTCCAGCGGCACATAGGCACCGCCAGCCTTGAGCACCGCGAGCAGGGCGACGATCATTTCCAGCGAACGTTCGGCCGCCACCCCCACCAGCACATCGGCTTTCACCCCGCGGGCGATAAGCCGATGGGCCCAGCGGTTGGCCCGGGCATTGAGTTCGGCATAGGTCAGCCGCTCACCGGCACAGACCACGGCGACAGCTTCCGGACACCGCTCAGCCTGCACCTCGATCAACTGATGCAGGCAACGCCCGACCGGATGCACCCGTGGCGCCGGGTTCCAGCGCGCCAGCACCTGCCGCTGTTGCGCCGCGTCGAGCAGCGGCAACTCGGCGATGCGCTGGCGCGGATCGCTGACGATCGCCCGCAGCAGGCTCGCCCAGTGCTGCAACAGGGCTTCGACGGTAGCGCCCTCGAACAGGTCGGTGGCGTACTTGAACACCGCTTCGATGCCATGGGCCTGCTCGCTGGTGTCCAGCACCAGGTCGAACTGGGCGGTCTGGCTCTGCCATGGCAACGGTTCGATGCGCAGGCCGTCCAGGGCGCTGGCTGATTTGACCCGGCTCTGCGCCTGGTGATTGAACATCACCTGGAACAATGGGCTGTGGCTCAGGTTGCGGCCCGGCTCCAGCGCCTCGACCAGTTGCTCGAAGGGCAGGTCCTGATGGGCCTGGGCCTCCTGCACGGTCTGCCAGACCTGGCGCAGCAACTGCTCGAAGGTCTGTTGCCCGTCGACCTCGGCCCTGAGCACCTGGGTGTTGACGAAAAAGCCGATCAGGCGTTCGATTTCCGGCCGCTCGCGATTGGCCACCGGCACGCCGACCCGGATATCGGCCTGGCCGCTGTAGCGATGCAGCAGTGCCTGGAACGAAGCGAGCAGCACACTGAACAGGCTGACGCTCTCGCGCCGGGCCAGGGCCTTGAGGCCTTCACTGAGCAGAGGTTCAAGGGTCAGGTTGCAACTGGCCCCGGCAAAACTGCGGGACACGGGGCGTGGATGATCGGTCGGCAGCTCCAGCACCGGTTGTTCGCCACCGAGTTGCTGCTGCCAGTAGGCCAACTGGCGCTCCTGCTCTCCGGCTTCCATCCAGTGGCGTTGCCACAACGCATAGTCGGCATATTGGATCGGCAAGTCCGGGAGCGTCACCGCCAGCCCCTGACTGAGGCTCTGGTAGCCCTGCAGCAGTTCCTCGATCATCACCTGCAGCGACCAGCCATCGGCGACGATGTGGTGCAACGCCAGCACCAGCACGTGCTCCTCGTCCACCACCCGCAGCAGCGCCGCCCGCATCAGTGGCCCGTGGCGCAGGTCGAAGGGCGCCTGTCCGTGCTCGAGAACAAATGCCTGGATCCGCGCGTCACCTTCGTCGCCAGCCAGGCTTTCAATCTGCAGTTCAATGGTCCCGGCGGGCAACACCACTTGCAGGGGTTGCCCGTCGGTCTCGGTGAATACCGTGCGCAGGGGCTCGTGACGCGCCAGCAGGGCCTGCAGACTGCCCTGCAACGCCGTCACATCGAGCCGGCCCTGCAGCCGCAGGGCCATGGCAATGTTGTACGCCGCACTCTGCGGCGCCCATTGCCAGAGGAACCACTGACGCTGCTGAGCATAGGACAGGCGCAGCGGCTCATCAGCCGCCCGCTTGAACACCGGCGCGATCTCGAACAGGTTGATGCCCTTCTGCCGGAGCAGCGTGGCCAACCCCTTTCGCTGCATCGCCGAGAGTTGCCCTACCGACTCGATTAACTCCTGCACGCGTTGTTCCCTCTCAAAAAATCAGTCAAGAAACCGGTCAGGAAACCAGTTTTTCCAGATCGTCGAGGGATAGACGTTTGAGGGCCTCCAGCGATTTAGCCAATTCATCCTGGGCAGGCGACAAACCACCGCGCAGGGTCTCGATGCGTTCACAGAACGCCTGCAGCGTCTGCGCCGCGAACAACTCCTTGAGGGCAACCTTGTCACCCAGGCGCTCGGCAATCCGCGTCACCACCAGGGTCGCCAGCAGCGAGTGACCGCCCAACTGGAAGAAGTTGTCGCCCAGGCCCACCCGCTCGACCTCCAGCACTTCCTGCCAGAGGCTGGCGACCTCGCGCTGCAGGTCCGTCTGCGGCGCCTGGTAGAGCGTCTGCAACGGATTACCGCTGAGCGCGATCAGTGCCTTGCGATCGAGTTTGCCGTTGGGGGTCAGCGGCAAGGCATCGATCAGGTGCAGGTGGCTCGGCACCATGTGCGCCGGCAACTGCCCGGCCAGCGCCGTCCGCAGGCCATCGACCAAGGCCCGCGCATCGCCCGCGCCTGGTACTGCCACCACATAGCCGTGCAGGTGCTTGCCTGCCGCGCCGTCCTGGGCCAATACCACCGCCTCACGCACCGCCGGCTGTTGCAGCAGGCAGGCCTCGACTTCGCTCAGTTCGATACGGAAGCCACGGATCTTCACCTGGTGGTCGGCCCGTCCGATGTACTCGATCTGCGCCTGCTCGCCTTGGCGCACCAGGTCGCCCGTGCGGTACAGGCGTTCGCCTGCGGCCCCGAACGGGTTCGGCACATAGCGTTCGGCGGTCAGCGCCGGCCGCATCAGGTAGCCACGGGAAACCCCGGCTCCGGCCAGGTACAACTCCCCCGCCAGCCCTTCCGGCACCGGCAACAGCTGGCTGTCGAGCAGGTAGGCATCGGTGTTGTCCAGCGGCCGGCCGATATTCGCCGAACCCTGGGCGGTGCGCAGGGTGAAGGTCGAATAGGTGGTGTCCTCCGAAGGGCCATAGAGGTCATAGACCTGGTTGACCGACGTGCTGGCATAGAGCGTATCCACCAGCGTCTGCTTCAGGGGCTCACCGGCCAGGTTGATGGTGCTCACCGACGCCGGGATCTGCCCGGCCCGCTGCAGGGCGGCAATCGCCGACGGCACGGTGTTGATCAGCCTGACCCGCTCGCGCTGCGGCAGTTCGGCCAGGGCCAGGGCGTTGTCCGCCAGTACCAGGTAGCCGCCTGCGGCGAGGGTGACGAAGATTTCCCACACCGACAGGTCGAAGCAGATCGACGTCGAGGCCAGCACCCCGCGCAGCTGCTCGATACCATAGACCCCCAGGGACCAGTGGATCAGCGCCGCCAGGTTGCCGTGACTGATCGCCACGCCCTTGGGCTTGCCGGTGGAGCCGGAGGTGTAGATGACATAGGCCAGGTTCTGCGGCTGAATCGAAACCGCAGGAGCCTGGGCCGGATAGGCCTGCAGCCAGTCTTCGCCCTCCTCCACCAGCAGTACCCGGGATAACAGCTCCGGTGGCAGGTATTGCAACAGGCGCGACTCGCTCAGCAGCACGGTTGCGCGACTGTCTTCGAGCATGTGCAGCAGGCGCTCCTGCGGATACTCGGGGTCCAGTGGCACATAGGCGCCGCCGGCCTTGAGGATCGCCAGCAGGCTGACGATCATCTGCGGGGTGCGACTCAGGCAGACGCCGACCCGCACTTCCGGACCTACCCCCAGCTCGCGCAGCTTGTGGGCCAGGCGATTGGCGCTGCGATCCAGGCTGGCGTAATCCACTTCACGCTCGGCAAACAGGATCGCCGGCGCCTGTGGATGAGCCCGGACCTGGGCATCGATCCGGGTGAGCACGTCGCCCGAGTCGAGCGGGGTGACGGTGCCCTTGCCCCAGTCCAGCGCCGCCTGGCGCGGCTCGCCGGCCAGCAGTTCGAGGTTGCCCAGCGCCTGTTGCGGCGCGGCCATGAAGGCCCGCAGCAGGTGCTCGAGTTCACGCCCCAGGCGCGCCACGGTCGGCGCGTCGAAGCAGGCCCGGTCATAACTCAGCCCCAGGCTCAGTTCGGCACCGGTGACCACCACCAGCGTCAGCGCGTAGTTGGTCTGCTCCTGCCGGCTTATGGCCGAGAATTCCAGGGCACTGCCGGCCGCCTGGCCGAGCGCTTCGGCCATCGGGTAGTTCTCGAACACCAGCAGGCTGTCGAACAGCCCGCCCGCCCCCAGCCCGGCCCAGCGCTGGATATCGTACAGCGGCGTGTGTTCGTGCTCGCGCAACGCCAGGTTGAGGTCCTGCACCTGCTGCAACCAGGCCGCCACCGGCCACTGTGGCGAAGGTGCAGCTGCCACCGGCAGGGTGTTGATGAACAGGCCGATCTGCTGTTCCACGCCGGCCAGGTCGGTCGGCCGACCGGCCACGGTGGCACCGAAGGCCACGCAATCCTGCCCGGTGTAGCGTTGCAGCAGCACCAGCCAGGCCGCCTGCACCAGGGTGTTGAGGGTGACCTTGTGCTCGCGGGCGAAGCGGTTCAGGTCGGCGGTCAGGGCCGCGCCAAACGCATGCTCATGCTCGCCATGCCCGACCGCCAGGGCCTGCCGCTTGCCCACGGCATTGGCCAGGCGGGTCGGTTCCTGCAGATCGGCCAGGGCCGCGGCCCAGAACGCCCGGCTGGCCTGGGCATCACGCTGGCCGAGCCATTCGATGTAATCGCGGTAACGGCCAGCCCCCTGGGGCACGGCGGCACCGGCATAGCGCTGGAGTACTTCACCGAACAACTGCGACGTGCTCCAACCGTCCATCAGGATATGGTGGCTGGTATGGATCAGGTGGTAATCGCTGGCCGTGGTCCGCACCAGCGTCAAGCGCAACAGCGGCGCCTGGTCCAGCGCGAAACCTGCCGCCAGGTCGTCCCGCGCCAGTTGTTCGAGGGCCGCCGGCAGGTCGCTGCGCTCGCGCCAGTCATGCACCACCAGCGGGATGTCCACCCGGCGCCGCACGATCTGCAGCGGTGCGGCCAGGTCCTGTGGCCAGACGAACACCGAGCGCAGGACCTCATGGCTATCCAGCCCCTGTTGCCAGGCGGCGCGGAACCGTTCGACGTCCAGCTGCCGCACATCGGCCCGTAGCTGGTTGGTATAGGCCGCGCCATCCGGCTCGTCGACCGCATGGAACAGAATGCCCTGCTGCATCGGTGACAGCGGGTAGATGTCCTCGATATCCGCCATGACCACCGGCAGACGCTCCAGTTGCGCCGCAGTCAGCGTCGCCAGCGGGAAGTCGGACGATGTCACGCCCAACTGGCCGCCCTGGCTGCAATGCTCGACCAGGCGGCCCAGCTCCTGCTCATAGGCCCGGGCCAGGGCCTCGATGGTCGCAGGCAGGTACAGCGCACGGCTGAAGCCCCAATCCAGTTCCAGCTCGCCATCGAACACCTGGCCGTTGAGACTCAGCCCATTGGCCGGGCGTTCTTCGGCCTGGTTGGCGCCGCTGCTTTCGCCGCTGGGCACGAACAGCGCGCCCTCGGCCCGGTCGAAGCTGCCGTCGAACTGGCCGAGGTAGTTGAAGGTCACCCGGGCTTCGGGCAGGGCCAGCAGTGGGTGGGCGACCTCCGCGTCCGCCAGGTAACGCAGGATGCCGTAGCCGATCCCCTTGTTCGGCACCGCCCGCAGTTGTTCCTTGATCGCCCGGATCGAACCGCCCAGGTCAGCCCCGGGGGTCAGGCGCACCGGGAACAGGCTGCTGAACCAGCCGACCGTACGACTCAGGTCAAGGTCGTCGAACAGCTCCTCGCGACCATGGCCTTCCAGCTGGATCAGTACCGACGGCTGCCGGCTCCAGTCGCACAGGACCCGGCTCAGGGCGGCCAGCAACAGGTCGTTGATCTGGGTCCGGTAGGCCGCCGGGGCAACGCTGAGCAGTTGCCGGGTCAGTGCCTTGTTCAACCGCGAGGTGGCGTGGCCGACGCCAGGGAGCGGCTGTTCCAGGTGGTCGTGGGGCAGTTGCGCGGTGGCACCGTCGAGGCTGCCCAGCCAGTAGTCGCGCTCGGCCGCCAAGGCCTCGCTGCGCGCATGGGCCTGCAGGCGCTCGCCCCACAGCTTGAGCGCACTGCTCTTGGCCGGCAGTTGCACGGCGCGACCGGCAGCAATGGCGGTGTAGGCGCTCTGCAGATCCTCGAGCAGCACCCGCCAGGACACGCCATCGACCACCAGGTGATGGATCACCAGCAGCAGGCGTTGTTCACCCTCGGGCAAGTGCACCAGCAGTGCCCGCAACAGCGGGCCGTCCTTGAGATCGAGACTGCGCTGGGCTTCCTCGGCCAAGGCGCCGAGCCCGGCGATATCATCCAGTTCCCGCGACCACAGGACGCTGGCACTGTTGGACTGATAACACGCCTGCCACTGTCCCTGTTGCTCGACGAAGCTCAGACGCAAGGCATCGTGATGCGCCAGCAGGCTGGCCAACGCCGCTTCCAGGTGGGTGGCATCCACGGCCTGCAGCGGCTTGAGCATCACCGACTGGTTCCAGTGCTGACGCTGGGGAATATCCATGTCGAAGAAGCGGGCCTGGATCGGCAGCAACAGCTGCTCGCCGCTGATCTGCTGCGGCGCTTCGACCGCCACCTTTTTCTCGATCAGCCTCGCCACCGTCGCCAGTTGCGCGACGGTCTGCTTCTCGAACAACTGCTTGGGACTGAGCTTGATCCCCTGGCGCTTGGCCCGGGCGATGATCTGCAGGCTGAGGATCGAGTCGCCGCCCAGCTCGAAGAAGTTGTCGCTGCTGCCCACCCGCTCCAGCTTGAGCACATCGGCCCAGACCGCCGCCAGCTTCTCTTCGATCTCACCCACCGGAGCGGTGTAGTGCTGCTTGACCAGGCCCGGTTTGGGCAGCGCCCGCTTGTCCAGCTTGCCGTTGGCGGTCAGCGGCAACTGCTCCAGCAGCAGGATCTGCGCAGGGACCATGTAGTCACTGAGGGACGCCTGCAGACGCTGGCGCAGGTCCTCGACCTGCAACGTCGCACCGGCAGCCGGCACGCAGTAGGCCACCAGTTGCAGGCGCGTGGTGTCGTCGTCCATCGGCAGCGCCAGCACCGCCGCCTGGGCGACCGAATCGAAGCCCTGCAGCAAGCGGGCGATTTCCGCGGGTTCGATGCGATAACCACGGATCTTCACCTGGTCGTCGTTACGGCCCATGAACTCCAGCAGGCCCTGGCGGTTGCTGCGTACCCGGTCACCGCTGCGATAGGCCCGGCTGCCCGGCTCGCCATAAGGGTCCGGCAGGAAACGTTCGGCAGTCAGCCCCGGCTGCCCGAGGTAGCCCAGGGCAACGCTGGCACCCCCGATGTACAGTTCACCCGGCACCTGTGCCGCAGCGATGTTGAGCACGTCGTCCAGTACCAGGGTCCGGGCACCGGGCAACGGCTGGCCAATGGCGATACCGCGCTCCAGTGGCGCGTCGGCGAGCACTTCGTGGGTCAGCACGCCAACGGTGGTTTCACTGGGGCCGTAGTGGTTGATGAAACGGCAGGCCGGCTTCAGTTCGCGCACCTGGCGTACCAACGCTGGCGAGCAGGCTTCACCGCCGACGATCAACGCCTGTTCCGGCAGGACATCCGCCGCCCGGGTAGCCTGCAACAGGGCCGACAGATGACCGGGAACGATTTTCAGGATGCCGACACGATGCTCGCTCATGTACTGGGCAAAGCCGTCCGGGTCGAAGCCCAGGGCTTCGGGCAGCACATGCAGGGTACGACCGCCGCAGAGCGCGCCGAACAGCATGGTGTGTCCCAGGTCGGCGGCGATGGTCGAGACCAGCGCCATGCTGGCGCCTGGCGCCAGGGCCAGGCGTTGCGTCAGGCCCTGCACGTAGCTGGCCAGCGCGCCATGGCTGACCAGCACGCCCTTGGGCTGGCCGGTGGAACCGGAGGTATGAATCACATAGGCCGCGGACTGCGCCGAAAGGTCCAGCGACGGTGCGCGGGTTGGCTGTTCGTCCCACTCCGCCGGGATGAAGGCCTGCGCGACGCACCCGGACGGCACCAGGCCATCGAGCCGCGCATCCCCTGCGGCGCACAGCAGCAGGCGCGCACCGGCCCGTTCGAGCATCTGCCGCAGGCGCGCATCCGGGGCCTTGGTGTCGAGCGGCATGTACACCGCACCGGCCTTGAGAATCGCCAGCAGGCTGGTCAGCCAGTCCAGCGAACGCTCCATCAGCAGCGCCACCGGCTCGCCGGTGCCCACGCCCAGAGTCTGCAGATGATGAGCAAGGCGGTTGGCAGCCTGATCCAAGGCAATAAAGCTCAGGGTCTTGTCCAGGCAACGGGCAGCCAACGCCTCGGGCTGGCGAAGCACTTGGGCATCCCAGTGCTGCAACACCAGCGGCGCGTTCTCCAGGCGGGCTGCCGGCAGTTGCGGCGCAGGTGGGGACAGGCTGAACAGCGGTGCCTGCGGTGCCTGCAACAACGCATCGAAAAGTGTCAGCAACGTCGTAATGAAGCCCTCGACCGTCGAGTGCTGGTAGAGATCGCTGGCATAGGTCAGCTCGCCATGGATCAGCGTACCGTCGTCGGTGATATCCAGTGCCAGGTCGAAATGCGTACCGTCCTTGTGCAGCGGGTATTCCGCGACGCTCAGGCCCGGCAACTGCATCGAACGCTGTTTCTGCATGCCGACGTTCTGGTTGAACTTTGCCTGGAACAAGGGGTTGTGGTCCAGGTTACGCTCGGGCGCCAGGGCATCCACCAGTTGCTCGAACGGCAACTCCTGGTGCGCCTGGGCACCGAAGCTGCTCTCACGCAGACGGCCCAGCAGGTCGAGGAAACTCTGGCGCTCGTCGACTTCGCAACGCAGTACCTGGGTGTTGACGAAGAAGCCGATCAGGCCTTCGACTTCCGCACGGCTGCGGTTGGCGTTCGGCACGCCGACGCGGATATCGCGCAAACCGGACTGGCGCGACAGGAACAGCGAATAGCCGCCCAGGACCAACATGAATAAGCTGATGCCCTGGCTGCGGGCGAAGGCATTCAGTTGCCGCGAGCGCTCTACACCAAAGTCGAAGCCCAGGGTTCGGCCTTCGAAGCTCTGTACCGGCGGGCGCGGGAAATCTGCAGCGACATCCAGCAGCGGTTGTTCCTCGCCCAACTGCCGACGCCAGTAATCGAGTTGTCGTTCGCCTTCGCCGGCCTCCAGCCAGCTGCGTTGCCAGATCGCATAGTCGGCATACTGCAACGGCAGCGGTGCCAGAACCGGCTCATGCCCTTGGGTAAATGCCTGATAGGCCTGGACAAACTCCCTGACCATCACGTCCATCGACCAGCCGTCGGAAACGATATGGTGCATGCTCACCACCAGCACCCACTCGTCCACCGCCAGGCGGATCAGCTTGGCACGCAGCAAGGGTCCGTTGACGAGATCGAAGGCTTGCCCGGTAAACACCTGCACCCGCTCGGCCAGTTCGACTTCACGCACCTCGGCACTGCAAGCCGACAGATCGAGCCGGAACAACGGTACAGAGAGGTTATCGAGGATCCGTTGATACGGTTGCTCAGCGTCCACCTGGAACACCGTGCGCAGCACTTCGTGACGCTCGACGATATGTTCGAAGGCGCGCTGCAAGGCCGGCTCGTCGAGCTGACCACGCAAACGCAGACCGGCGGCCATGTTATAGGCGGCGCTGGCGGGGTCGAGTTGCCAGAGGAACAGCAGGCGCTGCTGGGCATAGGAGAGGGGAATCGGTGTCACGTCATGGCGACTGACCGGCATCGGCAGCAGGCTGAAATCCTTGCCCTCTTCGCTCAGTTTCGCCAGGAACTGGCGGCGCTGTTCCAGGGGCAGACCGATGAATCGCTTGGCAATACGTACCGCAGGGTTGCCACTCATGCTCCCAACTCCTCCAACGAACTCATGAACTGTTCCATATCGGCCCAGTCGTTATCTGCAGCGCCCTGCCCCAGCGTCGCCAGCTCGGCAGCCAGTTCGCTCAGCAGGGGTTTCTCGAACAGGCTGCGCAGCGGCAGGCTGACCGCCAGGCGCGTCTTGATCCGGGCGATCACCTGGGCGGCGAGCAGCGAGTGCCCGCCCAACTCGAAGAAATGGTCATCAAGGCCGACCCTCGGCACCCGCAGCACCTCTTCCCAGATCGTCGCCAGGCAGCGTTCGGTTTCGGTCTGCGGTTCGCGGTAACGGGCCTGCAACTGACTCGGATCGGGAACCGGCAGGGCCTTGCGATCGAGCTTGCCGCTTGGGGTCAGGGGCAGGCGCGGCAGGATCAACAGGTGCGAGGGCACCATGTAGTCCGGCAGCCGGCCTTGCAGGGATGCCTTGACCTCAAGGCGCCAGACGCTCTGTTGCGCCGGTTCCAGGGGCTGGTCGGCAACCAGGTAGCCAACCAGTTGCGTGCCGCCGGCCAAGGGCAACGCGAGCACTGCCGCCTCGCGTACGCCGGGGCCTTGCAACAGCCGTGACTCGACTTCACCCAACTCGATGCGGAAACCGCGGATCTTGACCTGGTGATCGACCCGGCCGATGTACTCCACCGCGCCGTCTTCGCGCAGGCGGGCGCGGTCGCCGGTGCGATACAGGCGCTCGCCGGGGGTGAACGGGTCGGCAATGAACCGTTCGGCGCTCAGACCCGGCTGGCCCTGATAACCACGGGCCAGTCCCGGACCGCCGATGTACAGTTCGCCCACGGCACCCTGGGGCAGCAGCTCAAGATCGCCGTCGAGCACCAGCAAGCGCCGATGCTCCAGGCCGAAACCGATAGGTACGCCACGCCAGGACACCGCCTCGACCGATAGCGTGGTGCAATCGTAGGTGCTCGAAACCACCGTCGCCTCGGTCGGGCCATAGGTATTGATCAGGCGCACGCCGCCCAGTCCGGCCTGCTGCCACAGGCGCAGACCGTCGACGGCCATCGCCTCGCCGCCGATGTGGATCTGGCGCAGGGCGCCATAACCGGCGGGTGGGCGGGCCGCCCAGTCCTGTACCAGCAGATGCCAGTAGGCCGCCGGCAGATCGGCCAGGGTGATGCCATACCGCAGGATCGCGTCGTGCAGCGTGGCACTGTCCCACAACCGCTCGTCACGCAGCACCACGCAGGCACCCAGGCTCAATGGCGGGAAAAACTGCTCGACGAAACCGTCGAAGCTGCTGGTGGCGAACTGCAGGACCCGATCGGTTTCCTCCAGCAGGCTGTACTGCGTGGCCCGGGCGACGAACTCGGCCAGGGCATAGTGAGTGATGGCGACCCCCTTGGGTCGTCCGGTGGAGCCCGAGGTGTAAATCACATAAGCCAGCGACTGCGCAGCCGGCGTCCATTCCAGATCGGTTTCGGCATAACCGCTGTCGTTGATTCGATCCAGACACAGAGCCTCGACCTCCTCCAGCCGCGGCAGGCCTTCCAGCCACTGACTGTGGGTGAGCAGCAGCTTCAGGCCGCTGTCCTGCAGCACATGGGCCAGGCGTGCTGGTGGTGTCTGCGGATCCAGCGGCACATAGGCACCCCCGGCCTTGAGTACCGCCAAAATGGCCACCGCCAGGTCCAGCGTGCGGCCGATCGCCAGCCCCACCAGCACCTCAGGACCGACACCATGGCCGCGCAGCAGATGCGCCAGGCGATTGGCCCGGCGGTTCAATTGGGCATAACTCAGGCTCGGTGCCCGGGCCGCATCGGCGAGGATCAATGCGGTGGACTCCGGGGTGCGCCGGGCCTGCGCCTCGAACAACTGCACCATCGACACTGGGTTGCCTGCCGTTGCCACTGTTTCATCAACCTGGCTCAGGAGGTTGTCGACTTCCTCTGCCGCGAGCATGGGCAGTTGGCTGATCGGTCGTTGCGGATCGCTGCACACGGCGACCAACAGGTTGCGCCAGTGCCCGGCCAGGCGCTCGATGGTCCCCCCGTCGAATATATCGGTGGCATAGGTGAAGGCGGCGAAAAGCTGCTCGCCTTCCTCGCGGGTTTCCAGCATCAGGTCACTGGCGGCCGCATGCTGGCGCGTCTGCCCGACGCCCTGTTCCTCATCCAGATGCGCCACCCGCAGCCCGCTTGCCAACTGCCGGCCCTGCACATCGGTAACCAGTGGCTGATGGTTGAACATCACCTGGAACAGCGGATTATGGCTCTGGCTGCGAGCTGGCTGCAGGGCTTCGATCAAGGCGTCAAACGGCAACTCCTGATGCGCCTGCGCGCCCAGGGACGCCTGACGCAGGCTCTGCAGCAGTTCGGTAAACGGGGTCTGGCCGTGCACTTCACTGCGCAGCACCTGGGTATTGACGAAAAAACCGATCAGGCCTTCGGTCTCGCTGCGGGTCCGGTTGGCGATCAGACCGCCGACGCGAATATCGCTCTGACCGCTGTAGCGATGCAGCAGGCTCTTGAACGAGGCCAGCAGCACCACGAACAGCGACACCCCCTGACGCTGAGCCAGGGTCTTGAGTTGCTGGCGCAGCTCGCTGTCCACCTGTACTTCCAGACGCGCCCCCCGATGGCTGGCCTGGGCTGGATGCGGTCGATCGGTAGGCAGTTCAAGTACCGGGTGTTCTTCCCCCAGGTGCTCACGCCAGTAGGTCAGTTGCCGCGCCTGTTCGCCGGCTTCTAGCCAACTGCGCTGCCAGAGCGCGTAGTCGCGGTAGTGTACGCTCAGCGTCGGTAACTCAGCCGTGATGCCCGCCACACAGGCGTCATAGCAACGGCTGAATTCCTCGATCAGGATATTCATCGACCAGCCGTCGGCGATGATGTGGTGCAGGGTCAACAGCAGCACGTGCTCCTGCTCGGCCAGACGGACGAGACGAATACTCAGCAGCGGCCCCTGCTGCAGGTCAAATGCCTGCCCGGCCTCCTCGGCCATGACCTGCCGCAGACGCGACCGACGCTGCGGCTCGGCCAGGGCCTGCAGATCATCGACCCGCACCGACGCTGCCGTCGACGGGGCGACACGTTGGAAGGCCCGTTCGCCATCCTGGCCGAAGGTGGTGCGCAGACACTCATGCCGGGCAACCAGGGCACTGAAGGCCTGTTCGAGCGCCGCCAGGTCCAATCGACCGTCCAGACGCACGGCCATCGGCAGATTGTATGCCGAGCTTTGGGGATCGAGTTGCCAGAGGAACCACATGCGCTGCTGTGCATAGGACAGGCCGTCCCGTTCGGCGAGGCCATCGCAGGCAACGATGGGCAACAGCGAGAAATCGACACCCTCCCGATCCATGGCCGCCAGGAAGATACTGCGCTTCTCCTGGGGCAACTCGATGAAACGGCGAGCGAGTTTCTGTGCGTCTTGGGGCTTCATGTGAGGGGGTCCTTGCTGATCGGCGGCACGGCCGGGGGGCCTGGTCGTATCAACAAGGACGAACCGCCAACCCGAGGATTTAGCGTACCGACGGGCGGTGTCTCGGGTATGGCGAAGCAGAGCGGTGAAAATCTGCGGACAAGGGGCGAGTGGCGGCCCCGGGTGGTCAGACGACGGGCTGCGAATAACCTTCGGCCATCGCCACCACCACCTTGCGTTTGCCGGTGAACGGCGAACGGGCATGGGCGGCGAGCATGTTGTCGAGCATCAGCACATCGTTTTCCTGCCAGGGGAAACTGATGGTGCATTCATCCAGCACCCCGCGCACCTCATCGAGCAGGTCGACCTCGATGGCCGAACCGTCACCGTAGTAGACGTTGCGCGGCAGGTCTTCCTCGTCCACCACATCGAGCAGAGTCTCGCGTATCTCGGGCTGCAGATTGGAAACGTGGAACAGGTGCGCCTGGTTGAACCAGACCATTTCCCGGGTCACTGGATGATGCGCCACCACCTGACACCGCTGGCGGGTGCGCAACTCGCCGTCATCCTTCCATTCGCACTCGATAGCGTGAGCACGACAATAGGCCTCGACCACCGCCTCGTCGTCAGTGTTGAACACCTGGCTCCAGTCCACGTCCAGGCCGTTACCGTAGTTGCGCACGTACATCAGCCCCTTACTGATAAAACGCTCGCGAATCTTCGCCGGGACCCGCCGATAGACTTCCCGACTGTCGCAGATCGGCGTTTCACCACCGGTCTGCGCCGCAATCATGCTGTAGAACCAGATTTTCATCGGCCATTCGAGGGTATAGGCCTGCTCGTTGTGCAGTGGAATGCTCTGGTGCGCCGGGTATTCGGTGGAGGTGTAAACCCCCTGGGTCACGTTGCTGCGCGGGGTCGAACCGAACTCGTAGTTGAGCAGCGGGTGACCAAAAGCCGCAGCGAATTCGCGAAAGGCTTCGGCACCACCGACATCGAAACCGCGCATCAGGACGCCGCCAGCCCGGTACAGGTGTTGATCGATCAACACCTTGCACTCGGCGAACGCCTCGCGCAGGTCGAGTCCGGGCTCAGGCGCCTGGATCAGCATGGGCAAGGTGCCCGAACCGGTCAGCAGCGGCCGGATATCCAAACTCAACGCATTGTTCATGACGACTTTACTCCCTTGATCCTCGGCCGCCGGCACCCACACCCAAGCGTGAGATATAGCGGGTTTCACAGGAGGGACGGATGGTCGAAGGGGAAAATTAGCGGCTGTCGGCTGCCAGCCGCTGAAACATTTACTTTCATAAAGCCTTACGTTTTTTGCCCGCTCATTCGTCTCATCAAGATGCAGCCGTTCGCGTAGGCAAAAGCCACGAGCGGTTTTTTCGGGTGCAAGGTCCCTTCTCAGGCCCTGCCCCCTCCTCCGATGTCGAGAATCCGCTTTCCATGTCCAAGAAGTCCCGTTCGAAAATCTGGTTCCTGGTTCATAGTTGGCTGGCGCTACCGATCTGGTTCTTTGTGCTGATCGTCTGCGTAACCGGCACCCTGGCGGTGGTCAGCCAGGAGATCGTCTGGCTGGCCAACCCGGAAATCCGTGCCAACAAGCCTTCGGGTGACGCACCGCTGCTGAGCTATGACCAGGTGCTGGCGGCCATCAAGAAGCATGAACCCGAGCTGATCGTGCAGTTGATCCAGCGCCCGGACGAAAGCCATTTCGCCCTGCTGGCCGATATCAGTTATCCGGACGGTCGTTCGGTCACGGTCTACGTCAATCCCTACACCGGCGTCATCCAGGGCATCAGCCCGCAGTTCAACTTCAAGAACTTCACCCGTGCCCTGCACGGCTGGTGGCTGGTGCCGTTCACCGATGGCTACAGTTGGGGCTGGTACCTGGTATCGCTGCTGGGCATCCCCATGCTCGCGTCCCTGGTCACCGGGTTGGTGGTGTACAAGCGCTTCTGGAAAGGCTTCTTCAAACCCACTTTGCGCTTCAACCACGGCGCTCGAATATTCTGGGGCGATTTCCATCGCCTGAGCGGCATCTGGTCGATCTGGTTCATCGCCGTGATCTCCATCACCGGCATCTGGTTTCTGATCCAGGCGATCCTCGCCGACAACCAGATCAGCATTGCTACCCGGCCCATCCCGGCGATCATCTCCCACGACAGCGCCCCGCTGATGCCGGACGGCCGACCGGCACCGATGCTCCCTGCCGACGAGGCCCTGCGCATCGCCAGGGAACAGGTCCCCGGACTCGACGCCAGCTTCATCAGCCTGCCCGGCAATGCCTTCAGCCCATTCGAGGTCGGCGGCCGCAGTTGGTACCCGCTGATGTACCAGACCCTGGAACTGAACCCTTACACAGGCAAGATCGAAAAGTCCCGCCTGCTTTCCGATCGCACCGGCCTGGAGTTCGTCACCGAGTCGATGCGCCCGTTGCATACCGGGGACTTCGGTGGCCTGTGGATCAAGTTGATCTGGTTTTTCTTCGGCCTGGTGCTGAGCATGATGGTCCTCAGCGGCCTGCTGATCTGGAGCAAGCGCACCGCCCTGGCCACGGTCAACGCCCTGAAGCGCACGACCAGGGTTGAACGCACCGCCAATACCAAGCCCCGCGCCGTCCTGGGCGCCGAAACCCCGGAGGGTAGCCTGTGAGCAAGACTGCCGTGGCACCCACCACTTCTGCCCTGGGCCGTTTCTGGCATAAATGGCGCTTCCACCTGAACATCCTGTTGGTACTGATCCCGCTGGGCTATATGCCACGGTATTTTTCCGATGCGGCATTGTTCCGTGGCGATACCGGCCTGGGCCAGCATGTCAACGAACTGCAGGCCGGGCCCTGGAGCCTGCAGTTGGCTGAACTGTGGGACGAGGCGCCGCGCCGCGACGGCCCCGCCGGCTATTTCAAGAGTTTCAACGCCAGCCTGTGCGCCGCCTGCGGCAGCCAGGTCAAGGCCACTTACCTGCGCATCGGCAAGCCCCGCAGCCTGCGGGCCGCCGGCGTGATTTTCTTCGGCACGCCCTATCGCATGGGCGCCGTGGTCCCGATTCCGGAAAACAGCGGAGCCGATGCCGAACTCTGGGTCACCCTGGAAGGCTGGGACGGCTCGGTGCACCAGGCCTCCATTCCCCTGAGCCAGGCCTCGCCGCTGACCGTCGCCTGGCTGAAAAAACGAGGTGCCCGCCCATGAGCCCACTGCATCACCTGATCCGTTCCCGAACAACCCGCGGCCTGCTGACCCGCACCGTGCTGCTGGCCGCCAGTGGCCTGAGCCTGACCGCCCAGGCACATAACCCGATGTGCGAATGCAAGCAGATCGACGCCCAGCAGATTCAATGCAAAGGCGGCTTTTCCGACGGCAGCGGCGCACCGGGTGTGACCCTGGATGTGATCGGCTACGACGAAACCATCCTGTTGCCGGGCAAGTTGGGCGCCGACTCGACACTGACCTTCAAAAAACCCGACGCCGATTTCTACGTCCTGTTCGACGCTGGCCCCGGTCACGTCGTGGAAGTCGACAAAGCGGACATCGAAGCCCCATGAGCACCTCCACCACCCAGATCGTACGCCCGGCTGGCGCCGGCCATGAAACCCTCTATGTGCTGCTGTTCTGCCTGATCGTGCTGCTGGTCGCCGGTTCCGTGGTGGCGCTGCACGGCGAGAAACAGGACGTCGTCGCGGTCGCGGCCCATCAACTGGACGCCCGCCGCGACCTGACGCCTGGCGAACAGGGCATCTACGCCGACCTGCGGGTCACCCTCGACGAAATCCGCCTGCTGCAACAGGAACAGCAGGCGCTGCCCACTCCCGAGCAACTCGCCGAGGAAGGTTTCGCCCCCTTTGCCCGGGACGCCAGTTCGGTCAGTCGCGGCGGCCATGCCTGGCAAGGGCTGGCGCAGCACGCCTATCTCGGCTTGAGCCAGGCCACGACGACCGCCGGTTCGTTCCTGATGCGGGTCGGCAGCGACCCGAATGCCGCGCCGGATATCTGGCTCAATCGCCGCGCCAACCTGACCGTCCCCAGCGATCTGGACGACAGCGCCCTGATCGCTGGAGGCTGGCAACAGGTCGTCGCGCAATTCGACGCCGGCGTGACCCGCCAGCATCGGCACTGAACCTTCCGAGTCCTTGCGAGAGTCTCGAAGCAGACCGTTCCACCCGGAGAAGCCCTTTACCCATGTCCATTTCAGCCCTGTTCAGCCGCCGTCGCCTGCTCCTGGCCCTGTTGCTCTCGCCGCTCCTGCTGAGCGCCCAGGCCCACGCCGACACGGCCAAGCGCCTGCGTATCGGCATCACCCTGCACCCCTACTACAGCTACGTGGCCAATATCGTCGGCGACAAGGCCGACGTGGTGCCATTGATCCCGGCCGGTTTCAATCCCCATGCCTATGAGCCGCGGGCCGAGGACATCAAGCGCATCGGCACGCTGGATGTGATCGTGCTCAACGGCGTCGGACATGACGACTTCGCCGATCGCATGATCGAAGCCAGTGAAAAGCCACAGATTGCGCTGATCGAAGCCAACGAGAACGTGCCGCTGCTGGCCGCCACCGGAATCGCCGCCCGCGGCGCCGGCAAGGTGGTCAACCCGCACACCTTCCTGTCCATCAGCGCCTCCATCGCCCAGGTCAACAACATCGCCCGCGAACTGGGCAAGCTCGACCCGGACAATGCCAGGCTCTACACCACCAACGCCCGCGCCTATGGCAAGCGCCTGCGGCAGATACGCGCCGATGCCCTGGCCCGGCTGACCCAGGCACCCAACGCCGACCTGCGCGTGGCCACGGTGCATGCGGCGTATGACTACCTGCTGCGCGAGTTCGGCCTGGAGGTCACGGCCGTGGTCGAGCCGGCCCATGGGATCGAGCCGAGCCCGAGCCAGTTGAAAAAGACCATCGACCAACTGCGCGAGCTGGATGTGAAGGTGATCTTCTCGGAACTGGACTTCCCGTCGACCTATGTCGAAACCATCCAGCGTGAGTCCGGGGTGAAGCTCTACCCGCTGTCGCACATTTCCTATGGCGACTACACCGCCGACAAGTATGAAAAGGAAATGACCAACAACCTCAATACGGTGGTGCGGGCGATTCAGGAGGCCGGAGCATGACCGCCGCCGAGAACATCGACCGCGTGGCCGTCGGGCCGACCCTGGACTTCGAGGCGATCAGCCTGACCCTGGGTCGCACCACCATTCTCGACAATGTCGGTTTCCAGGTCCGTCCCGGCCATGTGCATGCGCTGGTCGGCCCTAATGGTGGCGGCAAGAGTTCGCTGATCAAGACCCTGCTCGGGCAGATGCCGCACCAGGGTCGCCTGAGCCTGCAATGGCCGGGCTCGCCCGGGGTCATCGGCTATGTCCCGCAGGCCCTGGAATTCGATCGCGGCCTGCCGATGACCGTCGACGACTTCATGGCCGCCATGTGCCAGCGCCGTCCGGCGTTCCTCGGCCTGTCCCGGCATTTCGCCGGGGCGATCGGCGAAGCGCTGGAACGGGTCGGCATGCAGGACAAGCGCAAGCGGCGCATGGGCGCCCTGTCCGGCGGCGAACGCCAGCGGGTGCTGCTGGCCCAGGGATTGATCCCACCACCGCAACTGCTGGTGCTCGACGAACCGATGTCGGCGCTGGACGAGGCCGGCATCCAGGTGTTCGAACGCCTGCTCGGCGACTGGCGCCGCGCCGGCATCACCGTGCTGTGGATCGAACACGACCTGGAAGCGGTCAAGCGCCTGGCCGACCGGGTCACCGGGCTCAACCGACGAATCCTGTTCGATGCCTCCCCTGCCGAGGCACTGACCCCGGAGCGCCTGCTGACGCTGTTCTCCACCCACCCACGCGGCGAGGGCAACCGAGCATGAGTTATGAAGCCTTTCGTCTGCTGATCCAGGGCTGGGCCGCCGACGGTTTGCTGCCAGCGGCGCTGGCCTACGGGTTCGTGATCAACGCACTGCTTGCCGGCCTGCTGATCGGTCCGGTACTGGGCGGCCTCGGTACCCTGGTGGTGGTCAAGCGCTTTGCGTTCTTTTCCGAATCGGTGGGCCACGCAGCATTGACCGGCGTGGCCATCGGCATCCTGCTCGGCGAGCCCTACACCGGCCCCTATGGCAGCCTGTTCGGCTACTGCCTGCTGTTCGGCGTGCTGCTCAACTACCTGCGCAACCGCACCGGGCTGGCCCCCGACACCTTGATCGGGGTGTTCCTCTCGGTGTCCCTGGCCCTTGGCGCCAGCCTGCTGCTGGTGCTGGCCGGCAAGATCAACGTGCACATCCTGGAAAACGTGCTGTTCGGTTCGGTGCTGACGGTCAACGGCAATGACCTGCTGGTATTGCTGGTGGTCGGTGCGCTGGTGCTGGGCCTGAGCCTGCCGCTGTACAACCGCATCATGCTCGCCAGCTTCAACCCGCAACTGGCCGCCGTGCGCGGGGTCGCGGTGAAAACCCTCGACTACCTGTTCGTGGTACTGGTGACGCTGATCACCGTGGCCGCGGTGAAGGTCATCGGCGCTATCCTGGTCGGCGCCCTGCTGGTGATTCCGGCGGCGGCCGCACGTCTGCTCAGCCAGTCGCTCAAGGGTTTTTTCTGGATTTCCGTGGCGATCGCCACCGTCAGCACCCTGAGCGGCATCCTGCTGCCGATCCTGTTCGACCTGCCCGTGCCGTCCGGTGCGGCGATCATCCTGATGGCCGGTCTCGCCTTCGCCCTCGCAGCGATTGCCCGTGGCACCGTGCCCAGCCTCAAAGGGAATATTGGATAAATGCCGAACCTTCGCCCTCTCGCCCTCGCCCTGCTGCTGAGCGGCCTGTACAGCAGTGCATCGTTCTCCGGCCAGGCGCAGATGCCGATCACGGCCAATCACGGTCTGGGGACTCTCGCGTTGCACGCCAGCACCGAGAACAAGCCGGTGCTTATTCTGGCCAGCCTGCCGGTCACCTACGGCCTGGGCGAAATCCTGCTCAAGGACAGCGGCGTGCAACTGCAACGCGCCGCCGACGCCAATCTGCCCGGCAGCCGCCAGAGCGCCTACTTCAGCGGTCGAGGCGCGCCGGCCCTGCAGAAGCTGGCGAACGATGCCGACGCGGTGATCGGCCTGCGCTCGCTGTGGCCCGACGATCCGCTCTACATCATGGCCCGGCGCAGCAATGTGCGTATCGTCGAAGTCGACGCCGCGCGCCCGGTGGACGGAGCCCTGCCAGGCATTGCGGTGCAACCGGGCCAGGGCACCGATGGCCTGAACAGCCAGCCATGGCTGTCGAGCAACAACCTCGGGCGCATGGCCGATGTGACCGCCGCCGACCTGGTACGCCTGGCGCCCGCAGCCAAGCCGAAGATCGAGAGCAACCTGGCGGCCCTCAAGCAGCGCCTGCTCAAGCTCAGCGCAGACAGCGAGACGCGCCTGGCCAAGGCCGACAACCTCAGCGTGTTGAGCCTGTCCGAGCGCTTCAACTACCTGGTCGGCGGGCTCAACCTCGACCTGGTCCAGGTCGATGCGCGCAGCGATGAACAGTGGACGCCCGAGGCCCTGGCGAAGCTCGGCGAAACCCTCAGGACCGCCGATGTGAAGCTGGTGCTCGACCACCGCCAGCCGCCGGAAGCGGTGAAGGCGGCGATCGCCCAGGCCGGCAGCACCCTGCTGGTGCTCGACAACGAAGGCAGCGACCCCGTGACCGGGCTGGAGAACTCGGTCAACCAGGTGCTGGCGACGCTGGCACCGTTATAAAGGCTTCGTGACAGAGCCCCCCCGGTATACGGCAAATCGTCTCCGGCCTGTCGGCGCCGCCCTTGTGGCGCCGACGCCTCCATAAACAACTACCCCATCCCTCGCGACCCTGCTGGCGATACTCCTTCGTGCCTTTCTTCAACGCGCACGATAAAAGGATTTATCCATGGCAAACACTCGCAGCCGGCATGAAGGGGGCACCGGGCCCCTCGACGGCATCGTCATCTCGGACAGCGTTTCAAACCCGACCCAGCAAGGCCCTGCCCGCCCGGCAGCGCCAGCCCATCCGCTTACGCCACCCCGGACGCGGGCCGACCTCGCCGAACTGGACACACGCCTGGGGCCCATCACCCTGGATACCTTCACCCTCAATCGGGTGGAGCTCTACGACATGGGTGCCCGCCTCAACGGCCGCACGCTCGATCGCACCCCACCCTTGCAGGACAATGGCCAGCCCCTGCTCGATGGCCTGCAGTTCGAACCAGAGCAACTGCAACAGCATCTGCTGACCGGCGACGCTGGCGACGCGCGCCCGATCGATGTGCTTTTTGAAATAGCCTCGCGGCGCTCCTCACAGGCCCCACTCATACTCGGCGCAGGCCGACAGCCACTGAGCCACACGCTGATGCGGCAGCTCGAGCAGTTGCTCGTCCGACTGCAGGGCCTGCAAATCCTCGCGCACAAATATGTCACCTTCAGCCTTCCCGGTTGGGTCGATGCTGCCAAGAGCCGGGGCATGCTCACCTCTGGCGCCGGCATGCAGGCCTACGGGATCTACAGCGGCCTGGTGGGTATCCGCGAGGCGCTGAAAACCGGCAACGTCAGCGATGCCGTGGTGAACAGCGGCAGCATTGCCACCGAACTGACCTCGATATTGCTCGAACGCGGCCTGCGCAAGACCGGGGAAACCCTGCTTGGCCAGGGCGGCCGGGTTTTCCTCGGCTTTCGCGCCACCTCCGCCGGTCTGCTGATCAGCCGCAGCGCCGGCCTGCTGGGCAACGTGCTGACCCTGCCGTTCGATATCCACAGCGCCGTGACCGCCTTTCGCAGTGCCGCCAACAGCCACGGCAAGGAGGCCATGGACCACTACGTCACGGCCGGTTTCAGCGTTGCCAGCGCGGCGTTGTCCGTCGCGCTCGGCGCGGCCGCCGCCGCCGGCTTCAGCTCCGCCGGCCCGCTCGGCCTGGTGGCGTGCGCGGTGTTGATCGTCGGCGCGAAGATCTACGGCGCGGTCCGCCAGGTCGACGATATCGACGACTACATCGAACTGAGCATCAAGGAGCGCTGGCGCTCGGGCTGGTTCGCCTTCACCGGACAGGCACTGGACCGCGAGGTCATCGAGCGCTACCAGGTCGAGCGCACCCGGGTCGACCATGACAAGGCCTTGCAAACGCGCGCCAGGGCGCTGCTCGATGGCGAAATGCGGGACACCCTCGCGGGGATCGTCAACGGCACCTTCCATGTCGAGCTGGAGCCGGTCAAGCACTGGGCGGCGCAGTGGCAAGGCGAGCAGCAGCCCCATCGCCTCGTGCAGGTGCCCGTGGTTCGCGACGGCGACGATGTGATCGATGCCTCGTCGGGCCTGGAACAGGTTCCCCGCGCGATCAACGCTACCCCGGGGAACGCCGGGAAAGCCGTGCTCTGGCAACTGGGCGGCGGCAACGACCAGGTCATCGGCGTACGCGCCCAACCCAACTATTTCGTCTTTGCCAGCGGCACCAAGAGCCTGACCGGCGGCGACCACGATGACGCCTTCCTGTTCCAGGTCGCGCAGAGCCTCGACGACTCCCAATCGTCCGCGATCAGCAGCCTGCACGGCGGTGACGGCCAGGACACGCTGTCACTGCAAGGCCAACCGCCACCGGGCAACCGTTGGCAGTTCATCGGCCACGAGGTCGACCTGCTCAGCGGCAAATTGGCGTTGCGCCGCCATCTGGCTGACCTCGCCCCGCCGGTCCAGGCCACCCTGACTGCCATCGAGCATGTCGAAACCCTGGCCGGCGGCAGTAGCCGCGTCACCGGCACGGCTGACGCCAACCACATTACCCTGCTGGGCCTGGACGACCAGGCGAACGCTGGCGAAGGCGACGACCGCTTCACCCTCAAGGGGGCCGAGAGCCGGGTCGCCGGCGGCCCGGGCAAGGATCATTACCGGATTTTCCCGAGCAGCCGGCGTGTGATCATTGACGAGGATGGACGCGAGCCGAGCATCGTCGAGCTGGCGTGGCCCATGGAACGTATCCAGCGCTGGCGTATCGTCGACACCGACCTGATCGTGACCTCGTTGCGTGACGAGCATGGCGAACAGCCCGCTCATCAGCTGACGCTGCGGGGTGTCTACCGGGATGACAACGGTCGGCGCGTGCAAAACGATCTGTTGCTGTTCGCCACCCAGGACGGCTACCTGTTCAAGCCCAACCTGCCCGCCACGCTGGAGGGCACGGACGACCGGGACATCCAGGTCACGACCCTCACCCTCGGCCAGCTCCCGCCAGCCCCGCAGCCGGTGAATGGTGGCGAATACCGGCTGCCGGGGGGCTCGACGGGCAGCTACTGCTTTGCCCGGAACACCCCGGACACCACGTTCCAGGTCACGGCCGACGACACACGACCCGCCACCACCTTGTTCCTCGACTACGACAGCGCCGAGATCGAACAGGTCAGTGCACGCTACTAGGTGGCCATGACCCGCGTCGGCGCCTTCAACTACCTGCACTACAGCGATGCCAGCCTGACCCTGCGCTTCAGCGACCAGGCCCAACTGACGCTCCAGGATTGGATGGTCAAGGGTGCCGGCAAGCCGACCGATGTCGGTGGCGCCTTGCATACCTCCGGCCTGGACCCGAACCACCGGATCGTCCTGGTGCTGCGCGATGGCAGCTCGTACAAGGTCGGCGCGCTGCCCGCCCGCTATTTCGAAGACCAGCACAACCTGGGTACCAGGACCCTCGATGGTCGCGACGCCTTGCAGCGCTGTCGCGCCCGGCGCCTGTTCCGCACCCCGGAAAACCGCGACACCCTGCTGCGCGAGCATCCGCAACGCGTCGACTTCCACACCGGCAGCGACTCGACGATCTACAACCTGCAGGGCATGAGTTCAACCTATGAACTGCACCCCCGCGCCGGAGCAACCCTTCATCTGTCGACACCGGGCGCGCTGGCAAAGGTCGCCAACGCTTCGACCTGGTACATCCATGCCCCGGAAAACGCTCGGGGGGTGGCGCGCAGCGACATCAGGATCAGCCCTCGGCAATTCTGGATCGACAATGTTCGCGTCGTGCTGCCGGCGGACGACGATCCGCAGCAACCCCTGGACCTGATCTACATCGTGCTGACGTCCGGCGAAACCTATGAGGTCGATCGGCTGTTCAACCAGCTTCTGCTGCATGAGCTGGACGCCCGCGCATACCCCGATATCGACGCCCTGCAAGACGCCATCGAGCGACACCAGGCCGCCAACGAACTGGCCAGTCATCGCGTCAGGGTCAAGAGCCTCCGGGTGACCACCCCGTCGGCTTCCGGCACCCGGACCGAAGCGGCCTACGGCGCGCTCCACTACGACACGTTGACCCGGCAGTGGTCCAGGGACGGTGACGATTCGGCGGTCGTCGACCCCAGGGATCTTTTTATCCACACCCCCCGCTAGAGAATGCACCATGTCCCCGAAAACACCCATTCGCCCAGGCACGCCTGGCGCGGGATCAGCCGATACGCCGACAATCAGGCCCACCGAGCTCAGCCCGCCACTCCCTCCCCGCCTTCCCGGCACAGGCCATCCGCTGCTGCCCGGCATCCCTGCCACTCACCTGTCGACCGACACGCCGAGCGCGCCACCCACCGTGCCGCCGCCTGGCGCGGCAGCGCTGGCGATCAGCAGTATCGCCGGCACCGTGGCCAATCGCCTGGCGCCAGGCCGCGCCTTGAGCGCCTACGCCAGGCCGACGCCGAGAGGCCTGCCACCCCCCGACAGCGACGGGTTGCGCATCGCCCAGCAGCGCCGGTTCGTCAATCTCGAGGATGGCCGGATCGTCATGGTCCGCTACGACGAAAGCGTACGCGCCTACTGTGCCCAGGCCAGGGAGGAATACCTGCCTTCGGGCCCGGCCTTGTACCGGCTCGCAGGCACGGATATCTGGAAAGAAAACCACGCGGCCAGCGCCTTGCGCCCCTATCAACTGCCAGCGTGGCCCACCGTCATGCCGCAACCGGGCAGAAGCACCACGGTGACTGGCCGCCCCCCCGACGAGGCCGCCCACGACCAGATACTCCAGCCAATCCGCACACGATTGCTGGCCGATGCCGAGAACTTCTTCAAGCAGCACCGGCTGCCCGCTCGCCCGCCCATGCCCGAGCTGCCCGCCGATACCCAAGAGGGGGCGCTGATCGAAATCCTCTACCGACAGGGCCAAGGCGTGGTCATCGGCGAAAGATATACCGACTCGGGCAGCAAGCTGTTCCTGATCGGCAATATGGCGACACTCGCGGAAAACGGCGTCAGGACGCTCTATGTGGAGCGCCTGAGAACCGACGTCGACCAGGTTCACCTGGATGACTTCCACCGCAGCGGGAACCTGAGCGCCGCGCTGGACAGTCACCTGCGCAGCCTCGATGGCGATTACGCGGATGCGCCAGCGGGGCCTCACAGTTACCGTAGCCTGATCATCAGCGCACGCGCCCACGGTATTCGGGTGCAGGCCCTCGATTGCGCCGCCAGCGACTCTCTGCGCGGGCCCGATGCGCAAATGTTCACTCGGGCAACGGCACTGAGCTACCACGCCGACCGGGTCATCCAGGCCGATCAGGTGGGTGGACGCCAGGGTAAGTGGCTGGCCCTGGTCAATCTGTATCACGCCAGTGGCTACGCGCCGAAAAGCACCCCCGGACTGAGCCGCCTGCGGGGCGTGATCGGGCTGGAGATCAAGAACGCCATGAGCGGACCGGCAATACGCGTGATGACGGTGGCAAAACCGGACCTCAAGGATCCCATGCGCCTCGTCAGCCCTGACCTCAAACTGACCGTGAAGGTCCCCTGGCTAGAGGCGCTTGAGATCCCCCTGCCCTACCGCAAGGTGCTGCAGGAGCGTATTCGAAACCCGGAAGAGATTGCGCGCAGGACCCACTTCAAACTGGGTGAACGGGCGCACGACGAGGCCGCCATCACTGACTTTCTCGAGCGCGAAGAACACCTGGGAAACACCAGCGAGAAGTTCTTTTCATGGTCCGACGGCAGACGCCATGCCCAGCCGCACATCCCCGAAGTGCCCGCTGACAGCACGGCTGCACGAGTGTTTGAAATGCTCTATGAAAACAATCAGGGCGTGGTATTGGCCGCTGAGCAGGGCTCGCTGACCGCCCGCAAACTGCTGCTCGAAAACCTGCCGGCATTGGCGACGCTCAACGTCAGGAAACTCTATGTGCAAAACCTGCTGACGGATCTCGACCAGCCGTTCATCGACGGTTTCCAGGCAACGGGCATCCTGCCCGAGCGTTTTCAACAGGCCCTGGTCTCCGAGGATCTACGGCAGTCATTTGGCCTGGCCAATGAATACTCCCTGCAACGCCTGCTGCTGGGCGCCCGTGAGCATGGCATCGTCATCCAGGCCCTCGACACGGCCGCCAGCTACAGGAAACAGCGGCAGAAGCACAATGTGCCAGCCTTCAACTACGTCGCCCACAAGATCATCGCCAGCGATCAACAACAGCACGGGGCACACAAATGGCTGGCCCTGGTGTTGAACGTCAACGCCGGCCCTGTCAGGGGTATACCCGGCCTGGCGCAACTGCAAGGCGCCGCAGCCCTGCGAACGGTCGCCATCGGACCGCAAGCTGCGGCGCGGGTAAGCCCCGATCCGGGTTACGTGGAACGTGTCTATGGGCGCAATGAGTATGTCCGTGCGGATCTGGTGCTGGAGGTCAACACCGACTCCGGGCCCATGCCACGGGCCTCGCAGGATCCCAGGAGTTGCCTGGGCTGGCTGGAGGTTGAGCCAAGCTTCCTGGTTGAACGACAGGGCGACCACTTCATACTGGTGCAGAAAATCTATCGCACCGGGCAAGATCACTACCGCGAGACCGTGATCGAAGTACAGGATGGCAAATATTCCATCGCCCCCGGCACCCCTCTGTCCAACGGTGTGCAATACGCCAGCATCGCGGACCTGGTCTGGGGGCTCAAGGGCGAAGGCAAGGTACAGGTTGCCGAGATTCCAGGCGTGATTCCGATCCCCGCCGTGCCCAGGCTCGACACCCATCCGCAGCTCAATCGGCCAGGGATGTTCATCATCGATGAGTCGGCAAACGGTCCGGTGCTGATCAACCGCTCAAGGGACCGCTCGTTGAGCGTGACGCCGATCCGGCGTACTCCGTCCGGCAAGCTGTACATTCAGCACAGACGCTGGGGTTATGACGACACCCAGCTGTTTGCCAGCCGGGAGGATCTCAGCCGTGAGCTGGCCCGGCGAACGGGCCTGGTGCCCTACAGCGTGCCCGCAGACCTCTGAGCACCACCCCCGACCAGCCTGCTGGCACGGGGGCCGTCCCTCAACCGGCCAGGGTCTGGGCATCCATTTTCTGGCGCAGGCTCAGTGGGCGCATGTCGGTCCAGACCTCTTCGATGTATTCCAGGCACTCTTTCTTGAAACCGCTCTTGCCGACGGTGCGCCAGCCGTTGGGGATCGCCTTGTAGTCCGGCCAGATGGAATATTGTTCCTCGTGGTTGACCACTACCTGAAAGACGATGTCGTCGCGGTCGAATACTGAAGTCATTGCGGTTCTCCCTAAGCGTGGAATGAGGCCGCGTCAATCGCGCGGCACCCGTGTAGATGAAAACGTTCGGCACCGCCGAAAAATTAGAGGGCAGCCACGGCCGCCGCCAGGGCCTTGGCGAAAATCCGCGCCACTTCGTCAACCTGGGCCGCAGTGATCACCAGTGGCGGCAGGAAGCGCACCACACCGCCGTGACGACCGCCGAGTTCGAGGATCAACCCGCGCTTGAGGCACTCGCGCTGGACCAGCGGCGCCAGGCGCGGCAAGGCCGGTGGATGGCCCTGGGCATCCGGGGTGCCGTTCGGGTCGACCAGCTCGACGCCCATCATCAGCCCGCGCCCACGGATATCCCCCAGGTGCGGGAAGTCGCGCTGCAATAACCGCAGGTGTTCGCCCAGGCGCTCGCCCATGGCCGCTGCATGGGCCGGCAGATCGTGCTCCTTGAGATAGCGCATCACCGCAGAACCGGCGGCCATGGCCATCTGGTTACCACGGAAGGTGCCAGCATGGGCACCCGGCGCCCAGGTATCGAGCCAGTCACGATAGACCATCACCGCCAGCGGCAGGCTACCGCCAATGGCTTTGGACATCACCACCACATCCGGGATGATGCCCGCATGTTCGAAGGCGAACATCTTTCCGGTGCGGCCGAAACCGCTCTGGATCTCATCGACGATCAGCGCTACACCGGCCTTTTCGGTGATTCGGCGCAAACCGCGCAACCAGTCGAGATCCGCCGGGATCATGCCGCCCTCACCCTGCACCGCCTCGACGATGATCGCCGCTGGCAATTGCACGCCACCTTCAGGGTCGTTCAGCAGGTTTTCCAGGTAATGCAGGTTGACCTTCACCCCGGCCTCGCCACCGAGGCCGAACGGGCAACGGTAGTCGTAGGGATACGGCAGGAACTGCACGCCGTTGCCCAGCAGCGCGCCAAGCGGTTTCTTCGGTCCCAGACTGCCCATCAGGCTCAAGGCGCCCTGACTCATGCCGTGGTAGGCGCCCTGGAACGACAACACGGTGCTACGCCCGGTGGCAGTGCGCACCAGCTTGAGGGCCGCCTCCACCGCATCGGTGCCGGTCGGGCCGCAGAACTGGATTTTCGCTTGCTGGGCCAGCACCTCGGGCAGCAGGCCGAACAGGTCCTGGACGAACTGGTCCTTGACCGGCGTGGTCAGGTCCAGCGTATGCAGCGGCAACTCGTCGGCCAGCACCTGCTGGATCGCCTCGATCACCACCGGATGGTTGTGGCCCAGCGCCAGGGTGCCAGCACCGGCCAGGCAATCGATGAACCGGCGGCCCTCGACGTCTTCGACATACAGTCCCTTGGCCCGCTTGAGCGCCAGCGGGATACGCCGAGGGTAGCTGCGGGCGTTGGACTCCTGGCGATTCTGCCGGGCCAACAGCGGCGACTCGTCGAACTGGTAGAGCGTTTCCGCCGCAGGCTGGTCGGAGTGGACCGACGGCTTTTCGATAAGGCTGGTAGCGACTGACATCTCTCTATCCCTCAATAAGCAGGTGTGATGGCCAAGACCTTCCATCCGCGCGCGGGTGCGTGCACGCGAATTTCATGTTCAGGAAACGCACCAGCCAAGTCGGGATTTACACCCACCAGGGGATTTATCCGCCAAGGCCTCGCTCACAGCAGTCGCTTGTGCATCGGGATCGCGGTCAACCCCAGCACGCTGAACGCACCGTCCGTCTGGCGATACCCCAGATGCCGGTAGAAACCCTCGCCGGTCAGCGTGCTGTTGAGCCAAGCCGTGCCGTGCCCCGTCTTCACCAGCCAGGCTTCGAGCCCGGCCACCAGCGCCCGGCCGACGCCGTGCCGAAACCACTCCGGCTGTACGTAGCACAACAGGATGCGGCCATCGTCGCGGGCCATGCCCACGCCCGCCGGCTTGCCCCGCAGGTGCGCCAGGTTCAGGCACAGGCGCGGGTCGGCCAGCCAGGGCAAGACATGCTCGAGACTGCGGGTGCGGGTCCAGGCCTCAAGCCGCGACGGCTCGTTGCGGTGGTCGAGCGAGCAGCCAACCCTGATCGAACGCAGGAGTATCCGGCTGATGATGCCGGCATCGGCGGCAACAGCCGGGCGAATGTCGATGGCGGTGTCCATGGTGCATGACCTCAATCCGTTGAGTGACAAGCGCCAGACGATACTGCCTGGGGATACGCCCGGCCGAGCCGGACGCGGTGACAGGATTTTTCAGCTCTCAATGGCCTGTAGCGGCATGCTCAACTCGACCCGTAGCCCATCCGGCCGGCTGTCGAAATGCAGTTCGCAGCCACAGCGCTGGACGATCGCCTGGACAATCGCCAGGCCCAGGCCGCAACCGGTGCTCTTGCCGTTGCGCCAGAAGCGTTGGGTCAGGTGCTGCAGGTCGTCTTCGGCGATGCCCGGCCCATGGTCGCGGACCTGGAAACACACGCGATTGCCGCTGGTGCGCACATTCAGCTCCACCGGCGTGTCGCCCGGCGTGTGGCGCAGGGCGTTGTCCAGCAGATTGCGCAAGGCGGCGATGGACAGCGTCGAAGGCATTTCCAGCGGCGCGGCAGAACACGGCTCCGACAAATGCAGCTCGATCCGCCGCCGGTCACCATTGGCCGCGTCCTGGATCGCCAGGCGCGCCACCTGTTCGGCGGTGCATTGCACGCCATCGTCGAACGACAGACTGCCTTCTACCCGGGCCAGCAGCAGCAACTGTTCCAGGGTTCGATGCAGGCGGTCGGCACCGGCCTCGGCATGGGCCAGGGACTGGTCGCGGGCAGCGCCGTCGGTCATGCGCGCCACTTGCAGGTGGGTCTTGATCGCCGTCAGCGGGCTGCGCAATTCGTGGGCGGCATCACCGGTCAGGCGGCGCTCACGCTCGATGGCCTTGCCGATGCGTTGCAGCAACTGGTTCTGGGTTTCGAGCAGGGGCTTCAATTCGCTGGGCAACGGATGGATCTGCAACGGTTCGAGAGAGTCGGGGCTGCGCCGCTTCAGCGCGTCACGCATGCGCTTGAGCGGTGCCAGGCCCTGACCGAGGCCCAGCCAGAGCAGGATCAGGCAGACCAGCAGCGCCACTCCGACCGGCACCGAGGCGGCGAGCAGCACCGAGAGGTTCAACGCCTCACGCTCGACCTGACGGTCGGCGGTGGTGATATGGATATCACCCCGCACCAGGGTGAAGGTGCGCCAGGGCGCGCCGTCGATCATCTGGTCGTGGAAGCCGACGCTATGAGCTTCCAGGGCCTGCTCGGGATTGTTATGACTGCGGGCCAGCACTTCCCCGCGCAGGGAACTGACCTGGCAGGCCATGCCGCCGGTGATATTGAGCTGCTCGGAACTGAAATGCGTGACCTCGCCCTTGCCCGACATCGCCGGCAACTGCTCCAACAGACCGGCCACCATCCGTGCCGACGCCACCAGCCGCTGGTCGAGAGAGAACATCATCTGGTGACGCAGGTCGCTGAGCATCCAGGTCGCGGCCAGGGCCCAGATCAGGATGAATGCCGAGCCGATGGTCAGGCTCAGGCGCAGGCGCAGGCTCATCATGCGTCTACGTCACCCGCAGGGCCGAGGCGATAGCCCAGGCCGCGCACGGTCTCGACAATGCCATTGCCCAGCTTGCGGCGCAGGTGATGGATATGCACGTTGAGCGCGTTGCTTTCCAGCTCGTCGCTGAACCCGTAGACGCTGTCCTTGAGCTGCTCGCTCGACAGCACCCGGCCACGGTTGTGCAGCAGTGCCTGCAACAGCGCCTGCTCGCGGCGCGAGAGGTCCACCGACTGGCCATTCAGGGTCGTCACGCGGCTGCTCGGGTCGTAGCTGAGCGGGCCATGCTCGATCAGGTTGACGCTGCGCCCGGCGACCCGGCGCAACAGGGTCTGCAGGCGGGCGAAGAGTTCGCGCAGGTCGAACGGCTTGAGCAGGTAGTCGTCGGCACCGGCCTGCAAGCCGTCGACCCGATCGGTCACCGAATCACGGGCCGTGAGGATCAGCACCGGCAGTTCCAGACCCTTGCTGCGCAGTTGGGTCAGCAGTTTCAGGCCATCTTCGTCGGGCAGGCCAAGGTCCAGGACCATCACGTCGAATTGCGCCGCACGCAGCATGGCCCGCGCGGCGGACGCCGTGGCGACGTGCTCCACCGTCATGCCCTGGGCGGTCAGGCCGGCAACGATGCCGCTGGCGATCAACTCATCGTCTTCGCAAACCAGTACGTGCATGGGATTACCTGTGCAAATATGTCCATTGAAACCCGGACGGATTAAGCGGCGATTATGCCGTGACTCCGTAAGGATAGTAACGTTCGCGTCGGCGACCGCTGGCGCGGGTTAATGATCGGTTAATCGCTGCCCAGCACTCTTGACCGGACAAGCTTGTGCACCAAGGACTTTTTATGCGTTGGGTGTTGACCTTTTTTTTCCTGATCTTCGCCAGCCTGGCCCAAGCCGGTAATGACCCGTTCGCGGTGAAAAAGCCGGAGTTCCCGCCTGCCCATCAGGTTTTCGTCTTCAGTTCGGAAAAGCTGGCCTCGGGCCAGACCCGCCTGTACTGGCAGATCAGCGACGGTTATTACCTTTATCAGAAACGCCTGAAGTTCGATGGCCTGGATCCGGCGCATCGTCCCACGCTGCCCGCAGCGCTGGCCCACAACGACGAGTTCTTTGGCGATCAGCCGGTCTATCGCACCGAACTGGAAGTGCTGATTCCGGCCGATGCCAGCGGCAAGGTCAGCGTCGGCTGGCAGGGTTGCGCCGATGCCGGGCTGTGTTATCCACCGCAGACCCAGGTGGTCGACCTGGGTAACCCGACGCCCGGGAAGCAGGCCGGCCCTGCGACGACAGCCAGCCAACCGGCGCAAGCCCGCGACCAGTCCCTGGCCAGCAGCCTGAGCGAACAGACGCTGGGCTGGAGCCTGCTGGCCTTCTTCGGCCTCGGCCTGCTGCTGGCGTTTACCCCCTGCACCCTGCCCATGCTGCCGATTCTCGCCGGTATCGTGGTCGGCAGCGGCGCCAGTCCACGGCGCGGTTTCGCCCTGGCGGGCAGCTATGTGTTGAGCATGGCGCTGGTCTACGCAGGGCTGGGCATGCTCGCCGCGCTGCTGGGCGGCAATCTGCAGGCCTTCCTGCAACAACCCTGGCTGCTGGGCAGCTTCGCCGCCCTGTTCATCGTGCTGGCGCTGCCGATGTTCGGTTTCTTCGAGCTGCAACTGCCCAGCGCCCTGCGCGATCGTCTGGAACGCGCCGGGCAAAATCGCCGTGGCGGCAGCCTGGTCGGCGCCGGGATCATCGGCGCGCTGTCGGCGTTGCTGGTCGGCCCGTGCATGACCGCGCCGCTGGCCGGCGCCCTGCTGTACATCGCCCAGAGCGGCAACGTGCTGCTCGGCGGCCTGGTGCTGTTCAGCCTCGGCATCGGCATGGGCCTGCCCTTGTTGCTGCTGGTGACCGTGGGCAATCGGTTCCTGCCCAAACCTGGGCCGTGGATGGACCGGGTCAAGGCGTTGTTCGGTTTCCTGTTCCTTGGCACCGCGATATTGATGATTCGCCCGGTAGTCGACGAATCGCTGTGGATGATCCTCTGGGGCGCACTGGCGCTGCTGGTGGCCCGCGCGCTCTGGTCGCTGTCGCGCCAACCCGGTCGCGGCGCCCTGCCTGCCGCCGGCATCAGCCTGCTGCTGGGCTTGTGGGGCAGCCTGCTGGTGATCGGCGGCGCGGGCGGCGGCAGTGACCTGTGGCGCCCGCTGCAGATCTACAGCGGCGGTGCCGGCAGCAATGTGGTGAGCCACGCAAACTTTGTCACCGTCAACGACCCCGCCGCGCTGCAGCGCGAGCTGGACCGCGCCAAGGCCAGCGGCCAGTGGGTCCTGGTGGATTACTACGCCGATTGGTGTACCTCGTGCAAGGTCATGGAGAAACAGGTGTTCACCCAGCCCGAGGTGATCGATGCCCTGCGCGATGTGCACCTGGTACGCCTGGATGTGACCACCGACAATGCCGCCAGCCACCAGTTGCTGAGCCGCTTCGAAGTCCCCGGGCCCCCGACGCTGCTGTGGATCGCCCCAGAAGGCGACGAGCGCCGGGCCAGCCGTATCACCGGCGAAGTCGATGCCGCAGGTTTCCTGCAGAACTGGAACAGCACACGAGGTGCCCGCTAAATGCTGACCCTGACCCTCGGAACCTTCGCCCTGTCGATCAACCACCTGCTGTTGCTGCTGGCCCTCGCCCTGGCGACGCTGGTCGGCTGGTGGGTGGCCAAGCGCGGTGGCGAGAACCCGGAGTCGGTGCTGTTCAGCCTGTTCATCCTGGCACTGGTCGCCGCCCGGGGCAGCTTCGTGATCGCCTACTGGAGCTACTTTCGCAACGACCCGCTACAGATCCTCGATATTCGCGACGGGGGTTTCCTGCCCTGGCCCGGCCTGCTGGCGATACTGCTCGGCGCCCTGGCCTGGACCTGGCGCCGGCCGGCGCTGCGCAAGCCGCTGGGTTTCGGGCTGGGCAGCGGGTTGGCGTTCTGGCTGTTGGCAAGCTTTTCCACGACCCTCTATGAGCAAGGCTCGCGCCTGCCGGCCATCACCCTGCTCAACGCCGAGGGCCAGGCGGTTCAACTGAGCGACTACCAGGGCGGGCCGCTGGTGATCAACCTCTGGGCCACCTGGTGCCCACCCTGCCGCCGGGAAATGCCCGTACTGCAGAAGGCCCAGCGGGAACGCCAGGACGTGACCTTCCTGTTCGTCAACCAGGCCGAAAGCATGCAAAGCGTGACCACCTTCCTGATGACCCAGGGCTTGAACCTGGACAACGTCCTGTTCGACGGACGCGGCCAGCTGGCACAAAACGTGGGCTCGATGGCCTTGCCCACCACTCTGTTGTACAACGCCGAAGGTCATCTGCTCGACAGTCACCTGGGTGAATTGTCCGAGGCCAGCCTGGCCCGCGTCCTGGAAAACTTCGGCCCTCCACACCCCGCCAAGGCCGCTTCGGCCACTGCAAGGAAACCGCTATGTCCGTCCACCGCCGCCTGCTGAACCTGAGTCTGAGCACCGCTTTCGGCGCGTTGCTGATACAGGCGCCAGCGTCACGGGCCGAAGAACTGCCCGCACCGATCAGGAGCATCGAAGCCAAGGGAGCGAAGATCGTCGGGAGTTTCGATGCCCCCGATGGCCTGCGCGGCTACGCCGCCCAATACCAGAATCGCGGCATGGCCCTGTACCTGACGCCCGACGGCAAGCATGTGATCGCCGGCAACCTGTATGACGCCGAGGGCAAGGACCTGAGCCAGGCGCCACTGCAAAAGCTGGTCTATGCACCGATGTCCAGGCAGGTCTGGGGCGAGATGGAAAAGAGCAACTGGATCGAGGACGGCAAACAGGATGCGCCACGCATCGTCTATCTGTTCAGCGACCCCAACTGCCCGTACTGCAACATGTTCTGGGAACAGGCCCGGCCCTGGGTCGAGTCCGGCAAGGTGCAGTTGCGGCACATCATGGTCGGGATCATCCGCGAGGACAGCCCGGCCAAGGCGGCCGCGCTGTTCGCCGCCAAGGATCCGCAACAGGCCCTGCACGACCATGAAAAGGCCGGCAAGGCCAGCTCGCTCAAGCCCCTGGCGAAGATCCCGGCGGACCTGCAGGCCAAGCTCGATGCCAATACCAAGCTGATGGACGAGTTGGAGGTGTCGGCCACGCCGGCGATCTTCTACCTCGACGCCAACGGCGAACTGCAACAGCAGCAGGGCGCGCCGTCAGCGGACCTGCTGGTGAAGATTCTCGGCCCCAAGTAATAGGCCCGCCTGCCGGATGAACGCACCTTCGCGCCTGTGGGAGCGTTCGGGAAATTCCCCTGCGCGGCGCTCCTCCTACCGATTGCCTGCCGATTGTCCGGCGAGGGCTGTCGGCAAAGCACAAACGACAGGCAAGGGCACGACTCCCTAAGCTGCTGACTTCACTCGTCATCCCGCTGAAGGTCAGTCATGTCGCTCAATATCTACCTGGCACAGATACGCCCTGTCCCACGCTCGCGCGCCCTGCCGTTTCCCGAGCACCTGGAACCGATCTGGGCCCAGGCCGGCCAAGTGCCGACCATGGAGTCCAATAGCCCGCTGCTCGTCATCAGCCAGGGCTGCATCGACTACTGGCCACTCAACAACCTCGGCAACCCGGGTGAACTGCATCTGCTGGCCTACGGGCCGGCCCGCGAGCTGCTGGGACACAAGGTGCTGAAGCTGGGCGACCGCAAGCTGGTGTCGGTACAGATCGAGCAGTCGGAACGGTTGGTCTTCCTTGATGAACAGCACGCACGTCATACCCGCAACCGCACGCTCCTGGACGAGACCGCGCACGATACTCACCAGTACTTCTGGATCATCAACAGCCACAGCGGCGCCGCCCTGAGCTGGGACAGCGACAGCCCGGGCGTGACCCTGCAACCGCTCGCGGCGACCCGCCAGCAGATCTGGGTCGTCGACACCATTGGCGCCATCTTCACCGGCCGCGGCAACCGCCGCCTGTCAGCCCCGAAAGGCGATCTGGCCCTGTCCTCCCTGCACCTGATGGACAGTGACGAAACCGGTCATGACCAATGGAACATCGACCACCAGGGCCTTATCCGCTCGTTCGGCAATGACCTGGCCTGGACACAAACCGGCGAACACAGCGTGGAACTCGCCGAGCACACGGCGACGCTGGCCGACCATCAACGCTGGCGCTTCAAGCCTTACCTCGTGTCGCCGTTCACCCGGGAGAACCCGCTGGCGCAGTTGCTGCCCGAACAACCGTTCTTTCTCGAGTGCGACCAACACCCGGGTTTCAGGTGGGCATTGACGACTGCGCAGGCGCAATGGCTGCCGGCAACCGATACCGAGGCGCAACACGGTGCCTGGCGCTACGCACAGGGCAAGCTGATCGATAGCGCCAGCGGCCTGGCGCTGACCTCACAGTCGGAACAGATCCTGCTCGCAACGCCTCGGGATGAGGACGCCCATCAGCAGTGGTACATGAGCAGTGACGGTTGCCTGATCCAGCCCTTCAACGCAAAAGTGCTCGAATTCGAGGACGGGCAAGTCCGGCTCATGGACTACGACCTGCTGCGCCCCGCCCACGCACACTGGCAGATCCGCCACTTCCGCCAGCGCCGGGCCAGCATGGCGGTCTTCGAACCCCAACCGTTGGGCTACATCAGCAAACTGTCGATCACCGTCACCATCGCCAACGTTTTCTGGGGCGGGACCTCGGACAAGATCATGCTGACGCTGACTTCCCTCGACAAGGCCGTGCGCCTGTTCGATGCACCTCATGCCGGCGACTCGGTCACCCTCGATATCGATATCCAGGCGATGTTCGGCAAACCGAGCATCCCCATGCGCGATGTCCATACGATCCTGTTCTACCAGGAGTCCCGCGCCGTATCGGGTGGCAACGACCAATGGAAACTGGAATCGATCGTCCTCAAGGCCAACGACCGCTACCTCAACGACTCGCTGCGCAACATCAATCGTTGGGTCTCGCCGCCCTTCCGTTCCGCACATATTTCCTGGGGCAGTACGATCTCCTGGTGCAACTGGCGGGACATCCGCCACAACCGGCACATCGATTTCACCGGCCAGACCTACCCGGTGACGCTGATGCCCTACATCGGCGACCTGAAAGCCTGGCGCAACTACGATCCGTCCAGCATCGACGGGGTCGGCCAATTGATCGGCATGAACCATGGTCGGCTCATCGGCGAAATCCTCAAGACCCGGGACTGTGAGGCACTCAAACCCAATGAGGGCAACAACAGTTACACCTGGGTGTTCACCCCGGATGGCGCGATCATCTATCGTCTCTGGAACCATGACGACAGCGCGGGCTATATCCGACACAGCCAACTGGGCAGTGGCAGGTCGGTGATCTGCGCGGGTGAATTCAGAATAGAGAGAAGAGAGGATATCGACGGCGTCGTCGATGTCATCGCCATGGTGAACGATGCGTCGGGTCACTACAAACCCGATGGAGGAGCCTGCCTCGGCTCGGTCGAGGAGAAATTCAAGGCACTGGGCATCCCCACCGAACACATCACATGGTCCTACAGGGGCGCTGCGTAACATTCGGCTTCGGGTTGCTCACGTCCAGAGGACACGAGCAACCCGAAGAACCTGCCTTACAAGCCTTCCAGCTCGGCCATCAGATCGCTCAGGCGATCGACCTTCTCCTCACTGATTTCACTGGCCTGCAGCCCGTCGATATAGTCGGCCAAAGCCTCCACCGTGCTGCACTCGAACATCGCCCGCAACGGTACATTGCGTTGCAGGGTCTTTTGCACCCGTGACGCAATCTGCGTGGCCAGCAGCGAATGCCCGCCCAGTTCAAAGAAGTTGTCCAGTACACCGACCCGCTCGACCTTCAGTACCTCGGCCCAGATGAGCGCCAGGGTTTCTTCCAGTGCGTTACGCGGGGCCAGGTAGTCCTGGCTCTGCAACTGGCCGATCTCCAGGGCCGGCAGGGCCTTGCGGTCGAGCTTGCCGTTGGCGTTGAGTGGCAGGCGCTCCAGCCACAGCCAGTGCAACGGCACCATGTACTCCGGCAGCTCGGCGCGCAGGCGCTGCTTGATCCGCTCCAGGCTCTCGGCCTGGCTCAGCGCCGAGTCAGTGGCCACCAGGTAACCGACCAGGTGCTTGCCGTTGACGCCCTCCTGCACGCCCACCGCCGCCTCGCGGACTTCCGGTTGCTCGTGCAGGCGCGCCTCGATTTCCCCCAGTTCGATCCGGTAACCGCGGATCTTCACCTGATGGTCGATCCGGCCGACGTATTCCAACACACCATCGCTGCGCCGCCGCGCCAGGTCGCCGGTGCGGTAGAGCCGCTCGCCCGCCGCCCCGAACGGGTGCGGAACAAAAGCCTGGGCCGTGCGCAGCGGATCGCTGACATACCCACGACCGACCCCGGTACCGGCCACGCACAACTCACCCACCGCCCCCAGCGGCACCAGTTCATCGGCGCCGTCGAGCAGGTACAGGCGGTTGTTGTCGGTCGGCATGCCGATCGGCAGGTAGCTGCCACGGGTCGAGGCCAGGTCGACGCGGAAGAACGCCACGTCGTCCGAACATTCTGCCGGGCCGTAGGCATTGACCAGCCCGACCTGTGGATAACGCAGCAACCACTGCTGCGCCAACTCCGGCGGCATCGCCTCGCCGGTGGGCAACATCCAGCGCAGGCCATCAAGGCTGATGTGCTCCTGCGCCAGCATGCCCTGGATCAGCGACGGCACGCTTTCCAACACGCTGATACGTTGCAGCCGAACATGCTCGAGCAGGCCCTGCGGATCATGGGCAATGGCATTCGGCACGATGTCCACCCGCGCACCGAACAGCGGCGCGGCGAGGAACTGCCAGACCGAAATGTCGAAGCTCTGCGAGGCGGTCTGGGCAATCACGTCGTTCTCGTCCAGTTGCAGGTACGGCACCTTGCTCAACTGGTTGTTGAGCATGCCGCGCTGCTCGACCATCACGCCCTTGGGCAGCCCGGTCGAACCGGAGGTGTAGATCACGTAGGCGAGGTTGTCCGGGCCGCTGTGGATGCCCGGATTGACCAGCGGATACGCGCCCTGCTGCACGGTTTCCCAGACCAGCAGCCGAGGCCGCTCGCCGCTCAGTTCGTCAAGCAATGCTTCGGCCTGGGCCAGGCAGGCCGCCGTGCAGACCAGCAACGGCGTACGGCTCAGCTCGATGATCCGGCTCAGGCGCTGGCTCGGCAGGCCCGGATCCAACGGCAGATAGCCGGCACCGGCCTTGAAGCTGCCGACGATCATGCCCAACAGGTCGAGGCTGCGTTCGGCCAGCAGCGCCACCGGCTGGTCGATCGCCACCCCGGCCACCACCAGGGCATGCCCCAAACGGTTGCCGGCGTGGTTCAACTGCTCGTAGCTGAGCTGCTGGTCCCGGCACGTGGCGACGATACGCTGCGGATGGGCGGAGACCTGAGCCTCGAACAGCGCCACATAGCTCTGTTCCAGCGGATAGTCATGGGCACTCTGGTTGCAGCCGTCGAGCAGGAACTCGCGTTCTTCGGCGCCGAGCAGCGGCAACTGGTCCATATCACCATGGAAACCGTCCACCAGCGCCAGCAGCAGGCGCTTGAATTCGCCCAGCAGACGCTCGACGCTTTCGGCTTCGAAGTAACGCTGGTCATAGGACAGGTGCAACCCCAGGTCATCGCCCGGGTAGCAGACCGCAGTCAACGGGAAGTTGGTATGGGTACGACCCGAGTCCGAGGTGGCGTTGAGGCTCTGCGCCCGATCCAGCACCGAGACTTCCACCGGCGCGTTCTCGAACACGAACAGGCTGTCGAACAGCGGCTGGCCCTTGGGCAGCTCGCTCTGCTCCTGGATGGTCACCAGGGGCAGGTATTCGTACTCGCGCAGCTCCATGTTGCGTTCCAGCAGGCCGCCAAGCCAGTCACGCACGCGGCAGCGGGCGCCGTCTTCCGGCAGTTTCACCCGCAGCGCGATGCTGTTGATGAACAGGCCGACGGTGCGTTGCATCTGTGGCATTTCCACCGGGCGTCCGGCCACGGTGACGCCGAACAGCACGTCGCGCTCGCCACTGAAACGACGCAGGACCAGCGCCCAGGCCGCCTGGGCGAAGGTGTTGACGGTCAACTGGTGCTGCTGCGCCAGCTCGCGCAGGCGCGCTCCGTCACGCGGGTCGAGACGGGTGTAGCGGTCGCCCACCACCATGCCGCCACTGTCGCCGGCGTGTTCACGCAGGAACGGCCGGTCGCTGGGGATATGGGTGGCGCGCTCGAAGCCCCGCAGGTTGCCCTGCCACCAGCGCCGGGCCTCGGCCAGGTCGCGGCGTTGCAACCAGCCGATGTAGTCACGGTAGCGCGGCGGTAGCGCCAGTTGTGCATCGCGACCTTCACCGAGGGCGGTGTAGATCTCGAAGAAGTCGTTCATCAGCAGCGAACGGCACCAGGCATCGATCAGGATGTGGTGGTTGCTCATCATGAACCAGTAGCGCGCCTCCCCGACCTTGATCAGGCGCAGGTGGAACGGCGCCTCGTTCAACAGGTCGAAGCCGGCCTCTCGTTCGCTCTTGAGCAACTGCTGCAGACGGGGCTCCTGCTGTTCCTCGACCTCGGCGCTCCAGTCCAGGTATTCGAACGGCGTGCCGCCCGGCTTGTGGATAACCTGCAGCATGTCCTCGCCGACGTTCCAGCAGAACGAGGCACGCAAGGCTTCGTGACGGCCGATCACCGCCTGCCAGGCCTGGGCGAAACGCTGCGGATCGAGTTCACTGTTGATCCGGTAGCGATCCTGCATGTAATACATGCCGGTCCCCGGCTCCAGCAGGGTGTGCAGCAGCATGCCTTCCTGCATCGGCGTCAGCGGGTAGACATCCTCGATCTGCCCGGCCGGCACCGGCAGTGCATCCAGTTGTGCCTGGGTCAGACGCGCCAGCGGGAAATCCGAAGGCGTCAGGCCACCGGCATCGGCGCGCAGGCAGTGTTCGACCAGGCTGCTCAACTCGCCCAGGTAGGCCTCGGCCAGTTCGGCGATGGTCGCATTGTCGAAGCGTTCGCGGCTGAAGGTCCAGCGCAGCACCAACTCGCCGCCATAGACCTGGCTGTCGATACTCAATTCGTTGGGCAGCGGTGCCTCGGCAGCGTGGGCTTCACCCGCCGACTCTTCCAGCGGTCGGAACAGCGCCGCGTCACCGAAGCTCTGGTCGAACTGCCCCAGGTAGTTGAAGGTGATCGGCGCCAGCGGCAGCGCCAGCATCGCCTCGCGTAGCGACGGCTCGGCCAGGTAGCGCAGCACGCCGTAGCCCAGGCCCTTGTGCGGCACGCCGCGCAACTGTTCCTTGATCGCCTTGATCGAGCCACCCTGCCCCGCGGCTTCCTCGATGTTCAGCGGGGTCAGGCGTACCGGGTAGGCGCTGGTGAACCAGCCAACGGTACGGGTCAGGTCGATCTCATCGAACAGGGTCTCGCGGCCGTGGCCTTCCAGCTGTACCAACGCTGACGGCTGGCCGGTCCAGCGGCAGACCACCCGTGCCAGGGCGGTCAGCAGCAAATCGTTGACCTGGGTGCGGTAGGCGCTCGGTGCCTGTTGCAACAAGGCTCGGGTACGCGTTGCATCGAGGCGCACGCTGACGGTTTCGGCATGGCGGTTCTGCCGACCGCCTTCAGGGCGTTCGCACGGCAGCTCAAGGTTCGGTCCGGCCAGTTGTGCCTGCCACAGCGCCAGTTCCTCGCGCAGCGACTCGCTGCCGGCATAGGCCTGCAGGCGGTTCGCCCAATCGCGCAGGGAGCTGGTTTTCGCCGGCAGTTGCACCGGCTCGGCGGCCAGTATCTGACGGTAGGCGTTCTGCAGGTCTTCCAGCAGCACCCGCCAGGACACGCCGTCGACCACCAGGTGATGAATCGCCAGCAGCAGGCGTTGCTCGCCCTGCGGGCCATCCACCAGCAAGGCGCGCAGCAGCGGCCCGTGTTGCAGGTCGAGGCTGCGTTGCGCCTCGGTGAACAGCGCCGGGCACTGGCTCATCGCCGTGACCTGTACCTGTTGCAGCAGAGTCGCCTCATCCGGCACGCGATACTCGGCGCGCCACTGGCCCTCCTCACGGGTGAAGCCCAGGCGCAGCGCATCGTGATGCTCCAGCAGGGCCGCCAGGGCCTGTTCCAGGGCATGGGGTTCGAGGGCGCGAACCGGCTCAAGGACCAGCGCCTGGTTCCAGTGCTGGCGCTCGGGAATGTCACTGTCGAGGAACCAGTGCTGGATCGGCGTCAGGCTCGAGGTGCCGCTGAGCAGGCCCTGCTCGGCAGTAATGCGCTCACTGCGGGTCGCCACCGCCGCCAGGCTCTGCACGGTCTGGTGCTGGAACAGGTCGCGGGGGCTGAAGTGAATGCCCAACTGCCGCGCACGGCTGACCACCTGGATCGACAGGATCGAGTCGCCACCGAGTTCGAAGAAGTTGTCGTTCAGGCCGACCTGAGCCACGTTCAACACGTCGCGCCAGATGCCGGCCAGGTGCTGCTCCAGCTCGTTGCTCGGCGCCACGTATTGCTGGCGGTTGAGCTCCGGGTCCGGCGCCGGCAGCGCGCGGCGGTCGAGCTTGCCGTTGGCGGTCAGCGGCATGCTTTCCAGCAGGATCAGGTGAGTGGGCACCATGTAGTCCGGGAGCTGGCTCTTCAGGTGCGCCTTGAGCGCTTCGCGCAGTTGCAGTTGCTCGGCTTCAGCCTGGGCCGCGACATCACTGACCAGATAGGCGGCCAGTTGCTTGCCACCCGGCGCGTCCAGCGCCAGCACCACGGTTTCGCGGATCGCCTCATGCTCCAGCAGGCGATTCTCGATTTCCCCCAGCTCGATACGGAACCCACGGATCTTCACCTGATGGTCGATCCGCCCCATGTATTCCACCAGGCCATCGGCGCGCTGGCGCACCAGGTCACCGGTGCGATACAGACGCGCGCCTTCGGTTCCGAACGGATCGGCGACAAAGCGCTCGGCGGTAATCCCCGGACGTTCGTGATACCCCACGGCCAGGCCGGCACCGCCAACATACAGCTCCCCAGTGGCGCCTTGCGGCACCAGCGCCAGGTCGGCATCGAGGATATACGCCAGCCGCGCACCGATCACCGTGCCGATCGGCACACTGCCCGCGCCCTCCTCCAACTGCTCCGGCGCCAGACTGGCCAGCGGCATGACCACCGTCTCGGTCGGGCCGTAGGCGTTGAAGAACAGGCTCGGCTGGAACGCCGCACGAATACGCTGCAGGTGCTCGCCGGTCAGCGCCTCGCCGCCGGTGATGCACATGCGCACCGGCAGGGTCTGCCCCTGGGTCGCCAGCCACTGGGCCAACTGGCTGCCGTAGCTGGGGGTGAATCCAAGGATGTTGACCTGCTGCTGACGGATCAGTTGGCAGATTTCCTCGGCGTCCCACTGGCCCTGGGCGCGCAGTACCACGCGGGCGCCGCTGAGCAGCGGCACCAGCAGGCGCTCGGTGGCGGCATCGAAGTTGATCGAATAGAAGTGCAGCTCACAATCGTCCGCACGCATGTCGAAACGCCGGATCACCGCCTCGCAATGCATGGCGATTTCACCGTGGGACACCACCACGCCCTTGGGCTTGCCGGTGGAGCCGGAGGTGTAGATCAGGTACGCCTGGTGTTGCGGCAGGCTGATGAACGGCAGTTCCTCGGCCGGGTAAGCGGCCAACGCCGGGCCGTCCTGCTCCAGACACCACTGAGCCACGCCGACCGGCAATGGCCCCAGGGCTTCGAGCAGCGCCCGATGGCTCAATAGGAGGCCGACACCGCTGTCCTCGATCATGTAATGCAGGCGATCGAGCGGGTATTCCGGGTCCAGCGGCACATAGGCGCCACCGGCCTTGAGAATTGCCAGCAGGCCGACCACCATCTCCAGCGACCGCTCCAGCGCCAGGCCGACCCGCACCTGCGGGCCGACGCCTTGCTCGCGCAGGCGCCAGGCCAGGCGGTTGGCCTGGGCGTTGAGCTCGGCATAGCTCAGGGTCTGGCCAGCGAAGGTCAACGCAGGCGCATCCGGCCGGGCCTCGGCCTGTTGGCGGAACAGTTGATGGATGCACTGGTCGAGCCGCTGCTCGCCGACTTGCGCACCGAGGCTGGCGAACAGCGCCTGCTGCTCGTCGGCCTGCAGCAGCGGCAATTCGCTCAGGCGCTGCTGCGGATCGCCGATCAGCGCCTCCAGCAGGTTGCGCCAGTGGGCGGCCATGCGCGCGATGCGTGGCTCGTCGAACAGGTCGGTGCTGTAGGTCAGGCAGCAACCGAGGCGATGGTCGAGGTCGGTGACTTCCAGGTTGAGGTCGAACTTGGTCGCCCGGGCGTCGTTGACCAGGTACTCGACGCGCATGTCACCCAGGGTACGGCTCTGCTGGAACTCCCAGCGCTGGACATTGCACATCACCTGGAACAACGGGTTATAGGCGGCGCTGCGCGGCGGTTGCAGGGCTTCCACCAGATGATCGAACGGCAGGTCCTGATGGGACTGGCCCTCGATCACGGTATGGCGGACCTGCTCGAACAGCTCGCCGCCCGTCATCTGTCCATCGAGCTGGCAGCGCAGCACCTGGGTATTGAGGAAGGCGCCAATCAGCCCCTCGCTTTCCGGGCGGATGCGGTTGGCCACCGGTGCGCCGATGCGCAGGTCGGTCTGGCCGCTGTAGCGATAGAGCAGTACCGACAGCGCGGCGGTCATGGTCATGAACAGGGTCAGGCCATGCTGCGCGTTGAAGGCGCGTACCCGGGCCGCCAACTCGTCGCCGAGGTCGAAGCGGTACAGCTCGCCCCGGTGGCTTTGCACCGGCGGCCGGGGGCGGTCGCCCGGCAGTTCGAGCAGCGGGTGTTCGTTGCCCAGTTGCGCGGTCCAGTAGTCCAACTGGCGTTGGCGCTCGCCGGACTCCAGCCACTGGCGCTGCCAGACGCTGTAGTCCAGGTACTGCACCGGCAGCGGCGGCAACGGCGACTCACGTTGTTCGATAAAGGCCTCGTAGAGCGCGCTCAGCTCACGGGCGAAAATGTCCATCGCCCAGCCTTCGGTGACGATGTGGTGCAACGTCAGGACAAAGTAATGCTCCTGCTCGGCGGCCTTGACCAGGCAGGCGCGCAGCAGCGGCCCGGTTTCCAGGTCGAACGGCAGGTGCGCCTCGCTGTCGGCCAACTGTTGCAGGCGTTGTTCGCGAGCTTCGCGCTCGAGGGCGGAGAAATCCTTCCAGACCAGGCGTACGCCGGTCTCGCTGGACACCCGCTGGTGTGCCACACCGTTGCGGCTCGGGAAAGTGGTGCGCAGGGTTTCATGACGCTGGATCAGCGCCTGCAACGCGGCTTCGAAGCAGGCCACATCGAGCACGCCGGTAAAGCGCGCCATGCCGCCGACGTTGTAGGCCGGGCTGTCCGGTTCCATCTGCCAGAGGAACCACATGCGCTGCTGGGAATAGGACAGCGGCACCGGCTGGCTGCGATCGACAGTGCCGATGGCCGCCTGCTGGTTGCGCTGGCCGGACACCTGGAGTTGCTGCACCTGCTCGGCAAACGCACCCAACTGCGGGGCTTCGAACAGCACCCGCAACGGCAGCTCGACATCGCAGGCCTGGCGGGTACGGGAAATGATCTGGGTGGCTAGCAGCGAATGGCCGCCGAGGGCGAAGAAGTCATCACCCAGGCCGACTTGCGGCTGACCGAGCACTTCGCGCCAGATCGCGGCGATCTGCTGCTGCAACGGGGTCACCGGCTCGATGTGCTCGCGCACCTGCCATTGCGGTTCCGGCAGGGCCTTGCGGTCCAGCTTGCCACTCGGGCTCAGGGGCATTGCATCCAGGCGCAGTAGTTGTGCCGGGACCATGTACTCCGGCAGTTCCGCCGCCAGGGCCGCCTTCAGCCCGGCAACCTGGGCCTGCTCGGTCTCGGTCGAACCGGGGCTGGTGTAGTAGCCGATCAGTTGTGCACCGGCCACGGTCTCGCGCACCAGCACCACGGCTTGGGCCACCCCTTCCAGGGCCAGCAGGCGTGCCTCGATTTCCTCCGGCTCGACGCGGAAACCACGCAGTTTGACCTGCTGGTCGAGACGGCCGAGGTATTCCAGCACACCATCGGCGGCCCAGCGAGCACGGTCGCCGGTGCGGTACAGGCGTTCGCCGGTTTCGCCCAGCGGGTCGGCGACGAAGCGCTCGGCAGTCAGGCCGGCGCGGCCCAGGTAGCCACGGGCCAGGCCGATACCGCCGATGCACAGCTCACCCGGCACGCCGTTGGGCAGCGGGTTCAGTTCGGCATCGAGCACCCGGCAGATCACGTTGCCCAGCGGTCGACCGATCGGCGAACGCTCGCCATCGCTCAACTGGCAATGCCAGTGGGTGACGTTGATTGCGGTTTCGGTCGGGCCATAGCGGTTGTGCAGATGGACCTGCGGCAACTGTTCCAGCACCCGGTTGCGCAGTTCGGCCGGCAGCGCCTCGCCACCGCAGAACAGCCGGCGCAGGCTGCTGCACTGTGCCACCAGCGGCTCGTTGATGAACAGTTGCAGCAGTGGCGGCACGAAGTGCAGCGTGGTCACGCCGAAGGTCTGTACCAACTGGGCGATCCGGTAGGGATCGCGGTGCTCGCCAGGGCCGGCGAGCACCAGGGGGCAGCCGGTGATCAGCGGCCAGAAGCATTCCCACACCGACACGTCGAAACTGATCGGCGCCTTCTGCATCAGCACGTCGCTGGCATCCAGCGCGTAGGTCGCCTGCATCCACTGCAGACGCTCGGCCAGGGCCGCGTGGGTATTGCCGACGCCCTTGGGCTGGCCGGTGGAGCCGGAGGTGTAGATCACATAGGCGAGGTTGTCGCCGTGCAGGTGCAGGCCCGGCGCCTGGCTCGGCCAGGTGTCGAGCTTGAGCAGGTCCATCGCCACCGCACAGACGCCCGCAGAAGATGGCAGGCGATCGACCAGGTGGCTCTGGGTCAGCAGCAGTTCGACCCCGCTGTCGGCGAGCATGTAGGCCAGGCGTTCACTCGGGTAATCCGGGTCCAGCGGCACATAGGCGCCACCGGCCTTGATGATTGCCAGCAGGCCGATCAGCAATTGCGGCGAGCGCTCGGCGGCGATGGCCACGCGAACATCCGGGCCGACGCCCTTGTCCCGCAGGTAGTGGGCCAGGCGGTTGGCCTGGGCATGCAGTTCGGCGAAGTCGAGGCGGCCACCGTCCCACAGCAGCGCGGTGCGCTCCGGAGTCAGTTGCGCTTGGCGGTTCAGCAGCTCCGGCAGCCATTCGCTGGCCGGCGCGCAGGGGGCAACGCCCCACTCGGCCTGCTGCGTACGCTCGCGGGCGGTCAACAGCGCCAGGTCACCGATGGCCTGCTGCGGCTGCCGGGTCACCTGTTGCAGCAGACTGACAAAATGCTCGGCCAGACGGGCAATGGTCGCCTCGTCGAACAGCTCGTCGGCGTAGTCGAAGGCCAGGCTCAGGCGGCCGCTGCGATCTTCCTCACTGTGCAGTTGCAGGTCGAACTTGGCTTCGCGGCTGTGCCACGGCAACTCGTCGGCGAGCAGGCCCGGCAGGCGGCGCAAGGCCCCCAGGTCGCGTTGCTGGTGGTTGAACATGACCTGGAACAGGCCCTGTTCGCGCGCCTCGGGGAAGGCTTCGAGCAGTTGTTCGAAGGGCAGGTCCTGGTTGGCCTGGGCATCGAGGGTGGCCTGACGGTTCTGCGCCAGCAGCTCGACGAACGGCAAGCGCGCATCCAACTCGGCGCGCAGCACCAGGGTATTGATGAAGAAGCCGATCAGGCCCTGGGTTTCCAGGCGCGGCCGGTTGGCGCTGGGCACGCCGATACGGATGTCGCGCTGGCCGCTATAGCGGAACAGCAGGCTCTGGAACGCCGACAACAGCAACATGAACGGTGTCGATTCACTGGCCTGGGCGGTCTGGCGCACGGCCGCACTGAGCCCGGCATCCAGGCGCAGGGTCAGGCGCGAGGCGCTGTGGTGGTGCTGGGCCGAACGCGGGTGGTCGGTGGCCAGGTCGAGAACCGGCAGTTCACCACCGAGCTGCGCTTTCCAGTAGGCCAACTGGCGCTGGCTTTCGCCCTGGGCCAGCCACTGGCGTTGCCAACTGCCATAGTCGGCGTACTGCAACGGCAGTGGCGTCAGTTCGGCCACCAGGCCCTGGGCCGCCGCCGCGTACAGGCGGGCAAACTCGTCGATCAGGATATTCAGCGACCAGCCGTCGGCGATGATGTGGTGCATTGTCACCAGCAACTGGTGTTCCTGGTCGTCCAGGCGGACCAGGGTCACCCACAGCAGCGGGCCCTTTTCCAGATCGAACCGGGTACGTGCCTGATCTTCACGGATCTGCCGGGCGCGGGCTTCGCGCTGGTCGGTGGGCAGGTCGCTGAGGTCGATCAATTGCAGGTCGAACGTGGCGCTGGCGTCGATGCGCTGCATGGCCTGGCCATCGCGCTCGTAGAAGCGGGTGCGCAGGGATTCGTGGCGTTCGATCAGGCGCTCGAAGCTGCGGCGCAGCGCCGTTTCATCCAGTTCGCCACGCAGGCGCAGGGCCCCGGGAATGGTGTAGGCGCTGCTTTGCGGGTCCAGTTGCCAGAGGAACCACAGGCGGTTCTGTGCCAGCGATTGTGGCAGTTCCTGGCTACGCGACAGTGGTGCGATGGCCCCCTGGACTGCGCCACCCTCCTGTTGCAGGCGGGCGACCTGGGCGGCAAAGGCGCCCAGGGTCGGCGCTTCGAACAGCAAACGCAGGTTCAGTTCGATGCCCAACGCTTCACGCAGGCGGGCGACCACCTGGGTCGCGAGGATCGAGTTGCCGCCCAGCAGGAAGAAATGGTCGTCGGCCGCAACCTTTTCCACTTGCAGTTGTTCACGCCAGATCCCGCCGATCAGCACCTGCAGGTCATCGACTAGCGTCTCGGCGACGTCGTCCGCGGCCGTCGCCTGGCCAGGGAACAGCGCGTAGCTGTCGAGGCTGCCATCGGCCAGCCGGTTGCGGCAGGCCGAACGCTGCAACTTGCCACTGGAGGTTTTCGGCAAGGCCCCCGGATTGAGCAGCACCACCACGCTCGGCGCTTCCTGGTAAGCCTCGGCCACCGTCTGGCGAATGAGTTTGATCAACGCCTCGGCCGGCAGGATCTTCTGTACGCTGCGGCTGATTTCCGCCGCGATACCGATGCCGTCCTGGCCGTCGAGGGTGACGGCAAAGGCGGCGACACGGCCCTTGCGCACCACGTCGACTTCCCGTTCGATGGTCTGTTCGATGTCCTGCGGGTAGAGGTTGTGCCCGCGCACGATCAGCATGTCTTTCAGGCGGCCGGTGATGAACAGCTCGCCTTCGCGCAGGAAACCCAGGTCGCCGGTGCGCAGCCAGGTCCGGCCTTCGTGCTCGACGAAGGTCTTGGCCGACGCCTCGGGATTGCGCCAGTAACCGTGGGCGATGCTCGGGCCGGCGGCCCAGACTTCACCGACGAGATTGTCGCCGAGCACCTGCAGGCTGCTCGGCTCGACCACCAGCACCGCATGTTCGGGCTGGCTGGTGCCACAGCTCATGACCGGGCTGCCATCGCCCGGCTGCGCGCGATTCTGCGCCAGTGCCGCCTCATCGAGACGCAGCGCGGGAATGCCCTGGCCACGTTGGCCACCAGCGACGAACAGGGTGGCCTCGGCCAGGCCGTAGGAGGCGAAGTAGCTCTGCTCGCTGAAACCACAGGCAGCGAATTTCTCGGCGAAGCGCTCCAGGGTATCGAGGCGGATCGGCTCGGAACCGGAATACGCCACCCGCCAGCCGCTGAGGTCGAGCCGCGCCAGGGCGGATTCGCTGACCCGCTCGCTGCACAGGCGGTAGGCGAAGTCGGGACCGCCGCTGATGGTGCCGCCGTATTCGCTGATCGCTTCCAGCCAGCGCAGTGGCCGACCGAGGAAGTACGCCGGCGACATCAGCACGCACGGCACGCCGCTGAAGATCGGTTGTAGCAGGCCGCCGATCAGGCCCATGTCGTGGTACAGCGGCAGCCAGCTGACGATCACGTCGTCAGGATTGACGTCGATGCCGAAGCCATGGCGGATCAGCACTTCGTTGGCGACCAGGTTGCCGTGGCTGACCTGCACGCCCTTGGGTAAAGCAGTGGATCCAGAAGTGTATTGGAGGAAGGCGATGTCGTCAGGCTCGATACCGGGATCCTGCCAGTTATCGGCCGCCGTACTGTCGAGGGTGTCGACGCACAGCAGTTGCGGCGCATCGGTCGCCGACAGTTCGTCCATCTGCAACAGCGGCTCACGCAGGTCAGCGCTGGTCAGCACCAACCGCGGCTCGGCATCGGCGATGATCGACAGCAGCCGTTCCTGGTGATGACGACGGCTCGACTCCGGCGGATAGGCCGGCACTGCAATCACCCCGGCGTACAGGCAGCCAAAGAACGCCGCGACATAGTCCGGGCCGCTGGGAAACAGCAGGACCGCCCGATCCCCCACTTGCGCAGTGGCTTGCAGGGCGGCGGCGATGGTCCGGGCCCGCAAGTCCAGGTCCCGGTAACTGAGGACCGCGCCCTGCTCCTGGTCTTCGGCGAGAAAACGCAGCGCCAATCGGTCCGGCGTCTGCTGCGCGCGACGTTGAAGGGCCTGGGCCAGAGTGTTGGGGAGTACGAACGCGTCCATCATGGGATTCCTGCCTGGAGTCGGCTAGCAAATTGGATTCGGGAAAAGGCTGCGCCCGTGGCGCAGCACTGGGCTTCAGCCGGCGATCTGGGCCAGTTGGCGGACCGTGCCCTTGTGCCAGCGCATCAGATGCTCATCGGCATAGCGGCGCAGGTGACGCAACAGGGCCGCTTCCTCATCGATCAGGTAGAAGTGGTGCCCCTCGAACATGTCCAGGGAAAAACCGGTACTGGTCTCCACCTGCCAGTCGAGCAGTTCGTCGGCGCGCACGCTGTCCTGCTTGCCGCCAAATACATGGATCGGCACCGCCAGCGGCTCACGCGCGCCGTATTGGAAACTGCCGCAGAGCAGGAAGTCGGCGCGCAGGATCGGCAGCATCAACTGCATCAGGTCATGGTTGGCCAGCACCTCTTCAGTGGTGCCCTTGAGCTTGCGCAGGCGCGCCATCAGTTGCTCGTCGGTCTTGGCCTCGGCGTATTCGCTGACATCGCGTCGCGACGGCCCCGCTGTCGCCGAGGTGAACAGTGCCAACGGTGCCGGCAGCCCGCGAGCCCGCAGCACGTGCGCCAGTTCGAAGGCCAGCAGGCCACCCAGGCTATGACCGAACAATGCATAGGGGCAGTCCAGTTCGGTGGCGATTTCATCGGCCAACTGATTGGCCAGCCGGACGATGTCGTTCTGCAGCGGCTCGCCCATCCGCATGCCGCGACCGGGCAGTTCCAGCGGCCGTACCTGCAGCCATTGCGGCATCTGCCGGCGCCAACGGCTGTAGACCATGGCACTGGCGCCGGAATAGGGAAGGCAGAACAGACGAAGGCTCAGGGAGGTGCTCATACCCAGCCACCGTTGCGATTAACCATTGCGCCCTCCTCACGGGTCTCGATCCTTGACCGGGTCGCTCGCCCGGCCTGTCAACTGAGAACGGATGGCACTGGCAAATAATTAGTCCTGTAAACCGCGTGAACGGCGCGTTCGCGGGCACCGAAAGGGCCTGTCATATTCGGGTAACGCACTGAGAGGAATCATTAGTTATATTTCTCAATTGACAATAATTATCATTAAGAATAATTTGTCGCTCGATATGTAGCCAGACGCTGACAAGCACTCGGCCTACGACCTATTCGCACAAGGTGATTTCCATGACGGAAGAAGTATCCACAAGCAGGTGTGATTCACCGTTACTCCAGGCGTTTGTCGACAATCGACTGATCCTGGTCAAGATCGCTGCGCGTATCACCGGTTGCCGGTCGCGGGCCGAAGATGTGGTACAGGACGCGTTTTTCCGCTTGCAGTCAGCGCCGCAGATCACCTCGTCGTTCAAGGCGCAGCTCAGCTACCTGTTCCAGATCGTGCGCAACCTGGCCATCGACCACTACCGCAAACAGGCTCTGGAGCTGAAGTATTCGGGCCCGGAAGAGGAAGGCTTGAATGTGGTCATTCACGGTGCTTCGCCAGAAACCTCGCACATCAACTTCTCGACGCTGGAACATATAGCCGACGCCCTGACCGAGCTGCCACAGCGCACCCGCTATGCGTTCGAGATGTATCGTCTGCACGGCGTGCCACAAAAGGACATCGCCAAGGAACTGGGCGTCTCGCCGACCCTGGTGAACTTCATGATCCGCGATGCGCTGGTACATTGCCGCAAGGTCTCGGCCAACCGCGGCGAGCATCTGGCTCGGCGTTGATCAGAGGTGCTTGTTCACCGCATTCGCCGTAGGCATCACTTCGATCCGATAAGGCTGAAAAATCTTCAGCAGTTCTCCATTGCTGCGCAACCGCTCCAGCAACTGACTGAACGCCTCGCCACTGATCGGTGCCTTCGGCCGCAACAGCGCGTAGTGGTGATAAACTTGGTCAACCCGCTCGGAAATCAGCAGTTCCTTGGCGGTCCCCGGGTTGCGGCTCAAGTAGTCGAACAGGTACGAGCGGGTTACCAGGGCAATGTCGGCCCTGCCCCGCAGTACCATCAGCAGGTTGCTGTCGTGGGAGTAGGTCAAGGTGGCGTTATGGGTTTCGGCCAGGTACTTGGGGTCGGCATTGAAGTGCGCAAACTCATAGTGATACCCGCTGAACAGCGCCAGCCGCTTGCCCTTGAGATCGGCGAAATAACTCTGGGTCCGATCCGGCCTGCGCTGGGCGACGAACACTTCGGCGTCTTCCAGGCCCATGTCGACATTCACATGGGCAATCCCCTTCCAGCCCCACTGCGGGTTCTCGAAGATCGCCATATCGGTACGGCCCTCCTCGAAATCGCGAAAGCGCCGGGGAATCGAGGTCGGTACCAGAACAAAGTGATAGTCGCCCTGCAAGGCATTGAGTGCCTCGGCCAGCTGTGGCAGCAAGCCCGTATCGGCGCCCTGCTCGGGTCGAATGGTATAGGGCGGGAAATGCGCGGCACCAATCCTGACTTCCTGCGCCGCCCATACCGTTTGAGCCATCAGCACACCCAGCACCAACCCTGGAATTCGGAATGCCCTGCGCACTGGCGAAAGCTTCAAGGCCACACCTCAGAATAAATATCGTCGATATCACTAAGCTAGGCGTTTTTGTTCACATAGACAACTTTCTGCCAGCGAATTAATCGCTTGCACAACACGCACTTAGCCGTCCTTGAGAATCAACGCCAGGGCCTCATCGGCCAATTGGTCCAAGGTCAGGTTGCCCTGGGGGCGGAACCAGGTGGTCGTCCAGGACAGCGCGCCAGTCAGGAATCGCCGGGCAATGAACACATCACCCTTGATATAGCCGGCTTCGCGCGCCTCGCCGAGCACCTGCAGCCAGATCTGCTCATAGAGATCACGCAGTGCCAGGACCTTGGCCTGCGCCTGCGGCGACAGTGAGCGCCACTCGTAGACCAGCACCGCCATGGCCTCGCCAGTACCGCCCATGATCGACTGCAACTCACAGCGAATCAGCGCCAGGACCCGCTCGCGCACGCTGCCGGCCTCGAACAGGGACGCGCGCATGAGGGCGGTGTTGTAGAGGATGGTTTCCTCCATGACGGCCCGCAGGATCTCATCCTTGCTCTTGAAATGGTGAAAGATGCTGCCGGACTGGATACCGATGGCACTCGCCAGGTCACGCACCGTGGTGCGCTCGTAACCCTTGTTGCGAAAGAGGTGCGCGGCGGTCTGCAGCAACTTGCCACGGGCACTGTCCGGATCGGTCAATTGCCCGGCCTGTACCAGATCCGCCATGACCTGCTGGGCTTGTTGCTCGTTCACGGCATTCTCCTCAATGCGGGTGCACGCCCGGAAACCGGGAGGTTGCGCGCGCAATTTAAGCCGACGCGCGCGCCCAGGCAAGCGCTTGGGATAAACCGGCCCAGACGGCGCAAGTCGACCACATCATCGAAATTCGGGGCCTGTGAAGCCCTGACCACTGAGTCAGGCGCACGAATTAGCCACACAGACCACTGGGCGGATCGTGCGGCATTGGCTACGCTTGGGGCGGACTAGGATGCTGTCTTCGGAGCTTGAGATGCCCCACTGGCTGGTGATTGATCTGGAAGCCACGACGGACGACGGGGGCTGGCCGCTGGCAGAGATGGAAATCATCGAAATCGGTGCCACCCTGGTCAACCGCGAAGGCCGGGAGCTGGATCACTTCCAGCGTTTTGTACGGCCGTTGCGCAGGCCGCTGCTGACCCCTTTCTGCCGTGAGCTGACGCATATCAGCCAGGCCAACATCGATACGGCTGCGCCCCTGATCGAGGTCTGGGGGGCGTTCGAGCGCTGGCTCGGCCAGCATCAGGCGCGACTGGAGGGCTGGGCCAGCTGGGGCGACTATGATCGCCGACAACTGGAACAGGACTGGCAAAAACTGCAATTGACCAGCCTGTTGAGCCAGGTGCCCCATGCCAATCTCAAGCAGCGCTTCGCCAAGGCGCGCAAGCTGCACAAGCCGCTCGGGCTCAATGGCGCCTTGCAACTGGCGGGGCTGCAATTCACTGGGCAACAGCATCGGGCGCTGGAGGATGCGCGCAATACCGCGCGGTTGTTGCCATTGATCCTGTAGGAGCCGGGCTTGTCGGGACGCCGAGCCGCCGCGAAGCTTTTGGCGATTTCAGGTCCGCATTCGCGGGCAAGCCGGGCTCCTAGAGGGGGCGGCATGCCTTGAATCGGATCGGCAGCAGGTGACGAGAACAGACGGCTTGGGCATACTGGCCGGCCCCATTTTCCAGCTCATTTCGAGGAATCGCCCATGTTTAAAGTCAACGAGTACTTCGACGGCACCGTCAAGTCGATTGCCTTCGCACAAGCCGAAGGCGCGGCCACCATCGGCGTCATGGCTCCGGGCGAATACGAGTTCGGCACTGCCCAGCGTGAAATCATGCACGTGGTCTCCGGCGCCCTGACCGTCAAGCTGCCAGACAGCAGCGAGTGGGAAACCTTCGCCAGTGGCAGCCAGTTCAACGTGCCAGCCGACAGCAAGTTCCAACTGAAGGTCGCCGTGGAAACCGCCTACCTGTGCGAATACCGCTGAGTTCAGCCAAGCACTGTGAGCAACAGCAGAACGGCGCCCAAAGGCGCCGTTTTTCATGGGGCATCCGACCTCAACACTGGCGAGCAAGCACCTCACACCCCTTTTCGGTCAGGCGATACCTCTGCGCCGGGCTGCGGGGTGATGCCGGATCGGTCATTTCCACCCAGCCAGCAGCCAAGGCAGGTGCCAGGCAGGTAGGCCACTCACGGCAGACAACTGCCCAAGATGCTCACTGATCTCGGCGATCAGGGAGAACATCCGCGGGGTCAACGTCAGGGGGGGTTGGTAACGGGACATCGCCTGATCCGGAAGACTGACAAGGGCACCATAATGCCTGATCCCCCTGGACTGCGGCATCTCAGCCGTCATGCTCATGCCCCCGGGCATTGAACTGCAGAGCCGCCAGCCGCGCATACAGCGGGTTGCTGGCGATCAGTTGGGCATGGGTGCCGATGGCCACCAGCTTGCCCTGATCCATCACCGCGATACGGTCGGCGTTCTGTACCGTGGCCAGGCGATGGGCGATCACCAGGGTGGTGCGGCCCTGCATCAGGCTCGGCAGGGCCTGCTGGATCAGGTGCTCGCTCTGGGCGTCGAGGGCGCTGGTGGCCTCGTCCAGCAGCAGGATCGGCGCATCCACCAGCAATGCCCGGGCAATCGCCAGGCGCTGACGCTGGCCACCGGACAAGCCGAGACCGGCATCGCCCAGGTGGGTCTGGTAGCCCTGGGGCATCTGCATGATGAAGTCGTGGGCATGGGCGATTCGCGCCGCCTCACGGACCTGCTCGTCGCTGGCCGTCGGGTTGCCGTAGCGGATGTTTTCCTCGACGCTGCCGAAAAACAGCGCCGGGCTCTGCGACACCAGGGCAAAGCAGCGCCGCAGATCCAGCGGATCGAGCTGGGTCAGCGGTTGCCCGTCGAGCAGCAGGCGACCCTGCTGCGGATCGTAGAAACGCAGCAGCAAATCGAACAGGGTCGACTTGCCCGCCCCCGAAGGACCGACCAACGCCAGGGTTTCACCGGCCCGGACGCTCAGGTCGAGGCCATCGATGGCATGGCTGTCGGGGCGCGATGGGTAGCTGAACCGCAGGTTCTCCAGCACCAGGTGGCCGGCGCCCCGCTCGGCCAGCCGGACTGCGCCGTCAGCCGGAGCGGTGATGGCATTGCTCGACTGCAATAACTCGCCAATCCGCTCGGCGGCCCCCGCTGCCCGTTGCAGCTCGCCAATGACCTCGCTGAGGGTGCCGAAGGCGCTGCCGACGATCAGGCTGTAGAACACGAAGGCCGCCAGTTCACCGCCGGAGATCCGCCCGGCGATCACGTCCATGCCGCCGACCCAGAGCATCACGCCCACGGCCCCCAGCACCAGTACGATCACCAGGGTAATCAGCCAGGCGCGCTGGACGATACGCTTGCGCGCGGTCTGGAACGCCTGTTCGACGGTCGCGGCAAAGCGCTGCTCATCCTGCGCCTGGTGATTGTAGGCCTGGACGGTCTTGATCTGACCGAGGGTCTCTGACACATAGCTGCCGACATCGGCGATGCGATCCTGGCTCTGGCGCGACAGGCTGCGCACTCGCCGGCCGAAGATCAGGATCGGCGCCAGCACCAGCGGCAGGGCGATCACCACGATACTGGTCAGCTTGGGGTTGGTAATGAACAACAGCACCACGCCGCCGATCACCATCAGCGCATTGCGCAGAAACAGCGACAGCGAGGAACCGATCACCGATTGCAGCAAGGTGGTGTCGGTGGTCAGCCGTGACTGGATTTCCGAACTGCGGTTGTTCTCGTAAAACCCCGGATGCAGGTAGATCAGGTGGTTGAACACCTGGCGCCGGATATCGGCCACCACTCGCTCGCCGATCCACGACACCAGGTAGAACCGGGAGAAGGTACCCACCGCCAGTCCCAGCACCAGGAGCAGAAACAACCCGATGGACTGGTTGAGCAGGTGCGGCGACTGGGTCATGAAGCCCTTGTCCACCAGCAGGCGGATGCCCTGGCCCATGGACAGGGTGATGCCGGCGGTGACAATCAGGGCCAGCAGCGCCGCGACCGCCTGCCAGCGATAAGGGGCGACAAACTGGCTGGCCAGACGGATGGCCCGGCGTTGACGAGCAGAAAGCATGGTTGGAGTCCGTTGTGCGATGAGCAGAGCCTACACCCAAGTTCGAGTGAACTTCCGTGAAACGCAATCAGTCAGGTTAATTATGACCGCGAGTAGCCATCCCTAGAAAGGATCGGTCTAACGCCCGGCTGGCGGGAACGCGTGGTTTCTGTTGCACTGCAATCAGGCGTTCCTGTGCTGTAGAAGGTTGTCACAGCCTGGTCATGCTGCGGTTATAAACTCGATAGGCACCTGATGAGGAGACAGGCCATGGACTTGCAACACAACACCAACCAGATTCCGGTGATTCGTCATCCCAAGCCCGAAACACTGGGCTGTGCAATTATCGACGCGGCGGGACGCGAAGTCCCGATCACCGAGGAAATGATCCAGCACGCCTGCCGTGAGCTGGAACAGCGATTGGTCAAGCCTGCGCAGCAAGACTGATAGCCCGAAGTCTTTTTACCGACCCGGCCTTGATGCCGGGTTTTTTCTGCCTGTGGGGAGTAGCATCGAACCTGTGGGTTGCTGGGTTTGCGGGAGCAGGATGGTTAGACGAGCACGGCACCCAGCGCCAGCACCATCCGTCGCAGTTCCTCGGAATCACCGTTGATCTTCACCGCCAGCCCCTCGATCTCGCGGCGCGGCGGGTAGTGCTTGCGCAACAGGTCGAAGGCCGCCCGCTGCTCGGCGACGCTACCGACCAGGCTACGGCGGAAATTCGCATCGTCGCGGCGCGGGTCGTACACTGCGCGGCAGATCGTCGCCATGGCCGAGGCCAGATCGCAGCTGGCGTTGAGGGTGATTTGCGCCAGACCAGGCTCGGGCAGCAAGTCCTCCAGACGCACCACGGGCTCCTGGCCACTGAACGCGCAGTAAGCCTGGTAGATCTGCGCCGTACCCCGTTGCCGGCCATCCAGACTGTAGCCGCCGATATGTGGCGAACCGAGCAGGCACAACGCGGCCAGTTCGACATCGACCTGCGGCTCGGCTTCCCACACATCGAGCACCGCCTGCAGGTCTTCACGGTCCAGCAGCACTTCGCACAGGGCAGCATTGTCCACCACCGGACCACGCGCGGCGTTGATCAGCCAGGCCCCCGGGCGCAACCGCTGCAGGCGTTCGCGGTCGAGCAGATGCCAGGTGGCCAGGTCACCGGAGCGGGTCAGCGGGGTATGCAGGCTGATCACGTCGCACTGCTCGATGATCTGTTCCAGGTCGACATACTCGCCCCCTTCGGTCGCCTGGCGCGGTGGATCACAGACCAGAACCTTCCAGCCCAGGCCCCGCAGCACCTTGACCAGACGCCCACCGACTTCGCCGGCGCCGATGACACCATAGGTGCGCCCGACCAGCTCGACACCCTCGATCTCCGCCAGCGTCAGCAGGCTGCCTAGCACATAGTCGACCACGCCACGGGCGTTGCAACCGGGGGCGCTGGACCAGTGGATGCCGGCCTCGTGGAAATACCCCAGGTCCAGGTGGTCGGTGCCGATGGTGCAGGTACCGACGAAGCGCACCCGGCTGCCCTCAAGCAGTTCGCGGCTGACTGGCGTCACCGAGCGCACCAGCAGCACATCGGCGTCGGCGACCGCCGCTCGATCGATGGCGCGCCCCGGCAAACGGCGGATCTCGCCGAAACCGGCAAAAAACGCATCCAGCAGGGGAATATTCTCGTCGGCAACAATCAGCATGGCAGGCTCCTTTGGCAGGCCGGCAGTGTGGCGCAGATCGCCCATCGCCACCAGCCACGATCGTTTGTCGACGCAGAAAAACCAGGTAAACCGCCCGTTCTCTTACAAATACGCTACAGAGGAAATTTCCTGACCGTTGCGTCAACAGGTAATATCAGCGGTTTTCCTCGCAATACTGGATACATCACTGGTGAATACCGTTACTGACACCTCTGCCCTCGCCCGGCCGGCGCGCGTCTTGCTGGAAATGCGCAACCTGCTGGGACTGGCCCTGCCGATCATCATCGCCCAACTGGCGCATACCGCCATGGGCTTCGTCGATGCGGTGATGGCCGGGCGCGTCGGCCCGCGGGACCTGGCTGCCGTGGCACTGGGCAACTCGATCTGGGTGCCGGTATTCCTGCTGATGACCGGCATCCTGCTCGCCACCACGCCCAAGGTCGCCCAGCACTACGGTGCCGGGACCCCGGCGCAGATCGGCCCGGTCGTGCGCCAGGCCCTCTGGCTGGCGCTGGTGGTCGGCCTCGGCGCCGGGCTGATCCTGTACAACGCCGAGCCGATCCTGCACTTGATGAAGGTCGACCCGGAACTGATCGGGCCGTGCATGGATTACCTGCGCGGTATCGGCAGCGGCCTGCCGACGGTGGCGCTCTACCATGTGCTGCGCTGCTGCAGCGACGGCATGGGGCGCACCCGGCCGAGCATGGTCCTAGGTCTGTGCGGACTGGCGCTGAACATCCCGCTGAACTATGTGTTCATCTACGGTCACCTCGGGGTGCCGGCGCTGGGCGGTCCCGGTTGCGGCTGGGCCACGGCGATCGTGATGTGGGTCATGCTGCTGGGCATGGCCGGCTGGGTTCGCTGGGCCAAGGTCTATCAGCCGAGCCAGGTGTTCAGCCGTTTCGACTGGCCGCAGTGGTCGGTGATCAAGCGCCTGCTGGGCATCGGGCTGCCGATCGGCATCGCGGTGTTCGCCGAGTCGAGCATCTTCGCGGTGATCGCCCTGCTGATCGGCAGCCTCGGTGCCCATGTGGTAGCCGGGCACCAGATTGCCCTGAACATCAGTTCTCTGGTGTTCATGGTTCCCTACTCTCTGGGTATGGCGATCACTGTCCGCGTCGGCCAGGCCCTGGGCCGCGAGCAGCCGCGCGAGGCGCGTTTCACCGCCGGGGTCGGGGTCGCTACCGCGCTGGCCTATGGCTGCCTGTCCGCCAGCCTGATGCTGCTGTTTCGCGAACACCTGGCGACCGTCTACACCAGCGATCCGGTGGTGATCCAGGTGGCGACCATGCTGATCGTGTATTCGGCGCTGTTCCAGTTCTCGGATGTGATTCAGGTAACAGCGGCCGGCGCGCTGCGGGGTTATCAGGACACCCGGGTGACGATGATCCTGACGCTGTTCGCCTATTGGGGTATCGGCCTGCCGGTAGGTTATGCCCTGGGGCTGACCGACTGGTTCGGCGCCCCGAGCGGCCCGAGCGGGTTGTGGGAAGGCTTGATCGTCGGGTTGTCGTGTGCGGCGGTGATGCTGTCGATCCGCCTGACCCGCAGTGCGCGCAAGCGGATCAGGATGAGCCGGGGGTAGATGCCAAGGCCGCTAAAGGATCTCTGGCTGGGAGCCAACGGTCTGGCGCTGTCCTTGTAGGATTCTGCGCAAGCCTCAAGCCTGCGCAGCGGCCCGGGTTATTCGACCTTCTTGCGAATCCAGTACAGGTAGGTCCCCGCCTCTTCGCGCTGTTCCACCAGTTCATGGTCGAGGAACACGCAGAACTTGGGGATGTCGCGGCGGGTCGACGGGTCGGTGGCGATGACCTTGAGCAGGCCGCCCGGCGGCAGGTCGCGGATATGCTGGTGCAACATCATCACCGGCTCGGGACAGTTGAGACCGGTGGCATCGAGGGTGCCATCAACTTTGGGGGGGTGGGACTGGGTCATGCTTCACTCCTGAAACCAGACCCCTATTGTCGCGCAAACAGCAACCCGACGTCACCTGCCACGGCCTGCGGCCACCGTCACGCGCCGGCTACGCGCAGGATCGTGGTGCCACCACCAGGCGATGGAGGCAATCGGCAACGGCTCGGTGCTCTCATCCAGTGGCCGATCCGCCAGTTCCGCACCCTCTACGCAGATATCACCGTCCAGCCCATTGAGAAACACATAACGCGGATTGTTCAAGTGCCACTTGAGCACACCACTGATGTAGTAACTCAGGCGCTCGGCATACGCGCTGATCGCCGGTGTCCCGTAAGTCATCAGCTGTTCCTGCAAGCGCATGAACAGGCCCTGGACCCGATCGCGCATGCAAACCGCCGAGACGATGGCGTCCTCCACCGAACAGCCCTCTGTCCGCCTGATGACATCGACCAGGTTGTGTCCACGCTTGTCACGGCTGCGCATCATTTCCTTGGGGAAAGAGAACAGGTCGTTGTCCCAGGTGGCGAACGTCGCGGCCATTTCCGTCAAGGCCACGACCGGCCGGCTCGCCAACTCGTCCTCACTGATATCGATACGGGCAACCATGTAGCAGAACGGCGGAAAGGTCATGCCGCCACCGCCAAAAAGACGCTGGATGATGTAGTCATTCAATGACGGCTGCAAACTGACGGACTTCCACATCTCAGCCATGAAGTAGGTGCGCATGACCGTGGCGAAACGTGTCGCATGGCACGACAGGCCGTGCGCCTGCAGGCGCAGCCGGATGTCCCGCAAGGCCATCCCGTAGCGGTCCTGCGCATCCATTGGCAACTCGACAGACTCCAGGCTGCGCTGGAGTCGGCTGGTCGTATCGATCAAGGCCCGAGGGTCCTGGCTCTCGGGACCTTCGTCGCACACTTCATCATCGTAGGCGAAGGTCCACATCATGTAGTCGGTAGCGACCTGGACCAGTTCATCCGTGCCCTGGGGATAAATCGTGCCGCATAACTCGCCGATACCACTGACGGCCAGGCGTTGGCGATGCCGATCATCGATAAACAACCCCCAACGCTCCAGCCATTCCAGGCAGCGTGGCAACAACAGATCGGTATGGGGGTGGCGGGAATGGGGAAGCGGGCAGTAGATGGGTGGAAGTCTGATAGGCCGCATCGTCGATGCTCCATTCAACGAAAGTAACAACGCCAGCAGCAAACACCCGGGACAAAGCATCCGTCAACGCTATTAAGGCAATAAGCCAAGTGCCAAATCTCTATCAGGAATATAAGAAATAACCCCCGGCACCTGAAAACGATCGTCTATCCCGAAACGTTCTATGCCTGGAGCCGCGACGATTATTCAAGTCAAACGAATAACGCTATGCTCCCCGGACAATCACGATGTAGAGAAATGAGCATGAGCACGCCCGCCGCACCGGGCGCTCTCATATCATCCATTGACCTTTGCATTCGTCAGGTGAGTGATCATCTACAGACGGAAATCGATGATCGAGGCGCCATCCATCAGCGTTGTCGCAGCCGGGTACTGGAATCGGTCCTGATGTTGCGCCTTTTAGTTCGATCAGACCGTTATCCGGCAATCCAGGATCGGCTACTCGCGTTTCTGCGGGAGCGCCATCGGGGCGGCGGCAACACCCCACTGGAGAAACTGTTACTGGACGCCGTCCTGGCAACCCGGGTCATTCCCCCGCAAGCCTTCGTGGACCTGGCGCCCACGCACCTCGGCACGCCGCGCAAACGCTGGATGCTCTCGACCTGCCTGGCCCTGTCGGGCGCCGCGCCCTACCTGGCCGACGCGGAAATTGCCGCCATCCATCATCAAAACCAGGTGTCCTGGGTCGGCATGATGCTCTGTGCGCTCAAGGTGGTGAACGCCTGTGCCAGGCAGCGTCAGGTGCTGCTTGAACCCGAGGACCGCCAGTTCCTGGTCGAACAGTTGGAGCATGGCAGCCAACGAGAGCCCTGGGAGGGCAATCTCCTGGCCCATCTCTGGGCCCTCCTCGCCCTGCAGGCCCTCGAACCGGCGCATCCCTTGCTCGACAGCGGCCTCGCCACTCTTCTCGACAAGCGCAACCCGGACGGCGGGCTGCCTTTTATCAGTCACATGACGGTCTACCTGAGCGCCTTCGCCGGCATCGCCCTGGGAAAAACCGAGGGTGCCCCGCAGCGGCTTGAACAGATGGCCGATTACCTCGCCGGGCAGCAGGCACCCGACGGCGGCTGGCCCTACAACGAGGGCGTGCGCCAGACCGACGTCGATTGCACCTGCTGTGTCATCGACTATTTGGTTTCCCGCGCGGCGCAGCGCCATGCTCAAGTGATCGAGCGTGGCCTGGCCTACCTGTCAGCGCGGGTCAACCCGGACGGCGGTTTTCCCACCTACCTGCGTGAGCAACCGTCGGAAGTGACGATGACTGCCAATGCGCTCATCGCCTTCATTGCGCACTGGCAACGCCATACCGACCTGCTGGTAGCGGCCATCGGTTTTCTATGTCATTCACAACAACCCAGCGGTGCCTTCGAGCGCAGTTGGAGCCTGAGCGAAACCTTCGCCATCTCCCGAGTGCTGACTGCCCTGAAACGAATTCCAGATGGCTGTCCCCACACGCTGCACGGCGCCATCGAGGCGGTGTACGAAAAGGCCACGCGCTACCTGCTGGTGGCCCGAAACCCGGACGGCGGCTGGGGCCACACGCCGGGCGAAGCGAGCGACGTCATCAGTTCGGCCCATGGCCTGTGCGCTGCGGCGCTACTGAACCATGACGGCCTGATGGCGAGCGGCTGGCATTACCTTCAGAGCCGGCAATTGGCAGATGGCCGGTTTCTCTCGATCCCCGACCAGGCAGGCCCGCGCCCCTTTGCCTACGACTTTCCGGTGCTGGCGAATATCTTCGTCCTGAATGCCTTGGGCGAACTGCGCCAGGCCCGTACGGTCGCTAGCCGTTTTTCTTTTTGACATCCAGTCGACGCAGGTGACAGGTCACTTCCTCACGGTCGTGATACAGCTGCTTACAGCCGATCGCCACCTTGATGCCACGCGCCTTGAAGCCGTCCTCGATACGTTCCAGCAGACGCCGGACCTCGGCATAACGCTGCTTCATCGGCAGCTTGAGGTTGACCACCGCCTCACGGCAATGGCCCTCGCCGACCCAGCTTTCCAGCATGGCGGCCGTTCGCGCCGGCTTCTCGACGATGTCGCAGACCATCCAGTCCACCGGCTGTTTCGGCTTGTAGGTAAAGCCGTCGGCCATCAGGTGCTGGACCAGCCCGGTGTCCATCAGGCTTTCGGCCATCGGCCCGTTGTCGATGGCGGTCACCAGCATGCCGCGGTTGACCAGTTGCCAGGTCCAGCCGCCGGGCGCTGCGCCGAGGTCGACGCCGGTCATGTCGCCATGAAGGCGATCTTCCCACTGGTCACGGGGAATGAAGTGGTGCCAGGCCTCTTCCAGCTTGAGGGTCGAGCGGCTCGGGGCGTCCTTGGGAAACTTGAGGCGTGGAATGCCCATCGGCCACATCGCCGAATTGCCCGCGTCGGCCATGCCGAGGAACACTTCCCGGCCGCTCTTGAAGGTCAGCAGCAACCGTGGCTTGCCGGCGTCCTCCACCAGCTTGCCGGCCTGGAGCAACGCTTTGCGCAACGGCGCCTCGAACTTCTTGCAGAAGTTCGACAATTCCTTGCCGTCGTTGGTATCGAGCACTTCCAGCCAGAGACTGCCGCATACCGGATAGTCCGCCAGGTTTTCCAGAATCACGCTGATCCGGTCGGTTTCCGGCAGTTCAAGGAAGCGGCCACGAGCCCATTGGCGAGGGAAGATCAACTCGGCAAAGCGCAGGCCGGCCATCAGCCGGGCGGCACCGGCGGCGTCGCCGCAGACGAATTCGGCGCAGGCACTGCTGGGCTTGGCCTTGGCATAACCGGGCACGTCGAGGCGCGCGGCATGCTCGGCGATCTCGGAGCAGACCTCGCCTTCGAAGCCGGGCCGGCAATGCATGAAGAGGGTGTTCAATTCGATTCTCCTGGGTGTCGACAGCCACTCGGCAGGAGCCTGTCAAAAACCCGCGCATGATAGCCGAGTTCGGAACCTTGGGCGCGCCCGAGCAGTCCAGTGAAGTAGCCAGATCATCCGAACAGGGCTAGATTCAAGGCTCTGCTTGTACCACCCGGCCCGTGCCGTGCGGGCCTCAAGGAGTCATTTCATGTCATCTCTCGATAGCCTGAAAACCCTGAGAACTCTGCAGGTAGGCGCCAAGACCTACCACTATTTCAGCCTGCCAGAGGCCGCCCGCACACTTGGCGACCTGGACCGGTTGCCGATGTCGCTCAAGGTCCTGCTGGAAAACCTGCTGCGCTGGGAAGACGGCAAGACCGTCACCGAAGCCGACCTCAAGGCCCTCGCCGCCTGGCTGCAGACGCGCAGTTCCGAGCGGGAAATCCAGTACCGCCCGGCTCGCGTGCTGATGCAGGACTTCACCGGCGTGCCGGCGGTGGTCGACCTGGCCGCCATGCGTGCCGCTGTGGCCAAGGCCGGCGGCGATCCGCAGCGGATCAACCCGCTGTCGCCGGTCGACCTGGTGATCGACCACTCGGTCATGGTCGACAAGTTCGCCAGCCCTGCCGCTTTCGGCGAAAACGTCGACATCGAAATGCAGCGCAACGGCGAGCGCTATGCCTTCCTGCGCTGGGGCCAGAACGCCTTCGACAACTTCAGCGTGGTGCCGCCGGGGACCGGGATCTGCCATCAGGTCAACCTCGAATACCTCGGCCGCACGGTCTGGACCAGGGACGAGGACGGTCACACCTACGCCTTCCCCGATACCCTGGTCGGCACCGACTCGCACACCACCATGATCAACGGCCTCGGCGTACTTGGCTGGGGCGTCGGCGGGATCGAGGCGGAAGCGGCGATGCTCGGCCAACCGGTGTCGATGCTGATTCCCGAGGTGATCGGCTTCAAGCTCACCGGCAAACTCAAGGAAGGCATCACCGCCACCGACCTGGTACTGACGGTCACCCAGATGCTGCGCAAGAAGGGCGTGGTCGGCAAATTCGTCGAGTTCTACGGCGACGGCCTGGCTGAACTGCCCCTGGCGGACCGCGCGACTCTCGCCAACATGGCCCCGGAGTACGGCGCCACCTGCGGTTTCTTCCCGGTCGACGACGTCACCCTGGAGTACCTGCGCCTGTCCGGCCGGCCGGCTGAAACCGTCGATCTGGTCGAGGCCTACAGCAAGACCCAGGGCCTCTGGCGCCTGCCAGGCCAGGAGCCGCTGTTCAGCGACAGCCTGGAGCTGGACATGGGCAACGTCGAAGCCAGCCTGGCCGGGCCCAAGCGCCCGCAGGACCGGGTGCCACTGCCCAAGGTGGCACAGGCCTTCGAAGACTTCATCGGCCTGCAGCTCAAGCCGGCCAGCAAGGAGGAAGGCCGCCTGGAAAGCGAAGGCGGCGGTGGCGTGGCGGTCGGCAATGCCGATCTGGTCGGCGAGGCGGACTATCGCTACGAGGGCCAGACCCATCGCCTGAGAAACGGTGCGGTGGTGATCGCCGCCATCACCTCCTGCACCAACACCTCCAACCCCAGCGTGATGATGGCCGCCGGGCTATTGGCGAAAAAGGCCGTGGAAAAGGGGCTCAAACGCCAGCCCTGGGTCAAGAGTTCACTGGCCCCGGGCTCCAAGGTGGTCACCGACTACTACGAGGCTGCCGGCCTGACCCGTTACCTCGATGAATTGGGTTTTGCCCTGGTCGGCTACGGCTGCACCACCTGCATCGGCAACTCGGGGCCGCTGCCGGAGCCGATCGAGAAGGCCATCCAGCAGTCGGACCTGACCGTCGCCTCGGTGCTCTCGGGCAATCGCAACTTCGAGGGCCGGGTGCATCCGCTGGTGAAAACCAACTGGCTCGCCTCGCCGCCGCTGGTGGTGGCCTACGCCCTCGCCGGCAGCGTGCGCATCGACCTCAGCCGTGAGCCCCTTGGCACCGGCAGCGACGGCCAGCCGGTGTACCTGCGCGATATCTGGCCAAGCCGCCAGGAAATCGCCGACGCCGTGGCCCGGGTCGATACCGAGATGTTTCACAAGGAGTATGCCGAGGTGTTCGCTGGCGACGCCCAGTGGCAGGCCATCGAAGTGCCGCAGGCCGCTACCTATGCCTGGCAACAGGACTCGACCTATATCCAGCACCCGCCGTTCTTCGACGAGATCGCCGGCCCGCTGCCGGTGATCGAGGATGTTCGGGATGCCCGGATACTGGCGTTGCTGGGAGATTCGGTCACCACCGACCACATCTCCCCCGCCGGCAATATCAAGGTCGACAGCCCGGCCGGGCGCTACCTGCGTGAACAGGGCGTGGAGCCGCGGGACTTCAACTCCTACGGTTCACGGCGCGGCAACCATGAGGTGATGATGCGCGGCACCTTCGCCAATATCCGTATCCGCAACGAAATGCTCGGCGGTGAGGAAGGCGGCAATACCCTGCATGTGCCCTCGGGGGAAAAGCTGGCGATCTACGACGCCGCCATGCGCTACCAGACCGAGGGCACGCCGCTGGTGGTGATCGCCGGCCAGGAGTACGGCACCGGCTCCAGTCGCGACTGGGCAGCCAAGGGGACCAACCTGCTGGGGGTCAAGGCGGTGATCGCCGAGAGTTTCGAACGTATCCACCGGTCCAATCTGGTGGGCATGGGCGTGCTGCCCCTGCAGTTCAAAGCCGGGCAGAACCGCAAGACCCTGCAGCTCACTGGCCGGGAGACCTTGAGCATCGAAGGCCTGGCTGGCGTCGAACTGCAACCGCGAATGAACCTCGACCTGATCATCAGGCATGAAGAGGGTCATTCGCAGAAGATCGAAGTGCTGTGCCGTATCGACACGCTCAACGAAGTTGAATACTTCAAGTCTGGAGGCATTCTGCATTATGTGCTGCGACAACTGATCGCAGGCTGAGGAAAGCGGCGCCTCACGGTGAAAAAACAGTGGTCTGACCATTATTTTTTCATTAGTCAGGCACCCCGGGGTGCGGGTTATGATGACTCGCCCGCCGGGTTTGGCGGGGCTGTCCAACTCGCCAAGGAGCTGCATGTCCATCCTGCCCTGGCCTTATCTGGCCCTGTTGTCCCTGGGTTATGCACTGGCCTTGAGTGTCGGCCAACTGAGCCTGCCGAGCCTGCTCGGTTTCAGCCTCTTGCTGGCAAGCGGCCTGGCCGCCTGGCAAACCCGCAGCCGGGCAGGCCGCTACCTGGGACATGGGCTGTTCGTGCTGGTTGCCGTCGCCCTGGCCCTACACAGGTTGCCGGGTTTCCACAGCGGCCAGGTGATCAGCGCCATGCGCCTGACCCCGGAGGCTATACCGTTCAACCTCTACCTGAATCTCGACAAGCCGCTGATCGGCTTCTGGCTGCTGCTGGTCTGCCCCTGGCTGGTCCAGCGCCACTCGCCAGGACGCGTCCTGGTCAGCGCAGCAAGCGCCTGGGTCGCGACCTCGCTGCTCGCCCTGGGCTGCGCCAGTTTACTGGGCATCGTCGGCTGGGCGCCGAAATGGCCTGAGTCCGGTGGATGGTGGCTGCTGAACAACCTCTTGCTGGTGAGCCTGGTCGAGGAAGTGCTGTTCCGTGGTTATATTCAGGGCGGTCTGAGCCGCTGCCTGAAGTCCTTGCCACACGGCGAAACCCTGGCCTTGCTGGGCGCCGCGCTGATCTTCGGGCTCACCCATGTGGGCGCGGGCTGGCAATGGATGCTGCTGGCGACACTGGCCGGGGTCGGCTATGGTCTGGCCTACCGTTTTGGCGGTCTGGCTGCGGCCATCCTGACCCATGTCGCGCTCAATACCGTTCACTTCGTATTTTTCACTTATCCAATGTTGCAATCGTGATATCAAGGATGAAGGTAGCAAGAGGTACTGTTGTTTGCTGAAAAGCTCGGCGAGGAGCTGAGCGTGTTAATTCCCAGCGTGTTCGACTCGTATTCAAGGACGAGTGCGGGTACGCAAGAGCCAAATCATGAAACGGTCATGAAAGTCGAAAAAATATTCAACATTTTCACAGTCATGCCGATAACCTGCCATAGCCTTGCGGATTGAAAAACCATGCGTAACAACCAACCCATCACCCAACGCGAACGCACCTTTCCTGCTCAGCAACGGTTGATTTCCACTACCGACGCCAAAGGCGTGATCACCTACTGCAACGACGCTTTCGTCGAAATCAGTGGGTTCTCACGCGAAGAACTGATCCGCGCTCCGCACAATCTGGTGCGGCACCCGGATGTTCCGACAGCGGTGTTTGCGCATATGTGGAACACGCTTAAACAAGGCCTGCCATGGATGGGCATTGTCAAGAATCGCTGCAAGAGCGGTGACCACTACTGGGTCAACGCCTATGTGACCCCCGTCTTCGAAGGCAACCAGGTGGTGGGCTACGAATCGGTGCGGGTCAAGCCCACTGCTGAACAGATCCGCCGTGCCGAAGCGCTCTACCTGCGCATCAACCAGGGCAAGTCGGCGATTCCGCGCAAGGACAAGTGGCTGCCGATGTTACAGGACTGGCTGCCGTTCATACTGGTCAGCCAGGTGAGCTTCCTGATCGGTGCCTGGCTCGATTCCCACTGGGGCTTCGCCCTCGCCGCCGCCGTTTCGGTGCCACTTGGCCTGCTGGGCCTGAGCTGGCAGCAACGCGGCCTCAAGCGCCTGCTACGCCTGGCCGAACAGACCACCTCGGACCCGCTGATCGCCCAGATGTACACCGACAGCCGAGGCGCCCAGGCCCGCCTGGAGATGTCGATCCTCAGCCAGGAAGCACGCCTGAAGACCTGCCTGACCCGTCTGCAGGACACCGCCGAACATCTCAATGCCCAGGCCCGGCAGTCCGACGACCTGGCGCAGAAGAGTTCCGACGGTCTCGACCGTCAGCGTCTGGAAACCGAACAGGTCGCAACCGCCGTCAACCAGATGGCTGCCACCACTCAGGAAGTTGCCAGCCATGTGCAACGTACGGCCGATGCCACCCAGGAAGCCAACCGCCTGACCAGCCGCGGCCGCGATATCGCCGGGGAAACCCGCGACGCCATCGAGCGATTGTCGGTGGTGGTCGGCGAAACCGGCGGTACCGTCACCCAGCTGGCCAAGGACAGCGACGAGATTGGTGGCGTGGTCGATGTGATCAAGGGCATTGCCGACCAGACCAACCTGCTGGCGCTGAACGCGGCCATCGAAGCGGCCCGTGCCGGCGAGATGGGCCGTGGTTTCGCAGTGGTGGCCGATGAAGTACGCCAACTGGCGCAACGTACCAGCGAATCCACCGGGCAGATCCATGCCCTGATCGCCAAGCTGCAACAGACCGCCAATACCGCCGTACAGACCATGGACGCCGGCCATCGCCAGGCCCAGGAAGGCGTGGCGCGGGTGTTGGAAGCGGATGCAGCACTGGTGGGAATCAGCGAAGCGGTCGCCAATATCACCGACATGACCACCCAGATCGCTGCCGCCACCGAAGAGCAGAGTTCGGTGGCCGAGGAGATCAGCCGCAACATCAGCACCATCGCGCAATTGGCCGACCAGACCTCGGAACAGGCGCACAACTCCGCGCAACTGAGCGAGGAACTGACGCACACGGCCCATACGCAGTATTCGCTGGTGGAGCGTTTCAACCGCTGATCGCAAGCCGCGCAGCCGCAAAACCCGGTGCCCGACAGGCCCCGGGTTTTTTATTGCCCGCGATAACACTAAAAACTTCTTTTTTATAAGTAAGAAATTTCTTCGTGAAAATGGACTTACTGCTTACATGAAAAGTACAAAACAAACAAACAGCCAAACTCCTTGACAACATCAGGGAGTTAATATTCGTTGAGTGCTTGGCAAACTAACGCACAGACGGTTAATACCTGCCCCCTGAATGCCTTAGTTGCCAAAAAACCACGGACAGACGTAGAACTTTAAAACAATCAGTAAAGCGTCCAATCGCGGCCCCTCCCTGACAACACTCAACCCGATAAAAGGAGTATCCTCATGAAGGACTTGGCGATTCAAACCCCATGCCCCTTACTGCAAGCCCCACTCGTTGAAACGGCGGCTCCCGAAGACGGACTCTTGCCAGCAAACGATCTGGACCAACCCCTGCGCGTGACGATCAACCCGTGGCGCGAAGTCAGCACCACGCAAACCTGCCAGTTGATCTGGAACGGCATCCCAGTCGGTACTCCGACCCCAGTCTCGGCTCATCAAACAGACACTCCACTGACCTTGCTACTGCCGGGTGAAATGCTCTCTGAAGAGGGTAAAAACGAGCTTTGCTACAGGGTCCATGACACGCTCGGCGAATACTCGATCGACTCCCCCATCACGCCCATTCTTGTCGATCGCACACCACCCGGCGGCGAACTTCTTGCGGCGCTTATACTGCCGTGTATCGCGACCCGGGGTTTAACCTCCAGCGAACTGACGGAACTGGGCAATCAACTGACCGCGATTGTCCCCGGCTACTTCGATATGCAATGGGGCGATGTCATAGACACTTACTGGGGTGAACAGGTCGGCCCCACTTATACGGTCCAGGCCGATGAACCGGGCAGCGACAAAGTACGGATCAGCGTCGAACGCAGTTTCCTCGAACAACTGGGCAACGGCGAGTACGCCGTCAGCTACCGCATTCGCGATCGGGCCGGCAATGTCTCGATACGCTCGCAACCGGCGTCCCTCAGATTGCACCTGCAACAGTTGCCCGCCAGGCTTTGCGCCCCTGTCGCCCTGAAGATCGACAATGGCCAGGTTCACGACCTTCAGGCACGGCTTGGGGTGAAGATCGCCGTGCCCACCTATGGCCACGTCGCGTCTGGCGACGAAATCCGCGTGTTCTGGAACGGCGAGCCCGTCGCCGGCAAGCGGGTGATCAGCCATCATGAACGGAACAAGCCGTTGTTACTGAACGTCCGGGTGAGCTACCTGTGCATCTCCCGTCATGGCGATGGCCCGGCCCGGGTCAGCTACCAGGTATGCCGCAACGGTGAAACCTTCACCTCCCCGGACCTGCGGCTCGAGGTTTTTCTGCAACTGCCCGGCCCCCAGGACCCGACGCCGCAAACGCTGGTCAACGAAGCCTTGGCGGCCCCGGTGATCAGAGGCAAGCATCCCAGTACCCGGGCACTGGACAACTACCTCGACGAAGACAATGCACAACGCAGCGCCGACGTGATCATCGCCTGGCGCGATGCGTTCCAGGCCGGCGACCGGATCAACCTGTTCTGGGGCCGATCGCCACAACCGCTACTGCGCGCCATCACCCGACAGGACGTCGACAGCCGCTGCGACCTGGTGATCAACGTGCCGAACAGCCTGATCGTCGAACAGGGCTGCGGGGTGGATATCCGCGTGCACTACACCGTGACCCGCGAGGGCAACCCGAACACCTCCTACTCGCCCAAACAGTCGGTCGCGGTGATCTTCCAGATGCAACTGCCGGGCGGCACGCAGGGGCTGCTGGAGCCGGTGTTCAGCGACGCCAGCGTGCTCAACGTGGTCGATCCGCGCAAGGACCCGGAAGGGACCGTGGTGCACGTGGCGCCCTACCGCAACATGCAGATTGGTGATCGCATCGTCCTGCGGTTCTGCGGCTTCGATGCACTGACCGGCGGCAATACCATCGAGCGGGCGACGTTCACCAGCGAGCGTCTGGTCTGTGCGCGCGACCTGCGCTACGGCTACCGTTTCCGGGTGCCGCTGGCCCGCCTGATGGCCGTCGAGCACGGTCGTGGTCGGGCCCATTACGAGGTCAGCAACAGCCTGGGCCACGTCACCTCGCGACCGGCCGACGTCTACATCTCGTCACGCGCGCCGGTTGCGGTGCGCTGATCCGTACCCATGAAAAAACCCTCGACGAAGACTCGTCGAGGGCTTGCCGATCGTCAACGATGGCACCCGCCATCAAAAGCCGTAGCGCAGCCCGACGTTCACCCCCCAGGGCTGCTCGATGTGTTCGCCCTTCATGTAGTCGAAGTGGGCATGCAACTGCAGATTCTTCGACAACGCAGCGGACACACCGGCCCCAAGCTCGGCGCGGGTGCCGAACAGGCTGTTGTCAAACGCGGCATCATTGACCTTCACGGTATTGCCGCTGCGGGAAAACTCATGGACCACAGCCGCCCGCAGGTAAGGCTGCAACAAGCCGCCATCGGCCAGTTCCAGGTTGCGCCCCAGCGTCGCACCGGCCTTGCCGAGCATCGACAGGGTGTGATCGTTTTGCGCCGCCAGACCATTGTCCAGGGTGTAACGATCACCCTTGACCAAAACCGTCGACCATTGGGCATAGGGCTCGATGAATACATCCTGCGATAAAACGATGTGTTTACCGAACTCCAGCGAACCGCCGTAGGCGATATTGTCATAACTGCCCTTGGCCTTGACGCCGTTGGTCATCGCCACATCCGCCTGGTTACGGAAGCGGTTCACCTTGACCAGCCCATCGAGGTAGTAGCCGTCATCCCTCAACCAGGTCCCGTAGGCACCGATGTAACCACTGCCGACCTTGCCAGCGGTGCCACGGCTCAGGCTCAGGTCGGATTCGCTATGCCCGGCCAGTACCCCGACCAGCAGTTGCCCATCGCGCACCGACACGGGCACGTCGAACCCGAGGGACAGCCCGCGCTGACGCTGCTTGTAGCCGAACCCGGCATCCGCCGTCACGTTGTACTGGCTGCCATAGCCGCGTATCCAGCCGCCCCCTGCACCGCTGGTGCGGATTTCGCCGAGGCGGCTGCGCAGGGTCGCCAACTCACCGTACCAGACGGTCGGCCCGACACTGAACAGGCCCAGGGCAGCCTGGGTCGAAGGACTGATGGTTTTGCCGGAGCCGACGATAAACCAGTCGTCGCCCTGCCGTTCCAACTGGTAGGAATAGACGCCCAGATCGATACTGCCGCCGACCACCTCGAACAGCGCATCGCCGCCTTCGGTATGCACCACCTGCAGCGGAGTGATCTCGGGTGAGTCGGGTTCCTGGCCGGTGTTCTCGACATCGAGCAGGAACCTGCCGTTGGCCTCACCCTCGACATTCAGCAGATCGCCGGTGCCGCCCAGCAGATTGACCTGCATGTTGAACAGCCCCGTACCGGACAATTCGCCAAGCGACAGGGTGTGGAACTGCCCGGCCGATCCCAGGGTTACGCTGCCACCGCCCAGCGACAGGGAGTTGAGTTCGGCATCGTCGACCATCGTCCAGTTCGCGCCACTGTTGATGGCGACGCTGTGGGTATTGACCAGGTTGCCGGTGAGCTGGGCATTGTTCTGCAGGGTGACATCCAGGGTACTGCTACCGTCGGCGATCAGGTCCCCCGTCAAGACCGAATTGCCGACGGTGAAGCCGACCGTGCTGTTTTCCCTGACATCCAGCAACGTGCCGTTGCCGGACAACAGGTTGGAGCCGTTCTGGACCACGATGTCGGCCCTCGACCCGTCGACGATGCGGATGGCCGGCCCGCTCAAGCCTTCCAGCGTCGAACGGTCCAGCACCACCTCGGTCGAGCTATCGATCGGTGGCGAACCGGGGCCGCTGGTGTCACCGATGATATGCAGACCAACCGACTCCCCGCGTGCGTAGCTGCCGTTGGTCATCTGCAAGGCACTCCCCGCCAGCCGGATGGCCTCGCCATCATTGCCGGCACCGGCCACGGCGGTGACGCTGGAATGGTTCAGCGAGAGTCGCCCCAACGGCGAGACAATAGCCCCGATGCCCATCCCGGACACGCTGCTGTCCTGCAGACTCGCCGAGGAACTCAACGGCGAGCCGCCATTCATCAGCGTAGAGACCTGCAATGCCCGGCCGGTGGCATTGTTGATGGTGCCGTTGACGATGGTGGCCCGGCCATGGCTCAGCTCCAACCCACCGTTCACCGTTCCATTGTTGATCTGGACGTCGGAAACCCCGCTGGCATTTCCCCTGACACTCACCGACTGGGTCACCGCCCCATCGAAGATCTGCAAAAGACCACGATCCATCACCGACCAGGACTCAACCGGACTGGAGGCATTCAGGGTTTCAATCCGATTGCTGACAGTGCCGGTGATGGCATTGCCGTTATCGATCTGAACCGCCTGGACCTGAAGGCTCAGCGTTGCACCACAGGATAATCCTATGACCTTCAATCCGGTTTTATGGATAAGCCCTGTGCTCATTCGCTTTTGGTACAACATACATTTCCCTCGCCTGAGTGTTGAGGGAATCATTTTGCGGAGCACTCATTAGTGTTAACACGAAACATCTCCGCAGCACTGACAAGGTGATTCCTTTAATCCAATAAAAAATCTCCTACAGAATACTTACAGATTAAACATTGTTATTTTTATCAAGAAAGCCGTTGACACCCCAAACAAAAGCCGATTACTTCAAAACCAGATAAAGAGTTGAAGTTTCTTTATCGCCCAAACTTATTAAAAGCGGATTCCATTGTCGACCCATTCATTATTCATGAACAGCAGACACTCGTCCGTAAAAACACTTATAAGGAACTTTAATATGTGCAACCTGAAGACTCATATCAGCCTGGGACTGACCGGCTACCACAGGACTCGACTCGACAGATACCCGCCACCCGACGTGCCGCTGGCCCTGATAGATGGTTTGTTGCCGATCACCGCCTTGAACGCGCCGCTGGATATCACCTTTCCCCTACCGCCCGATGCCGGGTTGCATTATTCCTATCGACTATTATGGGAAGGCGAGGAAATATCGGAAGACTGGAAAGATATCACCCGGGATGACCTGGACAACCCGACCCGACACTTGCGCCTGCAGGTTCCGCAGGACTATCTGGTGGAAAAAAGAGATCCGCTCAACCCCACGGACAAGAAGTACCGGGTGGGCTACGAGATCAAGAACAACGATAACGGCGTCGAGGAACCGTCTTTCGATTACCTGCTGGAAATCGACCAGACTTCCCCGGGCCTGCCACACCATGGCCCGATGATCTTTCCCCGCGAAGTGGAAGGCGGCCTGACCTCTGCGGAGTTGACCGCACTGGGCAACAAACTGGACGTGCTGGTGACCAGCTACAGCACCATGGCCGATGGCGATGAAATCCAGACCTGGTGGGGCCCTGTCGAAGGCCCGAGCATTCCGGTGCAATGGTCCGATGTGGAAAACGAGCGCGTCACCCTGTCCTTCAGCCGCGCCTTCCTCGAACAGGTCGAGGCGCAGCTTGGCAGCAGCGAAGCCGCGATCACCTACTTCATCACCGACCGCGCGCTGAACATTTCGCCACGCTCCGAGCCAGCCTATGTCAGGTTGCTGCTGGCCGACATCCCGGACGACCTGCCAGCGCCGCTGGTTGCCCAGGCCGATGACGGCCTGATCGATTACCAGGACGCGAAGGCCGGTGTCACCGTCGGTATTCCCCACTATGACGGGGCCCTGGCGGGTGATCGGATCCGGCTGTTCTGGGGTTCCGACAATCCGTTACCGGAGCTGGAACTGCGTCCGGGCGACGAAAACAATGACCCGGTGCTCGAGCCCATCCTGCAGTTCGAGGTGATCAATCTGATTCCGGAAGGCCGGGTCGACGTCCGCTACGAGGTCTATCGCCAGGGCGACCTGGTGGGCAGCTCGCTGGTCAAGCCGGTGGACGTGTTCCTGACCTTGCCCGTCGCCGAAGACAACCTGCGGCCCCTGACCCTGCAGGGCACCAGTGGCAACCCGAACGTCGATGACAACGTCATCGACCCGGATGACTACGAGCTCGAGGCCCGCGCCCTCTTCCGCTGGGCGACCGGCCTGCGGGCCAGCGACTGGCTCAATCTGCACTGGGGGGAGCAGGAGGTTGCGCAGTGGTATGAAATCAAACAGTCCGACTTCGACGCCGGCGTGGACTTCACCATCGCGATCGCCAACGCGATTCTCAAGGCCCAGGGCACCGGAGCCGCCATTCCCGTGCGCTACAGCGTCACCCGTGTCGGCAACCCGAACACGGTGGTCGCGCCTACGCAGAACGTGGCGGTGCGTTCCAGGATCGAACAACCTGGCGGGGAACTTGGCCCGCAGGCGCCGCGTTTCACCCGGACCACCCCCGGCGGTGTCGTCGGCCCCATCGAGAACCCCGATGGCACGCCGCTGCATGTCGATCCCTACGACAACATCAAGCAAGGTCATACGGTCCACCTGACCTTTGACGGTTATGACCGCAACAACAACCCGATCCCGGGCACCCACCATACCGACCAGCGCGAGCTGGACCAGTGGGACATCGTCAACGGCTACAGCTTCCAGATACCGGCCACGGTATTGCGCACGCTGTGCGTGGGCCGCGCTGAAGCCACGTTCCGCGTCGAACCCAAGCCGGAGCACAACCAGGAGCCGGCCACGTCCGCTGTGGCTCACGTGCGCGTCGACATGAGCCGCCCCGGACTCGGCTGCCAGTAACCGCCGGCCCCTGGGTCGCTGCGGTCCGGGGTTGCCTTGCACAACCACTCATCAACTACACGCGGCAGGTCTGAGCGACCTGTCCGCGCCTACCGTCCAGCCAGGCTGGACTGGGGATGAAATGACATGAACCACTCATTGGAAAACGAAAACCGCCGTACCCTCGAACCGGCCCTGGAAAAACCCAGGGTCGAATCCGCCCTTGACGACGGTGAAGGGCTGCTGCCCATCGCCGTCCTCAACGCCCCGGTTCCCGTGACCTTCGACGTCTGGGACAACCCCAGTACCAACGAAACCTATCAGTTGCTCTGGAACCGGGTGCCCCTGGGAACGCCGACCCCGATTGAAGACGACGATGCCCCCGGCGATCGACTGACCCTCTGGCTTCCCGTCGACGTGTTGACCCAAGGCCAGTACCAATTGGCATATCGGGTGCGCAATACCGACAACAACAGTACGACCGAGTCGTTCCCCACGCCGATTGAAATCGACACCACCGCGCCCGGCTTCCCGAGCCTCGCCCCCCTGGAGTTTCCCATCGAGGTCCGCGATGGCCTGACCCGCGAGGAACTGACGCAACTGGGCGACGTACTGCCGGGCACTGTCCACGGCTACACCGGTTTCGACCTCGGCGACCGGATCAGAACGTTCTGGGGCGCGACCGAGGGCCCCGGGGGGCAGGTCGACGAGGACGACATGGCGGCGCGCAAGGTCATCATCGAGTTTCCCCGGGCCTTCCTCGAATCGCTGGGCGACTTCAACGGCCCGGTGCACTACACGGTCACCGATCGCGCCGGCAACCTCTCCCAGGACTCGACCGCAACCGATGTCCTGCTGTTGCTGAACGAACCGGTGACCGACCTGCCGGCGCCGATCATCGTCGGCTATGCCGAGCCCATCGACCATGAGCAGGCACAAGCCGGCATCGAAGTCTCGATTCCCACTTCGGACCGGGTCGGTGCGGACGACCGGATCCTGCTGCACTGGGGCACTGTCGAGCTGGGCCCGTTCGCCGTAGAATCCTTCGGCCAGCCGATCATCCTGCGCATCGACGCGAACTTCGAAACCATCGAGCGTGCCGGAGACGGTGATATCCGCCTGCGCTATGACCTCAGCCGCGAAGGCCATGTGATCGGCTACTCGCTACCGCTGGATATCGTCGTCCGGGCTCGGCTGCCGGTGCCTGGCGCGCTGCGGCAACCGCGCATTCGCGGCGCCTCGCCGGATGCCGTCGACAACCTGATCGACGAAAATGACTTCGAGCGTGACGCCAGCGCCCTCATTGCCTGGAACCCCGGCTTCGTCGAAGGGCAGCAATTGCAGTTGTACTGGGGCGGACAACCGATGTTCGAACCGCCTTACGTCATCAGCAACGATGACGTCAGCGCCGGCCGCGAACTGAACCTCCCAGTGCCCAACAGCCGCTTCCGACCGATTGGCACCGGAACCGATATCCGGGTCCGCTACAGCGTCACCCAGGCCGGCAACCCGAATACCTCCCGGTCGGCCGAGCAAGGCATCATCGTTCGCTCCCGCGAGGAACTGCCCGGCGGCCCGGCCGGACCGCAGGCCCCCGTGTTCACCGAACTGAACGAGCATGGCGCGATCAATCCGGTCAATGGCCGCGACGGCGCGCCCGTGCACATCGAGCCGTATCTCAATATCCGCGAGGGCGATGTGATCCATTTCCTCTACGAGGGCTTCGACCGGCTGATTGGCGGGGACAAGAAGCACGAATGGCAGCACACCTCCGAGCCACTGACGGCGCAACAGGAACGCGAGGGCTACGACCTGCGCGTCCCCAAGACGGCGCTGGACAGCCATTGCTATGGTCACGCCGAAGCCAGCTTCAGCGTCGACAGCGTCAGCGGCATCGGCCGTTCGAAACGCCAGAGCGTCTATGTGGATATGCGCGTAAGCGGTATCTGCCCGCCAGGCGCCTGAGCCGCCCTTCCCCTCCCTTTTCTGGAGACTTCAACATGTCCGGGAACCTCAAACCGCGCAACCTCGATCAACCGCTGATTCTCAGCGCCCATCCCGCCGGCGTCGGCGCCATCGACGTGGAGAATCCGGCCAGGCCGCTGCCCGTACTGGTCGGTCCCCTGAACCTCAAGCCCGGCGATCATATCGACCTGTACTGGGGCGATGCCGATGCCCCCGTCAGCCACTACGAACATCCCGAGGACGAACCGCCGATCAATGATTTCGTGACACTGACGGTGGACGTCGGCGACATCCGATCCGCCCCGGAACCGGTGCCGGTGTGGTATCGCTTCACGCCCTTTCCGGGGGGCACCTCGCAGGACTCCGATATCACGCGCCTGCGGGTGAAACTGGAAGCGCCCGGCGGCATCGATATCGATCCGGCGACCCCCTACGAGAACGAAGCCCTGCCGGCACCGCCGGTGCAGCCGCCGGGGGTAATCGTCAACGCACAGGGGGTCAGGGTGATCGTCCCGCCTTACCCGCACATGAGCGAAGGTGATCGGGTCCGCATCAGTTGGGGCCGCTTGAGCCTCGATCATCCGCCCCTGGACAGCACCGACCTGGAGCGGGAGGTGGTCATTGCGATCCCGGCCAGCCTGGTCGAATCAGCCGGCAACTCGAGCGCCCTGCCGGTGCGCTACGAAATCCATGACCGGGTCGGCAACTGGTCGAAACACTCGCCTGCCAACCCGGTCGTGGTCAGCCTCGGCTCGTCTTGAGCCGTACCGGGCCGGGCCGGGCGTCGGGCCAGAGGCTGGTCAGCCGGCCTGCCGGGCGATGAACTCGCGCACCTGCCGCGCCGCCGTATCCAGATGCTGTTCGTGGCTGAAACCGCTGGACTTGAGCGGTTTGAGATCGTGATCGGCGGCGGGCAGCCAGCAGAGTTCGATTCGTGGTGAAAGCGCATAGTCCACCACCGTTTGCCGATTGCCCAGGGCATCACGCTCGCCCTGGACGATCAGAGTCGGCGTGGCGATATCGGCCAGGTGTGCCACCCGGGGTTTCTCCGGTTTGCCAGCGGCATAGAAGGGATAACCCAGGCAGACCAGGCCGCGAGCACCGAGTTCGTCGGCCAGCAGACTGGCCATGCGCCCGCCCATCGACTTGCCACCGATGAACAGCGGGCCACTGGCCTGTTGCCTGACCGCCTCGAAGACTTCGCGCCAGCACTCCAGCAGCCTGGCTTGCGGGTTCGGCGGGCGCTTGCCGCCGTCCAGACGCCGCTGGGCCATGTAGGGGAACTCGAAGCGCAGGACCCGAATGCCCAGCCCCACCAGGCGAGCGGCCATGTGGTTCATGAAATCGCTGTCCATCGGCGCGCCGGCACCATGGGCCAGAATCAGCGTCGGCGCCGATTCGTCGGTGTCCGCGGTGTCGTGAAGCCAGTCCTGCTGTTGTGCTGCTGCCTGCCCGTCCATCCCACTCCTCACTGTTCAACTCACTCGCCCCGATGGGGCCGGCTCATTCACTAGATATGTAACGCCCCCTCCCGGGGGATTTTTCGAGAATGACGGCACACCTTCTGAAGACTCAGAAGCCTCGGGCCGCCGCCCCTGGGCACGGCCACCCGCCTTTCCTTTCCAAACGGGTAATGTCATGACCTCAGAACCGTCGCACAACGATCCGCGCGACACTGTTTCGCCCCCTACTTCGCCCACCTTCGGCGCCGCCTTCAGCACGCTCGATGCCGCCATGCTCGACGCCCGACGCCAATGCATCGAGGCGCGAGCGGCCTACCAGTCCTCGGCATTCAGCACCGATATCCGCCTCAAGGGGATTCTCGCCCGAGACGCCCAGGGCCGTTTTCACGCCAGCATCCCGCTGCCGTTCATGGCGCGCGAGGGTAGCACGAGTGCCCTGTGGCCCTCCGGGCCGCCAGACAGCGGACTGCCCGAAGGCTACCGCATCGAGGCGGGCTATGTGTCCTACAGCGACAGCCCTGTGGCAGCCAGCCTGTCCTCGGACGAGCAGGTCCAGCAGGCGCTGGCGTCGGGGTTCGCCGACAAGATCGGCTATCTCTACCAGGCGCTGGCCCGCCGCCCGTTGTTCAAGACGTTCTACCTGGCGGTGGACGATGCGGTGCTGCTGCGCTACGTGGCCAGCGACTCGAAGGCCGAGCAGGAGCTGAAAACCGGTCTGGAGCCGCCTTCCGCCATCCTCGGCCATCTGCTGCAACTGTCGGCCCCACTGGTCTCGGCCCTGCAGAACCGGACCCTGACGCCCCTGGCGCTGATTCACATGGTGGCCGCAGCGGGCGAGTTGTCCAGCGTCAACACGGATGCTTTCTGGGGACCGGCACAACGTATCGATGCCGCCTGGAAACCGATCGCCTCCGGGGTCAGGACCACCCGGGCGCGCCAGGAGCAGCATACGCCCGCCTTGAGCCGGAGCTTCTCCAGCCTGGACGAGGCGGTACAGCACGTGCATGGCCAGATCGGTTTCCAGGGCCTGTACCGGCAGCAGTCGCTGATCGTGAAAAACCCGCTCAAGGACGAGTACGCCGCCACCGAACCCGTCGCCGCCGCAGCCTCGCTGTTCACTCCTGTCGGCCTGCAACAATTACCCCCCGCCGTGGTGCTGGTCGGTCTCTACGCCCAGGCCGATACGCTGCCCGCACAGTCGCCCCTGCGGGAAAACTGGCTCTATGAAAACACCCTGCGCCCACACGACCTGCTTGCCGGGCTCGACCAGGCCCGCCGCCTGCGCCCCCCGGGGGCCGCGCCACTGCCGTTGTTCCTGGGCACCGCCGACGGTGCCCTGCTGAGTTATCAGTCGCGCGACAGCGAGCTGGAAGGGGTGCTGTTTCCCTCCCACGGAAGCTGGCAGGAACGCGCCGAGCGTTTTCACCAGGAACTGCTCGACGGGGCACTGACGACCTCACAATGGGTGCGCCGGCTGGCCGAGGCCGGGACCCTGCGGGTACTGCTCGGCAGCCGTTTGTGGAATCGTCCGGGCATCGTCTCGGCCGATACCTGGAGCCCCTTCGCCGATCTCCCCATCCCCGAGCTGGGCCAGGCGTTTCTATCCGCCGACGATGCCGCCCGTCATGCCCAGGAGATCACCCTCGGAGGCCGTGCCCAACAGTTGGGCGGGCTGATCTTTCAGCGCCAGGACCAGACTTTCGTGGCGACCCGACCGCAAGCCACCCAGGGCCGGCAATTCGATGCCAGCCAGCTCTACCCCATTACGGAAACCGGCTTGCCGGCCTTCCCGGACGGCCACCAACTGCATGCCGTGTATCGCTCCAATATCAACCTGAGGGAAGTCAGCCGCAGCGGCTCGCTGGCGAACCTGCCCGAGGACGAATTCCGCCTGGCTCACCGAAGCATCACCGGCCCGGAAGTGCTCGCCACCATCGCCGGCCGCTCCACCGGCCTGCAGGCCTTCTATGTACTGATGAGCGACCTCAACCTGATCAAGTACATGCCCAGCGACAGCCGCGAGGAGGACGAACTGGTCATCCGCCTGCTGCCCAGGACGCGCTCGGGCCGTAGTGCCCTCGACGAACAGTTGGACAATGGCGAACTGCTGCCCAGCGACTTCATCAAGTTGCTGGCCAAGGCCCAGGGCCTGCATCTGGTCCGGGGCGACCGTTACTGGGGTGCGCCGGGTAAACTGCCAGCGCAATGGAGCCCCTATCCGATCACGCAACCGGCGCTCCCGCCGGCGCCAGCCCTGGGGCCGCTGTTCGACACCCTGCAAGCCGCGGCGGAGCATGCCCACCAACGCCTCGCCGGCAAGTCCCCGGAGCAGCGGGTCAGCTTCATCCTCAAACATCGACGGCTGGCGCGTTATGTCGCCAGCGAGCCGCTCAAGGCCGGTACGCCGGCATTCGCCCCGGCCTCGGTGTTCGGCATCGACGCCGAAGGCAACCCACGCCTGCCCAGCGACTTCGAGCTGGCGGCCATCAGCTACCGGGCGGCGCTGTACCCCACGCCACTGCCTGGCGGGGACAGTTGGCAATACCGCAACGGCTTCACCCCCAGCGACCTCAGCGCAGCCCTGCCCTATCTGCGTGCGGATGATTCGCAGGACGAGGCACTGTCCCTCTACCTCAGCACCCATGAGGGAGCCTTGCTCAAGTATCAGTCGCACGAGGCTCAGGCCGACGATCTGCTGCTCAAGCGCCAGGGCAGCGCACCGAGCCTCGGAGAACAGGTCACCCTGGGGAATCTGGAGGCGCGCTATTTCGTCCATGGCCTGGCGCGCGCCGGCACCCTGAGCGTACTGCGGACCAGCGAGATCTGGGATCGAGCAGGCACGGTCAGCGATAGCTGGCAGCCCTACCAGCACTTCCAGCGTCGTCGGCTGGGGCCGCTGTTCTCCCGCGCCGACGATGCCGCGCGCCATGCCCACGAGCAGATCCCCAACCGCTACGACCAGCTACATGGCGGCCTGGTGCTGCAACGCCCGGACGGTCTGTTCGTCGCCACCGAGCCATGGCCGTCGCCGACCGCGACCTTCGATCACAATCTGATCTTTCCCAGCGAAGTCAGGAAAGCATTCTTCCCCGAAAACCACAGCATTATCGGCGTCTACCACTCACGCCTGGGCGCCGCCGACATTCACCTGCCCGAAGACGAGGCCGAACTGCATGACAACCTGTTCCCTACCTGGGACCTCTACCAGGCGATCGAGGAGCGCAGTTCGATCCGCTATCGCTACTTCTCGGGCAGCGACGGCTCGCTGATCCGCTACACCGCCAGCGGCTCCGCCCACGAGCAGGTGCTGTTCAAACAACTGGCACCCGCCATCGACCGACCGCTGGAGCGGATGGACAATGCCTTGCAGCGTCGGATCGGCAGCGGCAAGAGCGAAGACCAGGGCGTGCTCCTCACCTATGCCCGTGATCTGCTGCAGGCCGGCGAATTGCTGGTGCTGGTGCCAAGCGCCATCTGGGTACACAAGGGCGTGGTCTCCAGCCTGGACTCCACGGCCGACGGGTTCAGGGCCGGCAACGGTCGCCAGGCCGCCAATCACGGACATGCCACGGCCTTCCCGGAGCTGAGCCCGGTGCATATCGACGCCCAGGACGCCCTGCGCCATGCCTTGGCCCAGGTACGGCAGCAGAGCGCCACGCTGTTCGGTTTCATCTTCAAGAAGACCGGTCGTGAAGAATATGTCGCGACCACTGCCGTCCCCGACGAAGGTTCCCGGTTCAACCGCTATCGTGTGTTTCCGGAACATGTCGACCTGTTCAAGATGATTGCCCAGGGCTACGACTTCGCCGGTGTCTATGTCGCCCCGGCCCGGCAAGGCCCGCCCCGGCTACAGGACGACCCGCTGTACCGGCACTTCATCGGCGCCCGGGACTTCGCCCACCTGATCGCCACCGCGCGCGGAGTCTGCCCGGTGTCACAGACTCCGGGATTGGAATCGAGCGTCAACCTCTACCTGTCCAGTGCCGATGGGGCGCTGCTCCAGTATCAGGTCGAACTGTTTCCCTTGAAGGACGAAACCGCCGAGGGCGCGATATTTGCCGGCGACGGTATCGCCACCCAGGACCAGCTGGAAAGTGGCAGCCTGACGCCACTGGCCTATCTGCGCCAGGTCGCGGCCACGGGCCGGTTACAGGTCCTGCACGGCGGTACCTTCTGGTCGACACGGGGACCGGTCACCGCGACCTGGGACCCGGCAGCGACCGCCGCCCCCGTGCTGGAGCGCTATGACGTCGGCCCGTTGTTCAATCACCCCGATGACGCCGCATACCACAGTCACCAGCGAATCAACCGCCGTCATGACCAATTGCTGGTCAATGCCATCTACCAGCGCCAGGACAATCACAGCTATGCCAGCCTCGAACCCTTCAGCCGCGACCACGCGGTCAAGGTCACGCGCGCCATCGCCGCAACCAGCACCCAGGAACTGGAGCAGGAACGCCTGGCGCTGACCTTCGACGACACCTACGTCCTGCACGGTCTGCACACCGCCCACGCCACGGGCCCGGCCTACCAGGGCAACGGCCGCCCGGCAGTCGCGGACTTCTTCTCCAGCACGTCCATCTGCTTCGTCACCCAGACCCTGGAGCGACAGCAGATCTACCTCAGCGGGCTTTATCTGTCCGCCGCCGATGGCGCGCTGCTCAAGTACACCCCACGGGCTTCCGAGGCCCAACGTCAGTTGTGCGATAACGGCACAGCAGCACAAGCGGCGGCCTCGAGCGACCATCAACTGTTCGAGCTGGCCGATGCCGCCTTCGTGCAGAAAGTCGCGGCCACCGGCAACCTGAGCGTACTGCTCGGCAGCCCGCAGTGGACGCGCCCGGGTCCGGTGGACAGCACCTGGAAACCGGCAGCGAGTGCAAGCGCGCGCCTGCCGAGAGCGGCACGGCTACTGGCACCGCCGTTGATCAACAGCTTCCATGATCTGGGCGTGGGTGCCACCGATGTGATCGATCCGCAACGCGCGCTGCCGGTGTTGATCGGCCCCCTGCCCTTGCAACCCAGGGACCGGATCGACTTGTACTGGGGCACTCATCCCGACCCCGTCGCCACCTATACCCACCAGGACACGGCTCCGGTTGGCGGTCATATCACTCTGAAAGTCGAAACCCGCTGGATCACCTCGGGCATGACGACAGTGCGTTACGTCCTTACGCCCTTCCCCGGCGGAGAACCGGAAGAGGCGGAAAAAACCATACGGGTCAAACTGGACATTCCGGGGGCTCCCGAGCGCTCGTGCAAGACCGACAACGGCACCACGGTCTGCGAGAACGAAAAACTCGAGCTGCCGCAGATTCTGCCGCCCGGGGTGATCGAAGACCCGGAAGGCGTCAGCGTGGTGGTCAAGCGTTATGCGAACATGGCCGCCGGCGACCGGATCAGAGTGTCGTGGCATGGTCGCCCTATCCAGCACCCGCCACTGCCGGAGCCGAGCGATGAAGTGGTGATTCCCATCGATCCGGCCATCATCGGCGATGCGGGCAACTCCGACTCGATCATCGTGCGCTACGAGATTCGCGACGCGGTCGACAACTGGTCGCAATGGTCACGCCCGGCCATCATCGAAGTCGGCATCGGCGACCCGTCGCTGCAGGCCCCGGTGGTCCCGCGCGCCCAGGGCATGATGCTGAACCTGGACGAACTCGCCGGTGCCGATGTCCAGGTGCTGGTGCTGCGCTACGAGGGCATGGACAGCCTGCACCGCGTGCGCCTGGTGGTCGAGCGCGAAGATGCCGAAGGTCGGCAACTGGAGCCCTACAGCCAAACCCTCCCCGGCCATGACACGGCCCCCTTCGTCTCGTTCCGGGTGCCCAACCCGCAGTTCCTCGCCATCCTCCAGGGCCAGGCGCGCTTCTATTATTTCGTCGAAGTGGCCGAGCAGCCGACTCGCCGCTCCAAGAGCCTGCCCCTGCGCATCACCGGCCAGGCACGTATCCTCAAGGCCCCACGGGTACCCGTCGCCGAGCAGAACGGCAATGTACTGGACCCGGCCTTTCGCAATGTGATCGCCCATGTCGAACCCTACGCGTTCATCGCGGCCCACCAGCAGGTCAAGCTGGTCTGGCTCGGCAAGACGGCCAGCGGCGCCGAGGTGCCCTACGATCAGACCATCACCCTGCGCGAGGATGAAATCGACAAGGACATCCAGTTCCTGATCCCCGACGACAAGGTCAGCGTCCTGGGCGGCGGTTCCGTCACCCTGCATTACGAGGTCACCACCACCGCCGCGGATACCTTCACCTCGCTGGCGCTGCTACTGCCGGTCAGTGCCGGTGCCCTCGACCTGCCCCGCCCCCAGGTGCGCGAAGCATTCGACACCGTGCTGCTGCCAGAACTGGCCCTGCGCGGCGCCACGATCGACGTGCGTTATGCCGACATGCGCGGTAGCGATAGCGTCCAGGCCTACTGGCGCGGGACACCCGGCGATGGCACACCGACGATCCCCGCCCAGGCCGGCAGCCCCGGGGGAACCCTGGCGTTTTTCACCGAGCACACCGCCGTCAGCGCCAATATCGGCAAGCGCGTGGACGTCGGTTATGTCGTCACTCGCGGCAGCGTCCTGTCGCCCGCCGAAATCCTGCCGCTGGACGTACTGCCCATCGCCCAGGAGAAACTGCCCACGCCGTTCGTACGCCAGGCCCCGGACAACCGCATACTGGACCTCAACACCTTCGCTACCGACGCCACCGTCGAAGTCGGCAAATGGCCGCATATCCAGGTCGGCCAACGCATCTGGCTGCAGGTTGCCGGTACGCGGAGCAACGGTACGCCCTACCACTTCACCCTGTGGAACGCGGAGGTCGTCACCCGTATCGCGGATGTCATCGACGGCGTACTGCCCCGGGCCGATCTCGACGGTCTGAAAGACCTGAGCGGCCTGACACTGACCTTCAAGGTCAGCTTCGACGGCAGCCTCGACGAAGCCTCGGCGCTGGTGTTCCCCAGGTTGACCCTGACCGTGCGGGCGAAAGTCCGGGTACCCGAACTGATCCTCGACACCAGCCCGGTCAACCTGCATGGGCAGATCTTCCTGATTCCCTGCCGGCCACAGGTACTGCCGGAGTTCGGCCCGGGCACCTCGGTCAAGCGGGTCGCCAGCGGCGGGGTCCCCGGCTACACCTACAGCAGCGAAAACCCGCGGGTGGCCGTGGTCGACGCGCAAGGCCGGGTGACCGTGCGCAGCAATGGCAGCACCCATATCGTGGTTCGGGACAAGGCCGGGCAGTTCAAGAAGTACCCGGTCAATGTCTACGGCGTGCTGCTGTGCTACGACCTGGGCATTGGCAACAGTGACAAGACCGCCCAGCGTGCCAGCGCCAAAGGCCTGCGACTGCCGGACATCGATGAGCTCAAGCGCATCCGTAAACTCTATGGCAGCCGCTGGCCCTTGCAGCCCAACACGGAGAAGTTCACCTGGTCGATGACCGCCAAGACCGGCTCGCTGGGGCTGATTCTGCTGGTGCTGGAAATGAACAAGCCGGACGCCCCGGAAACGACCCACCCCGGACTCACCCTGGACCTGGGTCTGGTAACGCTGACCCACCATGCCTCGGGCCTGGGCATCGGCACCCAACTGCTGCCCTGCCACTGACAGTGCGCAGCGGGCGTCACCGGAAAACCTGCGGTGACGCCCACGTGGCTCTCCCATTGACGCCCTGAAAAGGGCTCATGGGGGAGCCCATTGACCCCCGTCAATACCCGGCGCTGGCTATTTGCCCATGCTTGACGTGCTTTAGTCTGCCTATAACTCCGGGCCGGACATGCAGACCGCCAGGCAGGCCGTCTGTGCGCTGGCCTGATCCGTGGATGGGGAACCATGAACACTTCAATCAGTACCGCCTACAACTACCGGGTGGTCCGCCAATTCGCCATTATGACGGTGGTGTGGGGCATCGTCGGCATGGGGCTCGGGGTTTTCCTCGCGGCCCAATTGGTCTGGCCCGAACTCAACTTCAACCTGCCGTGGACCAGCTTCGGTCGTCTGCGCCCACTGCACACCAACGCGGTGATCTTCGCCTTTGGCGGCTGCGCGCTGTTCGCCAGTTCCTACTATTCGGTGCAACGCACCTGCCAGACCCAGCTGTTTTCGCCAAAAGTGGCGGCATTCACTTTCTGGGGCTGGCAACTGGTGATCCTGCTGGCAGCCATCAGCCTGCCGCTGGGCTACACCAGCTCCAAGGAATACGCCGAACTGGAATGGCCGATCGACATCCTGATCACCATCGTCTGGGTAGCCTACGCCTACGTGTTCTTCGGCACCGTGATGAAGCGCACCACCAAGCACATTTATGTCGGTAACTGGTTCTTCGGTGCATTCATCATCACCGTGGCGATCCTGCATATCGTCAACAACCTGGAAATCCCGGTCAGCCTGACCAAGTCCTATTCGGTCTATGCCGGGGCCACCGACGCCATGGTGCAGTGGTGGTACGGTCACAACGCGGTGGGCTTCTTCCTGACCGCAGGTTTCCTCGGGATGATGTACTACTTCGTGCCGAAACAGGCCGAACGTCCGGTGTATTCCTATCGCCTGTCCATCGTCCACTTCTGGGCGCTGATCACCCTGTACATCTGGGCCGGCCCCCACCACCTGCACTACACCGCCCTGCCGGACTGGGCGCAGTCGCTGGGCATGGTGATGTCGCTGATCCTGCTGGCACCGAGCTGGGGCGGCATGATCAACGGCATGATGACCCTCTCGGGCGCCTGGCATAAGCTGCGCAGCGACCCGATCCTGCGGTTCCTGGTGGTGTCCCTGGCGTTCTACGGCATGTCGACCTTCGAAGGTCCGATGATGGCGATCAAGACCGTCAACGCCCTCTCCCACTACACCGACTGGACCATCGGCCACGTCCACGCCGGCGCGCTGGGTTGGGTAGCGATGATTTCCATCGGCGCGCTGTACCACATGATCCCGAAAGTCTTCGGTCGCGAGCAGATGCACAGCATCGGCCTGATCAACGCGCACTTCTGGCTCGCCACCATCGGCACCGTGCTCTACATCGCCTCGATGTGGGTCAACGGCATCGCCCAGGGCCTGATGTGGCGCGCGGTCAACGAAGACGGCACGCTGACCTACTCCTTCGTCGAAACCCTGGTGGCCAGCCACCCCGGCTTCATCGTGCGGCTGATCGGCGGCGCCATCTTCCTCAGCGGCATGCTGCTGATGGCCTACAACACCTGGCGCACCGTGCGCGGTGCAGCACCTGCCACCGCCACCGCCAACGCGCAGATGGCCTGAGGAGTCCGCCATGAAACACGAAGTGATCGAAAAGAACGTCGGCCTGTTGATGCTGCTGATGGTCTTCGCCGTCAGCATCGGCGGCCTGACCCAGATCGTCCCGCTGTTCTTCCAGGACGTCACCAACAAGCCGGTCGAGGGCATGAAGCCCTACACCGCGCTGCAACTGGAAGGGCGCGACATCTATATCCGCGAAGGCTGCGTCGGTTGCCACTCGCAGATGATCCGGCCGTTCCGCGCCGAGACCGAACGCTACGGGCACTACTCGGTGGCCGGTGAAAGCGTCTGGGACCACCCATTCCTGTGGGGCTCCAAGCGCACCGGACCGGACCTGGCCCGCGTCGGCGCCCGCTACTCGGACGACTGGCACCGCGCGCACCTGTACAACCCGCGCAACGTGGTACCGGAATCGAAGATGCCGGCCTACCCGTGGCTGGTCGCCAACGCCCTGGACAGCAGCCACACCGAAACCAAGCTGCGCGCCATGCGTACCCTCGGCGTGCCCTACACCGACGAGGACATCGCCGGCGCCGTGGCCAGCCTCAAGGGCAAGAGCGAGATGGACGCGCTGGTCGCCTACCTGCAGGTGCTCGGCACCGCGATCAAGAGCAAGAGGTGAGCCATGGAGATGAGTAGCGGAATGATCCGCGGCCTCGGCACCCTGGTGGTGATGATTGCCTTCATCGGCCTCGCCATCTGGGTGTTCAACGCCAAGCGCAATCCGGAGTTCGCCCAGGCACGCATGTTGCCGTTCGCCGACGATCCCTTGCCTGAAACACCTGAACAAGACCCCGTCACAAGGAGCAACCGGCCATGACCACCTTCTGGAGTACGTACATCTGCGTACTGACCATCGGCAGCCTGATCGGCCTGACCTGGCTGCTGATCGGCACGCGCAAGGGCGAAACCAAGGGCAGCGTCGACCAGACCATGGGCCACAGCTTCGACGGCATCGAGGAGTACGACAACCCGTTGCCGCAGTGGTGGTTCATGCTGTTCGCCGGCACCCTGGTGTTCTCCGTCGGCTACCTGATCCTCTACCCGGGCCTGGGCAACTGGAAAGGCATCCTGCCCGGCTACGAGAACGGCTGGACCGGCGTTCACGAGTGGGAAAAGGAAATGGACAAGGCCGATGCCAAGTTCGGACCGATCTTCGCCAAGTTCGCGGCCATGCCCGTGGAAGAAGTGGCCAAGGACCCACAAGCGCTGAAAATGGGCGGACGCCTGTTCGCCTCCAACTGCGCGGTCTGCCATGGCTCGGACGCCAAGGGCGCCTATGGCTTCCCGAACCTGGCCGACAACAGCTGGCGCTGGGGCGGCAGTGCCGACACGATCAAGGCCACCATCATGGGCGGACGCATCGCGGCCATGCCGGCCTGGGGTGAAATCCTCGGCGAGGACGGGGTGAAGAACGTCGCCGCCTATGTTCGGCACGACCTGGCCAAGCTGCCACTGCCGGAGGGCACCGGCGCTGACCTGGCCGCCGGCCAGCAAGCCTTCAACACCACCTGCGTGGCTTGCCATGGTGCCACCGGCCAGGGAACCCAGGCCATGGGCGCCCCCGACCTGACCACGCCTGGCGCCTTCATCTATGGCAGCAGCCTGGCCCAGTTGCAACAGACCATCCGCCACGGTCGCCAAGGCCATATGCCGGCCCAGAGCGAACTGCTCGGCAACGATAAGGTGCAGTTGCTGGCCGCTTACGTGTACAGCCTTTCCCACGGCAGTCAAGGAGAAAACAAAGCTCAATAAATACCGGATATTTCCTGCCGCATCGATCAGGATGCGGCAGTTCCCCGCCTTTGCGCGACCGAGTGTCGCACCTCCCTTTCAGTCCGCCTACCCACTCCCGGGAATCGGTACTACGCTTTCCAAACCCAGATCAATCCGCAACCCCTCGCCAACCGGCCGGTCACGGCGTTGGCGAGGGCGCGTTTTGACCCTACTCCGAGCATGGAAAGGCCGCAGAATCAGCGTCGCACGGTATTGACCCAGGTCATGGCGCGTTGCAATGACCCTACGCTTTATCCATACTTGCGACCGATTTTCACCCCTAATAACTATATCCAAACCGTGGAACCTTAGAATGAGCACAGCAATAAGTCAGACGGCTTATAACTATAAGGTAGTCCGCCAGTTCGCCATCATGACGGTGGTCTGGGGAATCCTTGGCATGGGGCTCGGCGTTTTCATCGCCTCTCAACTGGTCTGGCCGGAGTTGAATTTCGGTCTGCCGTGGACGAGTTTTGGACGCCTGCGCCCGTTGCATACCAACCTGGTGATTTTCGCCTTCGGGGGTTGCGCCCTGTTTGCCACCTCCTACTATGTGGTGCAACGCACCTGCCAGGTGCGACTGATCTCCGACAGCCTCGCGGCCTTCCATTTCTGGGGTTGGCAAGCTGTGATCATCGGCGCGCTGGTCACCCTGCCGCTGGGCTACACCACCACCAAGGAATACGCCGAACTGGAGTGGCCGCTGGCTATCCTGCTGGCCGTGGTCTGGGTGGTCTACGCGCTGGTGTTCTTCGGCACCATCGTCAAGCGCAAGACCAAGCACATTTATGTCGGCAACTGGTTCTACGGCGCCTTCATCGTCGTCACCGCCATGCTGCACATCGTCAACCACGCCTCGCTGCCGGTTAGCTTCTTCAAGTCCTACTCGGCCTACTCGGGCGCCACCGATGCGATGATCCAGTGGTGGTACGGGCATAACGCGGTGGGCTTCTTCCTCACCACCGGGTTCCTGGGGATGATGTACTACTTCGTGCCGAAACAGGCCGAACGCCCGATCTACTCCTATCGCCTGTCCATCGTTCACTTCTGGGCGCTGATCACCCTGTACATCTGGGCCGGCCCGCACCACCTGCACTACACCGCCCTGCCGGACTGGGCGCAGTCGCTGGGCATGGCCATGTCGATCATCCTGCTGGCCCCGAGCTGGGGAGGCATGATCAACGGCATGATGACCCTCTCGGGCGCCTGGCATAAGCTGCGCACCGACCCGATCCTGCGGTTCCTGGTGGTATCCCTGGCGTTCTACGGCATGTCGACCTTCGAAGGCCCGATGATGGCGATCAAGACCGTCAACGCCCTCTCCCACTACACCGACTGGACCATCGGCCACGTCCATGCCGGCGCGCTGGGCTGGGTGGCGATGATTTCCATCGGTGCGGTCTACCACATGATCCCGAAACTGTTCGGCCGCGAGCAGATGCACAGCGTCGGCCTGATCAACGCGCACTTCTGGCTCGCGACCATCGGTACCGTGCTCTATATCGCCTCAATGTGGGTCAACGGCATCACCCAGGGCCTGATGTGGCGGGCGGTCAACGACGACGGCACGCTGACCTACTCCTTCGTCGAAGCGCTGCAGGCCAGCCACCCCGGCTTCATCGTTCGCGCCCTGGGCGGTGCGTTCTTCGCCAGCGGCATGCTGCTGATGGCGTACAACACCTGGCGTACCGTTCGCGCCTCGAACCCGGCTGAAGCTGAAGCCGCCGCTCGGATCGCTGTCGTTGGAGCTCACTGATGAAGCACGAAGTAGTCGAGAAGAATATCGGCCTGCTGGCCTTCTTCATGGTCATCGCCGTGAGCATCGGCGGCCTGACCCAGATCGTCCCGCTGTTTTTCCAGGACGTCACCAACAAGCCGGTCGAGGGCATGAAGCCCCGCACCGCCCTGGAACTGGAAGGCCGCGACATCTATATCGCCAACGGTTGTGTCGGCTGCCACTCGCAGATGATCCGGCCGTTCCGCGCTGAAACCGAACGCTACGGGCACTATTCGGTGGCCGGTGAAAGCGTCTGGGACCACCCGTTCCTGTGGGGTTCCAAGCGTACCGGGCCGGACCTGGCCCGTGTCGGCGGTCGTTACTCCGATGACTGGCACCGCGCGCACCTTTACAACCCGCGCAACGTGGTGCCTGAGTCGAAAATGCCGGCGTACCCGTTCCTCGTGGAAAACAAGCTCGACGGCAAGGACACCGCGAAGAAGATGGAAGTCCTGCGCACCCTCGGCGTGCCTTACACCGACGAAGACATCGCCGGTGCAAAAGACGCCGTGAAGGGCAAGACCGAAATGGACGCACTGGTGGCCTACCTGCAAGGCCTTGGCACCATCATCAAAAGCAAACGGTGATTGTTCATGGATATCGGGATGATTCGTGGCCTGGGCACCGTCGTGGTGATGGTGGCTTTTATCGGTCTGGCCTTGTGGGTGTTCAGCCCCAAGCGCAAGTCGGAGTTTGAAGACGCGACCTTGCTGCCTTTCGCGGACGATCCCGAAGCCATCAAGCACGTCGAGCAAGCTTCTAGGAGTAACAAAGAATGACTACGTTCTGGAGTCTGTACGTCACAGTCCTCAGTCTGGGTACCATCTTCGCCTTGACCTGGCTGCTGCTGTCGACCCGCAAGGGGCAGCGCGCCGAGCAGACCGACGAGACCGTCGGCCACTCCTTCGACGGGATCGAGGAGTACGACAACCCACTGCCGAAATGGTGGTTCATGCTGTTCGTCGGCACCATCGTCTTCGCCCTCGGCTACCTGGTGATGTACCCGGGCCTGGGCAACTGGAAAGGCGTGCTGCCAGGTTACAACTACCTGGACAACGATAAGCAGACCCCCTTCGCCAACGGCCAGACCGGCTGGACCGGCGTGCACGAATGGGAAAAGGAAATGGCCCGATCGGACGCCAAGTTCGGGCCGATCTTCGCCAAATATGCCGCCATGCCCATCGAAGAGGTGGCCAAGGATCCGCAAGCCTTGAAGATGGGGGGCCGCCTGTTCGCCTCCAACTGCTCGGTGTGCCACGGTTCCGATGCCAAGGGCGCCTATGGCTTCCCCAACCTGACCGATGCGGACTGGCGCTGGGGCGGTGATCCGCAGACCATCAAGCAGACCATCATGGCCGGTCGCCATGCGGTGATGCCGGCCTGGGCCGAAGTGATTGGCGAGCAGGGCGTGGCCGATGTGGCCGCGTTCGTGCTGACCAACCTGGACGGTCGCAAGCTGCCGGAAGGCGCCAAGGCCGACCCGGTCAATGGCCAGAAGCTGTTCGCCGCCAACTGCGTGGCCTGCCATGGGCCGGAAGGCAAAGGCACGCCCGCCATGGGCGCGCCGAACCTGACGCACCCGGCCGCGTTCATCTACGGTTCGAGCTTCGCACAACTGCAACAGACCATCCGTTACGGTCGCCAGGGCCAGATGCCGGCCCAGGAACAGATCCAGGGCAATGACAAGGTCCACCTGCTGGCCGCCTACGTCTACAGCCTGTCCCACGGTAACGACAAGCCGGCCGAATAACCCTCGGCTGGCCGCGTCACCCAAGGCTCCGCCCGTGCAGACTGGCGGGGCCTTTTCATTGCGGCACCGCGTCACGCCTGACGAAATCGGCCAGTCCCATCCACGGGATTGACCTATAGTCAATTGACCTGCGTCATCCTTTGTTACATTCGCTACACCATCCTGAGCTTTCACCCAACGCGACCAAAGGTCGCACCCTTTGGGCCAGGTCAGAGGCGTATCATCAAGCCACTGCACTAAGCTTCAACCAGCTATCCGATCACGGTCGGCATGTACTGACCGAGACATTCCCCCCCCTGCCGTGGGATGCAATGATGAGCAATCAGATTCCGGTACACGACGTTACTCCGCCTGCCGAGAAACAGAACAACACTGTCGACCTCTACGCTTCACGTGAAAAAATCTACACCCGTGCCTTCACTGGCCTGTTCCGCAACCTGCGGATGGCCGGCGGTGCCCTGTTGTTCCTGCTCTACTTCGGTACCGTCTGGTTGAACTGGGGCGGCCACCAGGCCGTCTGGTGGAACCTGCCGGAGCGCAAGTTCTTCATTTTCGGCGCGACCTTCTGGCCGCAGGACTTCATCCTGCTCTCGGGCATGCTGATCATCGCCGCCTTCGGCCTGTTCTTCATCACCGTCTACGCCGGGCGCATCTGGTGCGGCTATACCTGTCCGCAAAGCGTCTGGACCTGGATTTTCATGTGGTGCGAGAAGGTCACCGAGGGTGACCGCAACCAGCGCATCAAGCTCGACAAGGCGCCGATGAGCGCGAACAAGTTCCTGCGCAAGTTCAGCAAGCACAGCCTGTGGCTGCTGATCGGCTTCGTCACCGGCATGACCTTCGTCGGCTACTTCTCGCCGATCCGCGAACTGGTGATCGACTTCTTCACCGGGCAGGCCGATGGCTGGTCGTATTTCTGGGTCGGGTTCTTCACCCTGGCCACCTACGGCAACGCCGGCTGGTTGCGTGAGCAGGTGTGTATCTACATGTGCCCGTATGCGCGCTTCCAGAGTGTGATGTTCGATAAGGACACACTGATCGTTTCCTACGACCCGCGCCGTGGCGAAAGCCGTGGTCCACGCAAGAAAGGCGCGGACTACCAGGCCCAGGGCCTGGGCGACTGCATCGATTGCACGATGTGCGTGCAGGTCTGCCCGACCGGCATCGATATCCGCGATGGCCTGCAGATCGAGTGCATCGGCTGCGCCGCGTGCATCGACGCCTGCGACAACATCATGGACAAGATGGAGTACCCACGCGGGCTGATCAGCTACACCACCGAGCACAACCTGTCCGGGCAGAAGACCCACACGCTGCGCCCTCGGTTGATCGGCTATGCGGTGGTGCTGCTGGCGATGATCAGCCTGTTGGCGACGGCGTTCTTCATGCGTCCGCTGGTGGGCTTCGACGTCAGCAAGGACCGCGTGCTCTATCGGGAAAATGCCGAGGGCCGGATCGAAAACGTCTACAGCCTGAAGATCATGAACAAGGACCAGCGCGACCACACCTACGTGCTCGACGCTGCCGGCCTGCCGGACCTGCGTCTGCAGGGACGACGGGAAATCCGCGTGCAGGCCGGGGACATCGTTAGCATGCCGGTCGAACTGTCCAGCGCTCCCGAACAACTGCCGTCGAGCACCAACGAGGTGAAGTTCATCCTCAAGGATGCCGATGACGACAGCGTCCACATCGAAGCCAAGAGCCGTTTCATCGGCCCGCAAATCCGCTAAGGGAACCCACAATGTCCGTCGCAACCGCCACCAGCCCCTGGTACAAGCACCTCTGGCCCTGGATCATCATCGGTATCCTCGCCTGCTCGGTGACCCTGACCCTGTCGATGGTGACCATCGCGGTGAAGAACCCGGACAATCTGGTCAACGACAACTATTACGAAGCCGGCAAGGGCATCAACCGCTCGCTGGACCGCGAGTTGCTCGCCCAGTCGCTGAAGATGCGCGCCAATGTGCACTTTGACGATGTGACCGGCGAAGTCGACCTGCGCCTGAGCGGTGACAGCCAACCGGCGACCCTGGAGTTGAATCTGATCTCGCCGACCCAACCGGAAAAGGACCGCAAGATCAGCCTTAACCGCAGCCAGACCGAGCAGGGCCGCTACATCGGCCAACTGAGCGACAAGATCGAGGGCCGGCGCTTCGTCGAGTTGCTGGGAACCCAGGGTGACAAGACCTGGCGCATGTTCGAGGAAGAACAGGTCAGCCATGATCGCGACCTGCTGCTGGGCGATGAACCGCTCAAGGGTGCCGAAGACCTCGACAAGTGATGGTAGCGAGTGAGTGAGACTGAAACGTCTCTTGTGAGCGTCCCCTGCTTTTGTGGCGAGCTGGCAAGCCCGCTCGCCACAAAAGCTCGCTCGGCATGAGATGCTGAACACCACCAAAGCCCCACTGGAATCGATCAATCCCCATCGACATGACCACCCCACTCCCCTGTTACCACTGCGCCCTGCCCGTTCCTTCGGGCAGCCGCTTCACCGCCGCAGTGCTGGGCGAAACCCGCGAGTTCTGCTGCCCGGGCTGCCAGGCGGTGGCCGAAGCCATCGTCGCCGGTGGGCTGGAGCATTACTACAGCCATCGCAGCGAAAACTCCGCCAACCCGGATGCGCTGCCGGTACAACTGCCGGATGAACTGGCGCTGTACGACCGGGCCGATGTCCAGCAGCACTTCGTCCGCCACGACGGCGAACTGGCCGAAACCACCCTGATGATCGAAGGCATCAGTTGCGCGGCCTGTGGCTGGCTGATCGAAAAGCATCTGCGCCAGTTGCCAGCGGTTGTCGAGGCGCGGCTGAACCTGTCCAATCACCGCCTGCACGTCAGTTGGGCCGACAGCCAGTTGCCCCTGAGCACACTGCTGGCCGAGCTGCGGCAGATCGGCTATGCCGCCCACCCCTATCAACCCGACCGCGCCAGCGAACAGTTGGCCAGCGAAAACCGAAAATCCCTGCGCCAGTTGGGGGTGGCCGGCCTGTTGTGGTTCCAGGCGATGATGGCGACCATGGCCACCTGGCCGGAATTCAACATCGACCTGAGCCCGGAACTGCATGTCATTCTGCGCTGGGTCGCGCTGTTCCTGACCACCCCGATCGTGTTCTACAGCTGCGCACCGTTCTTTCGCGGAGCCCTGCGCGACCTGCGCACCCGCCACCTGACCATGGACGTTTCGGTCTCGCTGGCGATCGGCGCCGCCTATTGCGCCGGGATCTGGACCTCGATCACCGGCGTCGGCGAGCTGTACTTCGATGCAGTGGGCATGTTCGCGCTGTTCCTGCTGGCCGGCCGCTACCTGGAGCGACGTGCCCGCGAGCGCACGGCGGCAGCCACCGCGCAACTGGTCAACCTGCTGCCGGCGTCCTGTCTGCGCCTGCAGGCGGACGGCCAGAGCGAACGGATCCTGCGCGACGAACTACGTCTGGGCGATCACGTGCTGGTGCATCCCGGAGCGGTGCTGCCAGCCGACGGACGGATTCTCCAGGGCCAATCCAGCATCGACGAATCGCTGCTGACCGGCGAATACCTGCCCCAACCACGCGGCCCCGGGGAAACGGTCACGGCCGGTACGCTGAATGTCGAAGGCGCGCTCACCGTCGAAGTCCTGGCCCTGGGCCAGGACACCCGGCTTTCCGCGATTGTCCGCCTGCTGGAACGCGCCCAGAGCGAGAAACCGCGCCTGGCACAAATCGCCGATCAGGCCTCGCAATGGTTCCTGCTGCTGTCGCTGATCGCCGCCGCCGCCATTGGCCTGCTCTGGTGGCAGGTGGATGCGCAACGGGCGTTCTGGATCGTTCTGGCGATGCTGGTGGCGACCTGCCCCTGCGCCCTGTCGCTGGCCACACCGACCGCCCTCACGGCAGCCACCGGCACCCTGCACAAGCTCGGCCTGCTACTGACCCGTGGTCATGTCCTCGAAGGGCTGAACCAGATCGACACGGTGATTTTCGACAAGACCGGCACACTCACCGAAGGCCGCCTGGCCTTGCGCGCCATCCACCCCCTGGGAGCGCTGGACAGCGAGCGTTGCCTGGCTCTCGCCGCAGCCCTGGAGAACCGCTCCGAACACCCGATCGCCAAGGCCTTCGGGCGTGCCCCGCAAGCCGCCGAAGACGTTCTCGCCAGCCCGGGACGCGGCCTCGAAGGCCAGGTTGGCGAACATTACCTGCGAATCGGCCAGCCGGACTTCGTCTGCGAGTTCAGCGGCTGCGCCATGCCGGCCGCACCGGATGCCAGCGGGCAGTGGCTGCTGCTCGGCGACAAACAGGGAGCACTGGCCTGGTTCGTGCTCGACGATCGCCTGCGTGGCGATGCGTCGGGCCTGGTCGATGCCTGCCGTGCACGTGGCTGGCGGACCCTGCTGCTGTCCGGCGACCATTCGCCGATGGTCGCCGATGTCGCGGCACAACTGGGCATCGACGAAGCCCGTGGCGGATTGAGCCCGGATGACAAGCTGCACATGCTCAAGCAACTGCAGCAACAGGGCCGCAAGGTGCTGATGCTCGGCGATGGGGTCAATGATGTGCCGGTGCTGGCGGCGGCCGATATCAGCGTCGCCATGGGCTCGGCCACCGATCTGGCAAAAACCAGCGCCGATGCGGTGCTGCTGTCCAACCGCCTCGATGCCCTGGCCAAGGCCTTCGACCTGGCCCGCCGCACTCGCCGGGTCATCATCGAGAACCTGGCCTGGGCGGCGCTGTACAATGGTCTCATGCTGCCGTTCGCCGCCCTCGGCTGGATCACTCCGGTGTGGGCCGCGGTCGGCATGTCCATCAGTTCTTTGACGGTGGTCCTCAACGCCTTGCGCCTGACTCGCCAGATCACGTGAAAACGCCTGCGTTAAAACAGGCTACGTTTTCGCGCGACAGGGGCCTGAAGGATCATGGGAAAATAAAACCTGCAACCGGCCTGAGCCGGGCGGGCCTGGAGTAAAGATGCCAGCACTCTACGTGATGATCCCGGCGGCACTGCTGATCGTCGCTATCGCCGTCTACATTTTCTTCTGGGCGGTGGACAGCGGCCAGTACGACGACCTCGACGGGCCGGCCCACAGCATCCTGTTCGATGACCAGGATCCGAACCACAAGGCCGCCATCGACGAAGCCGACGGCACGGGCGAAGACCACGAGCGACGGAATCCGCCCCATGCTTGAACTGGCGCCACTGCTGGTTTCAGCGGTGATTCTCGGCCTGCTCGGCGGCGGTCATTGCCTGGGCATGTGTGGCGGTCTGATGAGCGCCCTGACCCTGGCCATTCCCCCTGAACAGCGGGCACGGCGCTGGCGCCTGCTGCTGGCCTACAACCTGGGGCGGGTGCTCAGCTACGCCGCAGCCGGGTTGCTGACCGGGCTGGCCGGCTGGGCAGTGGCCAGCAGCCCGGCGGCGACGGTGTTGCGGGTCGTGGCCGGCCTGCTGCTGATCAGCATGGGCCTGTACCTGGCCGGCTGGTGGAGTGGCCTGACCCGTATCGAAAGCCTCGGGCGCGGTCTGTGGCGGTTCATCCAGCCGATTGCCAACCGCCTGCTGCCGGTGTCGAGCCTGCCCCGTGCCCTGCTGTTGGGCGCACTCTGGGGCTGGCTGCCCTGTGGACTGGTCTACAGCACCCTGCTGTGGGCGGCGAGCCGGGGCAACGCACTCGACAGTGCGTTGCTGATGCTGGCCTTCGGCCTGGGTACCTGGCCGGTGCTGCTGGCAACCGGACTGGCGGCGGAACGGGTCACGGCGCTACTGCGCAAACGCAGGGTACGCCAGGGCGGTGGTCTGCTGGTGATGCTGTTCGGCCTGTGGACCCTGCCCGGCCCGCACCAGCACTGGTTGATGGGACACTGAGCGTCGGTACCGTCGTTGCGAGCAAGGCTTGAGGGCCTTGATACAAGTCAACATGCCCCACCCTCGTTCCCCCTAGACTCCGACCATTGCAGCCAATCCGGGGGAACGCCCGCATGCTCGACGCCATTCGTTGGGATTCTGATCTTATCCACCGCTACGATCTGGCGGGGCCGCGCTACACCTCCTACCCCACCGCCGTACAATTCCATAGCCAGGTCGGCACCTTCGACCTGCTGCATGCCCTGCGCGAGAGCCGCAAGGCCTCACGGCCGCTGTCGCTGTACGTGCATGTGCCGTTCTGCGCGAACATCTGCTACTACTGCGCCTGCAACAAGGTCATCACCAAGGATCGCGGCCGCGCCCAACCGTACCTGCAACGCCTGGAACAGGAAATCCAACTGGTGGCCTGCCACCTGGATCCGAACCAGACAGTCGAACAATTGCATTTCGGTGGCGGCACACCGACCTTCCTCAGCCATGACGAACTGCGCCAGTTGATGGCCCGGTTGCGCCAGCATTTCAATCTGCTGAATGACGATTCCGGCGACTACGGCATCGAGATCGACCCGCGGGAGGCCGACTGGTCAACCATGGGCCTGTTGCGCGAACTGGGCTTCAATCGGATCAGCATCGGCCTGCAGGACCTCGACCCGAACGTGCAGCGGGCAGTCAACCGCCTGCAAAGCCTTGAGGAAACCCGCGCGGTGATCGAGGCGGCGCGGACTCTGCAATTCCGTTCGATCAATATCGACCTGATCTACGGCCTGCCCAAGCAGACCCCGGAAAATTTCGCCCGCACCGTCGACGAAGTGATCAACCTGCAACCAGACCGTCTCTCGGTCTTCAATTACGCCCACCTGCCCGAGCGTTTCCTGCCCCAGCGGCGGATCAACAGCCACGAGCTGCCGGCCCCGGCCGACAAGCTGGAAATGCTCCATCGCACCATCGAGCAACTGACCGCCGCTGGCTACCGCTACATCGGCATGGACCACTTCGCCCTGCCGGACGACGAACTGGCGATCGCCCAGGAAGAGTCGACCCTGCAACGCAACTTCCAGGGCTACACCACCCATGGCCATTGCGACCTGATCGGCCTCGGGGTATCGGCCATCAGCCAGATCGGCGACCTCTACTGCCAGAACAGCAGCGATCTGAACCAGTACCAGAACACCCTGGCCAGCGCGCAACTGGCCACCAGCCGCGGCCTGCTGTGCAACGCCGACGACCGGCTGCGCCGGGAAGTGATCCAGCAGATCATCTGCAATTGCAGCCTGGAGTTCGCCGACATCGAAAAGCAGTTCACCCTCGACTTCCGGGGTTATTTCGCCGAACTCTGGCCGCGCCTGATGGCCATGGCCAACGACGGCCTGATCGAGCTGGACAACGAACGCCTCACCGTCCTGCCGGCCGGGCGGCTGCTGGTACGCTCGGTGTGCATGGTGTTCGATGCCTATCTCGAACAACAGAATCGCCAGCGTTTTTCCAGGGTGATCTAGAACCGAAAACCGCTACTTGCAGGTGCGCCATTTTGGCGCAGGCTGGCCTCAACGGGCTTCGCTGGGGTACCCTTACGCCTTATGTGTGATTTCCCACAAGGATTTAAGAAATGTCCGAGCCAGTGAAGCTCCGCGCCCACAGCCAGGCCAATTGCAAGGATTGCAGTCTGGCGCCTCTGTGCCTACCACTTTCGCTGAATCTGGAAGACATGGATGCGCTGGACGAAATCGTCAAACGCGGGCGCCCGCTGAAGAAAGGCGAATTCCTCTTTCGTCAGGGTGATACCTTCGGCTCGGTCTATGCGGTACGTTCCGGCGCCCTGAAGACCTTCAGCCTGAGCGACGGCGGCGAAGAACAGATCACCGGCTTTCACCTGCCGAGCGAAATGGTCGGGCTGTCGGGCATGGACACCGAGACCTATCCGGTGTCGGCACAAGCGCTGGAAACCACGTCTGTCTGCGAAATCCCCTTCGAGCGTCTCGACGAACTGGCCCTGCAACTGCCACAGTTGCGCCGCCAGTTGATGCGGGTGATGAGCCGGGAGATCCGCGACGACCAGCAAATGATGTTGCTGTTGTCGAAAAAGACCGCCGACGAGCGTATCGCCACCTTCCTGGTCAACCTCTCGGCACGTTTCCGTGCCCGCGGATTCTCCGCCAACCAGTTCCGCCTGAGCATGTCGCGCAACGAGATCGGTAACTATCTGGGCCTGGCGGTGGAAACCGTTTCACGGGTGTTCACCCGCTTCCAGGCCAGCGAACTGATCGCCGCAGAAGGCAAGGAAGTGCACCTCCTTGATCCGATCCAGCTCTGCGCCCTCGCTGGCGGATCGCTGGAAAGCTGATCAAGACGTCAGTCGCGGGTATACTGCCGGCCTACAGCTTTCCAGGAAACCTGCGACGATGGCTTTCGACACCTTCGACATCAAATCCCTGATCCGCCCGGTTATCGACTTTCCGAAACCCGGCGTGATCTTCCGCGACATTACGCCCCTGTTCCAGTCGCCTCGGGCGGTCCGCCTGGTGGCCGACAGCTTCATCCATCGTTATGTCGAAGCCGACTTCAGCCATATCGGCGCGATGGATGCACGTGGCTTCCTGATCGGCTCGATCATTGCTCATCAACTGAACAAGCCACTGATCCTGTTCCGCAAGCAGGGCAAGTTACCCGCAGACGTGTTATCCGAAGGCTATCAGACCGAATATGGTGAATCGTTCCTCGAAGTGCACGCCGACAGCCTTTGCGAAGGCGACTCGGTGCTGATCTTCGATGACCTGATTGCCACTGGTGGCACGCTGATCGCCGCCGCCAACCTGGTCCGGCGCATGGGCGCGCAGGTCTTCGAAGCGGCAGCCATCATCGACCTGCCGGAACTGGGCGGTTCCCAGCGGCTGAACGACATGAATGTGCCGACCTACTGCCTGACCCAGTTCTCCCTGGCGGAAAAGTAACGGCATACGGCGCGGGTCTGCCGGTTGGCGCTTCGACCCGTCGCCGAACCCGGTCACCGCCTGGGGACCGGGCCTCTGCCTGACAGGCCTGCGCCAATCAGCCCCATCGACTATCAGCCGAGCACTTCGCTCAAGGGAATGAAGTTCAGCCAGTCCCCCTCGGCCAAGGTCGTTCCTTCCAGCACTTCCACCAACCCCTCGGCCCACGCCGCACTGCGCAATACGCCGGAACTCTGGTTGCGGTAGAGAATCGCCCGACCGTTTTCCAGGCGCGCACGCAGGTATTCACGGCGGTTGCCCGGCTTGGCCCAGACGAACCCGGCCGGTACCTGGAAGCGCAACGGCGCGACCTCCTGCACGCCCTGACGACGCAGCAGGTAAGGCCGCGCCAACAGGGCAAAGGTCACCAGGGTCGAGGCCGGATTACCCGGCAAACCAATCACCGGCACACCACGAAAATGCCCGAAGGTCAGCGGCTTCCCAGGCTTGATCGCCAGTTTCCACAGATCCAGCTCGCCCTCTTCGCGCAAGGCGACGCCGAGAAAGTCCGCCTCGCCGACCGAGACGCCGCCGGTGGACAGGATCAGGTCGACATCACCCAGTTCGGCCAGACGCTGGCGGGTGGTCGGCAGATCGTCGGGGAGGATGCCGGCATCGACAACGTCACAGCCCAGGCGCTTGAGCCAGTTGCACAGCAGGACACGGTTGCTGTTGTAAATCTGCCCCGGCCCCAGCGGCAGGCCCGGCTCGACCAGTTCGTCGCCGGTCGACAGCACCGCGACCCGCGCCCGACGGATCACCGCCAGCTCGGCACAACCCAGCGAGGCGGCCAGTCCCTGCTCTATTGGCCCCAGACGGGTCCCGGCGGGCAGCACCCGCTCACCGACGGTGGTTTCCTGGCCCTGGGGCCGGATGTTCTGCTGTAGCGTCAGCGGTTGGCTGAAATGCACCCGCTGGTCATCCAGGACCTCGGCGTTTTCCTGCATTTCCACGCAGTCGGCCCCCGCCGGCACCGGCGCCCCGGTGAAGATCCGTGCACAGGTGCCGGGCAACAGCGGCTCCGGGGACTGTCCGGCGAAAATCCGCTGGCTGACCGGCAACGGCTCACCCTGCCAGTCGGCCAGGCGCAAGGCGTAACCGTCCATTGCACTGTTGGGCCAAGGCGGCAGGTCGAGACTGGAGATCAGATCCTCGGCCAGCACCCGTCCTTCGGTGGCCGCCAGCGGCAAGCGCTCGACCTCGCGGATCGGTGCTGCCTCGGCCAGTTCTAGCAGCCGGGCCAGAGCGACCTCGACCGGCATCAGCGCGCCCTGCTTGCCCGGCTTACCCACGAGAGTCACAAGGGGCCGCCTGTTTCAGATGAGGCACGAAATTGCACGGGCGATGGCGCGAGTCCAACTGTTCGGCGAGGATACCGTCCCAGCCGGTGCGTACCGCGTTGGTCGAACCTGGCAGGCAGCAGACCAGCGTACCGTTGGCCAGCCCGGCCAAGGCCCGTGACTGCACCGTGGAGGTGCCGATATCAGCCACGGAAATCTGCCGGAACAGTTCACCAAAACCGTCGACCTGCTTGTCCAATAGGCAGGCGACCGCTTCGGGAGTACTGTCACGGCCGGTGAAACCGGTACCGCCGGTAATCAGCACGACCTGGACCTCATCTTCGGCGATCCAGGTGGCGACCTGGGCACGAATCCGATACAGATCGTCCTTGAGCAGGACCCGCTCGGCCAGACGATGGCCGGCGGCGGTCAGACGGTCGACGAAGACCTGCCCGGAAGTGTCGGTTTCAAAGGTACGGGTGTCGCTGACGGTCAGCACCGCGATGTTCAGCGGGACAAAAGGTGTATCAGCCTTGGCTTTCATAGGCTTGGTCCAGTCGTTGTAGGAGAAACAGCCCGGTGTTATATCACAGCGCTGCTTGTTGTAACCTTCGCGATCCCCCCTTCGAGACCTGCCATGCCGCTGACCGACTTCTCCATCCTGCTCCTGGCCGGCGGCCGTGGCCAACGCATGGGCGGCCAGGACAAAGGCCTGCTGCCCTGGCACGGCCAGCCATTGATCGCCCACCTGCACGCCAAGGTGCGACCCCTGACGGACGATCTGATCATCTCCTGCAACCGCAACAACGAACGTTATGCGGTTTATGCCGATCGCCTGGTGACGGACGACAGCAGCGACTTCCCCGGGCCCCTGGCCGGGATTCGCGCAGGCCTGGCGGTGGCGCGTCACCCGCACCTGCTGGTACTGCCCTGCGATGTGCCGCAGGTTGACCGGACGCTGTTGCAGAGCATGCTCGAACGCGCTGGCGAGCATCCGCAACAACCGCTGATGGTGCGCCAGGGCGAATACTGGGAACCGCTGTTCTGCGTGATCCCCGTCGCGCTGGCCGATGCGTTCGAGCGCGCCTGGGCGGCAGGCGAGCGCAGCCCGCGCCAGGTCATGCTAGCGCTGCAAGTCCAGGCTCTGCTGTGCCCGGCGGGCGATTCCAGGCTGGCGAACCTCAACACTCCGCAGTTGCTTCAGCATCGCGACAGCCGTCTCGATGGACAGTTGTAGGGAACTTGCCGAAAATACTGTCGTCTGAACAGCACTTAATCCGTACTCTTTCTGGAGAAGCACCATGACCCAACGGACCCTCGCTGCACTCATGCTGACTGTGGGCCTGGCTACCCTTGCCGGTTGCTCGACGCCTACCGTGATCACCCTGAACGACGGGCGTGAGATCCAGGCGGTGGACACTCCCAAGTACGATTCCTCGTCGGGCTTCTACGAGTTCAAGCAACTGGACGGCAAGAACACCCGTATCAACAAGGATCAGGTGCGTACCGTCAAAGAGCTGTAAGCCCTTTCACGATTATCGGCAAAGCCCGCCCTGTGCGGGCTTTGTCGTTTTCGATGACCGGTAGGCTGCGTCCAGGCCCCCTGAGGCACCGAATGCCCAGGGCTACCACTGCAGGGTGATTTCGCTCTCGAAACGACGCTCCTGGCCGCTCAGCGGATCGACGAAACGCAAGCCCCGGGCCAGCAACTTGAGCGGATTGGCGTAGTCGTCCTCGGCATCCTTGAGCACCTGGGGGTAAAACGGGTCATTGCAGATGCCCGCGCCCAGTGCCGCCATGTGCACGCGCAACTGGTGTTTCTTGCCGGTCACCGGAGACAGGGCGTAGCGCCAGAGGTCGCCATTCTGCTCGGCCACCTCGATCAGCGTCTCGGTGTTGCTGGCCCCCTCGCCTTCGCGCATGCGGAAAAACGGCTCACCGTCGACCAGCCGGCTTTTGTGTAGCCGCGGAAAGGACAGCTCGGGCAAGGCCGGGGCAATCGCCTCGTAGTACTTATCAATCTGTCGGGTCGGAAACAATGACTGATAGGCCGAACGGCTCGCGGGGTTCGCCGAGAATAGCACCAGCCCGGCGGTGTGCCGGTCGATACGATGCAACGGCACCAGATGGGGGTTATCCAGGCGACGGATCAGCCGGCGCAGCAAGGTTTGCTCGACATACTCACCCGCCGGGGTCACCGGCAGGAAATGCGGTTTGTCCGCCACTACCAGATGCTCATCGGCGTAGAGAATGGTTTCGCTGACCGGAATCGGCGCTTCGTTCGGCACTTCGCGAAAGTAGTAGATTTTCAGGCCTTCGCGGTACGCCAGGTGCGTTGTGATCGGCGTCCCTTGTGCATCGAGTACCCGCCCCCGGGCAATCCGATCGAGCCACTGCTCCCGGTCGATGGCCGGGAAGTGCTCGCACAGGCAATCCAGCACGGTGGGCCAGCGACCCGGTGGCAGGTACAGGGTGCTGGCCTGGTTTTCAGCGGCATTGAACGGTGAAGCGGACATGACGGGGCTCTGACGGCGGGCTGGAGCGCCATTATCCGGCAAGAGCCCGTCGCTGCGTCAATCGATCGTGCGTACGGGCCTCACCCCGCAGCCAGCTGGTTCTTGAGCAACGGCGAACCACTGGCCGCCTCGGTGTAGTCCTTCAGCCAGCGCAGCACATCGACCGCCTCCCAGCGCCCGGGGTCGTAGAGCGCATAGAGCAGCCCCTGGTAACCCACCACATCCAACTGGCGGTGATAGCCGGCACGCTGGAACAGCGCCTCGATTTCCGCGAAACAGGTGTTGAAGTGCAGCTTGTTGAACGGTGTCTTGCCTTCCGTCACCAGCCCATCGAGCCGCAGTTCCAGCACCGCTTCGCGGACCACCTCCGCGGACATGCGATTCACGCTGGATTTCAATTGTTCGACATTGACCATGCTTTACCCTCTTGATCTTCCTGGTTCTGTCCCTGGGTGCGCATGTCATGGTGGACATCCTGTCACCAACACCGGGACAAAACTGTATGAATATACAGTAACTGATTTTTTCGCAATTCGCCAACGGATTGCCAATTGCGCGAAGCGTCATGACTCCCTGGGATGGACCTTTCCATAGACGTTGCCGCCGATGAACGAACCCACCGTGCCCAGGATCACCATGGCATAGGTTGCGCCATCAATCTTTCCATACCATGTCAGGGCTGCGGTGCTCATACCCACCACCAACATCGCGAGAAACTTGCGTCCCCCCAGTTGGTTGACCAGCAATACTTGTCTCCCTTTCATTTCTCTTCCTCCGTGCACCACGCCATGTGCTGCGTCAAAACATCATGGTTCGACGTAAGCACAGGCATTTTCCGGGTGCAAGCCAGGGTAATCTGATGAAACAGAAGGTTAAGCGAAGGGACTGAACAGGCGAGCTCAGCGCACGAAGGCGACGACCTGTTCGGCATCGAAGGGCCAGCCGAGTTCCGCGCCGGTGTCGACCCGACGCAACACCGGAATCCGCAGACCGTAGGCTTCGTACAGCGACTCGCTGTCGGCGATGTCTACCAACTCCACCAACAGACCATGCTCGACCAGTGGCATCAGTACCGCTTCGGCGACTTCGCAGAGGTGACAGCCCAGGGTGCCGAACAGTTGGCATTCAGGAAGCATGACAAGGGGTCCTGGGTAGGGGGAAAGCCTTATTCTAGGCCCGCCCCCCGCCCTCGTCGAGCCGCTGGCGCGGCCCTCAGTGTAGCGCCGCGCGAAATTGAACGTTCTGCGGCGCGATAAAGGAAGGTCTGAGACTTTTGCTTATAGAGAAAGAGAATTTCAAAAGCAAAGGATTGGATGGGCTTAAGCGGCAACGACCATGTAGCTACCTGAAACCCTAAACACCGCACTACCGACCACATCAGCAAGTGTCAGGTTGCTAACCATCCCCGCCGCGTACTTCTGCAGGCTCACAGCAGATAGCCCACCAGACATAGAGCAGGTAGTAAAGGTGATGGCCGACGAGGTGCCGTTGTTGAGCTGAAAGATCATCGGGTAGACAAGATCGGCTCCTGGATTCGAGCTGTAGCCTTTCGCAGCCAGAGGCAACCCCGTCACGCTGAAGCGATCGGTTGCTGCACCACTGGGTAACGTACCTCCCAACCTGACAAGCAGCTCGAAAAACACCCTGTTGCCGATCCTGCTGTAGCTCCCAAACGCGACAGATATGAGGCTGCTGCTCACCGGAGTTGCCACACCGGAGGTTGAGACCAGGCTCAAGCCAGGCGTGAACGTATCCTCAGTGACCGCACCGCTTGGAGTCGCCCAACCGCGAGTGGACAAAAATTGCTGTCCCCCGGATGGTGGTGCAGGTACAAGCCCCTTCGCACCTGCTGCAGTAGATGTAGATGGGCTCATTTCTGGTACGCCGCTGTTCGACCCGGTCCCGCCCTGGGCGAGACTCAGAGGAACACTAAGACCTTGAAGCTCAGTGATGTCGTTGTTCACGCCCTTGAGCGCACGCGCACTCACCTGGGCCTGCAGCTTAGCCAAGGCAATCAACAACTGATCCGTTGCTGCAATAACAACGTTTGCGCCGGATGCTAGCCCGGACAGCACGGTCGAGAGCACTCGTGCACCTGTGAAGTACTTGTTGCTCGCACCCTCCAATAGGCCATCAGATGATGTCAGTGCGTCCAATCGGGCCTTCAGCGCGTTGGTGAATCCGTTTGTGTCCGGGTTCGACTCGTATAGGGCTTTGACTTGAGCTGCAGTGATAGGGTCTGCAGCGCCGGACTTGACCCACTTGTTGTCGGTGACATCCCAGATGTAGCGCACAGCATCGGCACCGGCACCAGGATCGACATCTGCGTAGTCACCAGCACCAGGAGAAGACACGCCAGCAGTCAACGCAGCCAGGCTAACGAACACACCCTTGAATCGGCTGCTCTCCAGCCCGGCCAGCTTCGTCTTCTCCTCGGTCGTGTAGTTTGCCTGTGACAGCCCATACCCCGTCAGTTTGTCTACCTTCTTGTCCAACGCAGTTTGCTGTGCAGCTGAAACGGGCTTCTGAGCATCGGGGGTGTCATCAGCATTGGGTAGACCAACATCCACCTTTGACAGCACCACATCACCGGTCCGGCCCGCGACAGACGAAACAGCTCCGCCACCGCCTGCAGAGGCAACACGCCAGGCCCCATCAACAAACTGGTAGTCCACCTTTTCTGACGCGACATGAACCCGCCAGCCTGGTCCTGGAGCAAAGTACTCCCAGCCAGTTATTGAGTTGGGATCAGCAGAGTACCGGGCGATCTTTCCGCTGTTCGGCTCGGCCGTGAGCAAGTAACGATCGCCGTCTACAGCCCCCGAGGTCGGCACAGCAGCTATCCTGGACACAACGGAAGGCTGTACCAGGGCATCGAGCGCGCGCCATTGGCGCAGCAATTCCTGGAAGTGCTGGTCCCCAGCTGCGCCGCTGACCAGCACCCCCAGGTTCGGACTGTTGGTTTTAAGTGTCACTGGATGATCCCTCCAAGTTTTTCACCCAGGCGAAAGCCCAGGCCATAGCGAACGACTGTCGCTTCATGTTTTTGCCAGGATGCAGAGCCATCCCGTACTGACTCCAGAGTTACCCGAACAGTGCCGGCCAGACCATCGGCCAACTGGTCGCCGACCGTGTAGGCAAACGCAGTGTCTGTGCCGGTATAGGCCCGCATCAGTGTGTTCCCGCTGTACAGCTTCAAGCTGTAGGACGTACCAGTCTCTGGACCGATATCGCCAAGCGAGGTATCGATCAACTGGTCCGCCTGGGTAAGCCGGTCGCGATGAGCCCATGAGAAGTCCAACAGAGAGCCAGATACGCTTTCCGGGTATGCCGCGCCACTCACTCGGAACCTGCCTGGCGGATACGGTCTGCCCTGGCGCCCCTGCAGCGCCAGGCTGTCGGTGCTGGCCAGTGCCGGATCAAGTTGCCCCTGACTTGTATTGGTGAGCATGTGCGCCTGCAGCGTGACGCCCGCCGAATACGCTGTCTCATCAGCCCCCTCAAACCCGTCGTAGAACCAGATACGCGCCCCTGCGGCATGCTCGGCCGGAACCGTGTCGCTGCAACCACGGGCGATGGTGATCACGCCAGTTGAGTAGTCGATGGCGTCGATCCGGACAACCTCGTCATCGAGCAAGGCAGCCATGCCGACCCCAACATCAGAAAGCCGTGTCGCCGAGGTGACCTGCACAGTCAGGTCGCGCTTGCTGATGCGGGCAACCAGCTTTCCGGTGGGACACCAGTCATGCGCTCCTCGATCGACGAAGTCACCGCTGCTTCCAACCCGGTCGGTCAAGGTGTAGCTGAGCGACAGAGGGGTAGGCGCCTCGGCCAGTGCGCAGGCGTAGCAGGCTGTGGTGTCCAGCAATTGCAGGTTTGCGGGGTCGATTACACCGGCCAGCTCTCGGTACGGGAGTTCGAACAAACGACGAGAAACGATTGCTTGGGGAGTCCGGTCAGGCGGCAGCCAATTCGGCGGCTGGACGGCTACAAAACTGGATGCTGGCATGCCGAAAACATCCTGAAGCGCAGTGACAGTCATCCGGCCATCGTCCAGAGTGCCGTCCTCGATCCGGCCGGCGCGCACAACCACCACCTCAATACCACGCCTGATCGAGCGGACCCGGAACGGCTGACCTGGAGTGAGATTGCGTGCGCGCCGATCGAGCACGACCTTGTATCGCTTGAGACCGGAAGTCTTGATACGCAGATCCCGGCTGGCCAGCTTGCCGGCAATCTCCCCAGTCGGGGCTCCGGGGTACTCAACAGTTTCGCTGGATCGCCCTCGATCACGCTGAGCGATCGCACTGTTCACCGCGCGGACAGAGCGAATGTCACCGGTTATCGCGTCCTCGTACTTGACGATCAACTCGCTCGGCGTCGAGTCACCGTCCCCGCTGGACGCCTCCATTTGGGTGATCTCAAGCAATCCACTGTCCTCGTCGAACAGCGGCAGCGCATTCACATCGTAGTCGTCGCGCAGCAGGCGGATGCTGATCAAGCCAGTGCTGCGATCTAGATAGACCTCGGCGCTGATGTGGGAAAGCACACTGTCACGGAAACTCTTGAACGAGTCACTACGCTTCCACTCCAGGCACAAGCCGAACTGCTCGCTATACAACTGATCGGCTGCAGCACGCCATGCTGCATCATCCATGTACTCACGCGGCAGGCCCCGAAACCGTCGGCCCGTGTACATGAGAAACAGGATGTGCGCAGGGTTCATGGACTTGATCGCGTTGTTGGCCAGCCAGATGAATTGCTTCTCTGGATACCAGGCTCCGCCATCATCCCAGAGCCGGTTGCCGCCTCGGCGCAGAATCATCCAGGGCTTCGGGTATGGGTTGATTGAGGTGATCAGACCGGAGTAGAACGCCGTGGTAACACCACGGAAAGCCGGGACGATGCCGCCGAGCATTGCTGCAAGCCTTGAAACGACGGTTTGGTTTTCATCACCAAACATGACGTCCAGCGTTCCCTGCAGGCCACCTTCACCCTTATCGCCACCAAACAAGTCAGGGGCGTTGATGTACACCTGTCCATTGTTTGTGATCGATCCCGACCAGGCCACCTTGCCACTGGCCTGGATCTGGCAAATCTCGTCGACGGGCAGGCCAACACCAAAGTGAATGTCGAAGGAGTAGCGATACCCAATCGTCTGCGACTTGCTGCTACTGCTCCCCATCAGCGACCTCCCGCGCGTGCTCAACGACGTGCTTGGCCAAAGCGTCGCCGGTGGCCAGCAGCAAGTCCTCGTCTATGCCGTTCTGCAGGAAGTCGTTCCAGTCCAGGTCGTGCCGAATGAAGAATGCACGGCACTGCCGGTGGCAGTAGCCCTGGCGGCCATTCCAGGTCGGCACCGTGTTCAGGTGTTGAATCGTCACGATCACTTCTTGCCACCCTTGCTCTTGATGGCCTTGGTCCTGTAGTTGCCCACGGTCAGTACCATCCAGGACTTCGTCCACTTCTGCCCAAACACAGCGGTCATCTCCTCACCCTCATCGCACAGAGGAAAATCAATATCCTCGAAGGCCGTAGGCTTCGGTTTCTGCGGCTTGGGTGCGAGCGCCACACTCAAAATGTACGAGGCAACGAGAATTGCGATCTGTACCCACATGACTCACCTCACCAGACTTGGTTGCCGTCGAACGGCGATTGCCCCTGGAGCATTGGTTGCCCACGGAAGTTGTCCTTGTTCGAGAACTTGCCGTCGCACGTCCCGATCAAGAAGTTGCAGCCGGGATAAACGCGAATCCCACTTGCTACCGAGATACTGTCGGTGCCCCCCAGCATCAACAGTTGGTCGCCCTGGTGGCTCTCGATGTGCCGGCGATCGAAAACACCGCTGCCGATCGGCCAAGCAACAAAGCCACTGGAGAACCAGCCATCGGGATATGCTGCCGCTGCAGCCACGGTCAGTGTCGTACCGGTCATGCTTTGCACCTGGGCATCGACCCGATAGAGCTCAAGGTTGACCTTGCAGCGCCAGTCACCCAGTACAGCCGTGCAAGTGCGGTTGTAGGTATCAGTCAGGCCGGGGCGCTCCATGCTGGCCTCAATCGAAAGGCAACTGATCTGGCAGCGATCGAGGGCGGACCAATTGACCGCCTTGATGCTGCCGACCCAACTCACCATCACATCGGTATCGCCGTAGTGCATGTCTCGCACGACCAGCCGTACCTCATCACTGGGTGCACTGGCACGATAGAGCTGGGCAACTTCGATATCTGCTGATGCGGTGATGACGAATTTGTCGGTGTTTGGGTCGCCCGACTGCAGTATGCCGTTGTCGGTGATCCCTCCACGCAACGTCTTGAACACCAGGTTGTTCCAGGTGATGTCACGATCGCTCGTGTTGTAGCTCCAGCGCAGCACTCCACGGCTGAAGTCGTACAAGCGTACCGGCTGGCCAGCGGCAAGCGATTGCTCACGGTTATCAAAACTCATCGTCACGCACTCCGCGGAATGTCAGTTGCGTCGCTGCCAGGCCCTGGCTGTCGGTCATGTGCTCAATCTCAACGGTGTCGCTGTCCAGCCGGCACATCACCAACCAACTGATACGCCGGACGTCAGTGGGCAGTACCTGCCGCCCGAATGCGGAATCCAGCGCCAGGCGCTCCAGGTTGTCGTCGACCTCGATGCTTGCGGTTATGCGACGGTGAAAGACCGTGCCGTCCAGGAACTCGACGCGGATGTCCCTCCGACCAGGCTTGCTGCCAGCAAACCGGGTGTAGCCGACATTCACCACCTCAAGGGTTGTGCTCACCTCCGTGGTAACACCCAGCATGGTCAAGTCATCGGCATGAGTAGGAAGCCACACTGCCTTCTGGCGGCCAGCGAGCGCATACAGCAGCGAGCGCAGAGCCGAGCGCTCGCTACGCCCGAGCTCAAGCCAGCGGTGCTGCTGAACAGGGAATGCACGGTTGGCGGTGTCTGTGGTGAGCGGCATTGCGGAGCCGCTGTCGAGTGTCAGCAGCAGACGCTGATAGCTGCTGGTCAGATCCTCGGTTTCGTCCGGGGGCACTTCATAGACTGGGGCATCTCTGTACAGTCTGGTCGGCATCACCGCTGGCCAGTCCGATGGCTCAACGAGTTCGAACCGCACATCTGCGGAACTGGACATATCGGTCAGGCGGGTAAGCGTGGGCTGTTCGACGAGCTGGGCGCTGCGCACGGGGTAGAGTCTGGTTCCAGCGGGCCATGATTTCTGGGTCTCTCGCTTTAGCAGGAGCCCAGTTGCGTCGACCGAGTCGATCTCAACCGTCTCACTTTCGAATGCCGACTCGCCGCGTAGAATCGCAAGGCCACCGGCACGGAAGTCCAGGTGTGTGGTTTGGCATGGAACGGTGAGCACACCTGCCGGGATCGCGGTAATGGTCAGTTGGACATCAGGCCAGATAGGGAGAGCCCAGATCCGTGCACTCCATGCAAAAAGTGCAAGATCGAGAAACTGGCGCTCACGCCCGTCAACGATCATGGGCCCTTCGAACTCACGACGTGGCGCCAGGCGAAGCGCTCGCCGCTGCTCCACACCAGTCTCCGACTGCAGAATGTCGGTCGCCCAGGTCAACCGCTCGATGATGCCGTCTGCCCAGTCGGGCGTGAATGTCCAGGCGATGATGCGATTTGCTGTAATCCGCAATGTCGTGAATAGGGCACCGTCGAACACCCACTTGATGCTCGCATCCAGGGCTGTTGCCCCAGTCGTCCCGACCTTTACCTGCCAGATTCGCTCCTGCAGTGGATTGAAGAGAACAGGTAATGGAGGCTGGCCTTCGAGTGATACGCCTTCCTCTATGCCCTCAATCGCCACCAGGGTGTGCGCTTCAAAGAAAGCATTCCAGATGTACACGTCGCTCGACTGCGTGCTGACAACGTTGCCCAGGGCAAGCAGCGCTGGTCGGATGTGTATCCGATGGTAGAAGTCATGGCTGTAGCTGGTTGCCTGCTGGGTTTGGATTTCATGGGCGGCGGCGGTGATTGGCCAGTGGTTGACCAATAGCCCTTTCTGAGAATCGCCAACGTCGGCGGCATGGGGCGGCCAGTTGTCCAACCCGAACCTTGAGAAGAACGACCCCAGGTATTGATTCTGCACTGAGCCCAGCGGCGACTGAGCTTTCTCGACCAACAGAACGCTCACAGTCAGGCTCCGTCGTATCTGATGGCCAACCCGAAAGTACCTGATTGCATCAAGGCATAGTTGTTGGTGCCATTGATCATGCCATCACGGTTAATCGTGTCCTTACGAACAAATGGATACACCCTCCAGCGATCCTGACCGAGCGTGATGATCTGTTTCGGTTCGTAGTAATCGATGCGTGTGTAACGTGAGTGCGCCAGATCAGCTACCAGGCTCATTTTGCTTGATGGCCTCGGCAACCAGACCTGGATCGGTAGCAGGACTGCCTCACTGTTCCAGGCACTCGGCAGACGCTGCAGAAGGGGTATCGCGCTTTGGGCGGCCGATGCACCAGGGTTTGCGCTCCCCCCTCCGGCGGCCCATTGCTGATCATCCATACCCACATGGATAAAGCTTTCCAGATACTGCGGCCCGGACAATGCCGCCTGGTGAGATCTCCAAAACAGGCCGGGTTGAGAATACACACCTGGCGCTGTCAAACTGCTCCAAAACTGCGTAAACCCAAACTGATTAGTGGGAGAGTCCTGATTGAGTGATGCACCAAACCACATGCCCGTACCAGGAACACCAGAAACATTGGAAACACCCCAAGCTGCCCACTGATAACGATCAACGCTGTAGTTGAGCATGAGGTAAACCTCATCAGGGTTGCTCAACACAAAGATCTCGTAGGTGCTCGGCCAAGCGATCCCCAGGCTCTGGTTAGCGCCAATTTGAACGAAGCTGGGGCAAATGCCTGTGAGCGCGTTGCCGGCACCAACACCCGTTCCGCCTTCGAATGTCATCCGTCCATTCGATGAGGTCTGCACGCGGATGTTGATCTTTCCTTTCACCAGGATCGAGCCGGCCAGGGTGTAGCCGCTCGACACGCATGCATCAATGAGCACGCTGCGCAGATCCTCAATGCTGTTTACTTGCCCTGAAAAATAAGCCATCAGTCGAGCCTCATTGCGTAGTAATCGGTGAATCCAGTCCGGGCCACATCCTGGATGACGACCAATGAGCCAGCGGCGCTGGTGTTTTCAACTGCGTTGTTGAAGCCGCTGATGAAGAAAATACCGTCGAGCTCGCCGTAAACCCCGTTCGCATCCGAGAGCACAACAGGGAACGTCGTGTACACGCCCTCGGTGTCTCGTGCCTGAGTAGCACCAGCATGAATATCGCTGTTCCATGGCCAGCAGTCAGGTTGCTTCCAGGCCCCGTCGTTGAAGCGCGTGCGCAGGTTCGGTCGGTTTCCTTTGTACGGGATTGAATGTGTGGTCTCAGAAAAGCGGGTTGCCGGCACACCGTTTAACATGCCGCCACAGGCGATCGGGTATGGGTACTGGCTTGGTGTCGCGTACGGCAAGAACTTGCCGACGTAGCAACTTTCATAGACCGGCGTTCCAACTTTCATTGCCAGAGCAATTCGCTGCGCGTTGAGGGTCAGCCAGTAGTCAATGCGGTTGTTGTGAGCTGGGACGCCGGAGAGCATCACACCAGGCTGAGTATCGAAAGAGTTGCCTGGGACATATCCAGTGAATGCTGCAGCTACCAAGTTGTAGTAGTCCGCACCCGCATCCTGGTAGGTACGAAAACCGACAAAAATCTCATCGGTGCCAGATAGCCCCACACCCTTGAGAATCAACTCACGGTTGCTCGATGCTGTGTCGTACCGTAGTACTTGCCAGCCATTCGAGCTGGCCAGATCCCTGATCTTTGCCAGCATCTTGTAATGCGCGTGGACGCCGCCGCTGTTATCGACAAAACCTATTTCGTGAGGCATTTCTAGTCTCGAAGTCCAAGTACAGAACGGAACCGCGCTGGGTCCCGAGAAAGAGCGACGACCATCGCCTCCGTGCCCTGCGGCGTGTTGTAGACGGTGTCGGTAATACGGCTTGGGTCGTCGACCAAGTAGAAGTTCTGAGAGTTCTTCAGGGTGGCGCTCATGGCTTTCGCAGGCTCAGCGAGGCGACCACTACCGATGGACGGCCGGGGCATGGCAGGCGCGGGAGTACCAGCCAAACCGCCCGTGCTGTGGCGAACCGCCTTGGCGTAGTCATCGAGCGCGGCCATCCCGCGACTGTTGAAGTCATGTAGGAAATGCAAGGCTCCGGGTTGTGTCACTACCGCTGCACGCGTCACGAACTCATTGTCAGAGAGCCAGGCCGCGATACTGTCACTGGTGCCTGTACCTGGTCCGGTGATGTGACCACCTGTTGCTGCCGCAACCGCAGCTGAAGCGCCTACGGAGAGTGCGGACGATGTTGCCGAGCCAGCGGAGCCCGCTGCACTTGCTGTAGCAATAGCGGTTGCCATCGCTGAGGCCGCTGAGGCGCCGGCTGTGCTGATCGCCGTCCCCATTGTCGCCGCTGCGGTTGTACCACCAGCGGTGATCCCGGTTCCCATCGCTGCAGCGCCGGCACTCGTTGCACCGGTAATCGCACTTGCCGTCGCTGCTGCTCCTGCAGTGTCGGTAGCCACCTCGGCTCCCGAGGAGAATAAGTTCGACAGGCTGTCAGTCGCCATCTTGGCCAGCTTTTGTGAGGCAACGCTGGCGAGCGAACTGGCGATGTCCCTGACGAACGACAGAGCGGCGTCCTTCAAGTCCATCGTGCCCGTGGCCAGCCCCTCCAGGGCGCTCTGGATGCCGGTTTCAAAGCCGGCTTTCAGCGCGTTGCTGAGTTCGTTGGCCACGACCCGTAGGTTGCCCAGACGTGCCTGCAGGTCCTTCACGCGCTCGATCGCGGCGGGATCGCCTGTTGCCTGGGCCAGCTCCTGCATTTTCGGTACGAGCTTCTCGACCTGGTCGGCCGTCAGCTTGTTGAGGTCCAGGATCTGCTGGCGTGCACCGACCTCGCTGATCAGGCCGGCCTGCTGCTGCGTGTTGATCGTCTGCTCGCGGCGCGATTGCTCACCGAAAACCCGCTCGATCTGCTGCTCAAGCTGATCCAGCTCCGCTTTGGCCTTGTCGATGTTCATGAGCTTGTCGACGAGGCCCGCACCATCGACATTGCCTGCAGCCAGAAGACGCTTCTGCAGGGCACCATATTTTTTCTCGATCTCTGCGCCAGCCGCGTCGACCGAACGCCCGCTGGACTTCAAGTAGTCGACCTGTAACTGAGCCAGAGTTTTCAGGTCCTTCGCAGCCTGGGCATCAGCTTTCTTCTGTTTCTCCGCAGCATCGAGCGTGGCCCATGCAGCTTTCGCCCGAGCAGCCAGCGAGCCGGTCAGGTTCCGCTGCTCAAGCTCGTACTCGCGCAACGCGGCCTTGCCTTTGCCGTACGTACTGGCTTCCTTTTCCAGTTGCTTGACCCAGTCTTCATTCTGCTTGGCCAGCTTCGCAGCAGCTTTGCCGTCATCAGTCGGTTTGAATGGGGTACTCGGGGCCGTAACTGTCGTTGCAGGCAGCTCCACGGGTTTCGATGCGACCTTGTTGCTGTCGAGCATCTGCTGCCACTGGGCAATCAGTTCCTGGGTGTTGCTCATCGACAACTGGATGCGCTCAGCAGCCTTGGTGTCGTTCTTCTCCCAGGCCGCGTCGAGCCGCTTCTGCGCGTCGTCCATGAACTTGGTTTCACGGTCGATCGATTCTTGTATGCGTATCGGGTCATCGCCGGCAGGGCCGTTCACTCGCGATGAGATCTCTTCCGCAGCGAACTTGATGACACCGACGGTGCTGGCCGCACCCTTGACGCCGAACTCAATGAGTTTGCCCAGGGACTTGATCAGGGTGTTCAAACCATCCTTGACCGCAGGGTCCTTCAGAATTGTCTGCAGCTCACGGATTGCGTTTGTGTAAGAGTCGATGAAACCAGCTTCGCCGGCCTCGATCTTGAGCTCTGTGAAGGCGTTACTAAGGCGATTGAGTTCGGAATTGAGACCTTTGGCTGCCTGCTGTGCTGAGCTGCCATACGCCTCCTCAAGGGCGGCGCCGAAGCGCGGCAGGAATTCGGCGGCCGGAATCATGCCTTTTTCCAACCACTTGCTCAGTTGCTCGGTGTTCGTGCCCAGAGCTTTCGCCGCAAGTGCAAAAGCACCAGGTACTCGCTGGCCGAGCTGCAGCACCAGCTCCTGCGTCTGAACCTTTCCTTTACTGACCATCTGCTCCAGGGCCAGCAGGACGCTGTCAGTCTCAGATTTCGTCAGGTGAAGGGTGGTTGCTGCAGCTGTAACCCCCTCGAAAATGCTGTGCAGTGATTTGCCCAGGGCCGGAGTTTCCTTCGCAGCAGCAACAAGCCGGGCATAGCTCTGGGAGGTGCTCAGAAGCTCCAGGCCGAGCCGTTCGGACACCTCGCGGACATACTCCAGTTCCTGGCGTGCCTTGGCGGCAGAGCCTGTAGCGGCTTCCATGGTGTACTGGGCCTGCTGCCACTGGAGGTTGGTGTTGACGATCGCCTGCGACGCAGATGTCAACCCGTAGCCGGCGAAACCAACTGCCAGCAACTGCTGGACCTTGCGGATCGAGGTCCCCAGCGTGCTGACTGCAGCAGTCGAAGACTTTGCTTCGTTTCCTACGTTGGTCAGTGCGTCACGCTGGCTTCGGATTTTCTCCAGCGCGCTGTTGTATGCCCCTAGTTCGAGTCGACCCTCACGATAGGCCTTGGTCAGCCCTTCCTCGGTCGTGTTGAGGCGGTTAAGAGCACGTGTGGTGCTATCTACGCTGCCGAGCAAGCGATCCAACTCAACCTTTTGAGCTCGCGTTTCAGCTGCAGCCTTCGCCGCAGCCCTTGCTTCAGGGGTCTTGCTGTTCAGCTCGTTACGCTGTTGCTCAACCTTTTCCAGGGCGGATCTGTAGGTATCAAGCTCAAGACGCCCTTCGCGATAGGCCTTGTTCAGCGCCTGCTCTGTCGTATCGAGGCGAGCGAGACCACGCTCAGCACCATCCAGTGTGCCAAGTAGTTTCGCTAGCTCTGCGGCTTGCTGACGGGTTTCAGCCGTGGCTTTGACTGTTTCCTCTGTTGCTGTCTGCTCGCTTGCCGCGCGCGAACGCGCTGCACGCTCAGCACTGGCCTGACTTGCCGCAGATGCGTTGTGAGCGGCGGTTGAAGCGTCAACAGATGCGGTAGCCGACCGAGTCGCCTCGGCGCTACGCGAAGTGGTGGAGACGTACTCTTGCTGGGCCGCTTTCTGCTGCAGCGTCGCCGCAACGATTGCCTGGATTCGGGTCTTCGCTTGGTCGACAGTCTCGCCGAGGTGATTCAGCTGTACCTCAGCTTTTGCGGCGTCATCACCCGTTTTTGTGACGGCATCCCCCAGTTGTTCAAGGGCGGCCTGGCCCTGCTTGAGGTCTGCTTTTAAGCGGAGCGCGATTTCGAGGTCTTTGCCGGCGGCCATGAGGATCGATACATGCAGTGGAAAGTCCCTGCAGGATCGCGTAATGGGCGCCCAGCGTACTTTTGCCCAGGCAAAAAGAAGCCGCCCGAGGGCGGCGACGTGTTACTGATGTTGCTTGTAGATCTCCAGAAACTCATCCATGGCCTGGATTGCTCGATCCACTTTTTCCTGTTGCTCCTGTTTATGCTGCTCCGCAGCCGTACGAGCCTTGCTCTTGAGCATGTGTTTCAGTGACTTGAAGATCAATTTCATGGTGATTCACCTTTTAGTAGACGCGGGCCATTCGCCGCACCACTAGTGTTTCACCATTTTCAAGCCCTTTTTTTCAGAGGTTTCCCATTTCACTTGGTCAGATCAGATAGCCGCTTTTCGGCTTCTTCACCGCCTGCGAATGCCAAGTTCATGTCAATCAGTTGTTCGGCCCGCTGAAACTTCCGTAGGCGCCAGTAACAGTCGAAGTGAAGCAGGATCTGGCGCTCGGTCATTCGCCCGATCGAGTCGGCGTCGCCGTATCCTGCTCCGATAAGGGTTGCGTAGATGCTTCCCCAGCGTGACGGGTTGTCACGGCCCTTTCCGCGACGATCCGTTGGAACACGCTGCGAATGTAGAAAGGGCCGTTGGCTGACCACCAGAGCATCAGCAGGTGCTGGCCATCGTCCTGGCTCAAACTTTCAAGCCATTCGAGCTCTACGCCGGTTGCGACACATATCGCCTCAGAGATAGCGTCTGCGTGCTTCCCGATGATGGCAACGATCCCCTCCAACTCAGGCAGGCCGCCGCCAACGGTGACTGCGTGCAAATCATCAAGGAATGGCTGCAGCAGCGGTCGCAGCCTCAGTCCTTCAATGAAACCGTACTCACGCACTACGATCGATCGACCAGCAATCTTCGCAGGTAGATCCGGGTGCAACACGTTGAGGTCATCGGCTCCCACCTCGGGAGCCTGCGGCCTTGCTTCCGCTCGCTGGGCCATGATCAGGCAGCCTTCTTGCTGACCATGCGCCCGTAGCCGCCGAGGTTGGCTTCACGGGCATTCAACGTGTCGAACAGCACCGATCCGGTGAGTGCGAGGGAACCGTACTCGTCATGGATCAGGCCCAGGTCACCGACCGGGTTGAACTTGCAACGGTACAGGTCGACCAGGACCGACTCACCGGTTTCGGTGTTGATGCCATCGAGGAACAGCCAGCGCTCTGGAGGCCTGTCAGTGAACATGGCCAGGGACGTGACGCTCTCGTATGAATACGCGGCTTTCACGGCCGCGCTGGTGTCCTTGAGGATCTCGATCAGACCACCAGGTGCGGACTCCATTCGGTAGTCGGTACCAACCACCAATGGCGCGGCAGCGGTCAGCACAACGTCGGACACGAAAGGATGGTCCAGCCGAATGAACTCACCGGCTTTCAGCTCTGCAGGCAGTGGCTCCGCAGTTACTGTCCCGGCGACGATGTCCGACTGGGTTGCGTACAGTCCGAGAACCAGGTTCGAGGGCAGCCATTCATCGAGCGTCAGGTTGAGAGTGGCTGTCTTGCCGCGATCCAGCTCGCCGATCTGCAGGCGGTTGCCGGAGTAGCTCTCGGTCTTCTTGGTGGTTTCGGTGGCGAGCTGCAACGTGGCTGTAGGGGCGTTGCCGACCCAGACCGGTTTCTCATACTTGCCTTGCGCGCTGCGCTCAGCAAGCCAGATTTTGCCCTGGAGAGATACGAGCATGGTGTTACTCCTGTGGTGCAGACGCTGGCTTTACTGTGCCGGCAATCTTCTTGTGACGGATCAAAAAGGCCCTCTCATGCTCGTCGACCTCAATCGAGTCGCCTGAGACAAAGGCCTGGCCGGCGTGCTTGTGGTCGGCGATCAGCACGACCTTTTCTTTCTTGCTGCTCATGGGGCTACCCCGATGAAGTGTTGAGTTTCGTAAACGTCGGACCAGAGCAACGTTTCGTTGTCGAAGTCCAGGACATCACCTTGAATCCACTTGCAGGGCCGACCGCCATTGACTGGTGGTGACCAGCCCATGAGCGCCGCCCGCGACTTGCCGATGAGAGAACTGATCTCTTCCAGAGACTCACCACCCATTCGATCCCGATAGTTGCGGACCGCGATGACTACGCCGAACGTCGACAGAGCCCGCTGTCGACCTCCCTTAGGCGCTTCGCCGTCCGCGCGCTCCCTTGCAAGCAGAACGTAGGCGCTGTCAGCCCTGAACTCTCGCAGGCTCATGATTGTCCCGTACTCGGCAGTGCCGGCGATGATCTGAAACTCCGGCACCTCAGCGGTAAGGCGGTCGATCACGACGCGGGTGCTGAACGGCGCCGAGGTCATCGGAACGACCTCAGTTGGTCGCGGCTGAAGACGTTTGGGCTCGCGTCGAAGCGCACGTCGAGGCTGTTCGGATTTGTCTGGATTGGATCGTTGCCGCCGAGGCTGAATCGACCGTTTGCAGTGAGGTCCAGGAACTTCAATGCGTCCTTGTAGGCTCTGACAATCGGATCACTGTCCTCTTTACCGCCGCGATCCTTGTGCAGAAGGTAGCGAGCGATATCACGTACCCAACCGGTGACCAGGTCAGGTACTGGGTTGAGCGGCAGGTTGTAACCGCGCCGGGCGAGGTAGCCGTCAACCAAGCTCTCGGCCTGGCTGACAGTGTCCTCGATCCGTTGCATCGCATCATCTGCAGCAACCAGCTCGTCGGCTGTCCAGGCGGAACGATCGCCACCCCTCAGCGTCGCTTCCATTAGGCCGGCAGGCACAATCCGCAAGTGCTCGGCGGTTGCAACCTGGGAGAGCTCCTTGGCACCAGGCCGCTCTGCCAGTTGAACTGCAGTAATGTACTGCATGTCAGTTCTGCCCCTCGTACCAGGTAGCCTCGACGACCAGGTTGCGATCGCCGATCAACGCATTGACCTGGTCGTCGGTTAGATCGCTCATACGGATGCACTGCCCTTCAGGAGTGAATCTGATGCCGATACGCCGGAAACCATGCTCCGAAACAGAACGGACCCACAGCGCGGCCTCAGGATCATCACCCAGTGCCAGACTCTGGGCCCCGTTGCTGTTCCCGCCAACTGCACCTGGCTCCAGATCGTTACTGTTCAGTTGGGCATCCTGCCCGGTGTTGCCCGCAGCCAGGTCCACGGCTGCGGTACCGCCAGTTGCCCCTTGCTCCAGGACATTGCTGCTCAGTTGGGCATCCTGCCCGATGTTGCCCGCAGCCAGATCCCCGGCCGCGTTACCGGCAGTTGCCCCTTGCTCCAGGGCGTTGCTGCCCAGGTGGGCATCCTGCCCGATGTTGCCCGCAGCCAGGTCCACGGCTGCGGTACCGCCAGTTGCCCCTTGCTCCAGGACATTGCTGCTCAGGCGGGCATCCTGCCCTGTGTTGCCCGCAGCCAGTTCCACGACTGCGTTCCCGCCAGATGTCCCTTGCTCCAGGACGTTGCTGCTCAGCTGGGCAGCCTGGTCGGCCGCACCCGCAGTGGCTGCAGATGCATCACTTCTTTTACGTCCGGCCATGATTCCCCCCTTACAGCCAAGGCGTGGACAGCACGTCGACCACGTCCTTGTTGATGTTGCTGGCACCGTTGGCGTTCTTGTCGGCCTTGACGACCTCCAGAGCTTGCGCGCGGAGCGAAGGCGGAACGACCAGGAGCTTGGGAGCAATGCCCAGTTTCTTGCCGCGATCGCCGGTGCGAGCCTGCATCTGGGCGTACAGGTCATTGAAGCTTTCGCTGGTCAGTTCTTCCTTGGATGCGGAAGCCAGTTGCCACAGCCCATAACCGACGTTCAGGCGGGCATCAGCGCCATAGATGTACTCCTTGCGCATGAAGACGTTTTCGTCCTTGTCCTGATCCAGATTGACGAACGTGTATGGCTTACGATTCTGGAGAATCAGCGGCTTCATGATTCTCGTGGTATCCAGCAGGTACCAGGCCGTACCGGTGCCGCCTTGGAAGTTGCTCGCGGATTGCTCCTTGTTGTTCTTGTCCGTAACGGGGTGGTCGGTGTCGAAAAAGTACTGACCGTCGTAGCACTTGCCCGAAAAACCGCCCGACATCAGGTCATACAGCAGGCCGGCCGGGTGGTTCGCAGCGTCCTGGCCCAGTTGAGCCATGAGTGGGCTGAAGATGCCGTAGCTATCGTCCTCGATGCTTTCGCGAGGAACACCAACAGTATTCTCGAACGACTTGTTCTTGATGCTGTAGTCGTGCAGTTGCAGGTTCTGGATCACCCGGTCCCCGAGCCACTCTCGGAATGCTGTCGAGTTGCCGAGCCAGCCATATTGCTCAACAGAGGCGGTTGAGTTCACGGTCATGGTGAACTGTTGGAAGTCCGGGGTGACACCAGCGAAGGCATTCTGAAAGCTTGCTTTGAAACCGGTGAAAAGGAGGCGCAGGTTGGCCTGGTTGATGATCATCTGAAAGCTCCTGGGCTTACTGCTTAGAATTCGATCCAGACACCGCCGCTATCCACATCACGGATAGCGCCAGCAACTGAGCGGGTGTTGGTTGCAGACGTTTTCGCAACAGTCTGGTCATCGACGATGTAGGCGTTACTGCCGATGTCTGCACGGGTGATCTGATCAGCCCCCGAGCTGTTGTCGACTTGAAAAACGCCACGTCGACTCTCGATCGATAGCGCACCATCCACACCGTCACGGTTGTCAACTTGCTCCTGGGCAATCCCGCGAACCTTCAAGGTTGTGGAGGTGCTACCTGGTACAGCCACGCCAGCAGCGTTCAAACAGACGATCGCGCCAGCGAAGATCCGTGTAGCGCCCGAGACTGGGTCGTTGTACTTGACCCCCTCGCGGCGCATTGTGTTGCGGTCTTTAGTCAGGGCCATGAATCAGGCCTCCTTTGGTTTCGCGGCTTTGAAAGCCTCGGTGGTGATACCCATGGCGCTGCAGACAGCCAGCTCTTCGCGATTCAGCCCAGAAGCATCATCAACAACTGGTGCCTGGCCCCCGGTCTGAGTCGAAGACAGTGCAGCGATCGGGGCGGCTGCGTTGATGTAGGCAGTCAGCGAAGCCCGGTCTTTTTTGCCCAGATCACGAGCCCAGCTTTCCATGGGTTTCAGCAGTCGGCCGTCCTCCAGCGCAGCAGCGATCAGACTTTCGGTGTCCTTGTCGTCACGCTCGCCGAGGCGAGCTGTCAGGGCCGCAACTTCACCCTTCAGCTCATCAACAACCCCCACAGGAACGTACTTGCTCAGATCCGGCTGAGCCGCCGCATTCGCCTGTTGCTTCAGGCTCGTGCATGCGGCCAGCAAGGCCTTGCTATCTGCATCACCATCCAGACCGAGGGCCTGGCGCAGTGTGGTGTTGTGGGCGGTGAGCGCCGCGATTGCAGTCTCTTCAGTGGTGGACTCGGCCAGGCCGAGCGCAACGAGTACCGCTTTAAGCAGTGGGTTCACGGATGTTTCCTCGTGTTGAAGGTAGAGCCCGTAAGTCGCTGCGGCACGCTCGCCCAAGGCTTGCATACCGTCGATTGCCGGGGTGTTTGTCAGCGCGCCCATTTGCAGGTCCAGGACATCGCCGGTAACAGGGTCGAAGAGGAAGACGGGACTGAAATAGCGGTACTCGCCATTTGCGACGAACTGCGCAGCCCGGGCGGTGAGCTCAACACGCGCAAAGAGGCCAGAGCCGTCCCGCCACGTCAGCCCTTTGAAGAAGCCAGCGGCAGGCGCAGGCTGGCCGTTGTCCTCCTTGAGCAAGGTCTGGTGCTCGTAGTCGAGGACCGGAGGCGTCTTCTTTGCATCGAAGCGCGCGATCACCCTCTCAGCGAGTCGGCCGTCGATGTGCCACGACGGAACCGACAGCTCACGACCGTCGCTGGGGGTGAAATTCCCTGCAGGCGTCACCTGCAGCTCGATGATGTTGTCAGCGGCCGGTTGCGGCAGTGAAAAGCTGCAGGCGGCGATTGCGATGGCGAGTTGTCTGTTCATGGGCCCATGGTCGGGCCGCAGATGAGCTGCAGTCTTTTGGACGCGGCAAAAATAAGAATGGAGGTAATTTTTCCCTGTTCACGGCCTTTCTGGCAGAGCAGCGACGACGTACAGGTTATGGAGGGTTTATAAACGCGATTTCAGCTCGTTTGAGCATAGGGGCACCTGATCGGCATACAGAGCGCGCCGGTTAACTGCTAACCAGCGCAGAATCGCACGCTAGGCGCTTTACGAATTTGAGCCATAGAAGGCTCGTGTGAAGTACTTCATTGCGATCATCTGGATCTCTGAGTCGTCAGCATCACTCGTACCGAGCCACGGCCTCGACGGTATTCGGATCTTGTAGGCCCCCATGGTCGCCCACTGCGCAAAATTGCTGCCACGCTTGCGCACGAATCGGTTATCGACCTGGCCGGCAGCGTGGCGGAAATACAGCTGCTGGCTACGTGCAGCAACATCGATCTCTCCACCGAAGTGCTGGATGGCTGCATAGGGACGATTGCTGCCGAACACCACGTCATCATCACCCACCTGGTATCGCAGGGTGTTTTTCAGATACCCATCGAGCACCAGGATCTTGTCCTGGTTCTTGCGTTTGCGGCGCAGGTAGCGCGGTGATAGAGCCTGCCACGGCGTTCCGTCCGGCGCCGTTTGACTTGAGAAGCGTGCGTCATGAGCGATCAGCAGATACTCACCGATGTCACGCAACATCGGGTCAGGGTTGCCCAGAGCCTCTGCGGCAGTGTTGATCGCCGCGAGGACGTGATGGCTATCGAATTCGAGAGTAGCCCCAGCCATTACTTGTCTTGTCTCTGGTAGAGCCTGATACCTTGCCGGACACCATCAGCGGCGGCTCCATTGTCTGGTGTCACCGAGCTGGCCCAGCCGTCCGTACCGACCTCCACAACGATGAGAGTCGGCGATACATCACCGTCGACCTTGAATCGGGCAAGGTAGCGTCGACGGGCAACAGCCTTCTTCAACGCCTCAACCCAGTCAATGCGAGTCCAGATCTCGTCTGGCCGCTTGAGCGCATCCGCGATCATGAGCAGCCATTTCCCCAGACCTTGCTTGTTTGCATTGAGGGCTCCAGTCCTGCTATCGACGAATAACTCCTTTCCAACGACCAGGCGCTCACCGATCACATCTCGAACAACAGCCGGTGCTTCTGGCGCCGCGCTGAACTCTCGCAGGAAGCGATCCGTGATCTGAGACTCACTCAGCGTTTCCGGTAGAACACGAGTAGCAGGCACCGACCTCGGCGCCGGCAGCGGATCACTGACAGCTCTGTTGGGAAGACCTGGAGCACTGGTTGGGACATTGATTTCGGTTGGTCGCGGAAGCGGCACTTGGCTCTCAAGCCGTGATCGTCCTGGGGTGTACTCAAACCCTGGATCAATGCCAGCTGGCACCTCAACGACACGCGGGCCATCAGGACTGCGCTGGCCGATCGTACGAGTCTCCATCACGATCGGTGGTGCCTGGTCAGGCCCAGACTTGCCCATGCGTGCCAGATCCGCATCACTCAACGCGCGGACACTACACTGGCAGCCCCAGGCATTGATTGGAAAGTGAGTCTCCCACCAGGGATCGTCCCACCGCAGTATCAAGCCATTCCAAGACTCATGCAGTGGTCGGGGATGTTCAACGGCGTCACTGTGTAAGTACTGCCAGTATGGCCGCTCCTCACGAACAGCCATCAACTGTTCGTAACGGCCGGCCATGTAGCTGCTACGCATGTTCGTTTCGTAGATCACCCGGCTACGCCAGTTCCGGCCGCCGTTGTAGCTCCAGCCGTACTTCGCAACGATCCGATCGAAGTCCTTTCGGAATGACTCCAGCGTTGCGCCGTCAGCAATGGCTTTTTCCACTGCAGTACGAAAGTCCGCGACCAGGTCATCACGATTCGCCCCAGCGACAACGAAGGCGAAGTCATGCTCGCGGTTGTAGACATCGGTCCAGCCATTCGTGGACAGATTCAGCTTGCGCCGGAAGAACTCATTCTGCTCCCTGAACGGTAGCGAGGTCGCGCTAACGGCCACGGGCGGCCTCCTGCAACACGTCGTATCTGCCCTGCAGGGCAGCAGAAGCGAGTGCTTGTGCCATCGCCTCGGCGTACTGCTCAAGGCTCAGGTCAGGCAGAAGCTCAGCCAGGCCGTCGCGGATCTCTTCAAGCGATTCCGAACGCTCGACCAGATTGCGGATTCGTTCAAGCCATGGGCCAGTGCTGAGCTGCAGAGTGTCGTCCAGTTGATCAGCGGCGGTGACAGCGGCTTTTACCTGAGCCGTGGCAACTGCCTTGGCTGGTACAGCACCAGGACCTGGTGCAGCAGCTGGAGCAGCAACGCCTAGTGCAAGTACATCCTCACCTTCCACTGCTTCCGGAATCGCCAATTTCTCCTGGGCCCAGGTCCTGGGAACCTTGAAGCCAAGCCCGACCAAGGCTGGTAACGCTGAGGCATAGGCCGCCAGTTCCTCTGGTTCCTGTGTCTGGAATCTCAGCCTTGGGCAGCGAGCCCAGCTGTCTGCCAGGCCGTTCAACACCGCGATTGAGTAGACCAGGTCTCGGCTGAGGGTCTTTGCAACCTGCAGTGCATCCGAATCGCGTAAATCCATACGAACTTCGTTGTGCACGTTGCCGAGTGCGTTGGTGCTTGTCTTGCCGTCGGCCTGGCTGGTGAGCGTGCCGCCAAGGATGGCTTTCGACTGCGTTTTCTCACACCAGTCGATCATCAATTGGAATGCTGCAGGATCGCCCTGGGCTGAATTGAGGAACTCCAGCTCCATCCCGATCGGGATGATGCCCGCCGCGTTGTGTCCCAGTGCGGCCAGAGCTCGGAGCAGGGTCAATTTTTCTTTTTCGGTGGCGCCGGTCGGATATTTACCGACCCGCATCGGAATCCCGTAAATCTCCAAGAACTCAGCCAGGTCGCCGACACTGTAGTTCTTGAAGAGGTATGGCCAGGCCAGCACGCGGAACAACGCTGAGCGCTCCAGATAGCCGCTCTTGGCCTTGTGCGTGTGTGTGATCCAGCCAAATGGCTGCAGCGGCGTGCCGCCGGGTGTTCCCCGCAACCGCAGCTCCTGTCTGAAGCCGCGCTGGATCTCGAACCAGGATTGAGGTCTGTGAGTGATGCTCTTGGGTATCCACATACCGTCAAGCCGGTGCCACTCGATCTCCAGGTTCGCAAATCCTTTGCCGATTGCGTCGGTCACATCGAAGAGCATGTCCTCGAAGTCATCCAGCCCCTGCAGCAGCTCGTAGAGCTCCTCAGCCGCTTTCTTCTCCACCGCGCTCGGGTTCTTTGGTGGAACGATGCTCCATTCAAGGCCGAGGACAGCACGGCGGCGCTTGCCCATCTCGGACATGATGTGCCCATCTTTCTCTTCCATGTCCTCATAGAGCTCGTACTGGCGAACCAGGTCGCCTTGCTCTGCAGCGTCCATGATCGCGGCAAGGCGCGACGGCGTGAGGCCGCGAGAAGGATGTCCGGCGAACTCATGGTGTAGGCTGGTGAGCCTGGCGGTTTGTGGCTCACTGAGTTCGGCAGTGCTGATGGGCTGCCCGTCCGGGCCAAGAATGCGTGTGGGGCTTACCATGCTGATGGCTCCGGCAGGGTCAAATCTGAGTCATTGTTCGCGATGTTGTCGAAGCCGCGGCTGTGGCGTTCCAGGGCGGTGAACTCGAAAACACCGCCTTGCATGTAGCTCGCCCGCACAGCCATGGCGAGTGAAACGGCACTGTCGCCGTGTCGCTTGGCCTTGCTGTTCTGCGACTCCAGGTCTTTCGTCCGCCCCTTGTCGATCAGTGGTACGCCTTTCTCGACTTTGATCGATAAGAGGTCATCCAGTGTCGTCTGGTGGCGGGGCAGCTCCAGACTGAAGGCCTCGAACTCGCCCTTGAGCTTCGGCATCCACAGGGCATACCACGCAAGATTCAGATGCACCTGGTCTACGATGCCGGCTCCGTAGCGCAGAGCGGCCTGTTCAGCTAGGTAGCCGCCGTTACCGGTTGCGTCGAATGCAAGGCCGGACAAGCGAGGCAGGCGATCGCAGATGAAAAACATCACGTCGCGCTGCGCTTCGTAGGTCATGTTGCGCAGCTCGACCTGGAACGGCACGCGCTTGCGCAACGTCGGCGATATGGCCAGCGGCGTGAACACTGAAAGGTCACCGCGACGTGCAAAGTCTTCGCCGAAGGTGTGGCGGTCACGATCGCTCAGTCGAGCCAGCTCTGGCTGCAGATTTTCCTGGCACCAGGCTTTCACCTCTGCCGCGCGCTGCTCGTTGCTCCAGCCCTCGAACCCCTCCGGTGCCTCGAAGCGATAAATGCGGATCGAGTGATCGGCAACCATTGCTGCTTCTATCAACACTCGGGAGAGATAGTTGCCGCCACTTTTCTTCGGAACGCAGCCGTACTCCTCGTCGGCCGACTCGATGTTCGGTGCGTTCTTGTACAGTTTGGCGCGCCACTCCAGTTGCGCCTGCAGAGACCATTCTTGGCCAGTGACATAGCAGATCCGCTGGTAAAGGCCCTCGGCGATGGCGTCATCCAAGGTGATGCGGTGGATGCTGTAGTCTTTCCGGCCTTCTCGGGCATCCTGGATGTAGGTGTTGAATGGGTTGTCGACGCCGTTGTGGGTGCTGATCAACCGCACCTTGTTGCCCCACATCGTCAGCGCCAATGCCGCCTTCAGCAGTTCTTCAAGGGATTCGTGGAAACCCGCTTCATCGATGACCACATCCCCCTGAAGACCACGCAAGTTGCTTGGCCGCGAGCTGAGAGCCTGTATTTTGAATCTGCTTTTCGGGAAGCGGATCATGTAGGTCAGGATCTCCTCCTTCTTGCCGTCGTCCCAGAAAGTCTGCTCATACACGTCAGCCTGGGCCAATTCGTTGAACGCTTTCGCGAACAGCGCACAGGCGGCGATGTACTCCAGGGCCATTTCCTGCTTGCTACCGACATAGAAAGTGTTGCAGCCACCGCGTTTTTTCGGTTTGGCGGCATTGATCACGTTGCGCCCGGCCTCAGCCCAGGTGAGACCGGTTCGGCGCGATTTTTCGGCGATCATGATCTGGCTGGAGTCTTCGAACCACCTTTGCTGGTAGGGCAGAAAGACGGCTGCACCACCAGGAATGGCATCGCTCATGTCTTGTGGCACGACGACACCGTGCATTTCCATTTCGACGGCCAGATCGATCTTGCGCGGCTGGCTGGTCGCTGTGAGGCCCTTCGATGCTCCCTGGCCCATCACGCTTTACCCAGCAGGACGTTGCGAATGCGGTTTTCCAACTGCTCGCTCATGCCATCCGAACCACGCATCTCCTGCAGGCGTTCTTCCTGCTCCTGGAGCAGCAGCTCGCGGGCTTCTTTTTCGATGGCCTTGCGCTCTTCACGGCTTACTTTTCTGGCCGAAAGCACATCTTTTGCCGCCCTGGCCAGCTTGCGCACGTCGTCGACTGTGGTTTCCTCATCGATCTGTGCGCCCAACGCTGCGTGTGTAGTCAGCGTCGTGATCGACTGCACCATCAGGGCGCCGGCCTTGTCATCTGGGTTCTCGCCCAGTTCCTCGACCAATAGGCTGGCCATCATCTGCTGCTCGCGCAGGCGCTTGGACATCTCGTCGAAGCTTGAGCGATAGCGGCCAATCGCTGATCGACTCGGCTTCTGTTCGGTCGGAAATGACTCGTGCAGATCCTCGATCAGCTCGTCCAGGGTCAGGCGGTTTTCACGCAGCCGGCGTTCAATGTGCGAACGAACTGCAGGGTCCAGTTTATCGATGCTCGATTTGCGCCCCATTTCATGCTCCTGGACGCTTGACGCCATCAACCTTGGCCCGGCCTGCAGCAACGTCCTGCCCGCGCTCTGTCAGCTTCGCCAGCAATACGGAGCCGTCATCGATCGAATCGATTCTCACCAGGGCCTGTTCCTCAAGCCAGCGCAACTCTGTCTTGACCTGGTCGCGGCTGGGTTCATGCCCCCACTGTTGGAGGACTGTGTGCAGAACGGAACTGTTCGCCCGATAGGTAGGCATTTCAGCAAGGATGCGCAGAATCACCAGGCGGCGATCTTCGCTCAAAAAGTCGGCGTACTTGCTCATTGCGGCCTCGAATTCAGCAGGTAGTCGTTGATCCGGTCAACAGACCGAACTAAAGGGACGAGTTCTCTTGCCACCCCGGCGAGTTCAGCTTTGATCACCTTCATGTCACCGGCCAGGTCCGCCAATTGCTTCCCGTCTGGCAGGTGAAGCATCTGCTGCTCAAGCGTCAGGATGCGTGTGTCTTGTTTGCTGAGACGTGCGGCTAACGCTTCGGCTTCAGCGATCGAGGCGCTGCGACGTGAAGCCGCGAGCGAGTACAGACCAATGCTCACGGTGAACAGAAACTGTCCGCCCCTGGTGATGAGGTCCCAATCCATCACGCGTGCCTCCCTTGAACAACAACCAGGCCGACACTGGGTTGATTGACCCGCCAGGCCAACGTAAGGCCGAGGCCAAATGTCCATCCCAGCACCAGCGTGATGGACAGCACGATTGCCACTCGCCCGGTCTCCCTACAGATCACCTTCACCCATTTCATTGCGGGCCTTCCTCAATCCAATTCACTAAATCAACATGCCGGCCGGCGCAGAGGCCGTACTGGTCATAGAGTTCTTTCAGCGCGATAGCAGCCGCATCTGCGCTGCTATCAACTGGCTCAACGGGGTTCGGGCATTGAGCCGCGTACTCCGCTGGCAGCGGCCTCAGCGGCGCGCTGGCGGGCGGTCGTGAGTTGCTGCATGACACCAGCGTCAAACACACAGCCAGCACGAGTACTACTCGTTGCAGCAAGCGCATCACGGATCTCCTTTGTGGTCTTGGCGTCCGCTTGCTTGCGGTCACTGATTGTCTTTCCGAGCTCCTGGCTCGCCTTGTTCGCTTGTTGCGCCAGGTCCTTGGCCGAGCTAATCAACGCATTCAGTTGGTCGATCTGGTCGTCCTTGTACTTGCTCTCTGCTGCCGCATACCCGCTGTTGTATGCGTTGTTCTTCACATCGATGACAAACGCAGCAACGGCACCGATCAGCAGCACAACGAACGCCCCCCAGAGCAATGTTGTTCTCATCTGGGGCCCCAACGCCTGAACTTCCGAGGGAGCCGTTTCAGGGCCTTGCAGGTGCGCTCTCGGGGTAGCTTGGAGCAGTACAGCTCGGCGGGGCTGTACCAGTTGATCGATGTGGCCGCGCGATGTGCAGGAAGCGCAAGCGCAGCAACCAGGGCGTAAGTCAGGGCGAATCGGCTACGGATCATGGCGAGTACTCCCAGAGCAGACCCCGAGGCCCCAACCCGCGCCGATGTAAAGCGGCTCCCACTTCAGCAGGATCTGGCGAGGGTAGGCTCGGTTCTCACGAAAGTTGGCAGCCGAGCGGCCCGAGTTGTGCCGCTCGACAGAGTTGAACCAGGCAAGCTTATCGGCGCCTTGAGCCGAGGCTAGCCGGGCATCTTTCTGCACCCAACCAAGGCCGCCGTTGTAAGCGGCCAGAGTGAACGCCCATTTATCGCAAGGGCTGCGTGCCTGGATTCGGTCTGCGAGCCATTTGTCATACGTGACCAGGGCCCGCATAGCCCAGCCTGGGTTGAAGGGTTGATTCGCGCCCAGCGCTTTTGGGTACAGCTGCGCGATCCAACTGGACGTGTCCGGCATGAACTGGGCAAGTCCCTGAGCACCGACGGGTGATTGAGCCAGCGTGTTCCAGCGGCTTTCCTGATGCACCTGTGCAGCCAACGTCGCAATCGGAGCATCAAGACCCCATGCGGCATGAGCGGATCGCACAAGGATTCGCCGGTACTGGTCTGCACTGCGCGGAATCTGTTCTGAGAATGCGGGCTGGCATGCGCTGATCGAAAGCAGCGCGATGAGTAGAAGGCCTCGCATATCAAAGACCGAGCGTCAGGCCGAGAACGCAGCCCAGGACGATCATTGCTCGGCGAATCCATGCTCCGACGATGTGAATACCACCGATGCAATCATCAGGGCGGCCATTTGGAAAGAGCGCCCGGTCCAGCCAGTACGCCATCACGGTTCCGAGGGTGACCAGGCCAGCTTTATACAGGACTACCGGCAACTGCTCGGGACGGATGTACGCGAGCACGACGAGCAGAATGAGGGTGATCATCGTCCAGTTGGTCATGCGCGGGGCGCGGCGACCTGGACGTGGGCAAGTGTTCGGCATTGGAACTCTCCTAGAGTGGCCATCCGTGGCCGGCAACATGTCAACCCGTCAGTGACAGGCCGGATCAGTGTTGCTGCATCCACTCGGAGAGTATTTTGGACGGGGCAAAAATAGGCCCCGCGAGCCAAGGTCAGTTCTTGGCCTGAGGCGGTGTCATCAAGCGCTTTCGTTCTTGCGGCGCGAGAGAAACGTTGTTGAGCTGATAGATATACGTGAACTTTCCATCAGGTGAAAAGACCAGGCTTGCTTCCTTGATCGTTGTGTTGCCGGTCATCCCGTTTGACGCAACGTACCGCCAAATCGAAACACTCTTTCCACCAGCGCCGATCAACGTTTGTGATGGGGGCGCGCCTAGGATTCTTTCGGCGTCCTGGAGCGTCGTTACTCCAGGTTGGAGCTGAGCCAGATTGTCGTCCTGAAAGCTCGTTCCGACACTGGCGCACGCAGCAATAGAGGCAAAAAGTGCTGCAAGGAAGAGTTTTTTAAGCATTGTGAATCTCCATTTCTCGACTCGACAGAGTGAATCGACCACGTTCCGCAACTATTACTGCTTTGATTCAAACCAAATCTTGATGGCGTGCCATACCACATAGATGAAACCGATGATGCAGGTCGCAAAACCCAACGTCTCAACGAACACCTCGGGAGTCATCTTCGTTCCGTGATTTTCTCTCCACTGCATCAGAAGGCCGGTGCATAGCAAAAGACAAAAACCTAGAACCTTGAGAGTATTTCGTAACTTCTGCGCCTCGATCTCCTCCCGGCAATGGTTGCAGATCCTCACACCGGGATTAACTATGCGCTGCTCGCAGCGCCGGCACGCTCGAATCGTTACTTCAATGTAGTCCCTGCCTGCCACACGGTTGCCATTTCCGTTGACCTCAATACCCACAACTTCCCCCTGAGCCATGCTCATACTGCCTAAGTGTTCTCGTTGATGTCCCGGCCGGCAGTTTTGTTGCCATCACCTGTAACTTGAATTCCCTTTGAAGGCGCTGTGTCACCTGCCAGTACTGAGGCAAGCAGCCGCCGCTTTTCTTGCACAGCCAAAGCTCGGTAGGAGTCCAAGAGAATTTCCTCGTCGGATGCCAAAGCGGTCGGCGCCGTCCGATTTTCCGAAGCTAAAACGGTCGGCGCTGGCCGGTTTCCCGTCAGCACATAGATAGCGTCCAGACCTTCGCCAACCCAGACCGCCAGTGCCTGGATATCAGGGAATGATCGTTCCTGCTCCCAGCCGATCTGGGTTCTTTTGGACGCGCCAACCAGGCTAGCAAAGTCAGTTTGGTTGAAACCAAGCCTCTCTCGCTCAGTTTTTAGGCGCTCGCCAAGTGCCATAAATTTCACCTAAACCATTGACTGGTGCCAAATTTGGCACCATCATTAATGCCACATGTATGAATCATCTTTGCATCACAGGAGCCGCTGCCATGGCATCTGCAAACAAAGCCCTAACCCCCGACCAGGTGCGAGAACAATTCCGCCAGGCCGGTAAAACCATCACTACCTGGGCGCTTGAGAACGGATACCGCCGCAACGCGGTATACCGGGTTCTCAACGGCCAGGACAAAGCTCATTACGGGCAAGCACACGACATCGCCGTGAAGCTTGGTCTCAAAGCCGCCGCTGCCGCCGCCTGAGGTTTCTCCCATGTCGAACCCGACCCCAATTTTTGTCGAAGTCGAGCTTCAGCCGCACGCAATGGACACCTGGCGCCTTGAGCTGGAGAAGCTGATTGCAGCTGCTCCAGGCACTGAGTTCGATATCGCCTGGCACCTCGCGGACGTAACCCGCCAGTTGCATTCCGCAGCGCGCACTACAGTCCCCGACAGCCTGGGGTTCATCCCACAAGCTCGCACGATCGGCGTACATCCCGTGCCGCTGTCAATTCATCGCAAATCCACTCAATTGTCCGGATCGCCTCTGTCTCAAGCGGCGATCCAGGCCAGCGAATCGATCGCAGCTGCTCCGGGTGATAGATCCCGTGAGCATCTGCAGCCGCCGCAAGGCGAAGAACTACTTGCGCCAGTGCATTCACCTGCGCTTCCAGCTTCTCAATTCGATCGGTCATAGCCATGTCTTCCCGTGTCAATTTACACGAAAAGTGTTGCTCGCTTGAAAGACCTTTGCCCACAGGCAAAAAAACAATTTGTTTGGAAAGCGACTTTCAAGGGGGTTTCCAATGACCCGCCGCCGCTGGAAACGCGTTCAGCCGAACTCGCTGCGACATGCGCTTGAGCTCTGCAAAGAGTTCGCGATCGCTGAAAAGAACATGGGTGTCGAGCGGATCGCGACGCAGATGGGCTTGGCTGATCACTGGACGCTTTACAAGTGGATCAGCACCGGGCGTATGCCGGCGGTGATGATTCCGGCATACGAGACAGCCTGCGGAATCAACTACGTCACACAGTGGCTTGCAGGTGCTAACGGCAAGCTGCTCATTGATGTGCCCACTGGCCGCAAAAGCACCGGCCAAGAACTCAATGCCCTGCAGGTCGAGATCACCTCAGCGATGTCAGCACTGCTTGCGTTCCATGCAGGCAACAGCAACGCCGAGGACACGCTTGCTGCAATCCGTACAGCCATGGAGGGCCTGAGCTGGCACCACGCCAACGTCGCCCAGCATGCACACCCTCAACTTGAGTTCGGAGTAACGAACGATGAATGACAAGACCCGTGTCAGTGACACCGGGGCCCGCGTCCTGCGTGTGCTGAAAGCGTTACGTGGCCAGACCCTGACGGGACTGAGCAACGGCGAGCTGGCCAAGGCGCTCGATGAGAGCCCGTCCACGATTAACCGCTGCCTCAACACGCTGATCGCAGAAGGACTGGCCGTGAAGCTTGATACAGGGCGATTTGCGTTGGGCATTGCAACGCTACAGATCGCCCAGGCTCACGCAGAAGAAATGAGCCGAGCCCAAGGCCGTATCAACGAAATCAACCAGCGCGTGCTGACGCGCAACTTCTGATCCGAACGGAGTTGTTATGAACTACCAAAAGTTGGCAGACAAGATTCTGGAAATGGGCGATCGCCGTAGCGCTGTCTACCGCGAGGGCATGATTGCTGTGCTCCGCCGCCGCATTGAAGGCACCAACGTCCAAGTGCCGTATGCAGCTGGGACCGTCGAGTTCGACGCGTTTTTCGCAGGTAATGATCGCGGTCACCACGAATGGCGCAACGCCCTGATCAAGTGCCACAACAATCCGACCCAGGCAATCAAACACCTCACAGTACTGTCGGGGGGGATTGTTTAATGGGACGCACCGCAAACAAACCCGCCGATGCCCTCGATCTGCCGCCCCTGGACGGCAAGGTACTCACAGATAGCCAAAACCTGGTGAGTGCCCACCGCGAGGGTGTCATGGCCGCATTCGGCGATGGCCTCGTTTATGACCGGACCCGGTTGATTCATGAGGCTCGCTTCTACATGGCGCAGAGCGCAGAAGCGATGCTCGAAGCCGGTAAGCGACTGATCGTTTTGAAAGAGAACGAGCCCCATGGCGACTTTGAACTGATCGTTCGCGAGCAACTGGGCATACCAGAGCGTACTGCACGCAGGATGATGCAGGCCTCGTTCAAGTATCTGTCACCGGAACTGCAAGGGAAGGCACCGGCCCTCGTTGCCCTGGGCAAGACCAAGCTGTTCGAGCTCATTTCGGAAGATGACGAGGATCTTGCAGCACTGGCGGACGGTGGCACCGTTGCCGGCTTGACGCTGGACGATATCGACCAGATGACCAGCCGTGAACTGCGGGATGCGCTGCGCGAAGCCCGCGAGGACGCGGCGGCTCAACGTCAGGTTCTCGCAGCCAAGAACGAGAAGATCGATGAGCTGGCTACCAAGCTTGAGAAGAAGCCTCTCGTTAAAGTGTTGCCGCCTGATGCTGAAGCAAAGCAGCTCCGCCAGGAAGCGACGGCGCACTCTCATGCTGCCGAAGCCGCAGTACGCGGCTCGTTGTGGCCTGTTATGCAGGCGTTGCTTGAGAACGCGGCAAAGACCGGTGCAGACCCTATGCCAACGATGTCCGGCCTGGTTGCGCAGATCGAGCGTGCATGCCAGGACCTGCGGACTGAATTCAACATCCCTCTGGCTGCTGAGGCCGATAGCACTCCGGCCTGGATGCGCCCGGATGCCGACCAGCAGGTTCTTGAAGCCCTGAAGCAAGAGACAGGGGCATAACCCATGAGCGCCGTTATTACTCAACGACTCGTCGACGTCGCCCGCGAGGTGCAAAACGCGCCGCGTGGCCAGCGCACAACGCTGTGTCGAGCTGCGGCGCATGAGCTGGGTATGTCCGTTGCCACGCTGTATCGCAAACTTGAGGAGGTGACTGTGTCAGTCCCCCGCAAACAACGTTCGGACTCGGGGAAGACCGCATTGAGTCGCGAAGAAGCGAACTTGATATCGGCTCTCCTGGTCGAGTCCATCCGAGCCAACGACAAGCAACTCAGCACGATTGAGCGTGCTGTAGAGCGCCTGCGTAGCAACGGGCTGATCGTCGCCGCCAAGGTCGATAAGGGGACCGGTGAGGTCCAGCCGTTGTCGGAAAGCGCTATTGCTCGGGCGCTGCGCACCTACAACTTGCACCCCGAGCAGTTGCTGCAGCCGGCGCCAGCCGTCGAGCTGGCCAGCAAGCACCCGAACCATGTTTGGCAGATCGACGCCTCGATATCGACGCAGTTCTACTTGGACGACGACGGGGCGAAGGTCATGAACAAGGCCGAGTTCTACGATGGCAAGCCGGCGAACCTGAAGAAGATCGAACGCCAGCGCCTGTGGCGCTACGTCATCACCGATCACACCAGCGGCACGATCTATGTGCAGTACGTCCTGGGTGCCGAGTCTGCTGAGAACCTGTGCAACGTGCTGATTTGCTGCATGCAGAAGCGCGGTGAGCACGATCCGTTTCATGGTGTGCCGTTCATGATCATGACCGACCCCGGCGCTGCGATGACCAGTGCGATGTTCCGGAACCTCTGCAAATCGTTGTCGATCGAGCTGGTGATCAACAAGGTCGGCAATGCACGTGCCAAAGGCCAGGTCGAACAGGCACACAACATCGTCGAGCGCGAGTTTGAGTCAGGGCTGAAGCTGCAGAAGGCAGAAACCCTGGAGCAGATCAACAGCTGGGCCGGCCAGTGGATGCGCTACCACAACGCGACCGCGATCCACACTCGGCACCGCCGCACTCGGTTCGGCGCCTGGTTGAGCATCAAGCAAGACCAGCTACGAATTGCCCCGGCTGCCGACGTATGCCGCGAGCTCGCTATCAGTGCCCCTGAATCCCGAAAAGTGACAATCAAGCTGCGCGTGCCATTCCGAGGTGCGGAATTCGACGTCTCGACCGTGCCGGGCGTGATGGTCGGCGACAAGCTGATGATCACTCGCAATCCCTGGCGCGATGCGGATTCGGCGCAAATTGTCCTGGTCGGTGAAGACGGCCGCGAGCACTTCCATGTCGTTGAGCGCGTTGTCTTCGACGAACACGGTTTTGCGACCACAGCAGCGATGATCGGCGAGCAGTTCAAGGCCCACTCCGAAACACCGGCCCAGGTTGCTCGCAAGGTCCTGGAGCAGCTGGTGACGGATACCGACAGCGTTGAGGCAGCAGCTGCAGCACGCAAGGCCAAGGAATTGCCTTTTGGTGGGCGCATCGATCCGAACAAGCACATCACCGATACGGTGCTGCCAACGTACATGCCGCGTCGAGGAACAAACCTTGAGGCAAATGTGACGGTGGCCACCGTCGAGCTGAAACCACTTTCACACGTTGCTGCAGCAAAGCTGCTGCGCAATCGCATGGGCGATGCCTGGACGTCCGAGTCATTGGCTTGGCTGAAATCAAACTGGCCGGATGGAGTCCCGGAGGAGCAGCTCGACGCCATCGCCAGCCAACTGGTGCGACCCGTGCGAGCCGGCCTGCGGGTAGTGGGAGGTACTGAGTGATGCTGAAGCTGAAGCAAGTACTGGCCGTTATCGAGCAGCCACAAACCGAACTGGCACGCGAGCTGAAGTTGAGCAAGGCGCTGGTTGCCCAATTGATCAACCACAGCCAATGGCCTCGCAGCCTCGACCTGGCCGATCTGAAGCAGCGCATCCAGGGCTGGCTGCGTAGCAACGGTGCGAATGATGACGCGGTGAACACCGCATTCGAAGAAATGGACCTGCCGCGCTGCAACGCGGCAGATCCGGCCCTCAATCAAGACAATCAAGAGCCGTCCGGGGAGGACGAACCCATGCTAATGCCGAAACAGGTACTTCTGCCAGCAACCCGCAAGCACTTCAGCATCTTTCGTGATCCGTTCGATGAGCTGCAGAACGCGGAGGACATGTATGTGAACCCTGATATTCGTTACATCCGCGAGTCGATGTACCAGGTGGCGCGCCATGACGGGTTTCTTGCCGTGATCGGGGAGTCTGGCGCGGGCAAGAGCACGCTGCGCCGAGACTTGGTCAATCGCCTGACCGCCGAAAGTGCGCCAGTGATCGTTATCGAGCCTTACGTGCTGGCGATGGAGGACAACGACACCAAGGGCAAAGCGTTGCGCTCGACTCACATTGCCGAAGCCATCATGAACGCAGTGGCACCGCTTGAAAAACCGAAGTCGAGTCCGGAAGCCCGGTTCGCACAGATGCACAGGGTCCTGAAGAACAGCCACGCGGCGGGCTTTCGACATGTCGTGATCATCGAGGAGGCTCATGACACCCCGATCCCCACGCTGAAGCAGTTGAAGCGGCTGCGCGAGTTGGAGGTTGGTTTCAGCAAACTGGTCAGCGTGATTCTGATCGGGCAGTCGGAACTAAAGGTCAAGCTGTCGTCGCGTAACAGCGAGGTGCGTGAAGTCGTACAGCGCATTGAAATTGCCGAGCTGACACCGGTCAGTGTTGCGAACCTGCCGAGCTTTATCGAGTTCAGGCTCCGTCGTGCTCAGAAGTCGCTTGCCGAAGTGATCACTCCCGAAGGACTTCAGGCACTGGCTGATCGTCTGAGCAGCAGCGGGCGCGACAGAACCTCTCAGCTCTATCCGCTGGCGATCGGGAACATGATGGTCGCCGCTATGAACACCGCTGCTCAGATCGGTGAGTCGGTTGTGACCGCCGATGTGATCAGGGAGGTGTGACATGGGGACCGTGCACAACATCGCGTTCAACTTGCCGGAGCGTGCCCCAGTTTGCACCGTGCTGACTCAGAAGTTCGCCGGGCAGTTGCACGCTTTCAACGACGTGACCCGAGATCTGCGTGCTGCAGGCATTCAAATCATGGGGCTGGACGTCAGCAACACGACCATCACGATCAGCCCCAACTGCGTCGATCAGCTTTGCCTGATCTTCAGCAGCGACATGCGCGGGATGATGTCGCGTACCGAGGGGACGCGTACTCGCAGCCGTACGACTGTGCGTGGCATTGAAGTTGTGTGGTACCGCCCGGTCAGGGAGCAGGACCAATGAGCCAACAAGCCAAGCCCTTCCGCTTCGACACACTGGTTATCTGTGGTTCTACCAGCAAAGACATTCCGCGAGAGGCATTCGGTGGCGAGGTTGTTTCCTGGACTGCTGGCCATGCGCTCGCTGAGGCTGATCCGCTGATTGTGCTTGTCAGCGACTTGGCCAAAGGGATCTTAAACGTCGATGCAGCAGTGAGGGATGAGGCCAACCGGGTGCTGGGGCTGTCTCGACATCAGCGTAATCACGGGTGGCCCGACCTGGACCAAGACTCAGAAGTGCCAATCGATCCCCCGGAGACTGTCGAGGAGTTAAAGGAGGCGCTGATCAAAGAGAGCCAGCGCTACAACGAGCTGTACATCCAGTATGCCAATCACATCGATATCGCCGAGCGTGTTTCTCAAGACCTGGCAGCTATGTGCGAGGCCTATCTGGCGGGAGATATCAAGACTGCCTCCAGAAAGCTCAGCGAGTTCGCACAGGCCTACCGGCAAAACACCAGGCCCGCCGTAGAGAAGGAGCACTGATCATGCCTAAGTACTTGAAATGTCGCCGGTGCCGTTGGGTAGGTCCGTTCGACGATCTGAAACCACGCCCACGTCCCAAAACACCCTATCTCAGCGACAACGTGTGCCCGCGCTGCGGCTGCAAAACATTTGAGGAGGCAACTCATGTCTGACATTCAACAGGCTGTTCTCATTCCAGCTGGCTACGTCATGAACGCTCTCGGGCACCTGGTGCCTGAGAACCAGGTTCGCGATCACGACAAGCTACGTGACCAGGTTGCCACTGAGTTGGCCGGGATGGCGATCGAGCTGAGCAAGGGCCTGGCAGCGTTTAAGGCTAAAGCATTGGCTGACATTGCGGACTTGATCGCTATCTCGCATGAACGCTATGGCGTGGCAGTCGGTGGCAAGAAGGGCAACGTCTCGATTGTCACCTATGACGGGAAGTTCAAGGTCGAGCGGGCAATAGCCGAGCGCATCACGTTCACTGAGGAAATTCTCGCGGCAAAGGACCTGATTGATCAATGCATCCGCAAGTGGAGCGAGGGCGCTGACCAGCATCTGCGGGTTCTGGTTGACCGAGCCTTCCGCGCAAACAGCCAGGGGCAGATCAAGACAGGCGATGTGCTCAGCATTCTACGAGTAGAGATCGACGACCAGGACTGGAGGCTTGCAATGCAGGCCCTGAAGGATTCGATTCAAGTGAACGGGACGGCCGTCTACATCCGTGTCTATCGACGCGGGGGGGCCACCGATCAATACGAGCCTATCAACCTCAACCTGGCGGCGGTGTGAGATGGTCGCCCTCGGAAAACTGGCACAGGAGGCTCTGGACAGGGCGCTTCAGAGCCAGCACCAAACTCAATCACGTTCCCAGCGCAGGTTCTGGAGCGACGTCGAAGTTCAACAGTTGCGTGATCGCTACGCCGACGACGATACCGCGATCATTGCGGCTGACTTGGGCCGCTCAGTGCTGCAGATCTACAGCAAAGCTGCAGAGCTCGGACTGAACAAGTCTCAAGCCTACATTGCTGAGCATTTGGTCCGTAGCGGCCAACAGCGTGCTGAGGCCGGTCGCGCAACGCGTTTCAAGCAAGGCCTGGCTCCCTGGAACAAAGGCAGGAAGGGGCTGCCTTCTGGCGGGCGCTCGAAGGAGACTCAGTTCGGAAAGGGGCATATGCCCCACAACTGGGTCCCGGTTGGTACTGAGCAAGTGAGGGATGGCTACCGCTATAGAAAGGTAACCGATACCAGGACACGCCACGACTGGAAGCCGGTTCACATCATTCTGTGGGAGCAGGTGAACGGGCCGATCCCAGCGGGCCACTGCTTGTGCTTCAAGGATGGAAACCGAGAGCACATCGAGGTGAGCAATCTCGAACTCATCACTCGCTCGGAGCACATGCAGCGCAACACCATCCAGCGCTATCCGCCGGCATTGAAGGATGCAATTCGGGCCATCGGTAAGCTCAAGAGAACGATCAGGAAAGCTGAACATGAAAAATAAGATCGAGGACCTGCGAAATCACCTCTTTGCGACCATTGAAGGTCTTCTTGATGAAGAGAGGCCCCTTGATATAGAGCGGGCGAAAGCAGTCGCACAAGTCAGCCAGCAGCTGATTGAGTCCGCCAAGGTCGAAGTAAAAATGCTGGAGGTGACCGGCGGACAAGTCGGCACGGGCTTCATGAAAATTGGCCAGGAGGAAAAGTGAAATGAGTGAGCAGACCACTATCAGCATTGGCTCAATCATGGAGCAGGCACAGGTGTTCGCCAGCGCATGGGCACTTGTGGGCGGCCCTTTTGACAAAGGTAACGCTCTTGAAAACGCCGAGGATGAGAAGATCCAACTGCACGACATGCTTGAGGAGTTCTGTTCAAACACTGAGCTGAGTCGGGTTGCTGAACTACTTGTCGCCTGGCACCAGCGCAAGATCGGGATGATTGAGCAGGTACTGACTTCACCGGCAGACACGGAGGTCCAGTTGGGTGTGGAGGCCCCCATTCTGCTGACTGGCGAAGCGTTGCAGGGGTTCCGAGTGGGGTTGCGTTGGACCCAGTCCATTTTCGGAGTGTTCCCGCTGCAGGTCGCAACCACCGAGATGGCTGGGGAGACTGGGGAAAAATGAGCATGCCACTACTGAACGACCATGATGTCTCCATGCGGACGATCAAGCAGGTAATTGAAGATGCTGAACTGGCTACCGAGGATCAGTTCGAGCTAATGCACATCTGCCTGAATGGAGGAAAGGAACTGCTCCTGGTGGCGATCACTGCCGAATGGCTCGACCCGATCGCCAACGTTCTGGAAGGTCTACGCCAGATGCGGGAGCAATGACATGTCTCTTTCACCTGCTGTTCTCAGCAAGATCCACATCGCCCGGCAGCAACTGGGTATGGATGACCACAGCTACCGCTGTTTGCTCACGCGCGTTGGCGGGGTCGACTCGGCAAAGAACCTCACAGAGCAGAAAGCGTCACTTGTTCTGAAAGAGTTCGAGCGCTTGGGCTGGACTCCGAAGCCTTCAATCCGAGCGAAGGGCAAGCCTCGCAACATCGACAAGCTGCCGGACCAGATCAAGAAGGTTGAAGCCCTATTGGCCGATATGCGCCTGCCCTGGGCTTATGCCAATGCCATCGCTCGGCAGATGTTCCGCGTGCACCAAGTGTCCTGGTTGCGCAAGCCGAAGCAGCTCGATGCGATTATCGCGGCTTTGCATGTCGAGCAGGAAAAGCGGCTGTTGCTGGCCGATATTCACCGGTATCTGGACCTGCTCGGAGAGGGCAAGTCCAATCGAGAGGCCGCGTTGGAACAGTTGCCCGAGGGCTGGGAGCGCCAGCGTCCAATCCTGCGGCATCTGAAGGAAACGCTCAGTGCCGCTGTCGCTGCGAGGGAGGCAAGCTGATGCGTGTTTCATGCCCGTGCTGCGGTGAACAGTTTCCTATCGAGGCTGGCTTCGCCGATGCCGAGGGCAAGGTACTCGCTGCCTTGTTCGCCGGGCTCGATCCATCGCTTGGACGGGGTGTGCTCGCTTACCTGAGGCTGTTCAGCCCAGCAAAGCGCGGATTGAGAACGACCAGAGCCATCAAACTGGTTCAGGAACTCCTGGACCTGGTCGACTCCGGCCAGGTCCAGCGCGATGCACGTACCAATGACTTTAAAGCAGCGAACCCGAAGATGTGGGCTGCGGGCATCGAGCAGATGTTGCAACAGCGCGAGGGCCTGCAGCTCCCCCTGGATAATCACAACTACCTGCGTGCTGTCGTATGGGGTATCGCATCAGATCCGGCCCAGGTGCAGTTGGCCAGGCCGGCCCGTAAGCGTTCAGGCAGCACTGTGCACCAGGACTATCAAGAGCAGGTCGGCCGGATCGAGTCGGATGTCTTGCTGAAGATCATCACAAAAGAAGAAGGGCAGCGCCGTTTGGCTGCCCTGGGAGCCACAGTATGAAAGCGTCTGCAATGGCCGATAAGAGGCATGAACTGCTGAGCGATATCGCCGCTCACATCGAGCACACGCTGATTGAGCACAACATTGAAGCCGAAGTTGCCGAGCAGGCCGGATCGGCTGCAGCGGACCATCTGTCGGTCGCTTGGGCCGGCAGCACGGTTTGTTTTCCGAAAGACCATCGATACAAACTGACAAAGCGCGATCTGCAGATCCTGTCTGAGTTCAACGGCCGGAACCACCGGGCGCTGGCGCTCAAGTACAACTTGACCGAGAACGCCGTCTACAAACTGCTGAAGCGTGTCCAGGACAGGAAGTTCGACCGCGATCAGGGCAAACTCGACCTCGGCGACCTGGGCACCTGATCAGGCCGCCGCCTTTTCATTCCTGACAAACATTTTTCAAGTCCTGTCCCTCTATTACCCGCTCCCTGCCACTAAATCCCGCAATTATCTCGCTTACCCCTTATCCTTTATCTCACCCCTAAACACCTCAGAGAATGAAGCGCAGCCGGCGACTCGCCAGGATCAGCAACGGCGCCGCGACCAACGCCAGGGCCAACACCATGGCGGTCATGCCGTTGCCGTAGGGTATCCCCAGCGCCAGCGCGGCAAAGATAAACAGCGGATGCACGTAGTACAGCGCCGAGGACAGCTTGACATTGCGGCTGCTGGTGGAGGCGCGGAAAAACACGAACGGCAACAGGAACAGTGCCGGGGTGATCAGCGGCAACGACAGCAGGAAATCGAAATTCTGCCGGGCATCGGCCTGGTGCGAATAATTCAGCCAGGCCTCGCCGAACACCAGCACCAGGCTGACCACCAGCGCCGTGCATACCTGTTGCCGGGTGACACGCTCCGGTACCCGATGACGGGCCAGCACAAACCCCAGCGCCATGAACGGGAAGCCCATGAACAGGAAATTGCGCGCGGTGTAGTCGTTCTGGTTGAAATGCTGCAGAAAGGCATTGGGCAGTTCGAAATAGACCCGCGCATATTGCAGCGTCAGGCCGACCGTAAAGGCGCCCAGAGCCAGCACTGCCAGTAATCCGCTCGAACGCTTGCGCAACAGATAGAGGATCAGGCCACCCCCGAGCATGCCCAGCAGGTACCAGAGGTGGAAGTAGCCGATCACGAACTGCTTCACGATCCACACCACCCCGCTGACACTGCTCAAGGCGTCGAGACTGACGTAGGTCGGGCTGTAGACCAGCATCCAGAAGAGATACAACAGCAGCCCGCGCTTGAACCAGACCGCGAACGAGTGGCCGGCATCCAGGGTTTTCCACAGGTAGTAGCCGTTGATCACGAAGAAGGTCGGCACCGCGACCCGGAACAATCCGTTGCACAGCAGGTAGCCCACCGCCGTGTAGTTGCCGCCCATGAAATGGCAGTGCAGCACCACCACGAACACCGCCAGCAGGACTTTCAGCGCATCCAGGTTACCGTTGAGGACTTTGGACATCGGCACTCACCTGCTGCCTGGCAATGAATCGGTGGTTTTGCGCGACGCCTCGCGACGAAACCAGCGGTTGCAGTAGCGGGTCGCCCGGTCGAGCACCGGCTTCTCGAAAAACGAGTAGCCGACCCAGCCGTAGCACAGTACCGCCGTCATCATCAGCACCAGGAACAACAGGTTGTCGAGCAGACTGAACGGCCAGTTGCCAAGCACCTGCCAGGCCCGCCCGACCACGCCGAGCACCAGCAAATGCGACAGATAGATCGTGTAGGACATATCGCCAGTGAACACCAGCGGCGTCGGGACACGGATCCGTTGACGCCGTTCGAGCAGCACCAGCGACAGGATCAGGCTACCGAAGACCAGCCCCACCACCAGCATCCGTGCCAGCCCTTCGTCCTGGAACAACCGGTAGTGGTAGATGAGGGGGAAGCCCACCAGCAGGCTCGTCCAGAGCAGCAGCCAAACCAGCGGTGTCGGCACCTTCGCACTGTACGAGCCATAGAAAAACAGGGCCAGGACACTGCCGACGATGAACTCCAGCGCATACGGATGCAGGATGATTTTCAGCGCTGGCGCATAGTGCTGCCAGGAGTCGAGCAGGTTGAACAGCAGCAGTGCCAGCGCCCAGGCCAGCAGCAGGAGCGGCAGCCAGCGCTCGCGAAAAGCCAGCAGCACGCTGAACACCAGGTAGAACCACAGTTCGAACACCAGCGACCAGGCCACCATCACCAACAGCACGCGTTCGTTGGGCAACAACAGGAACGACAGCCACAGGTTGGAGCCACCATGGGAACTGTTGACCAACGCTGGCGCGGCCAGATACACCGCCAGGGTGATAAAGAAATACAGCCAGTAATTGGGATAGATCCGCGACACGCGATTGAACAGGAAGCGCTGGAACTGGACCTTGTCCTGAAAGCGCCCGCGCGTGACGATCACCATGACAAAACCGCTGATGACAAAGAACAGGTCGACGCCCAACTGGAAGAACTCCACCAGCGCCGGCAGCAACACATCGCCCCCGGCGTACTTGAGTTCCACCGCCGCCATATGAAACAGCACTACCCCTACTACCGCCGCCCCTCTGAGGCCCTGCAGCGAATACAGCCGTTCCATGCTTCTCTCCGTTGTCCCACCCTTGACCGGCATTGCGAGATTGAGCATAGCGAACCGTGCCGGATATGAGACATTGCCATCGACTGATGACTTCGATCAATCGGTGTCCTGCCCTTGCGCGCGATACTGGCGGCTTTTTTCCGGTGCCTTTTCCGGATCAATGCGGAGATGCTCGTGTTTGCCAATCTGTTGATCATTCTCGCCTCGTCACTGGTGGTGATTGCGCTGTTCCGGCGCTTGCAACTGCCACCCGTGCTGGGCTACCTGTGCGTCGGCCTGCTGGTGGGGCCGACTGCCTTCGACTGGGTCAACGACAACGAAGCCCTGCCGGACCTGGCCGAACTGGGCGTGGTGTTCCTGCTGTTCTCCCTGGGCCTTGAGTTTTCCCTGTCGAAAATGCTCGCCCTGCGCCGCGTGGTCTTCGGTCTGGGCAGCCTGCAGGTGGTCACTAGCGGCGCCGTGCTGGGTGGCCTGCTGGCGCTGTTCGGCATGCCGCTGGCGGCGGCGTTGATGCTCGGTACGGGGCTGGCCCTGTCCTCGACGGCCATCGTCAGCAAGGAACTGACCAGCCTCGGGGAAATCTTCAGCAGCCACGGCCAGAACGCGATTGGCGTACTGCTGTTCCAGGATGTCATCGCGGTCCTGCTGCTGACCCTGGTCCCGGTGTTCGCCGGCAGCAGTGACCAGGCCTGGTACTGGGCCCTGCCGCTGACCCTGGGCAAGACCCTGGTGCTGTTTGTCGGCCTGCTGCTGGCCAGCCGCTGGTTGCTGCCACGGCTGTTCCATGAGGTCGCCGCGTCGCATTCGGCGGAACTGTTCGTGCTGCTCGCACTGGTGATCGTCCTGCTGACCGCCTGGCTGACCCATCTGTTGGGTCTGTCGCCCGCCCTGGGCGCATTCCTCGCCGGCATGCTGCTGGGGGAAAGCCATTATCGCCATCAGATCGAGGCCGATATCCGTCCGTTTCGCGACATTCTGCTGGGCCTGTTCTTCGTCAGTATCGGCATGCTGATCGACCTGCAACTGTTCGCCCACCACGGCCTGCTGATTCTTGGCCTGACCCTGGCCCTGCTGCTGATCAAGGGCACGGTGGTGGCGATCCTGGTCAGGGGCCGCGGCAGTGATGTGGAAACCGCCTGGCGCAGTGGCCTGGCCCTGGCCCAGGGCGGTGAGTTCTGTTTCGCGCTGATGGCGCAGATGCAACAGAATCAGCTGATGCCGGCACAGATCAGCGGGCCGCTGCTGGCCGCGACCTTCTGCTCCATGGTCATGACGCCTCTGCTGCTGCGCGCGGCGCCGCGGATCGCCGCCGGGCTGCACCGCAAACCGAACCAGGAAGCCCATCTGGAGGAAATCAGTGCGCTGAACGCCGAACTGCACGGGCATGTGGTGATCTGCGGCTACGGCCGCGTCGGTCAGTCCATCGGCCGTTTCCTGCGCCGTGAACAGCAGCGCTTCGTCGCGCTCGACGACGACCCGGTACGGGTTCGCGAAGCCGCCGCCGGGGAAAGCTGCGTGCATTACGGCGACTCGCGCCGTGGCGACCTGCTGAGCGCCGTGGGCCTCGAACGGGCACGCCTGCTGGTGGTCGCCGTGGACAAGACCGATATCGCCCTGCTGATCCTCAAGGAAGCCCGCCGGCTGAGTGCCACGGTACCGATCCTGGTCAGGACCCGCGATGACAGCCAACTCGCGGAGTTGAAGGAAGCCGGTGCCAACGAAGTGGTGCCGGAGTTGCTGGAGTCGAGCCTGATGCTCGCCTCCCATGCCCTGATCATGCTGGGGGTCGAGGAGCAGCGGGTGCAGGCCGGGGTCAACGAAGTACGGCACAGCCGCTACAAACTGCTACGCGGTTTCTACCATGGCGCGCAGACCAATCTGCTGGGCAGCCAGGGCCAGCCCAAGGTGCTGATGCATGCGGTGAACCTGGTGGCCGACGCCCATGCCTGTGGCCGCTCGCTCAACACCCTGGCCCTGGAACAACTGGGGGTGGAGATCCAGGGCTTGCAACGCGATGGCCGCGAACTGGAGGTCGACGCCGACACCACGCTGCATGCCGGAGACACCGTGCGGGTGTCCGGGCCACTGGCGGCAATCGAGGCCTGCGAAGCACGATTGCTCGGTGGCTAGTGACCGGTGTGGCCCCCAGGTATCAGTCCTGGCTTACGGCGCCAATCTTGTGAATCGACAGGTCGGCCCCGTAATACTCTTCCTCCTGGCTCAGCCGCAGGCCATACACCGCCTTGATCAACCCATACACCGCAAAACCGCCGATCAGCGCCACGACCACGCCCAGCGCCGTACCGATCAATTGACTGACCAGGCTGACGCCGCCCAGGCCACCCAGCGCCTGCTGACCGAAAATCCCGCAGGCGATCCCGCCCCATACCCCGCACAAACCATGCAGCGGCCAGACACCCAGCACGTCGTCGATCTTCCATTTGCTCTGGGCGGCAATAAAGCACCCGACAAACAGGCCACCCGCCACCGCGCCGGTCACCAGCGCTCCGACCGGATGCATCAGGTCGGAGCCGGCACAGATCGCCACCAACCCGGCCAAGGGACCGTTATGCAGGAACCCCGGATCGTTGCGACCGATGATCAGTGCCGCCACCGTACCGCCGACCATGGCCATCAGCGAGTTCACCGCCACCAGGCCACTGACGCCCTGCAGGGTCTGTGCGCTCATCACGTTGAAGCCGAACCAGCCGACAATCAGAATCCACGAACCCAGCGCCAGAAACGGAATGCTCGACGGAGCGAACGCCACCAACCGCCCTTCGCGGTAGCGACCCTGGCGTGGCCCCAGCAGCAACACCGCCGCCAGCGCCAGCCAGCCGCCCATGGCGTGCACCACCACGGAGCCGGCGAAATCATGGAAACCGGCACCGAAATGCGCCAGCAACCAGGCTTGCAGGCCGAAATTGCCATTCCAGACCATACCTTCGAAAAACGGGTAGACGAAGGCGACGATCAGCGCCGTGGCGCACAATTGCGGGGCGAACCTGGCACGCTCAGCGATCCCTCCGGAAATGATCGCGGGAATCGCTGCGGCAAAGGTCAGCAGGAAGAAGAACTTGACCAGCCCGTAGCCGTGATCGCCGCTGATCTGCGCCGCCGGGTGCAGAAAGCTCACGCCATAGGCAATCCAGTAGCCGATGAAGAAATAGACCAGGGTCGAGATGGCGAAATCGCTGAGAATCTTCGACAGCGCGTTCACCTGGTTCTTCTGGCGTACGGTGCCGACTTCCAGAAAAGCGAAGCCGGCGTGCATGAACAGCACCATGATCGCGCCGATCAGGATGAACAGGGTGTTGGAGCCATGGACCAGACTCTCCACGGCACTTTGCAAATTTTCCATCGGACGGCAGACCTGAAGTCAGGGAAATGCACCGCGGCTGTTCCGGATATCGGTTTTTCGCACTCTATTGGCGCACACCAGGGCGATCACGAACCGCTTTGGCGCAGCACGAAAAACCAGGCCAGTGGCCACTTCGGTTTTTTCCGCGTATTTCGATTATTTAGGGTATGGTTTTCGCAGTTCGCGCCCACAAACGCCCAGAGACGGCGCACGAGTCCGCGACCACGCACCAGTACACAGCAAAAGCTGTACCAGTCGATTGCAGTGAACCTTCGGACAAGGCCCGCACTCGAACCTTTCACACGCCCCTCAAGGAGATATGCCCCGATGGCCAGCAAAACGGCAAAGACTGCTCAGGAAATATTGATGGCGGATTTTCAGACCCTGGTCAGGGATACGGAGCGTCTGCTGGAGCACACCGCGACCCTGGCCGGCGACCAGGCCGACGAGTTGCGCGCGCAGATCCAAGACAGCCTGTCGAACGCCCGGGAAACCCTGCAACTGACCGAAGCCTCCTTGCGCGAACGGAGCAAGGAGGCCGTGGTGGCGGCCGAGGACTATGTCCAGGCCAACCCCTGGCAATCGGTGGGTATCGCCGCCGGGGTCGGGTTCCTGGTCGGCCTGCTGATGACACGGCGCTGATCATGGCTGGCGACGAATCGGAAAACACCGGGTCCTCCACCCGACGCCTCGGCGCGGCCTTCCTCGGCCTGCTGCACAGCCACGTCGAACTGTTCGGCATCGAGTTGCAGGAACAGAAGGCACGCACCGTCAGCCTGCTGTTGTTCGCCGGGCTGGCGCTGGTCTTCGGCATGCTGCTGCTGGTCGGGCTGTCGGCGCTGGTGCTGATCCTGGTCTGGGACACCTACCGCCTGGCCGGCATCATCGGTTTGTGCGTTTTCTACAGCCTGGCCGCGCTGTTCTGTGGCCTGCGCCTGAAAGCGGCGATCTTCGATGAGTCCTCTCCCTTCCATGCCACGCTCGAAGAGCTGGCCAACGACCGCAAGCGACTGCTGCCATGAGCCTGCCAGAACTGCCACACAATCCCTCCCGCAAGGAAATGCGCAAGGCGCTGATTCGCTTGCGCATGGAAATGCATCGACAGGAAATCCGCCACGAATCGCAGCAATTGCTGCAGCCGTTGCAACGCATGCGCGGGCTGGGCAGCCAATGGCAGGCGAACCTGGGCATCAAGCATGCACCGCTGTGGGGAATCGGCGTGGTCACGCTGCTCGGCTTCCTCGGCGGCAAGGGTGCCAAGGGCTCGGGCCTTGGCGGCCTGTCCCGCCTGGTGCGGCTGGGCACCAGCCTGCTGCCGCTGATCCGGCTGGCCATGCAAGGCTCGGCGGGAAAACGCTGACGGCGGCGCATCTGGCTGCATTCTTGCAAAGGTAATGGATCGAACAATAACCGCCGGTTGTTTTCGGCGGTTGGCAGCTCCGTGACCGCCCGCACGTGACCAACCGAAACTGCCCGAGGAGGCGCCGTGATCGACGGGCAACCGCTCGCTTGCTTTCAGCCATTCATCGATACCGCCACCGGACGGATAGCCGGTGTCGAGGCACTGGGCCGACTGCGCCAGGCAGATGGACAATTGACCTCGGTCGGACCGCTGTTCGCCGACCCGCGTACGCCCGCGACGGCCTTGCGCCGCCTCGACCGGCAGGTCCGCGACAATGCCTTGTCCCGGCTGCATGAAGCCCCGGACGAGTGGTTTCTGAGCCTGAACATATCGCCCCGCTGGATCAGTCGCCTGAGACAGGGGCAGGCGTTACCGAGCCTGAAACAGTTGCAACAGCATGGCGTGGACCCACGCCGTATCGTCTTCGAGATCACCGAACTGGGTGGCGACAGCCAGCAGCTCGCCGAAGTGGTTGCTCGCTATCGTACCGCCGGGGCCAGGATCGCCATCGACGACTTCGGTGCCGGCTATTCGCAACTGGACCGGGTATTGGCCTTGCAGCCGGATATCCTCAAGCTCGACATGCGCCTGTTCCAGGCCGCAGCCCGTGGCGGTCCGAGCAGCGAGGTGGTCAAGGCGCTCGCGCAGATGGCAGAGAAGACCGGTTGCTGGATCATCGCCGAAGGGGTCGAGACCGAGGCGGAACTGAGTTTTGCCCTGGAATGCGGCTCGCGTTATGTCCAGGGTTACCTGTTCGCCAAGGCCGAGCAGGCGTTTTTTCGCAGCGACGCCTTCGTCGCCCGCTTCGCCGAACTGCGCGAACGTTATGTACAGCAGAAGCTCGCCGAACGGGCGCGGTTGATGAAACTGCGCCTGCAACTGGGCGAACTCATGGGCCTTCTCCAGGCCTGGGCACAGGCCCAGGCGCCACTCAGCCAATTGCCACAGCTGGACAACTATCCGTGGCTGCTGCGCTTTTACCAGTGCGACCGACACGGCACGCAGCTCACGCCGAACCTGGAATGGCGCCACCAGGCCTGGCAGGCCGACAGCAGCTACGTGGGGCACAACTGGTCATGGCGCCCGTATTTCTACCAGTTGCTGGCCGAAGGTTGGGACGAACGCCGTCTGACCCTGTCCGGCACCTACCGCGACGCCACCACCAACCAGTACTGCCTCACCGCCGGGCAGTTCTTCGACGATGGCCGGCGCCTGCTGCTCATCGATATCGATGCCGCCGGTCTCTGATGGCCGGTGTGAACCCGGGCTTTTATCGCGCGGAGCCAGTTTTTGCTTGCAGGCGCGCCGGCTAACCGGGAAGCTGGCAGTTCGATCATTCGACGGAGAGAATCCGCCTTGGACTGGCAAACCCTGCTTAACCGCGAACGCCTGGGAAAGCCCTTGCACAGCCCGCAAGAGCTGGGCCGCAGCCCTTTCCACAAAGACCATGACCGCATCATCTTCTCCGGAGCGTTCCGCCGCCTGGGGCGCAAGACCCAGGTTCACCCGGTCTCGAGCAACGATCACATCCACACCCGCCTGACCCACTCACTGGAAGTCAGTTGCGTCGGTCGCTCCCTCGGCATGCGCGTTGGCGAAACGCTGCGCAGTGCCCTGCCCGACTGGTGCGAACCGAGCGACCTGGGGATGGTCGTGCAATCGGCCTGCCTGGCCCACGACATCGGTAACCCACCGTTCGGTCATTCGGGCGAAGATGCGATCCGCCACTGGTTCCAACAGGCCGCCGGACGCGGCTGGCTGGATGACATGAGCGTTGCCGAACGGGCCGACTTTCTCAATTTCGAGGGCAATGCCCAGGGATTCCGGGTCCTGACCCAGCTTGAGTACCATCAGTTCGATGGTGGCACCCGTCTGACCTACGCGACCCTGGGTACCTACCTCAAGTACCCCTGGAGCGCCCGCCACGCCGATTCGCTGGGTTACAAGAAGCACAAGTTCGGCTGCTACCAGAGCGAACTGCCGATCCTCGAACAGATCGCCCACAAGCTCGGCCTGCCCCAGCTGGAAGAGCAGCGATGGGCACGACATCCGCTGGTCTACCTGATGGAGGCCGCCGATGACATCTGCTATGCGCTGATCGACCTGGAGGACGGACTGGAGATGGATCTGCTCGACTATGAGCAGGTCGAATCGCTGCTGCTCGATCTGGTCGGTGACGATCTGCCGGAAACCTATCGCCTGCTGGGTCCGCAGGACTCGCGCCGCCGCAAGCTGGCCATCCTGCGCGGCAAGGCCATCGAACACCTGACCAATGCCGCCGCCAGGGCCTTCGTCGAACAGCAGGACGCCCTGCTGGCGGGCACCCTGCCGGGCGATCTGGTGGAACACATGGAGGGTCCGGCCAAACGCTGCGTGCTCAACGCCAAGGACATCGCCCGCAGGAAGATCTTCCAGGACAAACGCAAGACGCTGCACGAGATCGGCGCCTACACCACCCTGGAAATTCTCCTGAACGCTTTCTGCGGCGCGGCCCTGGAGCAGCACGGCGGTCGTACGCCGTCGTTCAAGAACCGACGGATTCTCGACCTGCTCGGCAACAACGCCCCGCCTGCGAACGTATCGCTGCACAGCTCGTTCCTGCGCATGATCGACTTCATCGCGGGCATGACCGACAGCTACGCCACTGAAATGGCCCGGGAAATGACCGGACGTTCCAGCCCCCAGTGACAACGCAAAGCCGCTCTTGGGCCGGGGCACCGTCCAGGCCCAAGAGCGATACCTCCCGAGCACCGTAGAGGAAACCTACATCTGCAGTGGAATCAGCTGATGGAGCTTTCGTTCGGCACGCTGAAATAATCTCTTCCCCTCTTAGTCTGCCGCTTGGACTCAATCCGCCTCCTCGCTCAACAAGCGCCCCTCTTCAGGCTCGAAACCTCACGGCGTGCCTGCACTCAAGCCTTGTTCGAAACAGGGAGCCCGCCTGGAAAATCATATGCCCAAAGAAAACCTGCGCGTATTGCTGGTGGAGGACCATCCCTTTCAACTGGCCGCTACGCAGAGCCTGCTCCACAGCTATGGCTTCCACCTCCTCACTCCGGCGTCGAACGCCACCGAGGCCCTGAGGGCCATGGAAGCCACGCCAACCCCCTTCGACCTGATGCTGTGCGATCAGTGCCTACCCGACATTCCCGGGCTTGAGCTGATCCACCGAGCCAATCAGCGCGGCAAGATCAGGCAGGCTATCCTGCTCAGCAGTCTCAGCCTCGAAGAACTGCGGATACTCAACCAGACCGCGTTGCTGCGGCATATCCCCCTGTTGGGCTGCCTGAGCAAACCGCTCAATGGCCTGGCACTGAAAAGCGTATTGGGCAGTCGAGGGGCTTCGTAGAAGACCGCAACGTCTGTCAGACGAATACCTGAGGACATCCCGCTCCATATTTCGCCACCCCCTAAACAGGACTACAAAAACAATCTTGTTGATACGTAAGAATTATCCCAAATACTGTTAAACACACTCAGCCATTTTCCTACCGTTAATAACAAAAAATTATAAAAGACGGCATAACTTCAATTTTAGCTCTCTCAGGATGTAAGTCGACAGCTCAATTAAAGTAAGAATATTCCTATACAGCTTCTGTAGGCCTCTCTATTCATGCGTCCCGGGAAGCAACTGAGCTAATGTGCGCGCTTTCTACGCAGCTCGTATGGGATTTATTATGAACTCGGTTTTTATCGTCGACGACCACCCGGTTGTCCGCCTTGCCATCCGGATATTGCTGGAACAGGAAGATTGTTATGAAATAGTAGGGGAAACGGATAACGGCGTAGACGCGATGCAGATGGTCCGCGAGTGCATGCCGGATCTGGTCATTCTCGATGTCAGCATTCCCAAGCTGGACGGCCTGGAAGTGCTGGCCCGCCTGGACGGAATGAATCTGCCGCTGAAAACCCTGGTGCTGACCGGACAGTCACCCTCGCTGTTCGCCATACGCTGCATGCAATCGGGAGCTGCGGGATATGTCTGCAAGACCGAAGACTTGAGCGAACTGATGAGTGCAGTCAAGGCAGTATTATCCGGCTACAATTACTTTCCCAGCCAGGCGCTGATCGGCGGCCGAAAAGATGAAGTCATCAATCCGGAAATGGAACTTTTCAAACTGGTCAATGACCGGGAACTGATGGTATTGCAACTGTTCGCCCAAGGCAGGACAAACAAGGAAATCGCCAAGGGCATGTTCCTCAGCAACAAGACCGTCAGCACCTACAAGAAACGCCTGATGCAGAAACTGAAAGCCAAGACCCTTGTAGAGTTGATCGAAATGGCCAAACGCAACGCGGTAGTGTGAGAAAACGGATGCCCACGCGCTTTAAGGATTATCTGACAATCATCACGGGAATATTCCTGTGCCTGTCAGCGCATGCAAAACCCGGCGATGTCACCGGCTTCGCCCTGCTCAGCCGTTCAGGCCCTGGCCATATGGAGGTGCGGCTCGACAAGGAGCAGAGCCGCTGGCTGCAGGACAGGCGGGGGTTGGTCCTGGGCACCTCGTCCCCGGATTATCCGCCCTTCGATATCACCGCCAGCGGGCGTGACTACGAAGGGATCACGGCGGACTACGCGGGCATTCTCTCCGGCGCCCTCGGGCTGCCCATCAAGGTACACAGCTTCGCCACCCGGGAAGCCGCCATCCAGGCTCTGGAGGACGGGCAGATCGATCTGCTGGGCAGCGCCAACGGCTTCGAAGCCGTCAACAAGAACATTTCGCTGTCGATCCCCTACGCCATAGACCAGCCGGTGCTGGTCACCCGCGAGGGTGAAACCCGCTCGCTGACCGATGGCCTGGCCGGGATGCGCCTGAGCATGGTCTATCACTACCTGCCCCTGGACGAAATAAAGGCGCAGTATCCCGAGGCGATCATCCAGTTCTATCCCTCCTACCTCAATGCCATCAACGCCGTTGCCTTCGACCAGGCCGACGTGTTTCTGGGCGACACCATCTCGACCCACTACCTGATCAACAAGGGCTACCTGCGCAATGTGAAAATGGCCAATTTCGGCAAGCATGAAGCCTACGGTTTCAGCTTTGCCGTACGGGGTGACGAGCCTTTGTTGCTGGGCATCGTCAACAACATCCTCAAGGCCATCCCTACCGGCGAGCGTGAAAGCATCGCGCAACGCTGGAGTGCCGGCAGCGATATCCTGCTGACCGATCACAAGTTGCAACTGAGCCCCCGCGAAGAGCAATGGCTCAAGGCCAATCCGCTGGTGCGCGTGGTAGTCAACGAAGCCCTGGCCCCCATCACCTTCTTCGATGCCGATGGCAATTTCCGTGGCGTGACCGCCGACCTGCTGGAACTGATCCGGCTGCGCACCGGGCTGCGCTTCGAAATCCAGAAGTCCCGCAGCCTGGACGACATGATCAGCCGGATCGACAGTGGCAAGGCCGATATCATCGCCGCCATCAGCCCGACCAACGCCCGGGAGGACCGCCTGCACTTCAGTCGGCCCTACATGGAGAACTCCTTCGTCCTGCTCACCACGAAAGGCCGGGACAGCCCCGTCAATCTCGAGCAGATGCAGAACAAGCGCCTGGCCATCACCCGCGGCAATCCCCTGATCGATTACCTGCGCCGCGAATTCGCACAGATTCGTCTGGTGGAAACCGACGACAGCCTCAAGGCGGTCGAACTGCTTGCCCAGGGTCAGGTGGAAGGCGCGGTGGGGTCGCTGGTGATCGCCAACTACCTGATCGCCTCGCAAGTGTTCGACGACAAGCTGCAGATCAGCGCCACCATCGGTACCCAGCAAGCGGTCTTCACCCTCGCTACCGCCCGTGGCGCGACCGAACTCGGCTCGATCCTCGACAAGGCACTGCTGAGCATCGCTCCCGACGAACTGGGCATCGTCAACAGTCGCTGGCGGGGCTATACGCCAGCTTCCGACAGCTACTGGCGCAACTATCATCGGCTGATCATCCAGATCATCATCGGTGCCAGCGTGCTGTTGCTGCTGTCACTGGGCTGGAATGCCTACATGCGCCGCCAGATCAGGCAGCGCCAACTGGCGGAACGGGCCCTGAGCGACCAGTTCGAATTCATGCGCGCCCTGGTCAACGGCACCCCGCACCCGATCTACGTGCGTGACCGCCAGGGCCTGTTGCAGACCTGCAACGACAGTTATCTGGAAGCCTTTTCGGCGAAGCTGGAAGATCTGATCGGCAAAAGCGCGCTGGAGGGCGCACGCGCCCTCGGCAACGAAGAGGAAGCCGGCCAGTACCAGGCCGATTACCTGCGGGTCATCGAGGAAGGCAAACCGCTGATCTGCGACCGCACGCTGCACATCGGCGGTCGCGAGCTGACGCTCTACCACTGGATACTGCCCTACCGGAACTCGCTGGGAGAGGTGCAAGGCATCATTGGCGGCTGGATCGACATCAGCGAGCGGCGCCAGCTGGTCGAGGAACTGCGCAGTGCCAAGGAACAGGCCGATGAGGCCAACCGGGCCAAGAGCACCTTCCTGGCGACCATGAGCCATGAAATCCGCACACCGATGAACGCGGTGATCGGCATGCTGGAACTGACCCTCAAACGTGCCGACCAGGGACATCTGGATCGCCCGGCCATCGAGGTCGCCTATAACTCGGCCCGGGATCTGCTGGAACTGATCGGCGATATTCTCGATATCGCCCGTATTGAATCTGGTCGTCTGAGCCTCTCTCCCGAACGGGTCAACCTGGAGGAACTGGTGGAGTCGGTCGTTCGCGTCTTCGATGGCCTGGCGCGCCAGAAAAGCCTGAGCCTGGTGATCGAGGCGCCAGCCCGTGAGCAACGCTGCGATGTGCTGGTCGACCCACTGCGTTTCAAACAGATTCTGTCCAACCTGATCAGCAATGCCATCAAGTTCACCGAGCGGGGCCAGGTCAGCGTCGGCCTGACCCTTCAACCCGGCGAGTCGGCACGACAGGTCCAGGTGCAACTGCGGGTCGAAGACACCGGCATCGGGATCAGCGAAGCCGACCAGATGCGCCTGTTCCAGCCCTTTGCCCAGGCCGACAATTCCGGGCAACTGGCCCGCAGTGGTGCCGGACTCGGTTTGGTGATCTGCCGCAGCCTCTGTGAAATGATGGGCGGAACGCTGACGCTTGCCAGCGTTCCGGGCCAGGGCACGCAGGTCAACGTTTCCCTGCGGCTGGACCGTCTGGAAGCGCTGCAGGGACAGGTCGAACGTGAACCGCAGATATCTCCTGCCGTGCATGAACTGAATGTCCTGGTGGTCGACGACCACCCCGCCAACCGTCTGTTGATGTGCCAGCAACTGGGCTACCTGGGCCATCGATACAGCACCGCACAGAATGGTGCCATCGGCCTGCAGATCTGGAAGAACGAGCATTTCGACCTGGTGATCGTCGATTGCAACATGCCGGTCATGAATGGTTATGAGCTGACCCGGCAGTTGCGCGAGCACGAAACACAACATGCGCTGCCGCGCTGCACGGTGTTCGGCTTTACCGCCAATGCCCAGCCGGAAGAGCGTACCCGCTGCCTTCAGGCCGGGATGGATGACTGCCTGTTCAAGCCGATCAGCCTGACCGTACTGAACAGCAAGCTCGCCGATCTGCGCGCATTGCCTTTCGAACCTCCGTTCAGTGTCGAAGGCCTGTACGCCTTGACCGGCGGCGAACCCAAGTTGGTTCGTCGACTGATGGACGAGTTGCTCAACAGTTGCCAGGCCGACCGTCAGGAACTGCAGGCAATGCCCCTGGAACCCGGCGCCACCGCCTTGATCGATCTGGCGCACAAGATCAAGGGCGCGGCCCGCATCATCCAGGCCGCGACACTGGTCGAGGATTGCGAGGCGCTGGAAACCGCCTGCGAGCGCAATGCCCCGGCGACTGCGGTCGAAAGTGCCCGCGCGGCTGTCATCCAGACCCTCTCGACGCTGGAGGATGCCTTGCGGCAGTACCTTGACGGACAGGAGAGAAAAAAATCCGCGCAGGATGGCTCCGCCGCCCAGACAAATCCCCCCGAAATGGAGTAAAACAGGCTGGGTGGCGCCTTGTCCGTGTCCGCCCCACCTCAGGCAGGGCCATGAAGGACAATGCGACCGCCTGCCTCTTGGGCTAAGCATCGACTGCCCCTGGACGCTGAGCAGTGCACCGCACCACCAAGGAGATAGCTGCGATGCCCAGTTCGACGCCCATGCGCAAGCGCCGGTTTCCCCTGCACATCCATATCAGCATCCTGTTCACCTGCCTGCTGCTGCTGACCGGCACCCTTCTGGGGATATTCAACTACCGGCACACCACCCGCATCATCCTCTCCAGCAGCGAAAAGCTCTTCGGCAAGATCCAGGAGGATGTTCAACAGGACCTGCAAAACACCTATCAACCCATTCGCCATCTGCTGAGCCTGCTGGCCATCGATAAATGCAACTCGGCAACCACCCTGGCAGAACGCCTGGCCCTGCTCAGGCCCTTCACTCAGGCACTCAATGACAACCCCGACCTCGCCTCACTGTACCTCGGTTATACCGACGGTGACTTCTTCATGGTCCGGCCGCTGCGCGATCCGGCCGTGCGGACCTACGTCAAGGGGCCTGCGAATGCGGCCTTCCAGGTCTGGAGCATCGAGCGTGATGCCAGCAGCGGCAGCCTGCAATCGCAATCACTGTTCTACGATGCCGACCTGGCCTTGATCAGTCGCCAGGAGAATCACGAAGAGATCTACGACCCACGCACCCGCGCCTGGTTCGGCACGGCCCTGGGCGACATCGGCCAGATCACCACCACGCCCTACGTGTTTTTCTCGACCCACAATGTAGGCACCACGCTGGCCCGGCGCAGTTCCTCGACGGTGGTGATCGCCGCCGACCTGACCCTGGCGGACCTGTCGGCCACTCTGCGCAAGCACAAGGTCACTCCCGATACCGAGATCGTCCTGTTCGACGACCAGGGCAACGCGGTGGCCTATCCCGACTATGACAAGTTGAGCGCCTTGGGTGACGAGCGGCTGATGCCGGTCCGTGACTTGAGTCCTGCGCTGCAACAGTTCATGGACCCGGCCAATACACACGACCATCACATGCGCACCCGGGATAGGCAATGGATCGTCGCCCGCAGCACTCTCTCGGAAGGCGGGCCGACCGGGCTGCAACTGGCCCTGCTGGTGCCAGAGGACCAGTTGCTGGCCGAGGCCTATCAGCTACGTTGGCAAGGCGCGCTGCTGACCCTGGCGACATTGCTGCTGTGCCTGCCGCTGGGCTGGCTGACCTCCAGGCTCCTGGTCAAACCCCTGAATGCGCTGGTCCGTGAGGCCGATGCGATCCGCAGCTTCAACTTCAACTACCCGGCCACACCGAGTTCGCCCGTGCTGGAAATCGACCAGTTGACGGTGTCGATGAGTCGCATGAAGAGCACCCTCGCCAGTTTCTTCGAAATATCCGCCAGCCTCTCGGCGGAAACCCGCTTCGAACAATTGCTGCAGCGGGTACTCAACGAAACGATGAAGATCGGCCAGGCCCGTGCGGGCCTGCTCTACCTGGTCAACGGCGAAAACCGGCGGCTCGAGCCCCAGGGTCTGATCATCGACGGCGTCCAGCAAAATCCGCAAGCGTTCGACATCCGCAGCGATGCCGCCACGGACAGCCGGCGGGCAAGCTGGCTGAGCCAACTTGACAGCCACGACAATACGGTCAGCACCCTGGGCTTCGAGCAGGCCGAAGACTTGCAGAAGGTGATGCTCGCCCTGGAGATGCCGAGCATTCACCTGATCGGCATCCGCCTGCATAACCGTCACGGCGAAACCGTCGGCGTCCTGGCACTGCTGCTGCCCGACAGCGGCACCGAAAACGATCTGGAAAGCCTCAAGCCGGACCGGATCGCCTTCATCAGCGCGATATCCGGTACTGCGGCGGCGTGCATCGAGAGCCAGCACCTGCAGGTCAGGCAGAAACAACTGCTCGACGCGTTCATTCAACTACTGGCAGGCGCCATCGACGCCAAGAGCCCCTATACCGGCGGCCATTGCCAACGTGTCCCGGTCCTGACCATGATGCTGGCCAAAGCCGCAGCCGCCAGCGAGCAGCCGGCATTCAAGGACTACGCCCCGTCGGAAGATGAGTGGGAAGCCTTGCACGTGGCCGCCTGGCTGCATGATTGCGGCAAGATCACGACGCCTGAATATGTGGTCGACAAGGCGACCAAGCTGGAGACCCTCAACGACCGCATCCATGAAATACGCACGCGCTTCGAAGTCCTCAAACGCGATGCCTGGGTCGACTATTGGCAGGCGCGCGTGCTGGAGGGCGGCGATGAACAGGCGCTCGCGGCGACGCGCGATGCCCGCCTGAATGCCCTGGACGATGACTTTGCCTTTGTCGCCCAGTGCAACCTCGGCAGTGAGGCCATGGCCGAGGCCGACCTGGAACGGCTGCGCGGCATCGCCCAACGCACCTGGATACGGACCCTGGACGATCGCCTCGGCGTCTCCTGGGAAGAGAACCGACGGCAGGCGCGCACGCCCGCCCCCAACCTGCCCGTCAGCGAATACCTGCTGACCGACAAGCCCGAGCACCTGCTCGAACGCAACGACAGCGAACGGATGCCGGCCAACAACCCCTGGGGATTCCAACTCGACGTGCCGCTTTACAAGTTCAACCGGGGCGAGCTCTACAACCTGAGCATTACCCGGGGCACCCTGACCCACGAAGAACGCTTCATCATCAACGATCATATGGTGCAGACCATCATGATGCTCAGTCGCCTGCCCTTCCCCGGGCACCTGTCGGCGGTCACGGAAATCGCGGGCGGTCACCACGAGAAAATGGACGGGACCGGCTACCCGAAACGGCTGAAACGCGAACAGATGAGCCTGCCGGCGCGCATGATGGCGATTGCCGATATCTTCGAGGCGCTGACCGCCGCCGATCGCCCCTACAAGAAAGCCAAGTCGCTGAGCGAGGCGCTGGGCATCATGGCCGCGATGTGCCGGGATGCCCACATCGACCCGCAGTTGTTCGAACTGTTCATGCAGGAGGAAATCTACCTGCAGTACGCCAACAGTTACCTGCAACCCCAGCAGATCGACGCAATCGACGTACCAGGGCTGCTGGCCAAGGCCGGGCTAGGGGACTGAACCCGCCTCAGCAATCAGTCAGGCGCAGGAAAATCGCCGCCAGTTGCTCGATGCCGGCCTGATCGGCCTCGGTAAAGCGGGCCAGGCGCGGGCTGTCGAGGTCGAGTACGCCGATCAGGCGGCCGTCCTTGACCAGCGGGACCACCAGCTCACTGTTCGATGCGCTGTCACAGGCAATATGCCCGGCAAACGCATGCACATCCTCGACCCGTTGAGTCTGCAGACTGGCCGCCGCCGCCCCGCAGACCCCGCGTCCGAAGGGAATCCGCACGCAGGCGACCTGCCCCTGAAACGGTCCGAGCACCAGCTCGCCATCGCGATTGAGGTAGAAACCCGCCCAGTTCAGGTCGTCCAACTGATTGAACAGAAACGCCGAGAACTGCGCCGCGTTGGCGATGAAATCCCGCTCGTCCGCCAGCAGCGACTCCAGTTGTGCATGGAGCAATCCGTAGCCGTCCAACCCAGCTCCCGCTTTTTGCAAATCGATCATGGTGCCTGCTCCAACAACTTCAATCCAACCCAGTAACGTGCAAACTGATAGGCACAGCGACCATTGCGATTCCCCCGCCCGGTGGCCCAGCGTACCGCCAGGACATCCAGCTCGGGATCGCGCTGCCATTGCAAGCCGGCCTTGCGCGCCAGCTCGCCGATCCAGTGCTCGACCACACTGAGGTAGTGCTCCTGGGTGAACGGATAGAACGACAGCCACAGCCCGAATCGATCGGACAGGGCAATCTTGTCCTCCACCGCTTCGCTGGGATGCAACTCGCCGTCCACGCGTTGCCAGTTCTCGTTGTCGCTTTCCTTCTCCGGGACCAGATGCCGCCGGTTCGACGTCGCATACAGCAGCACGTTATCCGGGGCCTGCTCCAGCGAACCATCGAGGACGCTCTTGAGCACCCGATAGTCGCCCTCGCCGGACTCGAACGAAAGGTCGTCGCAAAACAGTACGAAACGTTGCGGCAGTTTCATCAGTTGTTCCACCACCCGTGGCAGGTCCGCCAGGTGATCCCGCTCTATTTCGATCAGGCGCAGGCCGGCACCGGCATGTTCGGCCAGCAGGGCTCGTATCAGCGAAGACTTGCCGGTACCTCGCGACCCCCAGAGCAGGGCGTGGTTGGCCGGCAGGCCATCGATGAACTGCCGGGTATTGCGTGCCAGTTGCTCACGTTGCCTGTCGACGCCGATCAGGTCGGACAGACGCATGTCCAGACTGACCTCAAGCGGCAACAAAAAACCGCTGCGGCCTTCGCGCTGCCAGCGCGCCGCCAGACAACGATCCCAGTCGATCACCTGGCGGGGGGCGGGCAACAGCGGCTCCAGGCGGGAGAGGAACGCGTCGGCGCGCTCCAGAAAGGCATTCAATCGGGCATCCACGACTTTTCCTCGGGCAAGTTCACACTCATGATGTCGCGTCGGCGCCACACGGCGCCTGAAAATCAAGCAGGCTGTTTCGGCAGGCAGTTGATCAAGGCCACCGGGCTTGTCTGTCGGCGGTTCCTGAGGATCAGCTATGCTTGCCCGGCGAAGGGAAACGAACGTGGTGCATCATCCCATGGATATAAAATTCACCCAGCGCTTGTCCTACAAGCAAGCCCGGTTGACCGTGATAGTCGGGTTCATTCTGGGAACGCTGCTCAGCCTGCTGCAGATCAATCTCGATTATGCCAGCGAAAATGCCTCCATCAATCGCGAAATCCTTTCCCTGCTGGAAATCAGCCACAACCCGGCCTCCAGAATCGCCTATAACATCGACGCCGAACTGGCTCAGGAACTGGCGCTGGGCCTGTTGCACTCACCGGCGGTGCTGCGAGCGCAATTGATCGATAACAACAACTCGGTCCTGGCCAGCGTCGAACGGCCGCGCCAGACCGGCCGCTACCGGGCGATCAGCGACATGCTGTTCGGCGCCGACCGGCAGTTCGAGGACCGGTTGTTCCTCAACCATCTGCCCAAGGACTCCCTCGGCACCCTGCAGTTGGATATCGATACCTACACCTTCGGCATCCGCTTCCTCAAGCGCGCCGAAATCACCCTGCTCAATGGACTTATCCACGGCCTGATCCTGACCGGTATCCTCCTGACGCTGTTCTACATGATGCTGACCAAGCCCCTGGTCAAGGTCATCCACGCCCTCGCCAGCACCCAGCCGGGGGCGCCCAGGCAGGCACGGCTGGAGTATCCGCCCGGCCATGAAAAGGACGAGATCGGCATTCTGGTCAAGGTGGCCAACCAGCAGTTCGATACCATGGCCACCGAGATCCAGCAGCGGCGCAACGCCGAAAACCGCCTGACCGACTACCTCGGGCAACTGGAAAACATCGTCTCGGCCCGCACCACCGAATTGAAGGCGATCAATGCCCGCCTGAGCCAGTCCAACCAGGAGCTGGAAATCGCCCGCAGCACCGCGCTGAACATGGCCCAGGCGCGCTCGGCGTTCCTGGCCAACATGAGCCATGAAATCCGTACACCGTTGAATGGCCTGCTCGGCATGATCGCGCTATCGCTCGACAGTTCGCTGAATGCCGAGCAACGCCAGCAGTTGTCGATTGCCCATGACTCGGGAAAGGTTCTGGTGGAACTGCTCAACGATATTCTCGACCTGTCGAAGTTCGACGCCGGGCAACTGGATCTGGAGAGGATCCCCTTCGACCTCGGTGCCCTGGTCGAGGACACTGCCAACCTGCTCTCGCAGAACGCCGCGCCAAGTGTCGAACTGGCCTGCCTGATCGAGCCGCAGTTCCCGGCCCTGGTGCTGGGTGACCCGACCCGGGTACGGCAGATCGTCAGCAACCTGCTGTCCAATGCCTTGAAGTTCACCCGTTTCGGTCGCGTCGATGTGCGCCTGACCGCACGCGATGGCGCAGTGCGGATCGAGGTCTGCGACACCGGCATCGGCATCGCCCAGGACGCCCAGGCAAAAATCTTCCAGCCGTTCACCCAGGCCGGTTCCGGCATCACCCGTCAGTATGGCGGCACCGGGCTCGGACTGGCGCTGACCTACAACCTCTGTGAAGCGATGAAGGGTCGCCTGACCCTCAATTCCGAGGTCGGCTTCGGTAGCCAGTTCTGCGCTGAACTGCCACTGCCCTGCCATACCCCGGCTGCCGCACCGAAACCGCTCAAGGGCCGGATCATCGCCGTCAGCTCGGAGAGCAGCGGCCTGAGCGAACTGCTCGACAGCCAACTGCCGGCCTGGGGCCTGGAATACCAACGCTACGGGATCGACGACAGCCTCGCCGGCCTGCAGATCGACCTGTTGATCACCGACTGCCCGGAGTGCCTGTTCGGTCTGCGCCCGGCCATCACCGCGCCGATCCTGCTGGTCACCGCCTATGGCAGCTTCATGCCCAGCGAGGAAGCCACCGCCCTGGCACCGCTGGAGCAACAGGCGCGGCCCCTGGCGCGCAATGCGCTGTACCAGATTCTGCAACGGACCTTGCAGGTCGACGACCTCACGGAGCTGGCAGCCCGCCCCCAGGACAAAACGCCACAGCGCAAGGCGCGCATCCTGCTGGTCGAGGACAACCCGGTCAACCAACTGGTCGCCAAGGGCATGCTCGGCAAGCTGGGTTGCGAGGTGACCGTCGCGGCTCATGGCGGCGAAGCGCTGAGCCAGCTGGAACAGCAGGATTTCGATCTGGTGCTGATGGATTGCAACATGCCGGTCATGGACGGTTACGAAGCCAGCCGGCAGATACGCCGCAGCGGTCGCTGGCCGAACCTGCCGATCGTTGCCCTGACCGCCAATGCCATGCCCGAGGAGCGCGAGCGCTGTCGGGCGGCGGGCATGAGCGATTACCTGGCCAAACCCTTCCGCCGCGAAGAACTGATGGCGCTGCTCGAACTCTGGGTCGCGCCTGCTACCTGACGTATGCCAGCAACTGATCCAGGCCGTCGCGCAACTCATCGAGCCGGGACAGATCGACCCCACTGTCGCAGAGCAGCCGGGCCTTGAGCGGCGCCACCTGCTCACGCAGGGCCAAGCCCGCCGGAGTCAGGCTCAAGTGTACGGCGCGCTCGTCAGCGGATGCACGCTGGCGCTGCACCAGGTGCACCTGTTCCAGGCGCTTGAGCAAGGGCGTCAGGGTTCCCGAATCGAGCAGCAGCCGCTCACCCAGCGCCTTCACCGTAGGGTGTTCTGGGGCACGATCATGCCACTCCCATAACACCAGCATCGCCAGATACTGTGGATAAGTCAGCCCCAACTGGTCGAGCATCGGTTTATAGCCACGGATAACGGCCCGTGACGCGGCATAGAGCTTGAAGCACAGTTGGCGGTCGAGTCGCAGCGAATCGGTAGGCAGGTCGTTCATTCGAGCAGGGCTTCAATCTCGCGGGTCAGATCCTCCGGCTTGGTCAGCGGGGCGAATCGCTTGACCAGTTGGCCGTCCTTGCCGATCAGGAACTTGGTGAAGTTCCACTTGATACGCTTGGAACCCAACAGGCCAGGAGCGTCCTTCTTCAGCTGTACGAACAGCGGGTGCGCACCGTCACCGTTGACGTCGATCTTCTTGAACAGGGGGAAGCTGACGCCGTAGTTCAATTCGCAGAACGCGGAAATCGCCCCTTCGTTACCCGGCTCCTGCTTGCCGAACTGGTTACAGGGGAAACCCAGGACAACCAGGCCCTGATCCTTGTACTGCTGCCAGAGTTGCTCAAGCCCCTTGTATTGCGGGGTGAAGCCGCATTTGCTGGCGGTATTGACCACCAACAGGGCCTTGCCGGAGAAATCGGCAAGGGTCTTTTGTTCGCCCTTGATGGTGGTGCACGGGATGTTCAGCAGGTTTGCACTCATGACGGTTCCTCCATTGAATGCCGATCAAGATAGCGAACAATTAAATTGTACACAATTCAATTGCTCAAGCTTATAGAAACTCATATCCCAGACAAATCCCCCCGGGGATAACCATAAGGCCGGCAAGCGCACCACCTGACCTGTAGGAGCTGCACCCACAAGTCCGGTACAGCACTCGGATTCAGGCTTGAGCGCGCGGCACCAGATCCAGGCACACCGAGTTGATGCAGTAGCGCAAGCCCGTCGGCGGTGGCCCATCGGGGAAGACATGGCCCAAGTGAGCATCGCAACGCGCGCAGACCACTTCGGTCCGGATCATGCCGTGGCTGGTATCGCGGATCTCGACCATCGCCTGGCCGTCGATCGGTTCGTAGAAGCTCGGCCAGCCGCAACCGGAGTCGAACTTGGCCTTCGAGTCGAACAGTGGCTCATTGCAGCAGATGCAATGATAGACCCCATCGGTCCTGGTGCCATTGTACTTGCCCGAAAACGGCCGCTCCGTGCCTTTCAGGCGACAGACGTTGTATTGCTCCGGATCGAGCATTGCACGCCACTCTTCCAGGGTTTTCTCCAGCTTTTCCATCGTTGTACCTCGGCGGCTGATAAAACCCCGATCTGTATCTTTTCCACGGATCGGGTGGCACGTATGATTGCGCCTCGTTGAACGCCAGTCTGGCACCCGCTTGAACCGCATTCAAATCGGATTTTCCGCAGCGGCGGCAAGGGGCCACGGGACGCGCCGCAAACACAGTATTGTCACAACGACCCCAGCGGGTCGCCTGGATCGTCCACTTTCGGGATCACATCACCATGCAGGTCAGCAAATCGAACAAGCTCGCCAACGTCTGCTATGACATTCGCGGCCCGGTGCTCAAGCACGCCAAACGCCTGGAAGAGGAAGGCCATCGCATCCTCAAGCTGAACATCGGCAACCCGGCGCCCTTTGGTTTCGAAGCGCCGGACGAAATCCTCCAGGACGTGATCCGCAACCTGCCGACCGCACAGGGCTACAGCGACTCCAAGGGCCTGTTCAGCGCCCGCAAGGCCGTGATGCAGTATTACCAGCAGAAGCAGGTCGAAGGGATCGGCATCGAGGATATCTACCTGGGCAACGGCGTCTCCGAGCTGATCGTGATGTCGATGCAGGCCCTGCTCAACAACGGCGACGAAGTGCTGGTCCCGGCACCGGATTATCCGCTGTGGACCGCCGCAGTCAGCCTGTCCGGCGGCAAGGCGGTGCACTACCTGTGCGACGAGCAGGCCAACTGGTGGCCTGATCTGGCCGACATCAAGGCCAAGATCACCCCCAACACCCGGGCCATGGTGATCATCAACCCGAACAACCCGACCGGCGCGGTGTATTCCAGGGAAGTCCTGCTGGGCATGCTCGAACTGGCCCGCCAACACAACCTGGTGGTGTTTTCCGACGAGATCTACGACAAGATCCTCTACGACGACGCCGTGCACATCTGCACCGCCTCGCTGGCGCCGGACCTGCTGTGCCTGACCTTCAACGGTCTGTCCAAGTCCTACCGGGTCGCCGGCTTCCGCTCAGGCTGGATCGCCATCTCCGGTCCCAAGCACAATGCCCAGAGCTACATCGAGGGCATCGATATACTGGCCAACATGCGCCTGTGCGCCAACGTCCCGAGCCAGCATGCGATCCAGACCGCCCTCGGCGGCTACCAGAGCATCAACGACCTGGTGCTGCCGCCCGGCCGTCTGCTGGAGCAACGCAACCGCACCTGGGAACTGCTCAACGATATCCCAGGCGTCAGTTGCGTGAAGCCCATGGGCGCGTTGTACGCCTTCCCACGGATCGACCCGAAGATCTGCCCGATCCTCAACGACGAGAAGTTCGTCCTCGACCTGCTGCTCTCGGAAAAACTGCTGGTGGTGCAAGGCACGGCCTTCAACTGGCCATGGCCGGATCACTTCCGCGTCGTCACCCTGCCGCGGGTCGATGACCTGGAGCAGGCCATCGGCCGTATCGGTCAATTCCTGAAAACCTATCGTCAGTAATATCCTACACACCACGGCGACTCCCCCCATGGAGTCGCTGTGCGCCTCTCTCTCATCAGCTGTTTTTTGTATGCACTTACGTCATTCGCCGAACTGTCCCGCGCCATGCTGTCAAAGGCTCTGCAGCGCAGTTTTCGCGGACCGGGAGCGACTGCCGGGGGAAAAAAGCCGACCTCTGCGATTCGGAAATGGCCGGCAGGATTCTACAATCGAGCTGTAGGACACAGTTTGAAATAGTCACCCGGTTGAATAGGCGTTGGCGGCACCTTATATACCCCGCATGAAGCTACATCTTTAGATGAGGAGAAACTTTCAACCATGATGCGCATCCTGCTGTTCTTGGCTACCAACCTGGCGGTCGTGCTGATTGCCAGCATCACCCTGAGCCTTTTCGGCTTCAACGGGTTCATGGCGGCCAACGGGGTTGATCTCAACCTCAATCAGCTGCTGATCTTCTGTGCGGTCTTTGGTTTTGCCGGCTCGCTGTTCTCGCTGTTCATCTCCAAGTGGATGGCGAAGATGAGCACCAGTACCCAAATCATCACCCAGCCACGCACCCGCCACGAACAGTGGCTGCTGCAAACTGTCGAGCAACTGTCTCGCGAAGCCGGGATCAAGATGCCGGAAGTCGGGATTTTCCCGGCCTACGAGGCGAACGCCTTCGCCACCGGCTGGAACAAGAACGACGCCCTCGTGGCGGTCAGCCAGGGCCTGCTGGAGCGTTTCTCGCCCGATGAAGTGAAAGCCGTACTGGCCCACGAGATCGGTCACGTGGCCAACGGCGACATGGTCACCCTGGCGCTGGTACAAGGCGTGGTGAACACCTTCGTGATGTTCTTCGCGCGCATCATCGGCAACTTCGTCGACAAGGTCATCTTCAAGAACGAGGAAGGCCAAGGTGTCGCGTACTACGTGGCAACCATCTTCGCCGAAGTGGTCCTGGGCTTCCTGGCCAGCGCCATCGTCATGTGGTTCTCGCGCAAGCGCGAATTCCGCGCCGACGAAGCCGGTGCCAGCCTGGCAGGCACCGCTGCGATGATTGGCGCACTGCAACGCCTGCGCTCCGAACAGGGCCTGCCGGTGCATATGCCCGACACCCTGAACGCGTTTGGTATCAACGGTGGCCTGAAACAGGGTCTGGCCAAGATGTTCATGAGCCACCCTCCCCTGGAAGAGCGTATCGACGCCCTGCGTCGTCGTGGCTGATCCTTGCGCCTATCGCTTTTCCAGGCGATACACCCGTTCCTCAAGGTGAGTGACCCCCGCCTTGAGGAACTTCCAGCTCTCGCCGAGCACATCCAGCTCTTCCTCCACACGCAGTGCCCACCCGGGTTCCAACAAGCTGCGCACCTCGCCATCCAGCACCGCGAATGGCGGGCCGTCGAGCAGCGACTGATCGTAATCCAGAGTAATCAGCAGGCCCTGGCAGCCACCCGGGAGAATCTGCGTCAGATGATGCGCATAACGCTCACGCATCGCTGCTGGCAAGGCGATGAGCGCCGCACGGTCATAGAGTGCCGAACAATCGGCAACGTCCTCGGCCGTTAGCGCGAAGAAATCTCCACACCAAAGCTGCAGGGGCCCGGCCTCGTAGATCCGGAAATCACCGTACTCAGACACCTGGGGCTTGAGCTGGTGTTCGAGGAAAAAGTCCTCGACCGCCCGGCTCGACAACTCGACACCCAACACCCGTAGCCCCTGTGCCGCCAGCCAGGCCAGGTCGAGACTCTTGCCACAAAGCGGCACCAGCACCCGGGCCTCGGGCCCAAGCGACAAGCTCGGCCAGTGGCGCTGCAGACAAGGATTGACCTGTTCCAGATGAAAGCCGATCTGGCCTCGTTCCCAGCGGGTGTGCCAAAACTCAGGTTGCATGCTTAACCTCAATAATTCGATCAGAATCCACTAAAACTTATATTAGATTTAGATCAATGATTTGAATGAAGATGGCGTCATCTTAACGCTCAGGACCCTCATCATGCTTCCCAGCCTGTTCATCTCCCACGGTTCGCCGATGCTCGCCCTGGAGCCCGGCGCCAGCGGTCCGGCGCTGGCCAGGCTGGCCGCCGAACTGCCACGCCCGACGGCGATCGTGATGGTCTCAGCGCACTGGGAAAGCCAGGGCCTGCTGGTCAGCAGCCACCCGCAACCGGAAACCTGGCATGACTTCGGCGGTTTCCCCCGCGAGCTGTTCGCAGTGCAGTACCCGGCACCGGGCCAACCGGAACTGGCCGCCGAGGTGGCCGGGCTGTTGACGGACGCGGGCCTGCCGGCACGACTGGACAACACCCGCCCCTTCGACCATGGGGTCTGGGTACCGATGAAACTGATGTATCCCGATGCCGATATCCCCATCGTCCAGGTCTCGCTGCCCAGCCACATGGGGCCGGCCCTGCAGACCCGTATCGGACAAGTCCTGCGCGGCTTGCGCGAGCAAGACATCCTGCTGGTGGGTTCCGGCAGCATCACCCATAACCTCGGCGAACTGAACTGGCGCGCCGGCCCGGAGGTCATCGAGCCCTGGGCCAAGGCGTTTCGTGACTGGATGGTGGACAAGCTCGCCGCCAATGACGACATGGCCCTCAATGACTATCGTCGCCAGGCGCCATACGCCGTGCGCAACCATCCCAGCGACGAACACCTGCTGCCATTGTACTTCGCCCGGGGTGCCGGCGAGCGGATGGGGATCGTCCACCAGGGTTTCACCCTGGGCGCGCTGGGCATGGACATCTACCGCTTCGACTGAACATGGCAGTAACAGGAACCCACCTCCAACGCCTGGCGACAGGCAAAAAAAATCCCCGAACCAGTCGGGGATTTTTTTATCGATCAATCAAGCCAGGGGCTGATCAATCTTCGCGGTAGCGACGCAGCTTGAGCTGCTTGCCGGCAACGCGGGTGTCTTTCAGCTTGGTCAGCAAGCGATCCAGACCGTCTTCCGGCAGTTCCACCAGGCTGAAGCTGTCACGCACCTGGATGCGACCGATGGCTTCACGTGCCAGACCACCTTCGTTGAGGATGGCGCCCAGCAGGTTCTTTGCCGCGATACCGTCACGCGCGCCCAGCGCGGTACGGCAACGGGCACGGCCTTCGCCCAGTGGCATTGGTGCACGACGCTCACGCTCACCCCGCTCGGAACGCTCACCGGAACGCTCCGGACGATCGCCACGCGGCATGTTGTTAGGCACCAACGGACGCTCTTTCTCGATCGCCGCCAGGTTCAGCGCCTGACCATTGGTAGCCTTGCGCAGCAGCGCAGCGGCCAGAGCACGCGGGCTGCAACCGATATCGGCGGTCAGGCGATCGAGCAGATCACCGTGAGTCGCTTCGGCGTCAGCCACCAGTGGCGACAGGCTGTTGGTCAGCTTCTTGATGCGCGCATCGAGAACGGCCTGGGCATCCGGCAGACGCACTTCAGCAACCTTCTGACCGGTCACACGCTCGATCACCTGCAGCATACGACGCTCACGCGGCGTCACCAGCAGCAGCGCACGACCTTCGCGACCGGCACGGCCGGTACGGCCGATACGGTGAACATAGGACTCGGGATCGTACGGCATGTCGACGTTGAACACGTGGGTGATACGCGGAACGTCCAGGCCACGGGCTGCCACGTCGGTAGCAACCACGATGTCCAGGCGACCATCCTTGAGCGAGTCGATCACGCGCTCACGCTGGTTCTGGGCGATGTCACCGTTCAGGGCTGCAGCCTTGTAGCCCTTGGCCTCAAGCGCGCTGGCCAGGTCCAGGGTGGCCTGCTTGGTACGTACGAACATGATCAGCGCGTCGAAGTCCTCGACTTCCAGCAGGCTCAGCACGGCCGAGGTCTTCTGGTCGGCGTGAACCAGCAGGTGAGCCTGCTCGATCGCGGTGACGGTCTGGGTCTTGCTCTGGATCTTCACGTGCTTCGGATCGCGCAGATGGCGTTCGGCGATGGCACGGATCGAAGCTGGCAGGGTCGCCGAGAACAGTACGGTCTGGCGGCTTTCCGGCATGGCCTTGAAGATGACTTCCAGGTCATCCATGAAGCCGAGCTTGAGCATTTCGTCCGCTTCGTCGAGAACCAGGTGGTTCACGGTCGTCAGGACTTTTTCGTCGCGACGCAGGTGGTCGCACAGACGGCCCGGGGTGGCGACAACGATCTGTGCGCCATTTCGGATTGCTTTCAATTGTGGGCCCATCGGCGCGCCGCCGTAGACAGCCACGACCGTCACGCCCGGCATCTGCTTGGCGTAGGTTTCGAAAGCGGTTGCAACTTGTAGCGCCAACTCACGGGTTGGGGCCAGGATCAGAGCTTGCGGCTCGCGCTTGGACGGATCGATGCGGTGCAGGATAGGCAGGGCGAACGCGGCCGTTTTACCGGTACCGGTTTGTGCCTGACCAATCATGTCGTGACCGGCAAGGATGATCGGGATCGACTGCTGCTGAATGGCCGAAGGCTCTTCGTAGCCGGTGGCGACTACTGCAGCGACAATACTGGGATGAAGTTCAAGAGCGGCGAAGCCGCCGATTTCCTGGGTCATGGGTCTGCCTCTAAGTGCATCCGCAAAGACCCATGCTCCAAAGCTGCACATGCCGTGTAAGACCCTGAGAGTCACCCTGGCAGCTTTGTCGGCGGGGATTTGCGAAAACGATTGAATGAAAGGATCGTCGAGGGTAATCCGCAGGGCGGACAGCACCCGAAGTTGACTTCGGGAAATTGCATACCTAAACGCGGCCCGTCTAAAGGCCGGCGCGTACTATACCGGAATTGGCGAAAAAAGGGAGATTTTTTTATCGAAACCCGCCAGCTCAAACCCGTCTGTATCGGGCTTTGCGGATAACCGGCCGACGGGTGGTGATTATCCGCTGATCTGGAAGCTTAAACGATTCACTGATCAGCTCGCCGCACGGATATCCTTGATCAACGGCCGCAGCGAGTAACCCAGGCGTGGCGCCAGGGCCTCGGCCCGGTCGAGCAAGGCCTGCATGTCCAACGTCTGATCCAGGTCGGCCGGGATGATCAGGATGACATTGCCCTCCTTCACCGGCAGTTCCCAGTAATGTCGATGGTACAGACCCCGCAACAGCGCTGCACCGAGGGGTTTGCCATCATCGGTGGCCCACTGGTTGATCACCAGCCAGCCACCCGGGTTGAGTTTCTTCTGGCAATTCTCCAGGAAGACCCAGGCCAGGTGCCCCGCGCCAGGACCCACATCGGTGTACAGGTCGACGAAGATCAGATCCGCCGGTTCCGCCGTGCTCAACAGGTCCAGAGCATCGCCGACACGAATGTACAAGCGTGGGTCATCGTCCAGGCCCAGGAACTCGATGGCCAGCCGCGGTACCTCGGGACGCAGCTCGATGGCCTCGACATCCTCCAGCGGCAGGAACTTCAGGCACGCCTGGGTCAACGTCCCGGCACCCAGCCCGAGAAACAGCGCACTTTCCGGCTGTTCGTGACACAGGGCGCCGATCAGCATCGCGCGGGTGTAGTCATACTCCAGCCAACTCGGGTCGGCGGTAAACACGCAGCTTTGCTCGATCGCATCGCCAAATTCGAGGAAGCGGTAATCATCCACTTCCAGCACGCGAATCATGCCGAAGTCATCGTGGACCTCAGCCAGCAGACGCTCGACGCGCTCCTCAGTCATTTCATCTCCTTGCCACGAGCGGTCGGTGCCGTCGCGATGAATCAGCCGCTCGGCAACGAGCGGGAAAGCGCGATTGTCGGCCAAGCCACGGCAGCAGGTCACGTACTAATTGCTGCTAACATGGGCCTCCGACCGTCAATAACTCGAGTGCATGATGAGCCAACCCTGGAGCCCCGATAGCTGGCGCCCCCTGCCGATCCAGCAACAACCGCAGTACCCGGACGCCGCTCACCTGCTGCGCGTCGAGCAGAGTCTGGCCAGTTATCCGCCGCTGGTGTTCGCCGGCGAAGCCCGGGAACTGCGTCGCCAGTTCGCCGAGGTGACCCAGGGCCGTGCCTTTCTGCTCCAGGGCGGCGACTGTGCGGAAAGCTTCGCGGAGTTCTCGGCGGCGAAGATCCGCGACACCTTCAAGGTGCTGCTGCAGATGGCCGTGGTGATGACCTTCGCCGCCGGCTGCCCGGTGGTGAAGGTCGGCCGCATGGCCGGCCAGTTCGCCAAACCGCGTTCGGCCAACGACGAAACCATCGGCGGCATCAGCCTGCCGGCCTACCGTGGCGATATCGTCAACGGCATCGGCTTCGACGAAAAGAGTCGCGCCCCCGACCCTGAGCGCCTGCTGCAGTCCTACCACCAGTCGACGGCCACTCTCAACCTGCTGCGAGCCTTTGCCCAGGGCGGCTTCGCCGACCTGCACCAGGTGCACAAATGGAATCTGGACTTCATCGCCAATTCGGCCCTGGCCGAGAAGTACAGCCAGTTGGCCGACCGCATCGACGAAACCCTGGCGTTCATGCGCGCCTGCGGTCTCGACAGTGCGCCGCAACTGCGTGAGACCAGCTTCTTCACCGCCCACGAAGCCCTGCTGTTGAACTACGAGGAAGCCTTCGTCCGCCGCGACAGCCTGACTAACGACTATTACGACTGCTCGGCGCACATGCTCTGGATCGGCGACCGCACCCGCCAGTTGGACGGTGCCCACGTCGAATTCCTGCGCGGGGTGAACAACCCGATCGGGGTCAAGGTCGGTCCGAGCATGAACACCGACGAGCTGCTCCGGTTGATCGACATCCTCAACCCGGACAACGACCCAGGCCGCCTGAACCTCATCGTACGCATGGGCGCGAACAAGGTCGGCGAGCACCTGCCAGCACTGATTCGTGCGGTGGAAAGCGAGGGCAAGCGGGTGCTGTGGAGTTCCGACCCGATGCACGGCAACACCATCAAGGCCAGCAGCGGCTACAAGACCCGCGACTTTGCGCAGATCCTCAGCGAAGTGAAGCAGTTCTTCCAGGTGCATCAGGCCGAAGGCAGCTATGCCGGCGGGATTCATATCGAGATGACCGGACAGAACGTCACCGAGTGCATCGGTGGTGCGCGGCCGATTACCGAGGATGGCTTGTCGGACCGTTACCACACCCATTGCGACCCGCGAATGAACGCCGACCAGTCGCTGGAATTGGCGTTCCTGATTGCCGAGACGCTGAAGCAGGTGCGGCGTTGAGCCAGTAGCTTTTTCAGTCTGTCAGGTCGCCTTCGCGGACAAGCCCGCGAAGGCGCCAGAACAGACACCCACACGTCAGAGCACCGCGCGCAACCGCTGCGCACTCTCCCGCTGGCAATTGAGCTGGATATCCGCCAACCCCAACCAGTCCGCCAGTTGCCGCAGATGGGTCGCCAAGGCCAACATTCCCGCCTCATCCAACCCCTGTTCTTCCTCATGCACCGCATGCACCGCCAACCGCCCCTGCGCCCGTTCGGCCCGCAGGTCGACCCGCGCGGCAATGCGTTCGCCGTGCAGGAAGGGCAACACGTAATAGCCATACACCCGCTTGTGCTGCGGTGTGTAGATCTCCAGTCGATAGCGGAAATCGAACAGGCGCTCGGTACGGCTGCGCTCCCAGATCAGCGAGTCGAACGGCGACAGCAAGGCGCTGGCCTCGACCTTGCGCGGTACCTTGATCCCCACCGGGCAGTACGCCGGCTGGCGCCAACCCTGCACCTGACAAACCTCTATCTCCCCCGCCTCGACCAGTTCCGCCAGGCGCGCCCGACTGTCGGCCGGGTCGAGCCGGTAGTAGTCGCGCAAATCCTTCTCGGTCGCCACCCCGAGGGCCAATGCCGCCTGACGCAACAACCCGCGCTGAGCCTCAGCCTCGTCGATTGGCGGTTGCCCGAGCACCGCCCCGGGAATCACCCGTTCCGGCAGATCGTAGAGCCGCTCGAAGCCGCGACGCCCGGCCACGGTGACCTCGCCAGCCGCGAACAACCATTCCAATGCATGCTTCTCGGCGCTCCAGTCCCACCAGGGACCGGCTTTTTCCTCGCGACTCGACAGACTGCCGGCACCCAGTGCTCCACGCTCTTCGACCAGCGCCAGCACCCGGCGAATGGTCGCCTGCTGCTCACGACCAAAACGCGCCATCTGTTGATAGATGCCTTCGCCCCGCGCCGCCCGCGCCATGCGCCAGCGCATCAGCGGATACAATGACATCGGCAGCAACGAAGCCTCGTGCCCCCAATATTCGAACAAGGTACGTCGCCGCCCCTGGCTCCAGGCGGCCTGGTCGAGCAGATCGGCGGCATAGTTGCCCAGCCGGGAAAACAGCGGCAGGTAATGCGAGCGTACCAGCGCATTGACCGAATCGATCTGCACCACGCCCAGTCGTTCGATCAGGCGATTGACGTGCAACGGCTGGACCACCACCGGGCTTCGACGGCCCTGAAATCCCTGGGCCGCCAACGCCAGGCGGCGGGCTTGCTTCAACGAGAACGACAGATCTGCGGGCATGCACGCCTCCTGATGATCCCGCAAACTACTCCAGCCGATACCTGTTTGTGTAGTACCCGACGCGTGTTGGACTTGCAGGGTCGAGCGCTGTATCTGTCACCATCCGGTACCCACTTTGGCAACGCCAGCCCGCTCGCCATCAACGCCCCTTGCCCAGCGGGTCGTTCCAGAAGTGCTGATGAGCTTCGCCCTCGATATCGGCACGGCTGAGCCCGATGTCCTTGAGCGCATCGTCGCTCAGCGACGCCAGCATCTGGCGCTCGCGGGACAACGTGTGCCAACGCGCCAGGCGTGACAACAGCCGCATGAATGAAGACCCGAGACGGGCTTGCCCTTCCACCTGCAGATAACCTTTCTGACCTTTCATCATCCTGCCCTCCAGTAGGGGATGACTGCAGTCTCTGCCTGGGGATAAGATCAATCCAACGAATGTTTCTTATGCAATACATCTCGGAGATTGATGAATTGTCCAGCTACCCGAGCATCGATACCGACGTGCTGCGTACCTTTGTCGCCATTGCCGAACACGGCGGTTTCACCAAGGCCGGAGAAATCGTCAATCGCACGCAATCGGCCGTCAGCATGCAGATGAAACGCCTGGAGGACGATGTGCTGAAGCGCCAGCTGTTCGAGCGTGATGGCCGCCAGATGCGCCTGACCGTCGAAGGCCAGGTCCTGCTCGGTTATGCCCGGCGGATCCTGAAACTGCAGAGCGAAGTGTTCAACACCCTGCGCGAACCGCACATGGTCGGCCTGGTACGCATCGGCGTGCCCGATGACTATGTGATGCGTTTCCTGCCTGGCATCCTGTCGCGTTTCGCCCAGTTCTATCCGCTGGTGCAGATCGAGGTGAACTGCGAATCCTCCACCCAGTTGCTGCAACGCCAGGACCTGGACCTGACCATCGTCACCCGCAAACCGGGCAACGAAATGGGCCAGTTGCTGCGCCAGGAACGTCTGGTCTGGGCCGAGGCGCAGGACGCAGCGATCCATGAACAGAATCCGCTGCCGCTGGCCATGGACGGCATGACCTGCTTCTGCACGCAGTGGGCCTGCAACGCCCTGGATGCCCGTGGCCGCGACTACCGGCTGGCCTATAACTGTCCGAGCCTGTCGACGATCATGGCGGTGGTCAATGTCGGCCTGGCGATGACCGCCCAGTTGGAAAGCCTGGTTCCCCCGGACTGGCGCATCCTCGGCGAGGCCGAAGGGTTGCCGCAGTTGCCGCTGCTCAACATCATGCTGATCCGTAACACGAACAAGCCGTCCCCCATCACCGAGTGCCTGGCCGAGCACATCGTCGAAGGCTTCAAACCTTGAAACTGAGCAACAGCGCGCCGATCACCAGGTAGATACAGAACAGCGCGCGCAAGACCTTCTCCGGCAAGGCGTAGGCCATTTTCACGCCCCAGCTGATACTCAGCAGGCCACCGATGGCCATGGGGATTCCCATGTTCCAGTCCACCTCGTTGTGCAGCGCGTAGGTCAACAGAGTGACGCTGGTGCTGGGCAACGCCAAGGCCAGCGACAGGCCCTGGGCCACGACCTGGGAAGTACCGAAGACGATGGTCAGAAAGGGCGTGGCCACCACCGCCCCGCCCACGCCGAACAACCCGCCCATGGCCCCGGAACCGGCACCCAGCAAACCCAGCCACGGCCAGGGATGACGCATCTGCGCCGACACCGCGGACGCAGCCATGAACGAGCGCACCAGGTAGAACAACGCCAAGGCCAGCAGGAAGCCGACAAACCCCAGGCGCATGCTGCGCGGATCCAGCCCCACCGCCCACAGGGCGCCAACCCAGGCGAAGCAGAAACTCGTCACCACCAGGGGCAATGCGTGTTTCAACTGAATGCGATTACGCTGGTGATAGCGGTACAACGCCAGCACCACGTTCGGTACCACCATCACCAGCGCCGTGCCCTGGGCCATCTGCTGGTCCAGGCCGAACAGAATGCCCAACACCGGAATCGCAATCAGACCACCACCGATCCCGAACAGGCCACCCACCGCGCCCATCGTCACACCCAGTACCAGGTACTCAATCAATTCAACCACAACGACCTCCCGCTCAATGCGGCCCATGCTACGCAGTCGACTCTGGCAGGGAAACGCACAACAACGCACAATGGCTATGCCAATTTCGCACAAGCAGATGTCATGAATCCCACCAGCCTCACGGATCAACTCGGCCTGTTTCTCGATGTCCTGGAAACCGGGAGCTTTTCCGCAGCCTCCCGACGCCACCCGCTGACACCTTCGGCGGTAGCCCGGCGAATCGACAGCCTGGAAGCCTCGGTCGGCTCCCGCCTGTTCATTCGCAGTACCCATGCGGTGCGCGCCACACCTGCCGGGTTGGCCTTCGCCGAACGGGCCCGACGGATCGTCGCCGAACTGCGCCTGGCCCGGGCCGAGGCGGTCTCGCTGAGCAACGCCCCGGAAGGCCTGATCCGCATCGACGCCCCCGCCGCGTTCGGCCGTCGCCATCTGGCCCCGGCCATTGCCGACTTCCTGGTCGACTACCCCGGACTCGACGTGCAACTGCATCTGATCGACAGCTTCGTCGACATGCAGGGCTCCAACCTGGGCAAGGTCGACCTGGTCTTGCGCGCCGGGCAAATGGTCGATACACGCCTGGTGGCGACGCCGCTGGCGAGTATCGTGCGTATCGCCTGCGCCAGCCCGGGCTATCTCAAAAGCCGGGGCACGCCCCTGCGCCCGGATGAACTGAGCGGGCATGACGGTCTCGATTGGGATGCCCTGGCGCCGCCCATGGCCTGGCGCTTCCAGCAGGATGGACAGGTGCAGCTGCATCGCCCGTCGCGCATCCGCATGACCTCCAACAACGCCGAGGCCCTGTTGTCCGGAGCCTTGGCCGGGCTGGGCATCGCCCATCTGCCGACCTGGCTGATCAGCGAATACCTGTTGCGCGGGGAACTGCTGCCATTGTTCTGCGACAACGGCCTGCCAGCCCCGGAAACCTCCGGCGTGTATGCCCTGCGCCTGGAACAACCGGCCAACTCCCGTAGCCGCCTGCTGCTGGAGTTCCTCAAGAGCCGGTTCAGCCCGGTACCACCCTGGGACCTGGCACTGCAAAGCGGGCTGGGCCGCCACTAGTGGTCTTTTCGGCGACTGGCACGGGAAAATTCCCTGGCGCATTAAAGATTCGCCCGCTAGATTCAACAGACGTGACACACAAGGCTTTGACGATGAACAGCACCACCGACCACTGTGAAGACCTGCTCCTGGATAACCAGGTGTGCTTTGCCCTGCACTCCACCTCGTTGTTGATGACCAAGGTCTACAAACCTCTGCTCCAGGCGCTGAACCTGACCTATCCCCAATATCTGGCGATGATCGTCTTGTGGGAACAGGACCGCCTGACCGTCGGCGAGATCAGCAGCCGACTGCTGACCGATCCCGGCTCACTGACCCCGCTGCTCAAGCGACTCGAGGCCGAAGGCTTGCTGAGCCGAACCCGCAGCAAGGAAGACGAGCGCGTGGTCATCATCGAACTGACCGAAGCCGGCCGCGCCCTGCGCGAGAAGGCCCGGAGTATTCCGCAATGCATCCTGGCCGCCGGTGGCGGTTCCATGGAGCGCCTGAAGGCACTGCAAGCCGAGCTGCTCGAATTGCGCGCGCATCTGCAGGACAGTCTCTAAGGGCAAACCGCCGTCTGTAGGAGCGTGGCTTGCCCGCGAACAGGCCCGCATCGACACCGCCGATCCGGTTGAATGGCCGCCTTGCGTCGGTTCGCGGGCAAGCCCGGCTCCTACAAAAAACCTTAACTGAACGGCATTAGGGCAAGCCCGCTCGCCACAATCACCAGCCCAACGCCCTCCTGCCGCTCCCCCCGATTACAGCACCAGCGTACAAGCCGACAGTGCTGACTGCCGCGACAATCCACGCCGCACTACCCTGCTCATGGACGCGATTAAAAGCCTGCGAGCAGATTTTTTGAAAATTTATATTGCGCGCTAAATATTTGTGCAGTACATTTAAATCGTACTCAGTTAGCGCGCAAATATTTAGCGCAAAACCAATCATCTGAAATGACGAGGTCCACCATGCAAGCTCTCTATACCGCAGTTGCAACCGCCACCGGTGGCCGTGATGGCCGCGCGATTTCCAGCGACAACATCCTCGACGTGAAACTCGCTACGCCGAAGGAACTCGGCGGGGCTGGCGGCGAAGCCACCAACCCAGAGCAACTGTTCGCCGCCGGCTACTCGGCCTGCTTCATCGGCGCCCTGAAGTTCGTCGCCAGCCAGAGCAAACGCCAGATCCCCGCTGACGCGTCGATCACTGCCCATGTCGGCATTGGCCAGATCCCTGGCGGTTTCGGTCTGGACATCGACCTGCACATCAGCCTGCCAGGTCTGGAACAGGCCGACGCCCAGAGCCTGGTCGATGCCGCCCACCAGGTCTGCCCGTACTCCAACGCCACCCGTGGCAATGTCGACGTCCGTCTGCACGTAGCCGTCTAAACCGAGCCGTCAACCAAGGAGCCGTACATGAACACTTTCAGCAAGGTCCTGACCGGTACTCTGCTCGCCCTGTCCATCCAGGGGGCATTCGCCGCCGAAAATACCGGTGTCGAACACAACACCCAGGCATTTCTCGATGCGCTGAATGCCGGCACCGGCAAACCGATGGAACAGATGACGCCAACCGAGGCCCGCGCGGTGCTGTCCGGGGCGCAGTCAGGGGTCAAACTGACCCTGCCACGCACCGACATCAGCCAGAAGACCATTCAGGTCGACGGCAAGCCACTGAATCTGACCATCGTCAAGCCGGCCGGGGCCAAGGGCACCTTGCCCGTGTTCATGTTCTTCCACGGCGGCGGCTGGGTACTGGGCGACTTCCCGACCCACGAGCGACTGGTACGCGACCTGGTGGCGGGTTCCGGCGCGGCGGCGGTGTTCGTCAACTACACCCCGTCCCCCGAAGCCCATTACCCGACGGCGATCAACCAGGCTTACGCGGCGACGAAATGGGTTGCCGAGCACGGCAAGGAAATCGGCGTCGACGGCAAGCGCCTGGCGGTGGCCGGCAACAGTGTCGGCGGCAACATGGCAGCCGTGGTCAGCCTGATGGCCAAGGACAAGGGCACCCCGGCCATCAAGTTCCAACTGCTGTTGTGGCCGGTGACCGACGCCAATTTCGACACGGCGTCCTACAACCAGTACGCCGAAGGACACTTCCTCACCAAGAACATGATGAAGTGGTTCTGGGACAACTACACCACCGATGCCGCGCAGCGCAACGAGATCTACGCTTCGCCGCTGCGGGCCACCACCGCGCAGCTCAAGGGCCTGCCGCCTGCGCTGATCCAGACTGCCGGCGCCGATGTGCTGCGCGACGAAGGTGAGGCCTATGGTCGCAAGCTGGATGAAGCCGGCGTGCCGGTGACCAGCGTACGCTACAACGGCATGATCCACGACTTCGGCCTGCTCAACGTGGTCAGCCAGGTGCCGGAAGTCCGCTCGGCCCTGTTGCAGGCGTCCGAAGAACTCAAGCAGCACCTGAAGTAAGCGCGTCCCTGCGCAGGCCTTCGTGATCTCGAAGGCCCATTCGCAGGCAAGCCTGACTCCTGCAGGGTCTGCGGTGTCGTGGAAATTCGACGTCGACCCAGCCCTTGCAGGAGTCAGGCTTGCCTGCGAAGCTTTTGGCGATCCCAAACAAGGCCCTGCGAAAAGGCATAAAAAAACCCGGAAAAGTCCGGGTTTTTTTATGTGACATCGCGCAATTACTTCTTGCTGCGACCCTTGAAGGAGCTGTCACGGGTGTCGATATCGATCCACTCGTCGATTTCGATGAAGTCGGCAACCTGAACTTCAGTACCGTTCTTCAGTTTGGCAGGCTTCATGACCTTGCCGGAAGTGTCGCCACGAGCAGAGTTCTCGGTGTAGACAACCTGACGGCTGATGGTGGTCGGCAGCTCTACGGAGACCAGGCGGCCTTCGAAGAAAACGGCTTCGCAGACGTCTTCCATGCCTTCTTCGACGAACGGCAGAACGGACTCGATGTCCTCGGCGTTCAGTTCGTACATGGTGTAGTCAGAGGTATCCATGAACGTGTAGGAGTCACCGCTGATGAAGGACAGGGTGGCTTCCTTGCGATCCAGGATCACGTCGTCCAGCTTGTCGTCTGCACCGTAGACGGTTTCGGTCTTGTAACCGGTCAGCAGGTTCTTCAGCTTGGTCTTCATGATCGCGCTGTTACGACCAGACTTGGTGAACTCGGTTTTCTGGACCAGCCAAGGATCGTTGTCGATACGCAGCACGGTACCGGGTTTCAGTTCTTTACCAGTTTTCATTGCGAATATCCGAATTTGGATGAGATGTACAAAAATCTAGGCCGCATATCATATCGAACTTTGCTGAAACTGTACCAGCGCTGTCGACAAGTCGACCTGCGAGCCCTGCTCCCGGCACCAGCGTTCGGCGTGCGTGTTCAACTCCTGTTCGTGACGCAATACCGCCGCCCAGACCGGTCCGATATCGCCCGCGCAGTTCCAGGCCCGCCACCAGCCGCTGAACGCCTCCCGGGCAGATTCCGACAGACCACGGGTATAGAGCAAGAGAAACGCCTCCAGCTTGTCCAGGTGGACATCCTCCTCCTGCCGATAGATATGCCAGAGGAACGGCCGGCCGGCCCACTGCGCCCGAATGAACGAGTCTTCACCGCGTATGGCGTTGAAGTCGCAACTCCACAGCAGACGGTCGTAGTCCTGCTGGGAGACAAACGGCAGAACCTGCACCGTCAGCGCGCCACGCACCTGGCAATCGCCGACGTCGAGGGCCGCACCCCCCAGCCAGTCACGAACATCGGCCAGCACCCGACCTTCCGGCACCAGCAGCCGGGTCGGCCGAATATCGGCCGCCAAGGCATCAAGCCAACCGGCCACAGCCGGATTCTCGTAGGCGAACAGTGAGATCAACCGCTCATCGCGAGTAGGCTCGACGCCCAAACCATGCAGGAAATCCCGGCGTGCCTGCGGATCGGCCTGAAACGTCCGACGCTGCTCCAGCAACCCGGCCTCGCGCAGCAGGCCCCCGGTACCCGGAACGAAGCCGGGGAAAAAGAAGAACTTCTGCACCTGCTTGTACTTGACCGACGGCAGGCCGTGGCAGCCGACGATCCAGTCCTCGGCACTCAGGTAATCCAGGTTGAGCCACAAGGGACGGTTCTGGCGCGCGGCCATCGCCTCCAGGTATTCGGCGGGCAACTGACAGGCAAACGCCGCGATCACCACATCGGCCGCCGCCACCGGCTGCCAGTCGCCCGACCAGCGGCGCACATCGACGCCCTGCTGCATCTGCTGCGCGCAATCGCTATCGAGTTCCGGGCACAGACGCTCGAACGAGCGCAGATCGTCGACCCACAGGCGTACCGCCAATCCGTGTTCCGCCACCAGTTGTCGGGCCAGGCGCCAGGTCACGCCGATATCGCCATAGTTGTCGACGACGGTGCAGAAAATATCCCAGTTGGCCGGCATGCACGGGCTCCGTTTGGCAAAGGCGTCGATTGTCCGCGCAAATCCCCCTGCGCAGAAGAGCCCACGTCGATTAATCTTCATGGGACAATTGCATCCTGCACCGACCCAACCGCCAGGAGCCCGCCATGGCTTATCGCCCACAACCGCAGCGCCGCTTGTATGTCACGCTCAACCCACTGCAACTGACCGGCTGCATCGCCCTGGGCATCTGGCTCGGTTTCGTGGCACTGGCCTTCACCGCCTGGCTGCTGGCGCGGGTGTTCGTGGCCCAGCCACTGGCGCCGCTGGCCGATGCCGCCCGGCAGTTGAGCCAACCCAAAGCCGCCGTCCCTGCCGCCCCCGCCGCACCACAGGCCCCAAGCGACTCGACGCAGATGTTCGAACAGTACAAGGACAACCTGCGCAAGAACGAAGAGCAGCAGCGCCTGGAACAGGCCCGCAACAGCTATCGCAACCTGTCCAACCCCAAGTGCCAGTTCTGGCTGCAGCAGGACCAGACTGCCCCTAGCGACAAGAGCCGGGCCAACGTCCTGCAGTTCTGCAATTGAACGGACTGGCCAGCGTGGACAAGCAGGCGCTACATCAGCGGATCATCGATACCCTGGCGGTCAATCTGGATGTCCTGCAGCGGGCTGCGCAAACCGCCTACGAGGCGGCGACCCATGAAGAGAATGTCGCCGAGAACAAATACGACACACTCGGGCTGGAAGCTTCCTACCTGGCGACCGGCCAGGCACGGCGTACCGAGGAAATCCGCCAGGCGCTCAAAGCCTGCCGGGAACTGCCATTGCGCCCCTATGACGAAGCGGCCGGCATCCAGCTCGGCGCCCTGCTGACCCTCGAAGCCGAGAACGGCAGCGAACAGCAACTGTTCCTGGCGCCGGATGCCGCCGGTTTGAAGGTGGAATGGCAGGGAGGTTCGATCACCGTGATCAGCCCGCGTTCGCCGCTGGGCCAAGCCCTGCTGGGCAAACTCGAGGGCGACGAGGTGCAGATCGCCGTGGCGGGCGTGCGCCAGCGCTACTGGGTGACCGGCGTCAGTTGAGCCACCGCGTTACTTGGCGGCCGCCATCAGGCGGTTGACCTCACTGCGCACCATGCTGGTGTACTCGGGCGGCGACAGGGTGTCGAGTTCGGCACGCACCCATTCCGCCCACTTGCCCTTGCGCTTGGCGCGCTCGCCGAACAGCCGCGCGGCCTCGCCCTTGGCCTTGCCCAGGTTACTCTGCCAGAGCTCGAACAAACGGGATTTCTCATCCTCGATGGCGGCCCGCTCGGCCAGGGACTTGTTAGCCAGATTGAAGCTCATTGGAAAATCCTGCGGTGCAAATAGAGCCGTATCTTACACTGTCGCTAGCAACATCTGACCGGGGATTTTTCGCTCGAGTCGAACGTCGTGGGAAAAATTTGCAACTTTCCCCGTCCCGCTCGACTCCCATTCTCAAGCACCTCATTCACTTGCAAAGGAATATTGTCATGGCCCGTAAATCCGCCGTACAAGCCGCCGAGGATCAGATCAAGGACCAGGCCTTCAGCGAGTTGCAATCGCTGATCCAGGAGTCGGAAAAACTGCTCAAGGACAGCGCTTCGCTGGTCGGCGAGGAAGGCGAGAGCCTGCGCGCCCAGGTCAGCCAGAAACTCAAGCAGGCGCTGGATTCGGTCACCCACGTGCGCGAAAGCACCCGCCCGGTGGTCGAAGCCACCGAGACCTACATCGGCGGGCACCCCTGGCAAACCGTGGCGATCTCCGCCGGGTTCGGCCTGGTGGTTGGCCTGCTGCTGGGCCGCCGCCCCTGACCGACTGCCCCGCCTCACCGCCGAGCTGGCCTATTGACCGGCCAGCTCGCGCAACTGCTGCAACTCCTCGATCGACAATTCAATGCCACGAGCCAGCGAAATGGCTCGTTGGCGGTGCCGCCGATCACCCGGCAAGCGCTGCAAACCCACGCCCTGCATCTGGCTGACCAGAAACTGACTGCGCTCGGCGAAGTCCTGCCCGGCCGACCGTGCGGGGTCGATGAGGATAATCAGTTGTCCGGTCCATGGCGTTTTCGCGCCGGGATGCTGCGACCAGTCGAACTCGAAAGAGAAGTTGCCCCCGGTCAGCGCCGCCGCCAGCAGCTCGACCATCATCGACAGCGCCGAGCCCTTGTGCCCACCGAACGGCAGCAGCGCGCCGCCGTCCAGGACCGCCTTGGGATCACAGGTCGGGCGCCCTTCACGATCCACCCCCATACCCGCCGGTAACTGCTCGCCCTTGCGTGCGGCGATCTGCACGTCGCCGTGGGCAATGGCGCTGGTAGCCAGGTCGAACACGATCGGTTCCGCGCCCGCCCGGGGCGCAGCGAAGGCAATCGGGTTGGTGCCGAACAACGGCCGTTCGGCGCCATGGGGCACCACGCAGGTCATCGAATTGACCACGCTCAGCGCCACCAGGCCTTCGTGGGCGAACGGCTCGACATCCGGCCAGAGCGCCGCGAAATGATGGGAGTTACGAATCGCCAGCAGTGCAATCCCGGCGCTGCGGACCTTTTCCAACAATAGCTCACGCGCTGCGGCCAAGGCCGGTTGGGCGAAACCATTGGCGGCATCGACCCGCACGAACCCGGGAGCGACGTCCTCCACCACCGGCACGGCGTGGCCATCGACCCAGCCGCTGGCCAGTGTCGAAACATAACCGGGGATGCGGAACACCCCGTGGCTATGGGCACCGTCGCGCTCGGCAGCGGCACAGTTCTCGGCCAGCACCTGCGCCACCGGAGCCGAAGTGCCGTGGCGCTGGAAAACCTGCTGTAACAGCACAACCAGATCAGCGTAGGCAATGTATTGAGTAGCCGTATCGCAAGGTGCAGACATCCAAGACTCCGATTCCGATGGTTTTTATGGGGAGAACGAGAGAACGCGGTACATGGGCAGGCATCAGCACTATCGAACGGCCAACGTGAGGCTGTCAATTGAGACAAAAATGTACACATTACTGTAACCATAAGTGCCACATCAATGTGCACACTAATTCTGAACGCACCACAAAGTGACAGCCCCTTATCAGAGCGATGCGAGCTAAAACCCATCAGCGCTAAATGGCTCAATAAAATTACTGCTCGACTGGTCAACTTATATTTCTTTTATTTCATGAAGTTAGCTATAGAAATAGAAGAAACTGAAATTAGCGGAGTATTTTATAGATCAAAAACTGGCACAGAACTGGCTTAGCTCGATGGGCAACTTGTATACAAATTATCAAACAACCCATATACAAAAAGCTGACCGAGCGCTGCCCCGTTACTCCGAGGGGCCTCAGCCCGGGGCCAGGAGCCAGCCGGAATGCCTACCAGTCTCTCGTCACCTGTCGCACTGGATGTCCCTGTCTCATCGTTCGACCCGACCCAGTCGAGCAGCAGCCTCAGCCCGCGCCTGCACAACCCGGACCTGGCGCCCACCAAGGTCCAGGGTCGGCGCTGGGGCGGCTACAGCATCTTCGCCCTGTGGACCAATGACGTGCACAACATCGCCAACTACTCCTTTGCCATCGGCCTCTATGCGCTGGGCCTGGGCGGTTGGCAGATCCTCCTGTCGCTGGGTATCGGCGCGGCACTGGTGTACTTCTTCATGAACCTCTCCGGCTTCATGGGCCAGAAGACCGGCGTGCCCTTCCCGGTCATGAGCCGGATCAGCTTCGGCATCCATGGCGCACAACTACCGGCGCTGATCAGGGCGGTGATCGCGATTGCCTGGTTCGGCATCCAGACCTACCTGGCTTCCGTGGTTTTCCGAGTGCTGCTGACCGCCATCCACCCAGGCTTCGCCGATTACGATCATGATTCGGTCCTCGGCCTGTCGACACTCGGCTGGGTCTGCTTCGTGATCATCTGGTTCGTGCAACTGGTGATCCTCGCCTACGGGATGGAGACGGTACGCCGCTACGAAGGTTTCGCCGGGCCGGTGATCCTGCTCACCGTGGCCGCCCTCGCCGGCTGGATGTACACCCAGGCGGGTGCCACCATTGCCTGGTCGATCCGCGAGCCGCTGAGCGGTGGCGAGATGTGGCGCAACATCTTTGCCGGTGCGGCGCTGTGGCTGTCGATCTACGGCACGCTGATCCTCAACTTCTGCGATTTCGCCCGGTCCGCGCCAAGCCGCCGGACCATTCTGGTCGGCAATTTCTGGGGCCTGCCGGTGAATATCCTGATGTTCGCCAGCATCACCGTGCTGCTCTGCGGCGCCCAGTTCCAGATCAACGGCCAGGTGATCCAGAGCCCGACCGACATCATCGCCACGATTCCCAACACCTTTTTCCTGGTGCTCGGTTGCCTGGCGTTCCTGATCGTCACCGTGGCGGTGAACATCATGGCCAACTTCGTGGCCCCGGCCTTCGTCCTCAGCAACCTGGCGCCACGTTTGCTGACGTTCCGTCGCGCCGGGCTGATCAGCGCCGCGATCGCCGTGCTGATCCTGCCGTGGAACCTCTACAACAGCCCGCTGGTCATCGTCTATTTCCTCTCCGGGCTCGGTGCCCTGCTCGGCCCGCTGTACGGCGTGATCATGGTCGACTACTGGCTGCTGCGCAAAGGTCGCATCGACGTCCCGGCGCTCTACAGCGAAGACCCGAGCGGCCCCTACTACTACAGCGGTGGCGTCAACCTGCGGGCGCTGGCGGCATTCATTCCGGCGGCACTGATCGCCATCGTGCTGGCCCTGGTACCGGGCTTCGCCAGCGTCGCGCCGTTCTCCTGGATGTTCGGCGCCGGCATCGCCGGCCTGATCTACGGGGTGATCGCCAAGCGCGAAACGATCTACGCCGACATCAGTGGCGCCGCCATCGCCGTCGACAACCCCAGCCACTGAACACGAAACAGGCCGGCCTGCCTGACGCGGGCCGCCCTCATAGCTGAACAAGGATTGCTCCATGCGGATTCTGATCGTCAACGTCAACACCACCGCCTCGATCACCGAGGCCATTGCCCGCCAGGCTCAGGCCGTCGCGGCGCCGGGTACCGAAATCGTCGGCCTGACGCCGTACTTCGGCGCCGACTCGGTAGAGGGCAACTTCGAAAGCTACCTGGCCGCCATCGCGGTGATGGACCGGGTGCTGGCCTACGACCAGCCCTATGACGCAGTGATCCAGGCCGGCTACGGCGAACATGGTCGCGAAGGCCTGCAGGAACTGCTCGATGTGCCGGTGGTGGACATCACCGAGGCCGGCGCCAGCACGGCGATGTTTCTCGGCCATGCCTATTCGGTGGTCACCACCCTCGACCGCACCGTGCCGCTGATCGAGGACCGGCTGAAGCTGGCCGGGCTCTATCAGCGCTGCGCGTCGGTGCGCGCCAGTGGCCTGGCGGTGCTGGAACTTGAGGAAGACCCGCAACGGGCGGTGGACGCCATCGTCCGGCAGGCCGAGCGGGCCGTGCAGGACGACAAGGCCGAAGTCATCTGCCTGGGCTGCGGCGGCATGGCCGGTCTCGACGAACAGATCCGCCAGCGCACCGGCGTCCCGGTGGTTGACGGCGTGACCGCAGCCGTGACCATCGCCGAATCGCTGGTGCGCCTGGGACTGTCGACCTCCAAGGTGCGAACCTACGCCAAACCCCGGCCGAAGCAGATCATTGGCTGGCCGGGGCATCTGCGCCGCTGAAGGACCAGGACGAGGCAGTTCCCTCAGGATGACGGGCGGGCGTCAAAGTGCACCGCCAGTTGCTGCTCGGCAAACTGCTCGATGATGAAGTCGACAAAGGCGCGGGTCTTGCCCGGCAGCAGCTTGTGATCGGCGTAGTAGATCGAGATATGCCCATCGTCCACATGCCAGTCGGGCAACACCCGTTGCAAGCTCCCGGCCCGCAGCCAGGGCACGGCGAACGGCATGCTCACCAGGGCAACACCGAGGCCTTGGGCCGCCACCGCGCAGGCCGCGTCCGAATCGCTCAGGGTCATGCAAGGGGGCAGGTTCAACGGCTGCTGCTCGCCGTCCCGCCCCGTCAGTTGCCAGGAGCGCACACGCCCGGTCTGAGGCGAGCGGATCAGGATGCCAGTACAACGGCGCAGATCGTCCGGCTCCCGAACAGGGGCCTGTCCCTCCAGATATGCCGCCGAAGCGACCAGCACCCGATGGGCCACCGTCAGCTTGCGCGCCACCACCCCCAGGGGCAAGTCGAAGCCACCGCCAATCGCTGCATCGAAGCCCTGGCCGATCAGGTCGACCTGGCGGTTATCGAAATGCCAGTCCGGGCGAATATCCGGGAATCGCCGCAGGAACTCCCCGAGCAACGGCACGATGTACAAGCGTCCGAACACCGTGCCCATGCTGACCTTGAGCGTTCCGGCCGGGCGCCCCTTGGCGCTGGCCAGATTGGCCATCGCATTCTGGATGCTGTGCAGGCTGCCGCCGACCTCGGCCAGGAACAATTGCCCGGCTTCGGTCAGGGTCAGCCGACGGGTACTGCGCTGAAACAGCCGCACACCCAGGCGTGCCTCCAGTTTGGCGACACTCTTGCCGACCGCAGCAGGCGTCAGGCCGAGGCGCCGCGCCGCTTCGGCAAAGCTGCCGACTTCAGCGCTGCGGACAAAACATTCGATACTGCCGAGGCTTTCCATGATCACCATTATAAACTTCTGGTTTACACAGACTGTAGCAATATCGGTCTACCGGGTCATCCATTCACGGTCGATACTGGCCTCCAACGACAAGGCCCTCCCCCTTCCCTTTCCGGCCTTGAACGATGGAGCATGAAAATGAGCGAACATGATCTGAGCGGTAAAGTGGCCCTGGTCCAGGGTGGTTCCCGGGGTATCGGCGCGGCCATTGTCAAACGCCTGGCAGCCCAGGGCGCTGCGGTGGCCTTCACCTACGTGAGTTCTGCGGCCAAGGCCGAGCAATTGCGCGATGGCGTCATCGCCAGCGGCGGCAAGGCCCTGGCGATCCAGGCCGACAGCGCCGACGCCACGGCGGTGCGCCAGGCGGTCAAGAGCACAGTCGAAACCTTCGGCCGGCTGGATATCCTGGTCAACAATGCCGGTGTACTGGCGATGGGGCCACTCGAATCGTTCAGCCTCGAAGACTTCGACCGGACCCTGGCCGTCAACGTGCGCAGCGTCTTCGTCGCCACCCAGGAAGCCGCCCGGTACATGGGTGAAGGTGGACGGGTCATCAGCATCGGCAGCACCAATGCCGACCGCATGCCCTTTGCCGGCGGTGCCGCCTATGCGATGAGCAAATCGGCGCTGGTCGGGCTGACCAAGGGCCTGGCCCGCGACCTCGGCCCACGCGGTATCACCGTCAACAACGTGCAGCCGGGGCCGGTGGACACCGACATGAACCCGGCCAACAGTGACTTCGCCGACAGCCTGCTGGGGCTGATGGCCAGCGGGCGTTATGGCAACGTCGATGAAATCGCCAGTTTCGTGGCCTACCTGGCAGGGCCGCAAGCGGGTTACATCACCGGGGCCAGCCTGACCATCGACGGCGGCTTCAGCGCCTGATATCAGCGAAGTTGTCGAACCGCCCGCAGGCATCCGCCACGGGCGCTTCGACGTCAGTCACTTGCCCAATCGATCGCCGGCAACCCCACCGGCTCCAGGGCGAAATGCTTGAGCGACGCCACCACCCGATCCGCATGGTGATACTTCTCCACCGCCATCGCCGGATCGGGTACCGCGACCGCATACATGCCGGCCGCCTTCGCCGCCGTCACACCGAACGGCGAATCCTCGAATACCAGGCAATCCTCGGCAGCCACACCGAGACGGCTGGCCGCCAGCAGGAAAATATCCGGAGCCGGCTTGGCCTGGCCGACTTGCGGATCATCGGCGGTGACAATCGTGTCAAACAGCGCAAACCACTCCCGGTGCAGGGTGGTCTTGAGCTCGAACGAGCCCCGCGATGAACTGGTCCCTACCGCAATCGGAATGTTGTGCGCCGACAGATGCCGGACCAGCGCCTCGGCACCGGCCATCGAGCCGGCCTTGGGAAAACGCTCGCGCATCAGCGGCTCGCGCACCGCGAGAAATTCCTCGGGGCTGATCGGCAGATCCATCGCCTCCACCACATAGCGCGCCAGGTCGCCCGCGCCGCGACCGATGATGTTCTGCTTGTGACTCCAGTCGAAACGGCGGCCATAACGGCCGACGATGATCTGCGTGACCTCCGAGTAGATACCCTCGGTATCAAGCAGCAAACCATCCATGTCGAAAATCACGGCCTTGATCGGGCCAGGGGAAGAAAAGTCTGCAGCAGTCATCGCATCCGATCCGTATACAGGAAGTGGAACACAGGGCGGCTCAGGTGCGGCCAGGGAACTGCAAGCCTCGCAGAGCTGCGAGATTGTTTCCATCATTGAATGACGTCTTGATGTCCACTCGCGGAAAAAGCCCGGTTGCGCCCCACCCCTCCCGCGCGCTCACCCCACACCAGATTTGAGCAGTCATTTTCGATCCGACGCACTATCATGTCGGCAATTTTCCAGGCCCGTGGCCCCCTACCACGCCATCGCATCACACAGAGACGCCAGCATGATCCCCAAAGATTCCCGCAGTGAGGTCGCCCTCGCCAAGTTCCTCGACGCCAATCCACACCTGCGCGAGGAAACCCAGGGTCTGAGCCCGACCGAGCAACAACAGCAATTTCAATGGGCCTTCGACGACGAAGCCGAAAACCAGGGCATCGAACCCTGGGAACTGACCCTGCAACTGATCGCCGAAAGCCCGCAGGAACTGCAGGCCATGCGCCTGGAAGTGCACCGTGAAGTGGCCGAAGCGCTGGGCATGGATTGGGACGAGTACTGCTCGTTCAACGATATTTCCGAAGACTGAGCCCTTCCCGCCCGCCATTCGTCGATTCGCCGGCACCAATCCCCGACACGCAAGGCCCAAGATCAGGTAAGGACTCTCGAACAAGGAGACTCACCATGATTGCCTCAAGACTTGCGACACTGGTGCTGGCCTGTCTGATGTCATCGATATCCCTGACGGGCTTCGCCGCGCAACCCTCCACCGGGCCGACCAACCCGGTGCAGGAACCCAAGCCGCCACAACTGCCGGGCGGCATCAATCCCGACAACGACAGCGTGATCAAAAATGGCGCCCTGCCTCCCGGCACCGGTGTCGACCCACGCACCCAGGGCAACGACACCGGGCGTCAGGGCGGCATGAATACCGATGGCAACGGCCCCATCGGCGAGGGTAAGGCACCCGGTTCCGGCAACAAGGGATTGGAGCCGGAAGGCTCCGCCAAGCCGTAGATCCCACGATGGCGCCTCGCGACACGGGGGCGCCCTTCCTATCGACGAAGGAGTCTACCCATGCCACGCGCCAGCAAAGCCAAATACACCGCCGCGCAAAAGCGCCAGGCGGCCCACATCGAATCCAGCTACGAAGCCAAAGGCCTGCCTCCCGAAGAAGCCGAGGCCCGCGCCTGGGCCACCGTCAACAAGCAGTCGGGTGGTGGCGAGCGCGCCGGCGGCTCCGGCCGCAACAAATCCGAAGCGGCCAAGGCCAGGACACGTTCCGATTCCTCGAAACGCGCAGCAGCCAGTCGCAAGGGTTACCCACGCAACAGCCAGGATTCGTTGCAGACCCAAAGCAAGGCCAGTCTGTTGCAGGAGGCTCGCGCCCAGCACATCGTCGGGCGCTACAGGATGCGCAAGCAGGAATTGATCGAGGCCCTGCGCCACGCGGCCTGATCCAGACAGCGAGTGATCTAGCCGGTCACTCGCGCACCGCGCGCAGAGGCAACCTGATTCGTCTGCAACTCCGCGCGCAACTCGGCCAGCAGGTTGGCAATCGCCCTGGCACTGGTCAGGGTATTACTGGAGATGCCGGTCACCAGCAAGTCGACCCGGCCGGTCTGCTCGTCGAAAACCTTTACCGTCAGCGATGAATCAGGGCCCACCGTGCATTGACAGCGCAGGGGCAGAAACCCGAGCTCGATGATATTGCGCAGTTCAAGAATGGAAATCACGTCGGTACATCCTTTTGGAGTGACAAGAGAAACGGGCAATCATTGCCCGTTTGTGAGCCTAGCAGCCCATCGCCAAGGCTCAAGCTCAATGGTTCAACTAACATTCGTGGACGACGGCACAACCGTTGCGCTCTATTCTTTCGAGATTCTTTCGAGTGGATGGCCCTGGAAATGGAGCTTTTGGAATGGACACACTGAGCAAGTCGGAAATCGAGACTGAACTGGCCTCCCGTTTGCCCAGCTACACAGTGCAGTGCACGCTGCATCCTGATGGCACACTTTCGGCGATTCTCAGCGGCCCGAATGCCGATCACTTCGCCGTGACCGGCATCGTCCGGGCCGACTACAAGGGACGTGAAGCCCTGTCCCGGCTGGCGCGGGAGATACTCGAGGAAATGGTGCTGTCACGCCAGGGCAGCAAAACCAGTCGATTGCAGTCGCTGTGATCAACTGCCCTTGTGATGACTCATCTCCAATTTCCTGGCCATGTCCAGGTGCATGCGCAATTTGGGCAGGGTCTGTTCGGCGAATGCCTTCAACTCGGGCGACTGTGACTGGCCGGCCTCACTCTCGAACAGTTCGATGGCCTGCTCGTGGGCCTTGATCTGGTTGGCCACGTAGGCAACATCGAAGGACTCCCCTTCCTGCACCTGCAACATCAGCTTGCGGGCGCGGTCCATGATCTGCTCCTCGGAAGCCATCAGCAGATTGTGCTTGCTGGCGAGGGCCTTGAGGTCACGATTGGCGTCGGTATGGTCCTTGATCATTTCCACGGCATAACTGTTGATATCCGTAGAGGAAGTTTTCTGGATCGCCAGACGGCTGGTTTCAATCTCGGCGATCCCGGCCGCCGAAGCGCTGTCGATAAACTCGGCCGGGGTTTGCGCCTGTACCTGGCTGACCAGGCTCACACCCAGGATCAGGCTGAAAAACATCGGGCGTAGTCGTGGGGCCTTGCGGCTCATGGCTGTCCTCCTGTTGGAAAAATCCGTGCTCGATACCGAATTGGGAATGCATCGGACGGCAAAGGTTTAGAAAAAACCTAAGGGAGCGACGAACGGCAGGCAAAAAAAAGCCCGCGGGAGGGCGGGCAAGGGAAGCTTTTGAACGAGCGATTGCACTATATAGGCACCGTATGCGCCTCACAGTGAAAGAATTTTCATCTTCGCGGCGTCTTGCTCCAGGTCATTGCAACAGCGTTCCCGAACGTGACTGACCGGGATTGGCCCAGGCAGCGCAGCGTCCTTGCACCCAGGGTGAATCCCCCGGCTGCTGCACTTTTCAGCGAGGCCACTCTCTGCGCTCAAGCGCGACATAATGAACGGCACACAGAAACCACGATGCGGCCAACGCCGCTCTCTCGAAGAAAGGAACAGCAATGTTGTGGGTGGTGATGCTCGGTGGAAAACATCCCCGGGCAAAAATAGAAGTGCATGATGTGGCCTTCGTTCGAGCCGACAGCCTGGAGGCGAGCTATTCACAGTTGCGCCAGGACTGGTTCGGCAGCCCGGCGGGCCTGCATATCGATGCCTGGATGCGGGTCGATGGCGTCGAGCGCTGGAAAGTCGGTTTCAGTAACCTGGCCCCGGCGCCCGACTCCCCCCGGCTGTTCTTCATCAACCTCGGGGGCTACGAGGCCGGCGTCTATGGCGAGGCCCACCGGTATCTGCTGGTGGTCGCCGAAAACAGGGAGCAGGCCAAAATCAAAGGCAAGCGGCAGATGCTCCGGAGGTGGGAAAAACCCCACACCGATGCCCTGCTCGATGTCGATGACTGCCTGCCGATCGACCAGGTCGACGGCCGCTATGTCGAGCTGCTGGAAGCGCCTCACCAGGGCATCGAGCAGCGTAACGACTACATCGTTCTGTCCTGATCCAAAGTCAGCAGAACTCAATCTCCGGCAGCATCAGTTGCGGCAGCTGGCTGTTGAGAAAATCGCGGAAGGCCAGGATCCGCTCCTTGCGCAGGCTGCCTTTGAGCCAGACCAAGTAATAGCTGTCACCGGTACCGACGGCGGTCTTGAACGGCAGGGCCAACAGGCCATCGCGCACGTCCTCCAGTACCAGCCCGAGGTCGGCGATCGATACGCCGTGGCCGCGCATCGCTGCGGAAATACCCTGGTCGAGGGTGCCGAACACCTTGCCGCGGTCGAGCCGGACTCGCTCGTCGAGATCGAGGCGGCGTAACCAGCGCCGCCAGTCCCGGCGATCCGAGGACGGGTGAATCAACTCATGGTGCTCCAGCGTCTCCAGGGTCCACGCTTCAGCGCCCAGCGCCTTGCTCGAACAGATCGGGATCAGCCACTCATCGAACAACTTGCAGCATTCGGTCTGTGCACCGAAGTGCCCGTCCCCGAGCAGGATCGCGCAGTCGTAGGGCTCGGCGTAGAAGTCCACGCTGTCGATATCCATCCACACGCTGGACAGCTGTACCGCCAGCCCCGGATCCGCAGCATTGAGTTTCTCCAGCACCTGCAACAGCCAGCGCATGGTCAGGCTCGATGGCGCCTTCAGACGCAGGTGGCCGGCATTGGCCCGAAACGGCAGGCAGGCGTCCTCGATCAGTTTGAAACCGGCCTTGAGTTCCTGGGCCAGGCCTTGTCCGGCGTCGGTCAGTTGCAGTTTCGGGCCTTTTCTCTCGAACAGATGACAGCCGAACAACTCCTCCAGGTTACGGATATGGCGACTGATGGCGCTCTGGGTCAGCGACAACTCCTCAGCCGCCCGGGTAAACGAGCAGGACCGAGCCGCTACCTCGAACGCTCGAAGGGCGTAAAGCGGAGGGATACGTTCTGACATGAAAGAACCCATCATGATTAATAATCATAGTTGGTCACATATTTATCCATTTTTCAAACCTTGCGCCTCGCTTCAGTCTTGGCTCTCACAATTCCCCGGATACTGGTGACCTGGCTGCCATGAACTTTTCGCTGATGCTGCTCTATCTGTTCAGCGTTGCACTGCTGATCGTCACGCCAGGCCCGGTGGTCGCCCTGGCAGTCAACACCAGCCTGAAGGCCGGCACCGGCCGTGCCGTTCTCACGGTGCTGGGCACCAACGGTGCTTCACTGGTACTGGCACTGCTGGCGATAATGATTCTGGCCGGCAGCCTGTCGCTCAACGAACACCTGCTGAACCTGATGAGCTTCATCGGCTGCCTGTTCATCGGCCATCTCGGCGTACAGGGGCTCAAGGATGCCCTGCGCACCCCGGTCGACGATACCGTGCAACAACCGCTGCCCAGTGCCCACAGCGGTTTCGTGAAAGGTTTCCTGGTGGGTATTTCCAACCCCAAGGACATTATCTTTTTCGTGTCCTTCTTCCCCCAGTTCATCCAGATCACGCCTTCGTTCGGCCACAGCGCCGTGCTGCTGACCGTGCTCTGGGCGGTGGTCGACTTCACCATCCTGGGCCTCTACATCCACTTGGCCAACCGCATGTTCTCCGCTCGGCACAAGGCCAAGGTGACATTCGCCTCCAGCGTGATGCTGCTGTTGGTGGCAATCTTCGGCGCCGGCTATGCGGCCCGTTCGATGCTGGTAGCGCTGCATTGAAAGACGTATTTCAATCATCATTCGACCTCTGAATGGTGCTTAGCGCTACTTCAGGTTTCTGCTAGGGTCGATACATCCGATCAGGGGCCCATGGGATGACCGTACTCGAACCACACAGCTTGTCCGTCAACGGCATCACGTTGAGTGTGCACGTGGCAGGACCACACGACGGTCGACCGGTCTGGCTGCTGCATGGCTTCCCGGAATGCTGGCATTCCTGGCGCAACCAGGTACCCGCGCTGATCCAGGCCGGTTATCGGGTCTTCATCCCGGAAATGCGCGGCTATGGCCGCAGCAGCGCGCCGCCGGAGAGTGCCGCCTACGCATTGCTGACCCTCTGTGGCGATATCCAGGCGGCCATGCAGGTATTCGGTCATGAGCAGGTCGCGATGATCGGCCACGACTGGGGCGCCCCGGTGGCCTGGCACCTGGCCCTACTCGAACCGCAGCGGGTCCAGGCGCTGGTGACACTCTCGGTCCCCTTCGCCGGCCGCGCCAAACGCCCGGCCATCGAAGGCATGCGCGAGGTTTTCGCCGACCGTTTCAACTACATCCTTTACTTTCAGCAACCAGGTGTCGCCGAGCAGGAACTGGATGCGGATATCGACCGCACCCTGCGGGCCTTCATGGGCGACGCCGAGGTGTTCCTGCAGAGCAAGCCGGTCGATGCCAAGCTGTTTGACGGCGTGGACGTGCCCTCGGCACTCCCGCACTGGTGCACAGAGGAAGACTTCGAAGTCTATCGCCAGACCTTCGCTGGAAAAGGCTTTCACGGCGCCCTGAACTGGTACCGCAACTTTGAACGCAACTGGCAGAGCACCGAATTCCTCGCCGGAGCCCAGGTGCAGCAACCGACGCTGTTCCTGATCGGTGACCGCGACCCGGTGGGCGCCCTGGAGGCGCATACGATCAAGCGCATGCCCAACGTGGTGCCAAACCTTGAACAGCAGGTGCTGAAAGATTGCGGGCACTGGATCCAGAACGAAAAACCCGAGGAAGTGAATGCGGTGTTGCTCGATTTTCTTGGGCGCAATTACGCGTAGGGAAACTCAGGCTCCGACTGCAGCGCCTCCCCCGTCCACTCAAATTTTGAACTGCTGGACCAGGACTTCCAGACGATTGCCAATGCCATAAAGATCGCTCACCGTTCTGCCACTGGTCTGGGTCTGCTCCGCCGCACGATCAATTGCCAGGGCGATCTGATGCACGCTGTGGTTGATTTCTTCCGCCACGCTGGTCTGCTCATCGGCAGCGCCGGCTATATGGGCGTTCATGGTGTTAATTGTGGCAATCAGTTCAACAATGGTATCCAGCGACTGACCCGCATGAGCGGCGTGGGCACTGACGCCTTCGCTGGCTTCGCTGGATTGACGCATGGCCCCAACGGCGCCGCTGGTGGTGCGTTTCAGGCGCTCGATCATTGTCTGGATTTCCTGGGTGCTGCCATGAGTGCGGTTGGCCAGGGCACGCACTTCATCGGCCACCACGGCAAAACCACGCCCGGCTTCACCGGCACGGGCCGCTTCAATGGCGGCATTGAGGGCCAGCAGGTTAGTTTGCTCGGCAATCGAGCGGATGACATCCAGTACTGTCACGATCGCGGCCACATCATGCTGCAGTCCTTGCAATGAGACACCGCTGTTGGCCAGGTCATTCGTCAGCGCCCGGATACGCTCAATACTACCGTTAACCACCTGCCGGGCCTGTTGGGACTGCTGATTGGTTTCCAATGCCGCTTCGGAAGCACTTTGAGCGCTGGTCGCCACCTCTTGGGCCGCCGACGACATTTGATTGATGGCCGCCGCCACTTGAGTGGCTTCATGGCGCTGTTGCTCCATCGCGCTGCCCATCTGCTTGCTCTGATCAGCCACATGCCCCACCGCACTATTCAGTTGGCGGGTCATGCCGGCGATTTGGCTCACAAGCCCATGGATCTTGCCGACAAAGGCGTTGAAAGACTGGGCCAACTGCCCAAGTTCATCTTTGCTATTGACCGGCAACCGACGCGTCAGATCACCCTCGCCAGCGGCGATTTCGTCAAGACTGTTACGGATCAGCAACAACGGCCGCAGGCAGTTGTTGACCAGTAACCACGCCAATGCCCCCAGCACCACTAACAAAACCACGGCAATCAGCACAATCCCCACGACAAAGCTGCGCACGTTCCGCTGGATATCACCACGCATTTGCTCGACCTGAGTCTCGATACTGTCGAGGTTGATCGCTGTAACAACTGCCATGTCCCACTTCGGCAAGTAAAAGCTGTAAGCCAGTTTCGGCACCACTTTGTCGCTGTTGACCAGTGCGCCAGAGTAATTGACGAAGTGACTGTCATTCTTTGCAGCAGCGACCATGTCACGGTTCAGATAGACCCCGTTCTTGTCCTTGCGATCGCTCATATTGGTGCCCACGCCTTCGCTGCTTTCACCACGAAACAGGCGCACCACCTTACTGTCGTAACCGATGAAATAACCGTCTTCGCCGTATTTCATGCGCGACAACCGGGCAATGCCCAAGGCGCGCGTCGACAGGTCGCCGTCCGGCGCGTTGGCGTAAAGATCCGCCACCGCCGTGCGCGCAATGCTGGCGTAATCCTCAAGCCTTGAACGGCTCTCCTGCAAAAGCCGCTCACGGGTCTGTTGCACGTCCTGCTCGGCCCGAGACAGCAGCGTGATCGTAGTGAAGATGCTCAGGACCAGGGCGAATAACAGCACCGGCAGCAGGGTCAGCAGGAGTATTTTCAGTTTGAACGACATAACGTTGAAAATTCGTTGCATGAACACCAGCCTTAGCCCGGAGAGAGGTTGTTCGGTCAATAGGTTGCTAGTCGGCGGTGTGAGCCGAATCAGCCACTGACCGATTACGTTGTCGATACAAGACCAACGTTGCCGAGAACCCGCACAACGCTGCGAACATCAACCAATATGCCGGAGACGCCTTGTCACCGGTTACCTGCACCAGAAAGGTCGACATCGCCGGGGTAAACCCACCAAAAACTGCGGTTGCGAGGCTGAAGGCCAAAGAGAACCCCACCACCCGTACATTCTGTGGCATGACTTCGGTCAGCGCCGCGACCATTGCACCATTGTACATACCGAAGAAGAACGAAAAATACAGCAAGACTACGGACAATCGCTCAAAACTGGCGGCCTCGGCAAGCCAGTGCATGGCCGGATACGCGGTGACAATGCACAGCAGCGAAATCGCCAACAGCAGTGGACGACGGCCGATTCGATCTGAGATCGCGCCGCCGATGGGCAACCAGATGAAATTGCCGAGGCCCACGAACAACGTCACCACCAAGCTATCAGTGGCGCTCAGGTGCAGCACAGTTCTACCGAACGTCGGAGTATATACGGTGATCAGGTAGAAGGTCGTCGTGGTCATCGACGCCAGCAGACCGCCCGCCAGCACGGTGCGCCAGTTGTCCCGCATGGAGCGGAACACTTCGGCAGTACTGGGGTGATGCGCGCGAGCCTTGAACGCTTCGGTTTCCTGCAACGAACGACGAATGATGAAAATGAACGGGATGATCACGCAGCCGATGAAGAACGGAATGCGCCAGCCCCACGCCGCTATCTCGGTTGCATCCAGATAAGCGTTGAGCCCATAGCCCAACGCTGCCGCAAGGATGATCGCGATCTGTTGGCTGGCCGATTGCCAACTGGTGTAGAAGCCAGTACGGCCCGGCGTTGCGATCTCGGCCAGATAAACCGACACACCACCCAACTCGGCACCTGCCGAGAAGCCCTGAAGCAATCGACCCAACAGCACCAGAATCGGTGCGGCGACGCCGATGCTGGCGTACCCAGGCACCAACGCGATCAATACCGTGCCGCATGCCATGATCGATAGCGTCACGATCAGGCCTTTGCGACGCCCCACCTTGTCGATGTAGGCGCCAAGGATGATGGCGCCCAGTGGACGCATCAAAAAACCCGAACCGAATACGGCGAAGGTCATCATGAGCGAGGCGAACTCACTGCTTGCAGGGAAGAACGTCTGGGATATGTAGGTTGCATAGAACCCGAACAGAAAGAAGTCGAACTGTTCGAGAAAGTTGCCGCTGGTCACCCTGATGATAGCGCCGAATTTTGACACCCGGGATCGGGTGACTTCCGTTCTCATTTTCTTCATGGTTATGTTGATACTCGATTTTATTATTGAAATAGAGGACGTGACGGTCAGTCACTGCCGGCGTTGATCGGGTTGGGTAGACGTTTTTCGATGGTGTACTTGAGTAGCGCGGCGCCACGGAAGATACCGTGGGCGAATTTGCTATAGGGCATGGTCAGAAAGAACGCCATGACCAGTCCCAGGTGGATGGCCAGCAGCAGGCCCAAGGCACTGGTCTCACGCAAGGCGAGCAACGCCAGACCGCTGAAGCTGACCAGCCACAGCAGTGCAATGAATCCGCGATCCATGGGTTTCTGGTTCTCATCGCCCTGTTCCGGGTTGCGACGCAGATTCATCCACAGCAATCCGGCCGGGCCCACCAACAGGCCGACACCGCCGAAGATTCCGAGCATCACCGGCAGACTGAGGATTGGGTACGGGGCAGACCAGTCGAGCAGGAAGTGATAGAGCGTGGCCACAGACGTGGCGGCGAAGCACAGCATGAAACCGTAGAAGGTGAAGTGATGGAAGCGACGGCGCCATAGCGTGAACTTGTCATCGTCGTTGTTGCAGCCTTCTCCGTGGCCGCCGTCCAGATACTTGAGCTGTGCGACATTGGCTGTGGCTTCCAGGGCGGCAGAGGTTTTCAGTGGTAGCGGCGCATCGACAGATGAGACGTTACGCCAGAAGCGTCGCACTCCGATTGTCAGGGCCAGCACCGCAAAGCCGAACACTGCGCCAAACATCAGGGCCAGTGTGTTGTGCGGAAAAATACCGTAGAAATTGCCACCCGGCATGGCCGTGAACAAGTTACCCATAGCCATCAGGGTCAAGCACAGAAACAATGCCAACCCGCCACCTGAAGCCAGAGCCAGGGTCAGGCCGTTACGCTGGTACAGCTTACCCAATGGCTGCGGCCAAACGTATTCGACGTAAGTGTTCAGACGCACCTTGGCCATTGCTTTAGGCACATTGACTGCAAACTCATGGGGCGCTGCGTACTGGCACGCCGAAAGGCAAGCGCCGCAGTTGTGGCATAGGTTCGCCAGGTAATGAATGTCCGCCTGCGTGAACGCCAGACGCCGGGTCATGGCCGGAAACACCGCGCAGAAACCTTCGCAATAACGACAGGCATTGCAGATAGTCATCTGCCGCTCAACGTCAGTTTCCTCCAGGTTGAGGACAGGGATCAGTGGGCTGGATGCTTGGGGATCAAACAGTTGCATGTCGAGATTCCAATATCACGGTAGAAGGGCCGAAACCCACTGAGGCCGCCGCCTGAACGCCAGCGATACGCCCGAAAGCGGTGCCTATGGCCATGCCGATGCCGGCGGTGTAGCCCTTGCCCAGCACATTGCCCGCCATCATTTCTCCCGCGACAAACAGATTCGGACTGGCTTTACCGTTGAAGTGCACGGCAGCCGTTTCATCGGTGGCCAAGCCCAGGTAGGTGAAGGTCACACCCGGTTTAAGCGGATAGCCATAAAACGGCGGATTGACCAAAGGCAGTGCCCAGTGTGTCTTGGCAGGTGTCAGGCCTTCGGTGTGGCAGTCGTCCAGGGCGGTGTGCTCGAATGTCCCGACCTTGCAGGCACGGTTGTAGCTTTCGATGGTTTGCATGAACCGCGTTTTCGGCAAATCCAAAAGACGCGCGAGTTCTTGCAGTGAGTTGGCCTTGGTACCTGGGAAAACCGGCGGCATGAAGCGGCCGATCGCCTGCTGGTCGATGATCGAATATGCCTGCTGGTTGGGTTGCCCAGCTACCAAGCGCCCCCAGATTGCATAACGCTTGGGCCAGAAATCTTCGCCTTCGTCGTAGAAGCGTTCGCCATCGCGGTTGACCACCACGCCCAGGGACACGCAGTCGATGCGGGTACAGATGCCACCGTCGTAAAGCGGCGCCCGGGCATCGATGGCGACCATGTGCGCTTGTGTCGGGTCGCCTATGACGTCAGCACCGAGGTCCTGCATGCGGCGCAACAACACCCCGGTATTGAAACGTGTGCCACGGATCAGAAAATTATCCGACGGCCATTCGCCGCGTTCGTTTTGCCCCCAAGCCTCGCGCAGCCATTCGCGGTTGGATTCGAAGCCACCGGCTGCCAATACACAAGAGCGGGCTTCGATGCGTTCGGCAGGCAGATGCTGTCCGTCGACCTCGCGCTCGCTGATGTGTGCAGCGACGAATTTTCCATCGCTCAGCTCGATATCGGTGACTTGAGCGTTGTAGCGAATCTTGACGCCTAGGCGTTCAGCACTGCGAAAGTACGCATTGACCAGTGCCTTGCCTCCGCCCATGAAGAACGCATTGGTGCGTGCTACATGCAACGCGCCGGACAGAGGCGGCTGGAAATGCACGCCGTGGGATCGCATCCAGTCGCGACACGAGGAAGAGGCACGAATGGCAATGCGTGCCAATTTTTCATTGGTGATGCCGCCGGTAACTTTGAGCAAGTCCTGCCAATATTCTTCTTCCGGATACGCATCGACCAGCACATCCTGCGGCGCATCGTGCATGCAGCGCAGGTTGCGTGTGTGTTGTGAGTTACCGCCGCGCCAGGCCTTTGGCGAGCCTTCCAGCAACATCACGCTGGCACCGGCTTCTCGCGCCATCAGCGCCGCGCATAAAGCCGCGTTACCGCCGCCTATTACCAAGACATCGACCATCGTTTCTCCTCAATTCGCCAGCAGACGGGAACGAGATGCTGCAGGCGAGTGGGCGAACAGTAGGACGACGCTCAAGGGGGCGAAAGGCGACTTTGCACAGGGGGGCTTCAGTTTTGCTAAAGGGGGCGAAGTGAGCTTTGTTCGGTCAGCAACCCCTTTGATCGCAACGATATGCCAGGCGAACGACGGGTGAGTGGGCAGCGTTGCCTATAAAACATACATCCGCGGACAGTCTTCCAAGCCTCAAACGTCCTCAATCAAACACGCTCCGGGCCACTTCCCATCATTGACCAACTGTCGCACTACATCGGTTATCACGACCCGCGTCGCCAGAGCAGCAGGAGACAGTTCGTCGTCAGCCAGCGTCGCCAGCAAATTCCTACGCCCAACGTGCGCATCGGCGATCGGTACCCGCGACAGTCCCGACGCCTCTTCCAATGCGGCGGCGGCACCGGGTTGAATCGTCGCGGCGTGCCCGGCCCGTACCGCGTTCATCAGTATGACTAGCCCGTCTACCTCCATGATGATGTTAGGCGTCATGCCCGAGCGCACAAATGCGCTCATCAGCGTCGCACGCAATCCATGTTGGGCGCTGGGCATCACCAAAGGCAGTTGACCCAGATCTGCCAGTTGCACGCTGTCGCCACGCGGTGCGCCGGGCAGTTCCCGGGAAGCAATCACGAAGAGTTTTTCATCCAGCAACGGCGTCACGCTCCAGCGCTTGCCTCCTTCGAGTTGAAACAGAATGGCCAGATCGATTTGCCGCGCATTGAGCTGCGCCGCGAGGTGCCCCGACAGCATCTCCACCAAGTGCAGCTGGATGTCTGGGTAACGCTCGCGCATTGCATTGATCAACGGCAGCGCCAGAACCGTGGCAGTGGTGGGTGGCAGACCGACACTGACATATCCACTCATGCGTCCGCGATGGGCCGCCAGGATCGCGTTCTCCGCCTGGCGCAAGGTCAGTTGGGCATGGTGCAGGAAGGCAAACCCGGCGCTGGTCGGAGTCACGCCCATGCTGGTACGGTTTAGCAGGCGAGTCGACAGCTCACTCTCAAGCTTGCCGATCTGTTGACTTAGCGCTGAAACGCCGACGTCCAGCTCCAATGCCGCACGGCCAAGGCTGCCATGCTCGACGATCTTCACGAAATAGCGCAGTTGCCTGAGTTCCAAGGGGAAGCGACTCCGGAAGGAGGATAGGCAAGCAGTCTACCGTTTGCCTGAACTTCGTGCCGGCCATCGGCTGGGACACTGCGAACAGATCATCGTTGTACTCACCCGGTTGGAAACTGTCGAAAAATCGGCCTGTGTTCTTACATCACTGAGCAGTCCAGGGTATGGGCCACAGTAGGGGCGGGATTTTTTCAGAAACGCAGATCGAGTAGGAGGCGGATTCACATCCGCCGTCCTCTCACACCACCGTACGTACGGTCCCGTATACGGCGGTTCAGGCGATGCGATTAAGCCGATTGATCGTATCCAGTATCGAGACCAACCCCA